>ULRE01034567.1_pt1 | contig 107408 bp, 115 predicted proteins | sample 1955141 | NCBI WGS metagenome assembly ULRE01 (sample SAMEA4835674, study PRJEB28245) | human gut metagenome | biome: gut microbiome; material: fecal sample | place: Denmark | collected 2008
TAGAAAAACTAATCCCATGCCAGTCGAGTGCAAAGGTTTTTCCTCCTATTACGTAGTCCATGTATGGTTTTAGAGCAAAAGCTGTGACCCCGTCTAGCAATCCTAATGGGATTGCCACTAAAAATCCTAGTAATATTCTAAACCAATATGGTTTTATATACGGCCAGATTTTTGATAATAACCAGCCATATTTGAATGAGTTTTTTGCTGTTGTCATCTCTAGTTTCATTTATGTTGCTCCTTTAAATATTTAAATAATGATAGTATTAACACAATTAAAGAAATTGGAATCCCTAAAACTAGTTGTTCTAATTTTCTGACAATTTTAGTATTTGGATTTATTAATTTATATATGTGTTTGTAAAATCTAAGAATTGAGTATCCTAAATCTCGATTTTTTAAAATAAAATTTGATGATTGTTTAATATAGTTTTTATCACAATATTTTTTATATTCATTTTCAAAGTTTTCAAAGTTATATAAATCAAAGTACTGTTCACCAGTAAAAGGTTCAAAAAGACTACTTAAATATTTTAGGTTTCTTATTCCAGACTGTTTATATTCTAAAAAAATAAAATTGTTAGCTAAACAAATTTGGGATTTTTTGTTAATTTCACTTGTCATAACTGAACAATCTTTCATTCTAATATCTTCAAAGTATTTTGAAAAACAAGAATATCCAATCCATTGCTCTGGAGGAAATTTCCAATTAAATATTTCGTGTTCAGGTCTTTTATTTTGTGGTTGCATAAAATAATTTGAAAAATATGGCTCTTGTACACATGTTGAAGGTAGTAATAATTTTTTTATATCTGTTGTTAATCCAAAGAACCACCAATCGGAAATGTGAAATGCAATATCTACTCTTGAGTCATGTCTATTATTAACTCCAATTTTTGAAAACAATGTCGATGCAATAATCCGATGTTCAAATAATTGATATTTCGGTATTCGATTTGGAAATAATTCAAACATATCTAAAAATTTCAAATTATCAATACAAATATCTGTTCTGATTTTCAACGTATATTTTCTTGTTGCTTTTTTTAAACCCTCATTTGTAGATAATATCATTCTATTTATATTATTATATTGGACATTATTTGTATATTTTATACATTCTGCCCCAGGATCTTTATTTATTACAAGTATATTATAATCTAGTCCAAAAGTACTACTATTTTCCCAAGTAGATAAAATTATTTCAGAATCAGGTAAGTTTTTTCGAATATTTTGTAATACTTTTTTCGTGAATGTTTTATGAATTGGTCCTTGTACGATTACAGAAATATTTTTTGATTCTATTTGTGCCATTTTATCTCCTTAAAAAGAGTATATGTGGAACGAAATAAATAACTTATAGTAGATATTAATTCTCGTGGTTTATCTTTTAATTTCCCATAAAGTAATCGATGGAAATGTTTATCTAATTTAATAAAATTAGGACAATACAATCGACTCAATGCCATTCTATTTTTAAGTGTTAATAATTTTTTATATTTAGCAATTTTTGATAAAAATTCATGTTGTTCTTTTAGCCATTCTTCATTATTCAACAAAAAAGGAAATTTATTATATGTATTAACAAATGCATTTATTAATTTCTTTAGATATAATTCATCTTGACATTGTTCTACATATTTTAATCCGAATTCAAAACTCCTTAATCCGTCAAAACAACGTTTTTTTTGTGCAATCTTTGAAAGGGTTATACTTTGCAAATTATTTTTTCTGTAAAAATATAAGGGTTTATTTATTGTTGCAATTTTTTTATAATTGCTCATTATACCAAACCAAAACCCAATATCTTCATGTAATAATCCAACAGGAAATGAGACCTTTTCAAATAGGCTTTTATGATAAAGTTTTCTCCATGCTGTATTTTGGTATTCATCAGTGAATTTATTTGGGAGTAATTTACTATCGGGTATTTGAGGTACGTCATTAACTTTTATAAATTTCTTCTCTCCATAGTATAAATAAACTCCACAAAAACCTAATAAAACATTATTATCCTTGCATGCTTTTAGTAATAATTCTATAAACTGAGGATCTACCCAGTCATCTGAATCTATAAAAGCAATGAATTCCCCTTTCGAATTTTTAATTCCGGTATTCCTTGCGGCGGAAAGTCCTTGATTTTTTTGAGTTATAATTATAATTCTAGAATCTTGTTCTTGATATTCTTCGCATATTTTCAAGCTTGAGTCAGTTGAACCATCATTTACACAAATGATTTCAATATTTCTGTATGATTGTTTTATAATGCTGTCCAAACATTTTTTTAGGTACTTTTCAACATTATAAACAGGTACTATTATAGATACCAAATTAGAACTCATTACCATTTCTCCCTATACTAAATCTTAAATTAAATGAATTATTGAATAAATGTAGTTTAAATGAAATAAGTTGAAAATTTAAATTTCTGAAAAGAAATATATTTATATTTTTTAAACTAATTTTAATTTTTATATTTTTATTCTTTTTTATAGAGTCTTTTGAATTAGGTCTTTTAATTAGAAACTCTGTATTTTGTGCATATTTTATTAATTTTACATTGTATTCTAAAGATTCAACTAGTTCTAAAAAGTAGGCTTCAGGTCCAAAATTAATTGTGATAGGCTTAATTTTATCTATTAAATAATCAAAATTTGCAAAAATATTTGAAATTACATTTGGACGAGCAAAGAAAAGTATATCACTTGCTCCAATTTTTTTCAAATCATTCCACAAACCAATCATTGGAAAGAAATATGTAAAGAAACTCTTATTAATTTCTTCTTCAGTCATTCTTTCTAAATAATGTTCAAAAGAAAAATCTTCTAGCATTTGGAGGTCTGGTCTCAATGTTATGACAAAATCATATTTTTCTCCCGTTTCTATTTGGTACTCTTCTCGTAATTTATTTGCTTGTTTCATACTATGAAACATACAACGCATTCCATAAATACTAATATCTTTCCCAATTGCATTTATTACCCCTAAATTTACTGGATTTTGGTGCTCAATTTTTAGTTTTTTAACTTTGTATAGAGAAATGAGGTCTTCTTTTATCAATTCTACATTATCGTTCGTATTTGGCATAAAATTGTTATGCCAAGTTTTAGTGGAATGGTCGATAGTATCCCATGTGTGCATAAAAACATCACAATCATACTTATCCAATAAATTTTTTTTCAAAAATGGAAAACATTCTTTAAATGTTCTCAAATGTCCAAATATTTGTACTGCAATTTTCATTATTTATTAACTCCTATTTTAATTTTTCTTAGAAAAGAAATTATATTTTCAGTTATATTTTTCTCCTTTTTTTTAAATAATATTTTTAGATTCTGTGCTATTGAACTATCATAATTACACAATGATTTTAATTTTTCATTTAAGTTCTCAGTAGATACGGCAAGACAAATTCCAGAATTTTCGATAAAAGTAAGTATTTTGTTATTGGAAATGTTTGTAACATACAATCTTGCAATTCTAAAATTTAAATTTTTGTAAATTTGGGCATATTTTTTTATATTTTCACTATCCATATATTCCCAACTGTGCATAAATATTGGGTATAAAGTGTTGTTTCTTTTGAAAATTTTTAATATATTATCTAATAAATTTTTCCCTACTTTTTGTTCTATTAGAGGAATTGTATCAATAAATTTATATTTATATTTTGAGTTGTTTTTATATATAAATTGGTAATAAAATATACATTCAAATATTGCTTGAGTTTTATAATTTTTACTTTTATTTTGTATTGAGGTTTGAACAATAGGTGTAAATATATCATTATTGAAGAATTTAAACATATCATTAACAATATTTATATCATAGAACCAATTAAAACCATCAAAGTAAAAATTATCTAATTTATATTCGTTAAAAATATTGGCAACATTTTGAAGTGTAATATAGTTTAAACTGTTATCAATCTCTTGTTTTTGGTAACAAGAAAATGGAAAGTATAGTACAAAAGGGTTTCTGAAGTAATCTTCAAAAAGACTATTTACATTCACTTGACATATAAATAAAGACTCTGAATCCATAATATAAGCTTGATTATATTGTAGATAAAAAATACCATAGAGCTTTTTAATTGTTTGATATGAATATTTACCAATGTCTTTCAATAAAATTTCAGAAGATATTGAAATTCCATAAGAATATTTTGAAAAAGTCTTATCAAATAGTTTTTTTTCTTCTTTTGAGCTTAAGATAAAACAAATATCAAATTCTTTAATATCTAAAACAAAGGTATTTATACTTTTTAGCAAATTTTCAATGTAGTGAAAATGGTTAATATATGTTGGAATTATTATTGCCCTATTATTTGTATGGTGCATTTTATTTTTTCCCCCTTAGCCAATATAAGTGCAAAAACTTATATAAATTTGATTTGTCATTATTTGGAACACCATTAATTTTATTTATCAATTTTTGTAAATCCTTAATGCTTGTATTTGGTGTTGGTATATTTACAGCTATTTTAGAGCAATAGTTATTTATATAATCAATGTCTTCAAAACAAGGAAAACCAGAATCATTCATAAAATCTTTAAATTTATTGAATTTACTTTTAAATGTTTTATTAAATTTAGAATAATCTGTTTCATCATATAATTTTTCAAGTGGAATGTTAGGGTTTGTTAACGGTTTAGATGGAATATCAAAAAATTCTGCTAATTCTCTTGTTCTAGAATCTATAGAATCTACAAACGATGGTATTCCTGCTAATATCGAAGTAACATTTCCATGAATTCTTGAGCCTACGCAAAAGTTGAAGTTTTGCTCTTTTAAATCTTTATCCCAAGCAAGATAATCACAATATAATTTTATTCTATTATTTTTAAATAAATCTAGGAATAAACCATCTTGCAAAAAATAATATTCATTTGTAAAACTATTGATGTCATATAGTAGCGAATAAAATAAATCTTGGCAAACAAAAATACTTTGTGGATAATCTGAAAAATAATGATGATATTCCGAATTAAACCAAATTCTATTTCCATTAAAAATAGGTTTAATTTGAGTTTTAGAGATTTCTTTTTTTTTGTATTTTTAAATCCGGACCATTCATATATAAAGAAGGACAACCCAATACTGAAAAATCCTCATCTTTAAATCCAAGTTTTTTTACAACTTCTGCTGTAAAATATCCTCTAAGGCCAAGTCTCCCACCGGTATTTAAAATTGCTTTAATAAAGTTATAAGCATTATTTTGTATGTTTTGAACAAAATCCAGATTATAATCAATTTTAGCTTGGGCCCCAACACCAATAAATGTAAATGGAATTCTTATTTTTTTTAAACATTCAGTCCATTTTGGTAACATTTCCTTATTTGCCCATTCGGCAAGGATATTTGCCGGAGAATATAGAACTAAATCAAATTCATTATTGATTTTATCAGTGTTATTCATTACCCATTGAATTGTGTGAATTTGAACATTCTCAGTAGAGGAAAGAAGCATTTTTTGAATTGCAAATCCAAAAACATTATTTCCACTATTCAAACCCATAGATGCTAAAGCAGGGTTCGTTTTTTGAGAATAATCAAAAGGATTGAATTGATTTTTATCTCCACATATTAAAATTCTTTTCATTATTTTTTACCTCTTAGCCAATATAAATGTAAAAATTTGTATATTTTATTCTTTTTGTTTTTTATTTTAGACCATGCGATTCTCTCATTATCAATATCAGTTGTTTTAGCCCTACCATTAGCATATTTGTTATATATTTCTAAAAATTCATTATAAGTGTAATCTAATGCTGACATGTAATAAGAATGGTATGGAATTTCATTTTTGGGTAAAGAAATTCCTAATCTTTCTGGATATAAAGGAATAAAATTATTTGCCAAATATTTATTAAATATTTCAATATTATTATCTTTAAAGTCATACATATTTTGAAATTCAAAACTTATGTTTGGAATTTTTTGTATATTTTTTATTGTTATATATTGTTCAGCATGAAATTTATAGCTCATTCCCCAGTCGATACTTTCGTTTATAAACTCAGCATTGCTATTATTTTTTTTAGGGTATTTATGCAATTCCCAGTAATATTTTTCCTCATTTGTCATTAATGGAATATTCCAGAGATTTAACAAGTCATTTGTTAATCCGAAATATGCGAAATCGTGTATGCAGAAATTCCAAGAATGCTTATTGTTTGATGTATATGGTGAATATCCTGCAAATGAAACAATTCTTTTTTCAAATAATTTATAATTAGAATCATATTCTTTAAACAGGTTAAAGTATTTAAGAAAATTTCTGTTTTTAATAATCATATCTGAGCGCAGTTTCATTGAATATTTCGTTGTAACTTCTTTTAATCCATTTAAGGAGGAAATAATTTGTCTATCTAAATTAAATTCTGTAGAATGAACTTTGCTAAAAGGGATTCCTTTAGGATCTCTATTATACAATATTTTGTCGCATAAATATTCAATATCTAATGTGTCTGAGTTTTCCCATGTTGATAAAATAATGAAAGATAAAGGGAAAAGTTTTCTTATACTTGTCAAACATTTTTTTGTCCATTGTTTATTAATTGCACCTTGAACAACAAAAGTTATTTCATTATCTTGAATTTTATCTGTGTTTATTTTTTCTTGAATAGTATTGGGAGTAATTCTACTCCATTTAATATTATTTTTTATCACTATTGCTGGAATCCCTGCAATAGATACATTTTCATCATTAAATTTTCTACAAACAACAGAGTTACAACCAACTATTGAATTTGATGGAATCTGCGCAGATTTTAAAATGGTCGCACCTTGAGCTATCCATACATTATTCCCTATTTCTAAATTATGACAATAGTTAGTATTTAATGGTTCGTGAGTTTTGCTATCATAAATCAAGTGCGAATCACAACATTGAATAAAACAACCATGCGAAAACATGCAATTATTTCCAATAATTAGTTGAGAATTATTATCATTTTGATATATTGTTAATCCTTCACATGAAAAATTCTCCCCTATTGACGTTTTACGATTTGCTCCATCTTGAATCATGTATAAATAAAAATTTTGATAAAAATATTTTGTTTCAAATAGTTCAACTTCATTATTATCCCCATCAATAATTATATGCGAATTTGAGAAAGAATATGGCTCATGAACAATAATCGTATTATTAAAACCTGTTATATCTATATGTAATCCTTTTATTTTTTTTAGGATATGCTTTTCTCCCAAATTATTAATTACTACAATTTTATTATTGTGGTTGTTTATAAGATTATCACATTCTTTTCGAAAATTTTTGCGCATTTTTTTTGTAGGTATAAAACCTGTCATTATACGACAAAGCAGGTTAAATCCCATTTTGAGATAAGTATTTTTTTTAGTTATTAATGCATTTCCCTTCATTAATTTTTTCCCTATAATTTTGTCAATTATTGAAATACCATAAAAAGTATTTATCTCTCTTTTGCTTGAGCAAGGACTGTATTCAAATCCATTTCACGCCAATCTTCAAACTTCATAACTCTGTCATCTATTGTAAGATCTGCATTGGGTTTCCCAAAAAAGATTTCATCATACTGAATATCATTTTTCTCAAGCCAATCTAATGTAATTTTACCGACATTTTTTAAAACTTTACCTACATTATGACCTTGAGTTTGCATATTACGAGCGGTATTAATAATGATAGTATGTCCTTCTTTTTTTAATTTATCAATAAATTCTTTAGCTCCTGGTTGAACTTTTACATCTGCATAAGTTTCATTTGGCTTTTTTATTGTACAAATTGTTCCATCTAAATCAATACATATACGTAATTTTTTTTCTTCCATTTTTACTCTCCTATTTTTGGTAGTGTATTATTTAACAACTCAATGGCTTTTAAATAAAATACTTTTTGTCTATTTAAATTGTCTTTGTGTAATGGAATCATTGACAAAAATAATAAACTTTCTATAAATTTAATTTCAAATATATTGAAGTTATTTTTTTTTGTGTAAGAATCAAATATTTTTTCTAATATGGAATATTCTTTAGGTGCTAATATTTTGTATTCAAATTGGTTTTGTGTTTCTTTTAATTTAAATAAACCATGCACGATAAAATCATATAATCCAACAATACTGTGTCTAAGTTTTGCAATATCATATCGTGGATCTCCATAAATTGTGGCATTGGCATTTAAACGTCCTCGAGGGTCAATTAATTTGAAAATATAATTATTTGAGTCAAATAATATATTAGAGAAGCAGTAATCTCCATGTATTATTGATTCATTGTTTATCTTACTTAATTTTTGAGTAACGAACTCAATTCCATTTTGTAGTTTTGGTAGATTTTTATACTCGGCACCATTTATAATAATTGTTTCATTTGATAATAATTTTCCCCAATATTGGTTTTGTCCTTTTAGTTCTTGAATTCGGCTTTTAGTTTTATCAAAATATAGCCACTCTAAAGATTCTTTATTCGATGCTATTTTAAACTTTTCAAATTTTTTATGTAGTAAAAATAGTTTTCCAATTATACAATTCCAGTCTTCAATATTTACTTCTCCAGACAAGTATAATTCTTGGAGTGATGGATAACCATAAAGCTCTTGAACTAATTGTCCCGTTTTGCTATCTTTTTTAAAACTTATAAGTCTTGGGGTTAGAATTTTTAATTCTTCTGGTAAATTTTTGTACCAAAAATATTCATCTTCTAATTTTTGAATTTTGGTACTTGATTTTGTTAATAGTCCATAGTCTAAATCAACAGAAATTGAGTTAAAGCAACGCGCATTGAACAATGAATTTTTTGCTTTAATTAATCCGGATGTATGTCCTAAATCGTACCAATCATCAATTTCTCTTGTTTTAAGGGAATATTTTTTTTGATACATTGAAAGAGCTGTAGATATTTCTTTTTTTAGCATTAGACGGGCTTTTATACAACATGAAAGCAGATATTTCGTATCCGAAAAAGAATAATATCCAACAAGTGCTTCTTTATTTTTTAGATCAATATTTTTCATTTTGTCATAAAAGTTTCCTTGTGAATCAACTAAGCACCAATTTTGGGATACAGTAATGTTTTTAGATGTAAATATTATATCTTTTTCATTATCAATGCTTTTAGGAATCATAGTATCGCCTAATAACACCCTTGTTGGCAAGTTAGGGTCTGCTTTTTGTAGTGCATATTTTAAGGAGCTTAAAATATTTTTTTTACTATTGACTTTTATTAATTTAATATCAGCTTTTTCTTTTAATACATTTTTTATGTAATTGATGAGTTTATAATTATCATTACAAACAACAATTATAAAATTATCTAAGCCGTATGAATTTTTAAGATTTTCTAATTGTCTGAAAATTACAGGTTTCCCGCGTAGAGGCAATAGAGCTAAAGATGAATAAAATCCAGTTGGAATATTCTCACTTTTTGTTTCTCCACCGAAAAGTATAACATTATTAAATTTTTGCACTTTTTCTCTCCTCGATATATCGTTCAAGTTGTTTTGGTGTCCCAACACAATCAAAGTGGTCAATATCAAAAATTCCTATTTTTGTATTAGTTTTTTTTAAATGGTTATATACATTCGACATGTAGAATTCGCCTTTTGTTAAATCATTACAAACAATAAGGTCGATAACTGCATCTCTAAAACTGGAAAGATTATTAAAGTAATACACCCCACTTATTGCATGCTCTGAAATAACTTCTTTCTCTCTTGTTTCAATAAGCATTCCTTTTTTATCCAGTCTTACGTATGAATAACAAGGTTTATTAGATTTAAATGTCAATAAACCTCCAACTAATTTCTTTTCCCGCATATTATTGACAAAGTTTTCAATATCATTGGGATTGAAAATGTTGTCAGAATCTGCAAATATTATATCGTAATTGGGGTTGATTGCTTTATGGGCGGCAAGAGCAGTAATTGCTGCCCCCATAGTTAATTTAGGAACTGTTACTAGCTTAAAATTATAATTTCCGGTTATTTTTTTTATTTGTTTTTCTTGTTCCGTTAGGAATTTTTCTTGTAAGATTAATATAAAATTCGAATTAATTTTTTTAAAAGAATTTAGCACATGTTCTATCATCATTTTATTATCAAATTCAATAAATGGTTTTGGAACGTTATACCCTGCAATAGAAAAACGGCTTCCTGCACCAGCCATTGGAATTACTATATTTATCATATTATCCATTTCGTTTAATTTTCTCCCTATTGTAAATGCTAAATTTTAGTGCGGTGTTTATAAATCCCCAATTATAGTACAACTATGTCCTCTTTTAAACATCATCACATTAACATTATCTAATTGCAAGAAAAATACAACAAATTATACAAAATGTAAAATAACTTCTTTATCATTCCCAATATGTCATACCGGAGTGAGTTGCTTACGATTCTAAGTAAATGTGTAAATTCTTATTTTACATATTGTAATAATAAAGAAGCTTATTAAAAAATATGCTATACTTTAGTTAAATAGCATTATTAGAAAGATTAGGAAACTTATGAAAAAGATTTTAATTGTTGATGATGAGCAAGATATCGTTGAAAGTTTAAAATTCGTATTAGAAAATTATGACTATACTTGTTATTGTGCTTATAATGGGGAAGATGGACTTAAGCTCGCAAGAGAAATTAAACCTGATTTGATTATTCTTGACGTTATGATGCCAAGAATAAATGGTTATAAAATAAGTCGTCTTCTAAAATTTGATAAAAAATACAAGGATATTCCTATCTTAATGATTACGGCTCGTTCTCAAGAAGAAGATAAGCTTATCGGGGAAGAAACAGGGGCAGACGAATATATTACTAAACCTTTTGACCTTGATGATGTCGTTAAAACTGTTCAAAAATACTTAAATCCGGAAAACTAAAATGAATATTATTACAAACAAAACACTGGAAACTCTTAAATATGATTTGGTTAGAGAAGGGCTTGTTCAATATGAAGTAGTTGAACAAGCAGAAGAGATTGCTAATGCTCAAAATATAAATATTGGGCAAGCATTGATAAATTCCGGATTTATTACAGAAGAAAAACTTATTAAATTTTTAGAATCCAAGCTTCATACTCCATTTGTGAACCTTGATGATTATCAATTGGATCCGAATTGTTTGAAATATATCAATTATTCTGATGCAAGAAGATATAAAATTATTCCATTATTTAAGATTGAAAACACCCTAACAGTTGCAATGGCAGACCCTCGAGATTTGTTTGCAATTGACAAAATTATGGAAACTGCAGAGTGTGAAATCGATCCGGTTTTATCTTCTGAAGAGAGTATACTCAAGAAAATTGATGAGTTTTATAAAATTGACGTAACTGTTGGGAATATCTCAACAGAAGAAAATTCCGGCTACGATTGGCAAGATGAACTTCACAAAGAAGATTTGAGTGACAACCACATTCAAAAAATTATCCGTGCAATTCTAAAGCAAGCAATCTTAGAGGGTATTCACGAAGTTACTTTTCAAGGTGAAGATGAAGGATTAGGTGTAAACTTCAAAAAACAAGGTGAATTATCAAATAAAGGGATTATCCCTACGGTTTTAGTTTCATCTTTTGTTGCAAAATTAAAAACATTGGCAGAACTTGATCCTTCTGTTTCAGAAGTTCCGCAATTGGGAAAACTTTGTTTTAAAGTGGATAACATAATTGTAATTGCAAGTGTTTCAACATTTCCAACAATTATGGGTGAAAGGATTTTCTTAAAGATTTATAAGCCACCAAAAGAGTTGGATAGGATTATTACATCAAAAACAGAATTATCCGAAATTAAACAATCTTTAGATACTCCTGGAATTATCTTGGTTTGCGGATCATCTTTGAGTGGAAAAACTCATGTAATTTACTCTTTATTATTAGAGGCGGCAAAATCTAAGACTAAAAATATTATGACTCTTGAAAGTATTGCAAAATACGAGTTGTCTGGGGTTAATCAGTGCGAATTTAATGAAAATGTAGGTTTCAACATGGATAAAGCTGCACGATTTATTGAATTCCAAGATCCGGATATTATTTATTTAGAAGGAATAAAATCAAAAGAATCTTTTGATTATTTTTCAAGTCTTGTTCTTGATGATAAAACAATTATTATGGAATTTCTTGCAAATAACATGGACGATTTGAGAAACAAAATGTCTTTCTCAGATTTTGATACTCTAAAAACTATTATAACTTGTATGGTATTTATTCATTCAAAAAATAGTGTTGAGGTCTTTAATAAAGAGACTTTGCAAAAATATTTAGGGTAAGTTTAATTTTATTAATAAAATAGCAAAAATTTTTATTTTTGGCTTTATTAAAATCGAGAAGAAAATATAAAGGACAAAAAATGATTAAAATAACTGATGGTTTTAGACATATTTCAGATATTAGCAAATATAATTACAATGCAATGAATAAAAAAATTAAAACAAGTTTTAAATCTACTCCGATTCCGGTTTTCCGTCATGAAAAACCAAGTTTTGCAACCAGATTAGTGAAATTTTTCAAAGCATTGTTTTATGCAAATAAATAATTAATGTTTTTAGAAAGGCGGCGAAAACATTTGTTTTCGCCGCCTTTTTTTAATGATGAATTTATCTAATAGCTTTTGCTAAAAATTTCAAAGCTTTTGAAAATATAGAAGGATTTCTAAATTGAGAGTTAATAACTTCTTCTCTAAGTAATCTCAATGAATTCAATTTGTATGCTTTGAAAAAGCTTTTTGCTGCTTGAATTGGATTGTTAGTAGATGGACCTGTTGTTTTTACTAAGGATTCATGAAATTTCAAATCTATTGGAGTTTTTAGATTCTTTGGATTTTTAGACACAAAACGTCTATCATAAGCCGCACTTATTACGGCATTGTACATTCTTCCAATTTTGGACATATTTTAATCCTTTCTCTGTATTTTTTCCCTATGCATTAATAAAAACATTTAGGAAGAAAAAATTGCTATTATATTTGAAAAATTTAATTTCAAAGGGTAAAAACCGGTCTTTATTTCTAAAGACCGGTTTAAATTATCTATTAAAGATATCTTCTTATTAGTGACAGCAACCGCTGCAAGCACCACAAGCTGAAACTAAAGCCTTTTGAGCTTCTTCCATACGAACTTTGATACGTCCGTCAACTGCAATACCTTCACCTGTTTTTTCAGAAATCAACAATGGGTTAATATCTAACTCATCAATGAAGCTGAAATCGTGAACTAATTGAGATAATCTCATTAGAGTTTCTTGGATTTGATCCAATTGAGCAGGTTTTGTACCTCTAGCACCTTCTAATAACTTGTATGATTTAACAGATTTAATCATTTCCATTGCATCAACATCTGTTAATGGAGCGATTCTGAAAGTTACGTCTTTCAATACTTCAATGAATACGCCACCTAAACCGAACATCATCATTGGACCATATTGAGGATCTGTAGCAATACCGCAAACCATTTCACGGCTACCTTTAACCATTTCTTGGATAATTACGCCCTCTAAACCGTCAATCAATCCTTTTTCTGTTAATTTAGCAATTAAGTCTTGATATTCAGCTCTTAATTGTTCTTCTGATTGAATGTTAACTCTTACACCGCCAACATCTGTTTTGTGAGAAGTTGTTTTTGAAGTCATTTTCATAACTACCGGATAACCGATTGAGTTAGCAATACTTACAGCCTCATCTTCAGTTGTAGCAAAACCTGATTTACATACTCTGATACCATAAGCATCTAAAACGTCGATTGATTCACGAGTTGTTAATTGAGCTCTGCCTTCAGAAATTGATTTTCTGATAATTTGTTTAGCTCTTTCGTGGTCAACATCATATACCGGAGTTTTGCCTTCCGGTCTTTCCATCCATAATCTTTGTTGATTTAATCTGTTCAAACCATCTGCAGCTTCTTCAGCATACATAAAGAATGGCATATTAACATTCATATTTGAAAGTTTTGTAAAGAATTCGCTCTTAGTCATGAAAACACCGATAATTGGTTTTTCTGGGTGTTCAGCTTTGATTTCCATCAATGCTTGAGCAACATCAATATCTTTCAAACCTAAGAATGGTAAGTAGATTGTGATAATCATATCAACATTTGGATCAGCAATAACTGTTTCTAATGTTTGCTTGTAGTGTTCAATTGGAGCAGAAGCAATCATATCGATAGGGTTTTTAACTGATGCAGCTGATGGTAAGAAACTTCTTAATTTTTCTTTAGTTTCATCAGTAATTTTAGCCATTTGCATACCGTATTCACTGATAGCATCTGTAGCCATGATACCAGGGCCACCTGAGTTTGTGATAATAGCTACTCTGTCACCTTTTGGAATCGGGCAGTTAGCAAAAACTTTTGCAGTTGCAAATAGGTTTTTCAAAGAGTATTCTCTGATAACACCTGATTGTTGTAATAAAGCGTTAGCTGCTTTATCAGCACCTGCTAATGAACCGGTGTGAGATGATGCTGCTGAAGCACCAGCTGCTGATCTGCCGGCTTTCAAAGCTAATACCGGTTTTTTCTTAGAAATTCTTGAAGCTAATTTTCTGAAGTTTGCAGGGTTTTGAATTGATTCCATATAAAGAAGAATTTGTTCAACGTCTTCTTCATTTTCCCAGTATTCCAAAGCTGTTTCAGCATTAACATCTGCTTGGTTACCAATTGAAATGAATTGAGCAAAACCTAAGTTTAAGTCTTTTAAGATGTTCAAAATACCGCCACCTAAAGCACCTGATTGAGAAACAAAACCGATGTTTCCTCTTTCTGGAAGTGATTCAGCGAAGCAACCGTCCATTCTAACATCTGGGTGAGTGTTAACAACACCTAAGCAGTTAGGACCAACACATCTCATACCGTAAGAGTGGATTTTTTCAACTAATTCTTTTTCTAATTCGGCACCAGCAGCACCTGTTTCTTTGAAACCTGCTGTGATGATACAAATACCTTTGATTCCTTTTTCGTTGCATTGGTCAATTGTTGATAATACGAATTTAGCATTAACAACGATGATAGCTAAATCAACTTCACCAGGAACTTCTAAAACAGAAGTGTAAGCTTGTAAACCTTCAATAATTCCACCTTTTGGGTTTACAGGGTAAATTTTACCGTTGAAGTTGTATTCTTGCAATCTCTTCATAATATCAGAACCGATTGTGTGTTCTTTTGTTGAAGCACCGATAACCGCAATTGATTTCGGTTTCATGATTTTGTCTAAAATACTCATTTTTTGTCCTTTCTTTTTTTTGTGAGTTTTTTATTTACGTAATCGTTTTATTTACTTGTGCTAGATAACTTTTTCGAAAGTTTTATTTGGCATTGCAGAAAGTTTTTCATATTTTTCCATTGCTTCTGCAATTGAATTTTTAATTAGTGGTTGTTTTTGCAAAAATTCGTGAATTTTTACAGTATATTTTTCGTTGTTTGATTTAGAATTTACGGCTTCAATTGATAAAAACTTGTTATTTTCTACATTTTTTATATATAAGTCGTAAGACTTTTTAGAAATATCAATATTTTTCAATGATTTTGATATTTCATTTCTCATTTTAGGGCTTAAATTTTCAGAAATATTTACAACCCCATTAAAACTTGTTTGATTTTGAATCCCTTGAATTTTCATCACTACACCTCATTATTATCGGAAGCTTTTTTCCCGAATTTTTTACCTAACTTACCCAACCAATTTTTTATTTTTATTTGGGGTAAAAGATAGCTATCAATGAAATTTTGTGTTTTTTCGTAATCGCCAATTAAATCATTTACAGTACGTTTATACATCGTCGTAAGTTTTTCTTTGGCAGGTAATTTAGCATAATCACTGACAACTGATTTCATTTCTAAGTTCAATGCAAAGAACTTATTTTTAGGTTTAGAATTTTTTAATGAAAATGTTAAAGTTTGAGGACCGTAATTTTCTTCAATATATAAATCGTACGGTTTATCCTTTAACATTTTACTAACATCATTATGAATAGTTTTTAAAGCACTTGCTCTAGATTTATCTATTATAAAACTTTTGTAAATAGATCCTTTAAAATTTGGCTGATTTTGTTGAATGTTTCCTATTTGCATAAAAACCTCTTATGAATACCCGTTTACAATCCACTCACGAACTCTCAACTTAGCCCCCAAGCTTTCGGATATTTCTTCGCATTTTTTAACATTCAAACGGCGACCTTTGTATCCGTCAACAATTGATGTATCTGTTTTTATTCCTGACTCTGAGCATGCTTTAATGAACTTTTTAACTTCATCATAAGCACCTTTAAATTTTGGTTGAGAAAGTTCATCATATTCTTCACTTGTTGAACCATTCAAGCTAACTGAAATTTCATCAATCAACCCAACAAGTTCAGGTACGATGTTTCTTTTATAAACATAATTTGCATGACCGTTTGTGTTAATCCTTATTTTTGTATTTGGATAATTATCTTTAATATATTTTGCAACTTCTTTCAAAATATCCAATTTTAAAAGTGGTTCTCCATATCCACAAAAAACAATTTCTTTCGGAATCTCAAAGTTTTTCAATTGTTTAATAACATCTTCGGAGGTAAATTCTTCGCTATCAAGCCACAACTTTTGTCCACAAACATCATCTTTGTCTTTTCTTAGACAAAAAATACAATCATTTGTGCATCTGTTGGTTAAATTTATATAAATTTTGTCTTCCAGCGAGTAAACTAAAATATTTGACATGTCATATCCTTTATAACACCAATATTATCATACACACATGTGATTTTTACAAGAGGAAAAGTTGAACTTTTATCCTTTTTGTCCTAAATTGGGTTTATGTATGAAGATTATGAAAAGATTTTAGACGAATTAAAGCACCATTCTCACTTCAGAGATTTGAAAAATTTTGAAAAAAAAGACGAAAAATATATTTATTTTAGAGGTAAGAAATTATTAAATTTATCTTCAAATAATTATTTAAATTTTGCTGATAATAAGAAAATTACTCAAGAGTTTTTAGATTTTGCAGGAAATAAATATTCTTTCGGAAGTGCTTCTGCAAGACTTTTGACCGGAACTCTCCCTGTTTATAAAGAATTGGAAGAGCTTTTGTCTAATCTTTATAACAAAGATGCAACTCTTTTATATAATAGTGGCTATCACGCAAATGTCGGAATATCCAGTGCCATAAATCAAAAAGGTGATGTGATTTTTTCTGATAAATTAAATCATGCAAGTATTATTGATGGTATGAGATTGTCTGACGGGAAATTTTTTAGATTTCCTCATAATAATATGGAGGCTCTCGAAAAATTACTTGAAAGAGAAAGAAAAAATTATAAAAATGCATTTATTATTACCGAGAGTGTTTTTTCAATGGACGGTGACATTGAAGACCTGAAAAGAATCATCAAATTAAAGAAAAAATACAACTGCATTATGATTATTGATGAAGCTCATGCTTTTGGTGTTTTTGGTGAAAAGGGACTTGGAGTTGCAGAAGAATTAGGAATTATTGATGATGTAGATTTGATTGTCGGAACATTTGGGAAATCAGTTGGTTCAATGGGGGCATTTGTCACAGGTTCAAAAACGATGATAAATTTTCTGATTAACAAATCTCGTTCGTTTATTTTTTCAACGGCTCTTCCTCCAATAAATATTGCATTTACAAAATGGATAATTGAAAATAAATTCCCTAAAACCAAAGCAAAACGAAAAAATATGCTATCAATTGCAAAAAAAATGGGTAGTGATAGTCATATTATACCGGTTGTAATTGGAGAGAATAAAGATACTGTCGATTTATGTGAAGTCTTATTCCATAATGGATATTTCACATTACCTATTCGACCTCCAACCGTACCTGTCGGGACTTCTCGATTGAGATTATCTTTGACGGCTGATATTCAAGAAAAAGATTTGACTGTTTTAAAGGAGAAAATTAATGAAGTGCTGTTGGCTAAATAAACAAAATAATGAAAATTTAATTGTATTTTTTGCAGGTTGGAGTTTTGATGAAATTCCTTTCCAAAACTTATCTGCTCAAAACTATGATATTTTGTTTGTTTATGATTACAACAATTTAGCTATTCCGGAAGAGTTAAAAAACATTAATTCATATAAGAATAAAATCCTTATAACTTGGTCAATGGGAGTATTTGTAGCATATTTGTTAAAAGATTTGTTTTCAGATTTTACACAAAAAATGGTAATCAACGGAACAGTTACTCCCGTGGATAATGAGTTTGGAATACCTGTAAAGATGTTTGAATTAACTTTAAAACATGCCCAAATTGGTTTGCGAGGGAAATTTTATCAAAATGTGTTTAAAACAGAAGAAGAATATAATTTGTACACACAACGTCCGGTTAAAAGGTCAATAGAAAATAGGGTTTCAGAACTTGAGTGTTTGTATAATCTTATAAAAAATAATCCTAATACAATTTATGAAAAGTTTTATGACAAGGCGATAGTGAGTGATTTTGACAAAATTATTCCTCCGAAAAATCAAATAGCGAGTCACAAAAAAAATGATGTTCAAATAATAAATTTGCCATACGGACATTTTCCGTTTTATAATTTTTCCAGTTGGAGTGAGATTTTAGAATGCAATCAGATTTAATAAAAAAACATTTTGAAAAAAGCATGAAAAATTACGACCAAAATGCCACTGTTCAAAACTTGATGGCATCAAAAATGGTTTTTGAATTAGCTAAAATTTCTAAAAATTTTGAAAATATTTTAGAATTAGGTTCCGGTACCGGACTTTTGACAAAAAAAATCTCAAAAGAAATTAATTTTAAAAACTACTATGCAAATGATTTAGTTGAGAAATCAAAAATTTATATACAAAAAATTATTCCAAATGTTCAATTTTTATGTGGAAGTGCAACTAGGATTAAGCCGTTAAAAAAAATGAATTTAATCATTTCAAATGCAATGTTTCAGTGGTTTGATAATCTTGAAAAATCTATTGATAAAATAAAATTTTCACTAGATAAAAACGGTATATTAGCATTTTCAACTTTTGGACTTGATAATTATAAAGAAATTACATCTTTAACAGGTTTAACCCTCAAATATAAGACCAAGGAAGAGATTGAAGCTATTCTAAAAAATTTAGGGTTTGAAGTTTTATACTGCGAAGAGTTTTATGAAGAAGTGAAATTTAAAACTCCATTGGAATTATTGGCACACATGAAAAATACCGGAGTAAATTCTCTTTCTGAAAAGACTTGGACAATTACAAAGGTCAAAGAATTTTGTGACAGTTATTCTAAAAAATATCCGCAAACCAAATTGACTTATTCTCCGATTATTGTAATCGCAAGAGCCGAAAGTTGTATCCATTAAAAGTCAATTAAACAAACGGTTCAAAAATTCTTAATAACAATTAAAATAAAAAAATGAACATTTCAGAATTTGAAAATAACTTTGAGACAGCATACAAATTATCTTGTTCGTATTTTAAAGATGTAGAAAAAATTCGAAAAATTGTATTATTCATTGTGATAATAATTGAATGTGTAATATTATTTCTATTTTATAAGTTTATCATTACGTCACATTATCAATTGCTTACAAAATACTCTTTATATTTTATTTTTATAATGTGGTTTGTTTATTTTATTGCGCAAAAAGGTATTGAGTGGTTTGCAAAAATTAATTTAATGAGCTATTTTTTATCATCTTTTGGCTCATTAAATTGGAATTTCTTAGAAGATATTATTGAAAAAGATAAAATAAAAGAATCATTGATTTTCCCCTCGTTCAATCCGGCAGAGTTTTATACAAGTGAAAGTATTTCCGGCTTTTGTAATGGAAACAAATTTTTGATATCAGATATTACACTCAAAAAAGGTACTGGAATTTATTCCTTTCCTGTCTTTACCGGATTAGCTATAGACATCGGACTTAATAAAAAGTTTGATGGAACAACAATTATCGTTGAAAAAGATTTTATTCCTATAACAAAATTAGAGCCGGTAAAATTAGAAGATGTTGATTGGCTTTATAAATTTAATGTTTATTCCGATAACCAAATTGAGGTACGATATATTTTAAATCCCTCTTTGATGGAACAAATTAAAGAAATAAAAGAAACATACAAGGCAAAAAGAATTGCATTATCATTTAAGCATAATTCTGTTTTAGTTTCTCTTGATTTAGGGAAAAGTTTTTTTGAAATTTGTTCACTATTATCAAAGATAGAAGATAAAAGGAAGTGGCGATTATTATATTTTAAAATTTATCAGATATTGAAGTTAAGTGAGTTATTTAATACAAAATTGTAGCTTATTCAAAAAAAGATATCTGCAAATTTGTTTTTCAATTATTGCAAGAAAATAATTTTTTTATTGATTATCTTTTTTTCTGATAAATTGTAAATCATATCCTAAAATATCTGCAATTACGAGCATTTCACGGTGAGTAATTGTTTCATTTCTGAGTTTATTGGATAGATTTTGCATAGAGTATCTTTTGCCTAATTTTTTTGATAAAGCTTCTGCAAGTTCTGTTAAACTGATATTAACATCAAGCAAAACCTTTTTTAAATCGTTCATTATTGACATTTTTAAGCTCCACTAATTCATTTATAATTATATGAATAGGTTTAGTTTTTAACGAATTAATCTAATCAATAATTGACTTTTAAATAAATTAATGTAATATTACATGTATTCATTTATAAACTGGTAATATTTTGAAATGGGAGATTACAAATGAGAAAATTTTGGGGTTCAATAAATAATAATAAAAAGGCATTTACCTTAGCCGAAGTCCTTATTACTCTTGGTATAATTGGAGTTGTAGCGGCAATGACAATCCCTACTCTTATGACAAATATTCATCATAGAGATATTTCTGTTAAATTACAAAAATTTAGTTCTGTGATGCGACAAATGTTACTTACTGCAGAAGATGAACAAGGACCTGTTAATGAATGGAATATAAGCTTATCTCATGACGAGTTTTTTGAAACATATTTTCTTCCTTATGTAAAAGCCGGAATTTCTAACGATGAATTGATTTTTAATGATGGTTCTACAATGACATTATTTCGTGGTTCTTGTATGGATTTAATTTATGATGTAAATGGCAAAAGCAAGCCAAATAAAGAGGGTTATGATCAATTTAGATTTTTAATGTGTCCTAAAGGAGATTCAACTTGGTGTGGAGAGCAAGGCTTTTGTAGTTATAGACATAATGCAATTAGAACAAACAGACCAAAACTAATTGAATGTTGTAAAAAACATTGTTCTGGGCATGCGGGTTTGACTTGTTCTGCATTATTGGAATATGATAATTGGCATTTTAATAAAGATTATCCTTATTTTAAATAAATAATTATTTTATATTTTTAAAAATGTTAAATTATTTTTGCAATGTTCCAAAAATTACTCGGTCAATATTTGCAAGGTCTTTTAGCACTTTAATATTTCCAAAACCTGCTTTTTTCATCAATTGAGCAACACTTGTACTTTGTCCAATTCCTAGTTCAAACATCAAATAACCTCCTTTATTCAAAAATTTTGGAGCATCTTTGATTATTTTTTCATAGAATGCTAGTCCTTTTTCATCTGTTGTATAAAGTGCTAAATCCGGTTCATAGCTAACTTCTTCTTGTATTGTTTCTTTTTCTTTTGGTGGAATGTATGGAGGGTTAGAAACAATTAAATCAAATTTTTCATCTTCTCGGATTTTTGAATAAATATCTGATTTTCTAAAAATTGCTCTATTATAAAGTCCAAATTTCTCCATATTTTTAAAAGCTGTATGAATTGCTTCTGTTGAAATATCGACTCCCATTGCTTGACTATTGGTAAGTTTTGCAATCATACAGGCAATACATCCGGAACCCGTACACATATCAAGCACCATTTTAAAATTGTTTTCTTTTATAATTTCAATTGCTTTACGTACAAGTAGTTCGGTTTCATCTCGAGGGATTAGAACATCTTTGTTTACTAAAAATTTCTCGCCCATAAAATCTGCTAATCCAATAATATATTGAATTGGTTCGTGTGTTTTTGCTCGAAGTTTCGCTTTTTCTTCAACAATTTTGAGTTTGTCTTCAGTTAATTTTTTGCCCATTAAAATATCAACCAAACTATAACCTGCAAAATGTTCAATTAATAATCTAACTTCAACTTTTGCTTCATTTGGTTCAATTCCAGAGTCTGTCAAAATCTTTTCAATATCTTGAATTAGCATCATTCTTCCTCAATTTTAATTTTATAATTTTCGCTATGCTCCGATATAATTTTGTCTATCAAATCTCGAGCTTCCAGTTTTGAAGATAGTTCAATTTTTTCAATATTGTATTTTTTGCAAAGCCTGTTATAATAATATAATTGTTTTTTGGTCGGAGGTTCTTTGGACATTTTTACTTCTTGCAAAAATTTGCGTTTTTTCTTTTCATAAGCTTTGTTTGCTTCTATTATCGGACGTTGTTTTTCCTTATAATCATAATACTTTTTGCATTCTTTCAAGTATTTTATTGTGTCATTATAAAAAGTTTCATCATCAATAATATTTTCTAAAAATTCAAATCTGGAGCAATGTAACTCAAGATAATATTTTTCGTCTGCAACGAAACTATCCCAAATGTCATCAACGGTCAAATCTTGGGATTTTTTAACTAATGCACGTAAAAAATTACATAGTGCAGATTTTTGGTTCTTTGTAAAATCTAAGTAAATTTGTTTTTTTATTTCGTACATCGCAATTTTATTGTACGAAAATATAACTAATCATTCAAGCAAAATTTTAATATTCACAACTTCATTCCTCCGAAGAGGGTAACGAAGTAGAATTAATGTTCGACGTCTTCACAAACCACACAAATTTATGTGCGTATCGATTCTCATAAAACCGTGCTACTATTGTCTATCGTGTGAACAAATCTTTGACTGAAAATTTGCGGGTTTTGTTAGACAAGCTAAAGTCCAGCAACTTTCTTGCAATAGGATTTGTTTGCAAAGATGATTTAGAATCAGCAACTTCTGTTTTACTCATCTCTCGTTTCGTCGTAATAGTTTTTAAGTCTTGATCCATCTTCTCTGCCATGATGTTAATTGTACCTCGTTACATTATAATAAACAAATTCTTCACAATTAAATTGCCTAAATTTATATAATTTTTATATATTGTTTACATAATGTTACAATTCGCGTTATTTTGCTTGTGGTCACACATTTATATGATGTGGAATGAACAAAATTATTGTTTAATCGTTATATATATGTCACGGCATTTACGAGGATTAATTAATATTCTTTATGATAAAGAAAATTACACTAGTTATAATTTGTATTTTGGCATTATCAATACCGACATTTGCCCTTGAAGATATAAATGTTCAACAGGGTTCTGTATTGTCGTTGAATGATTGTATTTCTATTGCTCTTAATCATAATCCGGCAATAAAAAATGCACGATATAATTATGGAATTTCTAAGTCTAATGTTGGAGTTGCAAGGTCTGAATTTTTTCCGACAGTTGGTGTTGGAACAGGGTATTCTTATAACACAACAAGTTCTAGCAAAATAAATACTGATACGAATGCTTACACTGTTCAAGCAACTTTAAACCAATTATTGTGGAATTTTGGCAGAACTAACGCAAATATTAAAATGCAAAAATTTTATTTGATTGCAGACGAGTATAATTTTTACAACACCGTAAGAGAAACGACTTTTAATGTTAAACAAAAGTATTATGAGGTTCTTGCAGCTAGAGCGACTGTTTTAATAAACAAGGCTTATGTTCAAATAAATGAACGCAACTACCAAAGAACAAAAGCTTATTTTGATGAGGGTATTAAATCTAAAATTGATTTAGTTAATGCAGAAGTTACGTTGAGTGATTCAAAAATTCAACTTGTTCAAGCGGAAAATTCTTATAAAAATTCGTTGGTTAATTTGAACAATGCAATGTATTTAGTTAATGCCCCGGCTTACTCAATTTCCGGTACAGAGGTTTTTAACAATGTAAATGACAATGTAGCTCCGGTTGATTTAACAAAAATTACTAAACCGTCAGATAAGGAAATCAGTAAACTTCCGGTAAATGTTAAAGATGCAAAACTTACAAGTTCTGTTGAAACATTGGAACTTTTAACAGATTATAAAGTTGACGAATTTCCATATTCATTTGAAGAATGTATGAAAATGGCATATAAAAATCGTGCGGATTTAAAAGCTTACAATTCTACTTTAGATGCGGTTAAACAAAATTTGTTATTTGTTAAACGTAATTATTATCCTGAATTATCTGCAAGTGCCGGTTATGGATTTAGAAACACAAATTCAACAAACTCTTTGAATGTAGGTTTAAATCTTTCCAGTTCTGTTAATATAATGAATCAAAAATATAAGGTTGATGCCGCAAAATACCAAGTTGATATTGCCGAAAATTCTTTAAATCAATTAAACCAAGACATATTCTTTGAAGTCCAAAATGCGTATATTAATATGGTTGAATTGGAAAAACAAATACCACTTTTGGCGGTTAAAGTTCGTCAAACGTTAGAAAATTATGAACTCGCAGAGGGTAGATATTATGTCGGTTTAGGTGATTATATTCAATTGCAAGATGCAAAAGTAAATTACAACAATGCTCAATGTTCTTACATTGAAACGATTTATAAATACAATGTAGCAAGAGCAAATTTGGAAAGTGTAATTGCAATGCCGCAACAAGTTACAGTTACTTTAGAGGGTAAATAGAATTATGGAAATAAAAGAAATTCTAAAAAAATGTAAAAAGAAACGAGTAATAATTCCATTGGTTATAGCATTGGTAGTGGGTGAAATTTGTATAAATAACATCAAATCTAATCAAATACATTATCAGACTCAAAAACTTGAAAGATGTACGATTACTCAAGTTGTTGAAGCCTCTGGTACAATTAATCCGGTTAATACAGTTAGTGTTGGTTCAACTGTATCAGGTTTGATGAAAGCTATTTATGTTGATTATAATTCAGAGGTTAAAAAGGGGCAGTTACTTGCGCAGATTGACCCTGCTAATTTCCAAGCTTCTGTTGATCAAAATCGAGCGCAAATAAATAATGCTGAAGCAAATCTGGCAAAACTTAATGCTGAAATGGTTATGGCTCAAAAAACATATAATCGATATAGAAATTTGTATGCAAAAAACTTTGTAGCCAGAAGTGAACTCGATCAAGCAGAAAGTGATTTTCTGGCTAAAAAAGCTGCAATTGGGGCACAACAAGCATCAATTGCACAAGCAAGAGCAACTTACAAAACCGCAATGACAAACTTAGGTTATACAAAGATTATTGCACCGGTTGATGGTACAATTATTTCTCGTGATATTGATGTAGGACAACCGGTTGCAGCTAGTTTCCAAGCTCCTGAATTATTCACAATTGCCCAAGATTTGAAAAAAATGCAAATAGAGGTGAATGTTTCAGAAGCTGATATCGGACAAGTTAAAGAGGGACAAGATGTAGAATATACACTTGATGGCTATCCTGATAGTACGTTCTATGGAAAAGTTACTCAAGTCAGACTTGATTCGACAACAACATCTAATGTCGTAACTTATACTGTAATTGTTAGTGTAAGTAACGATGATTTGAAGCTTAAACCAGGTATGACCGCAAACGTTTCTATTATTACCAATAGAAGTTCAAATGTTCTTTGCGCTCCAACGATTGCGCTGAAATATTCTCCAGAAACTTCCGGTCAAAAATATAAAAATCAGGGTATCTGGATTTTAGATGACGGTAAACCTCGCAGAATAGATATTAAAGAGGGTGCAAGTGATGATACAAATGTGGAAATTATTTCTAAACGAGTAAAAGTTGGAGATAGTGTAATTGTGGGTTCTATTGGAGGAAAAGCAAAACAATCTTCATCTTCTGGAGGTAATGATAAACGTCGTGGCGGACCACCGGGAATGTTTTAGGCTAATTCACAACTTATGAAAGGTTATATGAATGGAAGAAAAAGAAGATAAACAAAAATTTATAGATAGAATTTCAACTAAACTCCTTTCTTTAGAATCTGAAAGAAAGAATAGAATATTGAAATTAATATTCAAACAAATAGCTGTATTGGTAATTTTTTACCTTACACTTAAAGGTGTTTTGTTTTTTTGTGAAGATCATACTTATATTTCTGTTGCTTGTGGTGTTATTGCTTTTTTTAGCGGTGCTATTTTCTTCTACAACTTTTCTGATGACGATAAAAATTTTAAAAAATTTTTAAAACAACGAGTAAAATCTCAAATTGTAAGAAATTTTAATTTAAAAACTATAAAAGGGAAAGCTTTTACTGATGAATTTTTAAAGAAAAGTAATTTGTTTTCAGTATATACATACCAAGAAACTGATGATGTTATACAAGGTTGTTATAACGAAGTCGATTATACTATTGCGGAAACGAAACTTGTAGCTAAAGGCAATAAAAATGAATTTGATGTATTTAAAGGGGTAATTATTTCTTTCAAATCAAATAAAGTAATAACTGCCGAAACTCTTATAACTACAAAAGGTGATAATAGTATAAGAAATTACCCTCCTAATTCAAAGTCTGTTATAAGTTATTTAATAGTTTGTTGTTTTTTTATCCCAATGATTTATATTGGTTATGCTATATATGCAAAGGTTAAGTATTTCAACAAATCAGGAATGAGTATTACAAATCTGATGACAACCCATTCTCCTTTTCCTCATATTTGGTTTTTAACTATTTGGGATTTGGTTTTTCCTGTCATTATAATTTTGAGTATTGCTCTTGTTGTGTATTATAAAAAGAAAAAAATGCAAAATGTTAAACTTGAAGATTTAACATTTGATAAAAAATTTAATGTTTATACGCAGGATCAAATTGAAGCAAGATATCTTTTAACTCCGGCATTCATGGAACGATTGAAATCCTTGGAAACATCTTTTGGAACGAAGAATATTAAATGCTCATTTTTTGAAGATAATATAATGTTTGCGATATCAACAAATAAAGATTTGTTTGAACTCGGAAGTTTATACAAATCACTTAAATCAAAAATATCAATTGAAGAATTTTATAATGAAATACATTCAATTCAAGAAATGATTAACCATCTAAAACTTGATGAAAAGTTAGGATTATAATATGGATTTAATAGAAGTAAAACATGCAATAAAAACTTATCAGACAGGAGAAGACTCGTTTAATGCCTTAAATGATGTATCTTTAAATGTTAAAAAAGGTGAGTTTGTTGCAATTATGGGAACTTCCGGTTCTGGTAAATCTACATTTATGAATATGCTGGGAACATTAGATAAACCCAATTCTGGCTCATATTATCTAGACGGGATTGATATGCTTCATTTAGATTCGGATAGACTTGCAATGGTTCGTTGCGAAAAAATGGGATTTGTATTCCAAGGGTTTAACCTTATTTCAAGAACTTCTGCGCTTGATAATGTAATGCTACCAATGATTTACAAAGGAATTTCTGAAGAAGAACGAATTAAACGTGCCGAATGGGCATTAAAAATTGTCGGACTTCAAAATAGAGAAGACCACATGCCAAATCAAATGTCCGGTGGTCAGCAACAACGTGTTGCAATTGCTCGTGCTATTGTTAATGATGCCCCATTGATTTTGGCAGACGAACCTACTGGAAACTTAGATACTAAGACGAGTATTGAGGTTATGGAATTTTTTGTAAGGTTAAATGAAGAAATGGGCAAAACAATCGTCCTTGTTACCCACGAACCCGATATTGCAGAATATACAAAACGAGTTGTGAAATTCAAGGACGGAAATATCATACTTGATGAACCAAAAGATGTTTGGCTTTCACATAGAACAAGAGAAACCTAGAAAATAAGTTAGGAAATAAAGGTATATAATGTTAGATTTCAAATCAATATTAAAAATGGCGACGGTGTCATTGAAAATAAATAAAATGCGTTCAATGCTTACAAGTTTAGGCATAATTATTGGTGTTAGTGCCGTGATTATTATGCTTGCCGTTGGTTCTGGTGCGAGTAAAAAAATTGCAAAAGATATGGAATCTATGGGGAGCAATCTTTTGATGATACGCTCTGCTTCTGCAAAATCTGGCGGTGTTCGTATGGGTATGGGTACTCGTCCTACGTTAACGATGAAAGATGCAGAAGTTATTGAGTCTAAAGCTCGTGGAGTTTTGGCTCTTGCTCCTTATTCCGCAGAATCAAAACAGTTAACTTATGGAAACCAGAACTGGTCAACAACTGTTGGAGGTACAACTCAACCATATTTTTTGATTAGAAATTATGAAGTTGAATCAGGTAGGGGCTTTTTGCCGGAGGATAATAAAAATAGTACTAAGGTCGCTATTATTGGACAAACAGTTTCAACGGAATTGTTTGGAGATGTTGACCCAATAGGAAAAACAATCAGAATCGGAAATGTTCCGTTCAAAGTTATCGGTCTTTTGAAAACAAAAGGTTCTAGTGGAATGGGACAAGACCAAGATGATTTAGTTTTTATCCCAATCACTACAGCGCAAAGAAAAGTTTTTGGTACTGATTTCCCGGGGACTGTTAGTATGATTGCTGTTAAGGCTCAGAATGACCAAGTTATAAGTATGACACAGGAAGATATTACCGAAATTCTTCAACATAGACATCATATCGGGAAAAATCAAGATGACGATTTCGAAATTCGAAATTTGGCTGAAATGCAAGAAACTATCAAATCCACAACCAAAACGATGTCGCTTCTTTTAGGTGCAATTGCGGGTGTTTCACTTGTTGTTGGTGGAATTGGTATTATGAATATTATGCTTGTTTCAGTAACGGAAAGAACAAAAGAAATCGGAATTCGTATGGCAATCGGTGCTAAAGCATCAGATATTCGAATTCAATTTTTGATTGAATCTTTCTTGTTATCTATGGCTGGTGGATTAATTGGGGTGCTAATCGGAATTTTGGGAGCTTATTTGATGCATAAATTTGCCGGCATGAATATTGCAATAACCTTATCTTCAATCCTGTTGTCTTTAGGATTTTCTGCAGCAATTGGTGTAGGTTTTGGTTATTATCCTGCTTATAAGGCTTCATTATTAAATCCAATTGATGCGTTAAGATATGAATAATTAACCTTTAATTGCTCCCCAAGCTTTGACATCTCCTCTTTCGTAGCGGATTAGATAATATCCGCCTTTAGGGACATATTCAATAGATGCTTCTTGGTATATTTCGTCTTCATCTTTGTTAATTAGAGGTAGTCCTTTTTTCTCCCTTTTTTGATTGGTTTTAGCAATTTCTTTGGCTTCTTTTTTTTGTTTCCGGAGTGCTTTGTTGTTACGGACAACGGAATATTGTGACATATCAATATCGATTTTAAACACTGGAATAATTGCTATTGCTTTTCGGGATTGGATTAAAATCAAAAAATCTCTATCATCAGATAGTGCAAGTTCATAATGCCCTGCAGGAATTGTATTGCCTTGAGCATCAGAAATTTTATCAACAATTGAAAGCGTTGGATAGGTTGATTCTCTAAGTGAATATTTATAGAATGATTGACTCCCAACAATTAGACCAGCAGTAATTTGCGGTTCTGTCGGATACACTCTTGTTTCAGAATGCATCATAATATTGTCAACATAAACACCTTCAAGCATTTTTAAATTCTCTCCAATAGTTTTTGAATGCTTGATTTTATTTCTGCAAAACTCTTGTCTAGAGCATTCTCACTTCCTACAAACACTAATGACATATATTTTTGAGAATTTCCAAGGTTATTTTCTTTTAGCAGAATACGATAACTTTCTCTCATCAAACGTTTTAATCTGTTTCTTTTTACGGCTCGTTTGTGAACTTTTTTACTTACAACAAAACCTACTTTTGTAGGGTAATCTTCTTTTTTTAAAATACCTGCAAACAAAGTTACTCCACCCTTATGGGAGGAGTTTTTAACTTTATATGTAGCTTTGAAAGCCAATCTTTTTTTTAATCTAAACTGCTTCGGTAACATTCTTTCTCCGAAATTTATATGAACAACAAAAGTTACTCATCAAATCAGATTAAGCACGTTTTTTAGCAGTGATAGATAATTTGTGACGACCACGAGCTCTACGTCTGTTGATAACTTCTCTGCCACCTGGAGTTGACATTCTAGCTCTAAAGCCACTTACATTTTGTCTTTTTCTTTTAGTTCCTTCTAGTGTACGTCTCATTTTATTAATTCCTTTTACTATTTATTATTTGTCGTATAATATAGATGTTATAGTAAAAAAAATAATTAGTCAACAAACAAGAAGGGAATGATTAAATATTATGAAGAAGAATATAGGTTTTATTGGCTGTGGGAAAATGGCAAGTGCTATTATCAGTGGTATTTTAACCTCTGAAAAGGACGAACATTATAATGTCACGGGTTCTGAAATTAATGATGAAGTTGCCAAATCTGCTTCTGATAGGCTTGGAATTAAGGTTTTGACAGACAATAAAGAACTTGTAAAAAACTCAGATATTGTATTTATCGCAACAAAACCTAACTGTGTAGTTGATGTTTTGAATGCAATTAAGTCAGAATTGTCAACAGATAAACTTTTAGTTTCAATTGCTGCAGGCGTTTCAACAGAAAAGATTGAAAAAATTGCAGATAATTCAAGAGTTATTAGAATTATGCCTAACACTCCGGCTCTTGTTAAACTTGGAATGTTTGGTGTTTGCAAAGGTTCTAAAGCAACTGATGAAGATTTGAATTTGATTGAATCTTTATTAACCGCTCTTGGCAAATGTATTTCCGTTGAAGAATCTCAAATGGATATTGTAACCGCAATTTCAGGTTCTGGTCCTGCATTTTTCTATCAAGTAATTGAAGATATGGCAAGAGCTGGTGAAAAATTAGGACTAGATTATGAAAAATCTTTGACTTTAGCAACTCAAACAGCTTTAGGTTCAGCTCAGATGATATTTAACAGAGGTGAAACAACTGTTCAAACTCTGATAGATAATGTTGCAACTAAGGGAGGTTGTACATTTGTTGGAATTTGTGAAATGAAAGATGGTCATTCTGATAAATTATTCTATGATGTGATTGATAAAACAACTCAAAAAGCAAATGCTTTAGGAAAATAGTTTGTAATATTAGAAAGCGGGCGGATTTGATGAAATCAAATCCGCCCGCTTTAATTAAGATTGTTTTTCAGTTTTTGAAGATTTTTTACTGTGGAATAACCCTCCTATCCATTGTCCAATCGGTTTTAAAATTTTGTTATATGTCCATTGAGCAGCAGGCTTAATGGCTTTATTCCAAACAAAAGTTGCACCCTTACCAATCATTTTGAATGGCCAAGCGATAACTTTTCCAACTGTTTTCAATGCTCCCGGGGTTCTTAATAACCAGCCGGCAGCCATTCCTGTGCACATTCCGGCAGCTACATCATTGTTTGGTGGCATCATTCCTCCGAATCCAAAACCGCAACCGAATACAGATGGACCGAGCATTCCGCCATTAAATCCGATTGTTGGACCACCGAGCATTCCGCCCATTGGCATAAAACCGTTATTATTTACTGTAATATTTGTTGTTCTTATAATATTCATACTTTTCTCACTCTCTTATATATAAAGTATATATAATGAGAAAAATTGCGTGATTTTACGTTTTTAAGTTAACAAATCTTAATAAGTTATTTCATCTGCTTTAGCTAAGAATTCTAGCAGGCTTACGACTTTTGTTTTTTTGTTTTTAGCTAAATGTAATCCGTATTTCAATCCAAGAATACAAGATGGACAACTTGTTATAACAAAATCAGTATTTGTTGCAGATATGTAATTAGCTTTTTGTTTTGTAAGTTTTTTTGATAATTTGTAATTTTTAATGGTGAAGCTTCCTGCAAAACCGCAACACTCATCATAATTATCCATTTCAATATATTCTACATTCTCGCAGTTTTTTAATATTTGTTTTAGAAATGTATCATTTTTTAAGTGACATGGTTTGTGAAATGTTACTTTTATAAGCTTTTTAAATCTGAATTTAATCCCTTTTGCTGCAATTAAATCTCCCCAATTAATGGATTTACTCTCTTGAATTTGAGCTAAATTTTCAAAATATTTTGGATAATCAAGAATTGTGCTCTCGCAACTTGCACAATCTGTTATGAGGTAATCATATTTAGTGTTTTCAATTAATTCTGTGTTGTGTTTTGCAACCTGCTCAAATCTTTCTAAATTCCCATCAGACAAAAAAGGTAATCCGCAACAATCAAAAGGCTTTTCAATGATTTCAATCGGAAAATTTTTGAAAATTTTATGAATATATTTATCTGTTTGTGGAAAAATATGATTTACACAACCTTTGAAATATAAAACTTTAGTTGTTGCTTGCTTTGAATTTTTTTTAGGTCGGAATGGTTTTGTTAAAAGTTCAAAGATTTTTATTATGTTTGAAAAAATGAATTTGCTTTCCAGTACGTTAATTACTTTATATAAAAATTTTGTTTTGGCATATTCGTATTTTGCAGTGTTCAAAATTTGACAAACTTCAATCTCGCTTGGACAAAAGTCATTACATTTTCCACACTTCAAGCATAAATCGAGGTATTTATTAATGTTTTTTGATAGTTTTAAATCTCCGATAGTTACTCCGTGCAGCATAATAAATTTTCCCTTACTTACAATGCATTCATTTGGAACTAGTTTAAATAAAGGGCAAGCTTGTTCACACAATCCACATTTAGAACATTTGTTTAAATCTTTTTCAAAGTTTTTCAAATTCTTCATATTCAAATCATAGCATAGTTATAAGTTTTTTATTCTTAATATTAGTTAATAATAGTCTCTAAAAATTAAATTTTTATCAAACAAATGCCGATTACATGAGTATTCTTATCAATAAAGGGTTAAAAATATGTCAGATTCAAATTTTACATTTAATAGACCGTATAAACCGTTTGGATTTAATGTTCAAGTTCCGGAAAGAACTTTGCAACAAGCAGGTGAAACTTTAGAAAATATTGTAAAAGCTCCTGCAACTCCATTGTTTAGTTTTTTGGAAGAAAATGAATCTGTTTTTAATGGTGATGTGGCTTTTGAAATTAATAAAACTGTAGCTCAAAACTTTACTATTGGTTCCGCTATGCGTCAAGAAGATGAAAAAATTAATGGTAAGAATCCAAGCTTTGATATGCACTTTTAATTTATTTAAATTATTAAAAGGAACAAACTGAGCATGAAAAAACGTTTATACTTTTAACAACTTGTTTAAACCTTTAGGTTTTTATGGCATAAGTACGAATGATAGAAAAATTTTGTTGAGCACCGGTTGGGGTGGTTGTAATCCGAAAGCAAGTGGTTCTGGACATTGGACTCCCGGAGATGCTTGTGCTGCTGTAATTATGCTTGACGGTTGGAAGATAAACAAAGATTATCCGTGGTAAGTTTTAAAATTCTTTGATATCGCATTTCGGAATTGTTAAATCATCACATAAAATTATATAAATTTCTTCACCTTGTTTTGCATGGTATTTCAACCCAGGAGTGATAAGCCCTGTTACAAGTCCGATAAAACAACCAACCGGCAAACCAATAGCTGCTGCGCCAATTGCAATTTTATGAGGTTTTGGAATAAAAGCAAGTCCTGTGCCTGCTCCGGTACCAATAGCACCTAATCCTACAGTTGATGCAGTTAGTTTGCCTGCTGTCATCCAACCATTTTCAACCAAAGAAAAATCTTTTGTAAATGGTTTTGCCTTAACTTCAAGTTCTGTTCCATCAGGAAGTATTAGTTTATTTATACTTACATAAACTCGTGCATTTTTGTTTAATTTTTTCTGAGGATTAATCCCTCTAACGTATCCGACGAATTTAGAATTCATCGGAATAATTAGTGTTCCGCATTCTGTACAAATATCTTTTGGAACAAAGAAATATACGTAATCTCCCTCTTTTGCACATTCTGATAAAAATTTACACTCAAAGGCTACTCGTAGTACATTCCCTTTTGAAACTATATAATAATTTTCAGTCAATCCGACTGTCGAAGATGGTGCTTTTGATTTCGTGTTTGCAATTGTTTCGGTTGAATTTATGCATTCACAAGTTCCGTCTGCAAAACATAATTGAACTGATGTTAAAGATATAAGGCTAATTAAAAATAAAGACAACAACTTTTTCATACAGACACTATAAAATAAATATTGTCGGAATATATTGTCTAAATTGGTTAGTTCTGGTGTTTATATTTTAATCTTTAACCATTTCAAAACCTGCAGAATATGCCTTTTCTAATTCTTTTGGAAATATTCTTTCTTGATATTCTCGTTTTTTATTCTCGTCCCAAATTTCTGAAAAATATTTGTCGTAATTTGTGAATTGGTAAGTATTATATGCACAAATTCTTTTTGGCTTTTCATACACGTGCGTAATCCATTTTTCAAAATTTCCAATTGCTCCGGAATTATCAGGTTTTACATAATCATTTTCAAAAATTTCTTGTGGAACGTTCATTGTATAAATCGTAGCAGTTTTAAGTTTTTTAGGAGGAATTGTTGTGTAGTTTTTGTCATAACGTACGAATGGGAAAATCAATCTTTCTAAAAACGATTTCATAACTCCATCAACATCTCCAAAATATATTGGACTTGCAAAAACTATTCCATCAGAAAGAGAAACTTTTTCTAATATTGGTTTAAGTTCATCAGGGTAAGCACATTTACCATAGTTTTTGCCATTGATAAGTTTACAGGCAAAACAACTCCTACACCCTTTAAAATCAATATCATACAAGTATATAATTTCTGCTTCTCCCCCTGCATTTTTTACTCCTTGGGCAAAACCTTTGCACATTTTATCCGTGTTCCAGTTTTTTCTTGGACTTGCATTTATAATAAATATTTTTTTACTCATATTATTTTCCTCTTTGTTTATTTATTTTCATATAATATTATATTTTTGACAAGTATTTACTTTTATGTAATATACTATCTAAAAAGATAGTAATAGAGGTTTTATTATGAAAAACAAGATTAAAAATTATAACTGCCCAGTTGGTACAACGTTGGGTCTTATTGGTGGAAAATATAAAGTAGTTATAATTTGGTATTTGAGTGAGAATGGAGTTTTGCGTTATAACGAACTTCAAAAACTTCTATTAGGAGTTACACCAAAAATGTTGATTTCTCAACTTCGAGAATTAGAAGAGGATAAATTGATAAAAAGAAAAGTTTACCCTGTTGTTCCGCCAAAAGTTGAATATTCATTGACCGAACTTGGAAAATCTTTGATTCCAATTTTACAGGAGATGAAAACTTGGGGCGAAAAGTATGAGAATGCATAAGTCTTAAAAGTCTTTTAACAAAAAACTAAAATATGTCTGCTATATTTTGATAATTAATTATGGGGATAAAAGTTTTTAAAATAAAAATTCTAGGTACTTGATTTTTAAAATTTACGGAGCATAATATAGATGTTGAGTGTATTCCACTTACGTACAAATTAAATATCGCGGGATGGAGCAGTCTGGTAGCTCGTCGGGCTCATAACCCGAAGGTCGTTGGTTCAAATCCAGCTCCCGCAACCAATTGATTTAAGAGGGTTTCAAAGATTTTGAAATCCTCTTTTTTAATAGAAAAAGGTTCAATTGTTCCCAATAAATTGTATCTATTATTATACTTAGTATTCATGTTATAATCACCTATGCTCTTTGGGGGTAATATAATAAAGTATGGCTGATATTTTTTATAACTCAGAATTTGATTCTCCAGTTGGAAAATTAACATTATGTTCAAATGGAGAAAATTTAGTTGGACTTTGGTTAAAAGGACAAAAATATTTTATGGACTCTGTGAGAGGTTTTAATATCATTCAAAATGATAATTTGAAGATTTTTACTGATACAAAAATGTGGTTGGTTAATTATTTTAATGGGTTTGAAAGATATCCTAGAGAACTTGCTCTTGCACCTATTGGTGGAGAATTTAGACAAATGGTCTGGAATGAACTTTGTAAAATCCCTTATGGAAAGACTATAACCTACGGCGAACTTGCAAATCGTATAGCAAAATTTCGAGGACTAGAAAAGATGTCGGCACAAGCTGTTGGCACTGCTATTGGACATAATCCGATTTCAATAATTATTCCTTGTCATAGAGTAGTTGGCAAAAATGGTCAACTAACAGGCTATGCTGGAGGGATAGATGTCAAAGCAAAATTACTTAAGCTTGAAAACGTTGATTTAGAAATATTAAAATAATTTTATTAAAAAAGAAAAAGTTTTTATGAGTAGAATTTTCTTAATTTTTCAAAATTTGGATTTTTTTTCATTCGCGCGAAAGTTTGCCATATTGAGCTTTGAGGTTGAAGTTTAATAAGCTTTTAAATCTAGGAATTGATGAAAAATATAAATCTAGGATAGATTTATTACCATCAATTATTGATTTTAATGTTCCTAGTTCAAACAAAATTTTTAATTATATAAAAATGCTAACTCAAAATCAAAGTATAAAATAGCTTGAAAATAGTGAGATTATTCTATACCAAAAAATCTAGGATTTAGTTTGTGATTTATTCGAATGTTTTTCTATATATTTATCAACTTTTTCAGCCATGAATGTTGAAAATAGTGGAAGAATTCCGTAATAAATTCCCGCAAAAATTAATGCCGGTCGTAGTATATTTATACCCTCAATATATTTCTCTACTTTGGGGTTTGTTGCATTTATTTTTTTGAATTTTTCAACAAATTTTCCAGTCTTTTTCTTTATCAAATTATCAATTCCATAACCCATGGTTAGGGTTATAAAAGTTGAAATTACATTGTTATATATAAGTGCTTTTTTCCTATTTTCTTTGATTTTAGAGCTTTTTGATGTCTGAACTGCAAATGATGTTGTCAAAAGAATATCTGTTGCTGCAGTCATGTGTTTTGCAATATCTTTATCTTTGTTTTGATATTTATTTGCAAGATTTTGAATTCTATCGGAATTGATTATCTTACTAAAACCTTTTGATAGTTTGTCTTGTAAATGTCCTGTGAAATTTAAAGATTTTTCTTTTGTATTTGTTGTGGTTGGGGAGTTTTCAATGGATTTTTGTTTGTTTTTGAAAAATACATTATCCATTAATATAGGAATTAGTGCTAAAGTTAGCATTGATTTTGGCACAGCTGTTAAAAAACCTGTTCCTAATTTGAACATTTGTGTAATCAATTTATAACTTCTTGATTTTTCAATTTCGTTATTTTTGATTAAATTTTTTATTGTTTTATTCGTCAAAAATTTAGTTGGATGTTTATCAATATTTTTAACAGCGTTTTCAATTGGTAGCGCTATTGATTCAACTATTCCAAATTTGATTACCCCGGAACAAATTGAATTCGCTGCTGCATATTGTTTATTTTCTTTTTCTGTGTCAGGAGTTAAAAAAATTGACATTGGTCGGACTGTTAAAGAAAGGGCAAGAGATGTGCTTGCAGAGAAAGAGGTTCCGTGGTCTGAAATTTTTTCTAGAGATTTGAGAACGGTTTTATTCTTTAACAATCTGGTGGAAAAGTTTGATATTGATTGTCCAATTTTTTGAATTTCCATAATTTACCTATTACTAGTACACATCACACAAACTTAAAAGTAAAATATTTTTGATATTTCTTAAAATATTTCAATATTTGAATGTTTAAGTTAAAATAAATATAATGAAGATTTTAGAGTTTTTGCAAAAAGAATTTAGTGGTTGGGGTCGGTATGAACGAATTATCTTCCCGTTTGGAATTTTATTTATTATTGTTTTGTCTTTTATAATGAATGATAGTAAAGTCGCACTGATTTCTTCTATTTGCGGTGTAAGTTATTCTATCCTGGCGGGTAAGGGAAAAATATCCTGCTATATCTTTGGACTTGCAGGAACTGCTTGTTATAGTTATATTTCATTTAAAAATGCGTTGTATGGAAATTTAGCATTGTATGTTTTGTATTATTCCCCAATGCAAGTTCTTGGTATTTTCAAGTGGAAAGAGCATCTGAAAGATGATGTTCAAGAGATAGTTAAGACTTGCTTAACTCAAAAAGAGAAAATTATTTATTTGATTTGTTCAATTCTCTTTTCTATTGCCTTTTATTTTGTGTTATTAGCTTTCAATGACCAAAGTCCGGTTATTGATTCTTTAACTTCTGTATTATCTGTAATTGGTTTGATTTTGACGGTCAAGCGCTGTATTGAACAGTGGTATGTGTGGTTTATTGTAAATGGATTGTCTGTTGTAATGTGGATTAAGGCTTATGCAAACGGTTCAAATTGTTTTGCTACGATTTTGATGTGGGGCGCATATTTCTTCTTGTCAATTTATTTCTTGTGGACTTGGAGAAAAGAATTGCATAAACAAAAAGAAAATTAAAATTTGATTTTTGTAGAGAAATTTAATTGAGAACGAGCAGGTGCTCCGCTTTCATAGTTAATTTGACTCGCTCCAACATTAAGATTCATTCTATCATCATTAAATGGCTTTAATGAGAATATTAGCTCATTCTTATTGCTTTTATCCAGAATGTTTCTTGAATATACTCCTTGCAATGATAAATGATTATTTAGTTTATATTCCGGAGAAAGAGAAAATGATCCATTAAATTGTTGACCAAAAGAACTAAAAGTATTGTTTTGGTAAGAGGTTTTTAATGACAGATTATTTTTTTGATATTTTGAAAAAAATGTTCGAGTTTGACTTAAATCATTTGGAGTAATGCTACTATCATAACTTGTTCCCAAAGAGAAATCTCCAAATTTTTTTTCGTTAGTAAATTTTACGGTTTTTTTCTCATAAGGGTTGTTGTCATCGGGGTTTAATATTTGAGGCGAAATATTATAATCATCTTTCTTTTCAAGTTGAATTTTTGATTCTTTAATTTTTGACGGATTTTTTATATTAGGTTTTAAATCCCGATGGGTATCAAGAATTATAGCATTTGAATCGTCTGTATCTTCAATATCGGAATCTAAAAAATCATTATAATCGACATCTTCTTCATCGTCATCGTTGTTGATATTTCCATTTTCATTATTGTTTGTTGTCGTATTTTCTGTTACTGGTTCTATAACTTCAAAATTTTCTTGGTTAACATTTTCAGCAGATGTCGGGAGAAATAGTAATATTGATACGAATAAACTTAATATAAAAATCTTTTTCATATTAATATTATACAATTGATTTTCAAATTAAACAAAAAATAAATTTTATATTAATAATAATTACAAACACTTGAATTGTTTTTATGAAGTAATATATTAAAAAAGGAATTGTGTTATCATAATAACAAAGCTTAGGAAAAATTTATGACAACAGAGAAAGCAAATACCCCAGTCAATCCATTTATTGTTGCGATATCAGTTTTATTACCATCATTTTTGGCATTAGCAGCGTCGTCAGCGACAAATGTTTGTCAACCAAATATTGCAGGATATTATGGAGCAACTCAGTATGAAGCAAATACTGTAATTACTTGTTATATTATTTCAGGAGGATTGATGCTTCCTGTTACGGGGTATTTAGTACAAGTAATTGGTAAAAAACTGTTGTTCTTTTATAGTATATGGGTTTTTTCTTTGGGTTGTTTGTTATGTATTTTAGCTCCGAACTTGCAAGCACTGATTGGCGCCCGTGTTGTTCAGGGAATTGGAAGCGGTTGTATTTTGCCATTATGCCAAGCGATACTACTTGATGTTTTCCCTAGAGAACAACGAGGGGTAGCGATGAGTTTGTTCGGTGTTGCTGCAATGTTTTCTCCACTTGCCGGTCCATTTATGGGTGGTTATTTAACGGATAATTACTCTTGGCAATGGGTATTTATAATAAATATTCCTCTGTGCATGTTGTCATTTTTATTAGTTAAATTATTTGTTCCGGACGATAAACCTCCAAAAACTGTAAAGAAGAAAAAGTTTGATATTGTCGGTTATATTTCAATTGTGATTGCTATGGCTTGTATGCAAATTGTATTAGATAGAGGGCAGCAGTATAATTGGTTTGATACTCCGTGGATTTGTTATTTGACCGGAATATGCATATTTTCTTTCATATTTTTCTATGTGTGGGAATTGGAGTATGATAATCCGGTAATTGATATTAGGGTATTTAAGGATAGAAACTTTTTATTTGGAACTACTATAAGTTCATTAATTAATGTAATGCTGTATTCAACGTTGTTACTTGTACCAATGTTTGTTCAAAGCTTGTTAGGTTATAGTCCATCAATGTCAGGCTTGACTATGTTCCCACGTGCGATTGTTTGTTTTGTTGGGTTGTTGACTGTTGGAGCTATTTCTAAATATATAGAGCCGAGAATTTTGACCGCAACGGGCTTTATAATAATGGGGATTTCTATTTTGATGCTAACAAGTATGAATACAACGTCATCTATGTCGAGTGTAATTTTACCAAACTTATTACTTTGTGCGGGGGTCCCAATTGCATTTGTACCTATTACGGCTTTGTCATTTAGAACCATGCCTCCATCAAAAAATGCAGATGCAGCAGCGCTACATGCATTGTTTAAAAACTTGATTACGGCTATATCTACTGCAATGTCTGCAACCTTTATTGCAAGAGTTTCTCAAGTTCATCAAAATTATTTGGTAGGTGATTTGGCATATCACAATGCAATGTTTAGATATAAACTTTTGGTATTTACGAACAAATTTTTGATTCATTATCCGCATGTTGTTGCTGTGAGAAAGGCTAATGGCTTTTTGTATAAACAGTTGTTGCAACAAGCAAGATTGGCATCTTTTTATGATGTATTTGCTTTGCTTGCGATGATGTGTATTGTGATTATTCCATTGTTGTTGTTCTTAAAAATCAAGAGAATACCAAAAGCAAGAAAAAAATAAGAAAATATTTGTTCTGAAAAATATTTTTGATGTAGAATATTTTATGTCAGGTCTGCTTAAAAAAATTGTTGACTTGTATATCGGGATGTAGCACTCTGCCGAGAGAAAAGTTGACTAAATGTCAAGTTTTCTTGAGAGGAGGTAGCGCCGAGGCAAAAAGGATTTTTTGTCGCAAAGCTGCCAAGCTATGATACCGTAAAATAATTGAATAGTATATCGGGATGTAGCGCAGCTTGGTAGCGCACTTCGTTCGGGACGAAGGGGCCGCAGGTTCAAATCCTGTCATCCCGACCATTTATTATAGTTTTAAAGATGGATAAGAATATTTTAAGAATTTTGGGCAAAAATATTAAAATTGAACGAATAAGAAATGACCTTTCGCAAGAACAACTTGCAGAAAAAGCAGGTGTTTCCACCCGCACGATTAGTCTTATTGAAAATGGACTCCAGCACCCTAAACTATTTTTAATTGTAAAAATTTCCAAAATTCTTAATGTTGATATTAATGTTTTCTTGGAAAATATTCCTAGTGATGTTTGAGTAAAAATTTTTAGTTGATTTCATTTTGATAAAGTTATAATATGTGATATTATAAAGTTACTAGCAACTATCAGGAGAAATATATGGAATTAACTGAATTAAGAAAAGAGAACGAGCTGGTTGATTTGTTTTGCTCAATGGCAGAAGTCCCATCACCATCTCTAAAAGAAGAAAAAATGATAGATTGGGTGTACAATTATTGTAAAAGCCACAATCTACAGTGTGAATTAGATGATTTTAAAAATATTTATATAAATGTACCTGCAACAGATTCTACAAAACAACCTTTGCTTTTATCCTCTCACATGGACGTGGTTGGTGATGATTCTCCGGTTATTCCATATTTAGATGGCGATTTAATAAAGGCGAAAGGCAGAACTTTGGGGGCTGACGATAAAGCTGGTGTTGCAAATGCTCTTTATTTTGCAAATGAATTAAATCAAAGAACAGATATTAAACACGGTGGATTGGAAGTCCATTTTACACGTGATGAAGAAAATACAATGCAAGGCATTAAACATACTGATTTTTCCCGTATAAAATCGAAATATGCATTAGTTCTTGATAGTGATGCTTTGGGTCAGTGCTTAATTTCAGGTGCGAGTTATGTACTTGTAGATTTGAAAGTTACCGCACCAAAGGGAGGACACTCCGGTAATGATATTGGCGACCCGACAAGAGAAAATGCGGCAAAACTTATTGCAGATTTAGTTTCTGATATGCCACAAGGTGTATTTTATTCCGAAAATGGTCAAGTTGTAACTTCTTGTAATATCGGTGGAATTACTTCCGGTGATACTTCAATAACTAATGTTATCAATACCGAGGGTTATGTAACTTATTCGATTAGGAGTTCAAACAAGCAAAAGGAAAAAGAACTAATTGCCTTGATGCAAGAAACTGTAGATTTTTTTAATAAGGAATATGAGGGTATTGCAACAGCGGACATCAAATTCACTGAAAAAATGCCAATGTTTGAGAAAAATGAAGATGAATTTATGCCTAACTTGTTTTCAAAAGTTGCGAAACAAATTGGTGTTGAACCTGAAATTTCTTCATTCCATGCGGGAGCTGAAACCCATATTTATGCAAATCGAACAAATGCAAACGGTGAAAAATTCTCCCCATATTTATTAGGACTGGCAACAGTTTGTAATATGCACTCTGCAAGAGAGTATCTTGATTATAAAACAATGATTAAAGGTCAAGAACTGTTGAGAGAATTGTTCTTAGAATTTAATAAATAAATATATGGAAAATTTGATAAAATTAAATTTGGCAAGAAATTGTCTTAAATATATTATTAAATCATACGGGATAAAGCAATTATTTATCCCGTATTTTACGTGTCCTGTTGTTTGGCAATCCATAAGAGAAGTTGGTTGTGTGGTAAAATTTTATCACATAGATGATAAATTTTTGCCAATTACGGAGTTTGGTAAAAAGGATTATATTCTTTATACAAATTATTTTGGTCTGTTTGAAGATAATTGCAAAATTCTAGCGAAAAAGTATAAGAATTTAATTGTAGACAATTCTCAGGGGTTTTATTCTAAAAATTATGGAATTGCAACATTTAACTCTTTGCGAAAATTTTTCAGAGTACAAAATGGAACATATTTATATATTGAAAAAATACTAAACGAACAATTTCCTGAAGATGAATTGAGTTTTAAGTATAATCCATTAATACAAGAAGATTATGAATCATTTTTGAAAAACGAATTGTTTTTAGATAAAGAAAAGGAAATTAAAATGATATCAAAAAATGTTAAAATTCAGATGAATAATGTTGATTTGAATTTTGATAAAAATTTCAGGCATGAGTATTTTGAAAAGTATGCAATTATTTTTAATAAATTTAATAAAATAAAATTTAAGTTTAATGAGAATTCATTTCCTTATTGTTATCCGTTATCTTGTTCAAACGAACAAATAAAAAACAAACTTATTTCTTTAAACCTCCCATTACTAAGGTTGTGGAAAAATTTCCCGAGTGATTTTATAGAAAGTACATTTTTAAATGATACTGTTGCATTGCCTTTAAATGATAAAAGTTTTGCTGATTATATTCTTGAAAAATTCTAAAAAAAATCCAGATGTGTTGCACGACATCTGGAGAGTAACATAAATTGGGAATTTATATAATAAGATTAAGAATAGTATTATGTCAGATTTTTTCGTTTCATTAATAAAACAAGTGGTGCAATTAAGAAACTTGCGATTGCAAATAATCTGAATGTATCTATATAAGCCCATAATGTGGATTGTTGAAGCAATTGGTTATAAAGCAAGGTTTTTGCAGAATATGTTGCCGTTGCTAAATCCATATTGCCTAAAAAATTTGCGGTGTATGTTTGCAATCGTTCAACGAATGTTGGGTTTAGCTCATTTAAATGCCCAACCATCATATATTGGTGCATTTGTCCAAATCTTGAGATACAAGTTGTGACAAGAGAAGTTCCGATTGCGGCTCCAACGTTTTTCAATAGATTTTGAACTCCTGATGCGTTTGTCAATTGGTCGTTTCTTAAAGTTCTGCATGAAAGTTCAATCAATGGAACCATTGCCATAATCATACCTATCCCGAATAAAAAGTTCGGAAATCCAATGTTTTTAAGGGCAATTTGTAAATTGATATCTCCAAATGCTAAACCGCCAAATCCAAGGATTATCAAGCCCCAGAAAACCATTTTCCGCTCTCCGATTTTAGAGATAAATATTGCACTGAATATTGTTGCAACAAGACAACCCGCACCTCTTGGAACCATTGAAATACCACTTAAAAATGAGGTGTAACCCATCATACTTTGTAACATCGTAGGTAGAATCGTACTTGATGCCATCATTACACCCATCAATACGATCTGAATAAGTGTACCAAAGAAGAAGTTTCTATCTTTCATTACTGATAAATCTGTCAATGGATTTTTACCTTTAATTTGAGAAATGAAAAAGCAAACACCGGCAATACATGAAATAAATGTTAACCAACAAATCCATGCTGCTCCAAACCAATCAGCATCATTACCCTTATCTAGTACGATTTGTAAACATACAAGCCATATTGATAGGAAGATAAAACCAACAGTGTCAAGCTTAACCCCCTTTTGTCTTTTTGCATAAGGAGGTTCTTCAAGTAGAGCCTTAGCTGAGGCTAATACAAAAAAGCCGATTGGGATATTAATATAATAAATGTATGGCCAAGACCAGTTTTCGGTAATCCAACCCCCAACAGCCGGTCCGATGATTGGTGCGAATACAACCCCCAAGCCAAATAATGCCATTGCTTGCGGTCTTGATTCTTTAGGGAAGCTTTCCATCATTATGGATTGTGATAGCGGTAGGATTGCACCTCCGCCTAAACCCTGTAAAAATCTCGCCAAAACCATCATGATTAAGGAATTTGAAATTCCACATAAAAATGATGCTAGGGTGAAAATAATTATACTGAGTAAGAAAAAGTTTTTTCTTCCAAATAATTTACAGAAGAAATCAACTGCAGGAATAATAATACCACTTGCAATTAAATAAAATGTTACAACCCAAGTAGCTTCGTTGTGGCTGCATGAAAAAGACCCTGCCATATATGGTAGGGCAACATTTGAAATAGTTTCATCCAGCGCATACATAAAAACGGAAGCCATTAATGGTATTGAAATTAACCATGGGTTTTTCTTGGGACGCCATTCTTCTTGCGGGGTATTATTTATAACTTCTTCACTCATTTTTATTCTTTATCCATTCTATTCAAATGCAATCTTGCTAACTTTTTCTATTGATGTGCGTAATTCTTTTAATTTTTCAATAATTTTTCTGCACTCTTCTTCCGGTATAATTTTGTCAAATTCTGTAATTGCAGGTTTAAATTTTGAGATCACTTCATCATATAATGCATGTCCTTTTGAAGTTACAGTTGACACTTTGATAAGTTTTCCGTCACGTTCTTCAATATGGCGCTCAACTAATCCTTTTTTTTCAAGTGCCATCAAAAATCTTCCGGTGTGAGCTTTCCCTTTTAAGATTAATCTTGCTAAATCTGCTTGTGATAATCCTGGGCAAGCAATTAGCGTGTCAATAACTGTAAATTCATCAATTGAAACTTCTTTAGTACAATTTTCGAGTAGTCTTTTTGCGTTTTCATGACAAATTCTCGCCGTAAGCTCGATTTCGTAAGGAAAACTGTCTATATAAAATCTTTTATCCATGCGATCCTCCCCAATGAAGTAGAATGTTCTTAAACTAGAACTATCTTTGCATAGATAAATCTACGTGTCAAGATATCTATTAATCTAAAAAGTCTGCAAGAATCACATTACTTACTAAAATGCCCTGCACAGTCAATTTGTAACCGATATCAGTTTTTTCAATCAATTTTAATTTTAAGTATTTTTCAAGGATATTTTTATACTTTTCATCAAAATCAATTTGGTATTTAAAATTGATGTTTTGAACATCTATCCCTTTCATTTTTCGAAAACCCAAAAAGATTTCCTCTTCAAGTTTTTCTTGTTCTGTCAAAATTTTTGATTCTTTGTGATTTAGAGGATTTTGCAAATATTCTTCAAGCGTTTCAACATTTCCGTATCTAACACTGTTTAAATATCCGTGTGCAGCAACTCCAAATCCATAATATTCATCATTATTCCAATAATTAAGGTTATGTTTTGAATTGTATCCGTATTTTGAAAAATTACTTACCTCATAATGTTCAAAACCATGTTCTGTCAATAATTTAATTGCTCCTAAATACATATCAGCCTGCGTATCATCGTCAGGCAAGTGCTCTGGCATATTTTTATAAAACCAAGAACCATCCTCTATTTTTAGTCCATAAAGAGAAATGTGCTGTATTCCTAAATTGATTCCTCGTTTCAAATCATCATAAAACATTTCCGGTGTTTGGTGTGGTAATCCATATATGAAGTCCAAACTTATATTATTGAAACCAGCTCGTTGTGCGGTTTTGACAACATCAATCACTTGGTTTGACGTGTGTCTGCGATTTATTTGTTTTAAAATATCATTATTAAAGGTTTGACAGCCAAAACTTAGTCTATTTATTCCAATATCATAAAGTCCACGCAAATAGTCATAACTACCACTTTTACAATTCTCAATCGATACAAAATCCCCATTTGAATAGCAAGAATCAGGATTTAGTTCTGTAGTAATTTCAGTATTTTCATTTATATTAAAATATCTCAAAAGATTTTCAAACTCTTGGACTGTAAGTAGCGAGGGAGTTCCTCCTCCGAAATAAATTGTATTCAAAAGTTCTCCTTGATAGGATTGTTTAATCTCTTGTCCTAAAGCTTTCAAATACTCTTTTTTTAATTCTAATTTGTTAAAAGAAACAAATGAACAATAATGACATTTTGACTTACAAAAAGGAATATGAATGTAAACACTTTTTACCATAACTAAATTATACATCAGAGATTTACTTTGCAATACCTGATTTTTGTAATAAAATCAATGCTATGGATATCACATTAAAAAGTAATACAACCTTAGAATTTGACAAAGTCAAAGAAGAACTTTCCAAATTTGCAAAATTTGAACAAAGTAGAGTTTTGTGTTTGCGTTTACACGCTCTAGCAGATAGAAGTAAGATAAAAGAACAGCTTGAACTCACAAGGGAAGCAAAGAAAATTTTAGACTTTGCAAAAGACACACCCACAGAATTTATTGCTGATATTGGAAAAATTAAAAATACTTCTGTGATTTCATATTTAACCGAAGTCGAATTGAATGACATTGCAAGAACAATGCGATCTTCTAGGCTTCTTAAGAAATTTATTTATGAAAATTCTGAAGATGATTGGTTATTAAAAAATCTTGCAGAAAAATTAGTTTCAGATAAAGAGCTTGAAGATAGAATTTTTGATACTTTTGATGAAAGTTTGAGGATTAAACAAAATGCAACTCCGGAACTTAAAGGATTGTATTCTTCTTTGAGAGATACTGAACAAAATTTAAGAGATCAAATTAATTCATTATTAAACAACTCAACATTCTCAAAGTATTTACAAGACAATATCTATACACAAAGAGATGACCGTATTGTTTTTCAAGTAATGGCAACAAACAAAAATAAGGTTCCCGGGATTGTGCATGATGTTTCAGCGAGTGCAAAGACTTTTTATATTGAACCTGCTCAAATTGTACCATTCAATAACAAGATTAGAGAAATCAAATCTAAAATTAATGCTGAATGCATTAGAATTTTAGTTGAATTAACAAACCTTGTAAAAGAATATATGGCACCATTAGAACTTTGCGAAAAGGTAATGTCTGAAATTGACTTTCATTTTGCAAAAGCAAGATATGCTGTAAAATTACAAGCTGTAGAACCGGAGTTAACAGACGAAAAATATATTTATTTTGAAAATATGAAACACCCATTATTATTAATGGTTAGTGAAAATGTTGTAGCCAATAATTTTGAAATCGGCAAAGATTATCATTCTGTGATTGTAACCGGTTCAAATACAGGTGGAAAAACAGTAACATTAAAAACAATCGGATTATTTATTTTAATGGCAGAAGCAGGAATGTTTTTACCTTGTACTTATGCCAAATTATACCCATTCAAAAATGTTTTTGCTGATATCGGGGATTCTCAAAGTATTTTGCAAAGTTTGTCAACATTTTCATCTCACATGACAAATATAATTGAAATATTGAAACAAAGTACTGATGAGTCATTCGTTTTGTTAGATGAAATTTGTGCAGGTACTGATCCTGTTGAGGGGGCAGTGCTTGCGCAAGGTATATTAGAGAAACTCGCTCAAAAGAAAGTAACAAGCATAATTACGACTCATTACGGAGAATTAAAAGCTCTTGAATATTCTAATAAATTTTTCAAGAACGCATCTGTTGAATTTGATACTGAAACATTGAAGCCTACATACAAATTACTAATTGGTATTCCGGGGTTGAGTAATGCGATTTCAATTGCTGCAAATTTAGGACTGGATAAGGATATTGTAGATAATGTAAAAAAAGTTCTTATAACTCAAAAAGACCCAACAGTTGCAGTTGTTGAAAAGTTGCAAGAAACTCATCAAGAACTTTCTCGAAACTTGATGAAAGCACAAGAGTTAAAAGAATCTTCACTGGAAATTAAAAAAGAATACGAAGAAAATTTAAATAAGGTAAAAAAAGAAAAGAAAAAGACGATTAAAAATATCAAAAACAAATTTGATGTTGAGATGATGGAAGCTCGAGGCGAAATCAAAAAAATTCTTGACGAACTTAGAAAAGAAAAATCTGAAAAACTGGCAAGGAGAGCTTATTCAAGACTTGCAAAATTGGAGTCAGGTTTCAGAAATGATGTTGATAATGTTTCAGACAAGCAACAATATCTTGAAATAGATTGGGATAAGGTTGTTGTTGGCGATGTTGTAATGCTTAAAAATCTTCATCAAAAAGTTACGATTTTATCACTACCTGATAAAAACAAAAAACTTTTTGTCGATATGGGTTCTATCAAAATGAAGGTCAAGAAAGATGAACTTGCAGTTTTAGATGAAAACTATAAAGCCCCAACTAAAGTCAAAGTTCCGGGGACAACATTCAGCAGGTTTGAATTAAGACGACTCGAAATGTCATCAACTCTTGATTTGAGAGGTTATAGAGTAGAAGAAGCGCTTGACACAGTAGAAAATTATTTAGACAAAGCAAGTCTTGCTAACCTTTCTCCTGTTTATATAATTCACGGACACGGAACAGGTGCGTTAAAAGAAGCCGTTAGAGATTTCTTAAAATCTTCTCCTTATGTTGCAAAATATAGAGCCGGTGAAGATGCAGAAGGTGGCGACGGTGTTAGTGTTGTCGATATTAATTAAACACTCGTTGAAATAAGTTCTTTAATCATATTGCGTTTTAGTTTTCGTGTAGTCGTCCTTGGCAAACTTTCTTGTCTGACAACTATACTGATTGGTCTTTTATATGGAGCTAAATGTGTTGATAAAAATTTAACTTCTTTTCTTATTGCTGTTTCAAGCTTGTCAAAATTTTCAAAATTCATTGCGTAGTTAGTTGTCGGAACAATAATTGCGGCAATTTCTTCGCAACCATTCTTTTCGCCACCTGATTTTGAAATACCCGTGACACAAACTTCTGCAAAATTTGGGCTTTGCTCTAATACAGATTCAATTTCTTCCGGAAAAACTTTTTTACCTCCGGATAACACAATCATATTTTTAATTCTACCTGTGATGTAAATCAATTTAGTTTTGGGATTAATTTGTGCAATATCACCTGTATGCAACCAACCCTCAGAAGAAATTACTTCATTAGTTAAATCTTTTCTGTTATAATAACCCTTCATAACGGAAGGTCCTTTTAGCATCAATTCACCTGTGTCTTTATCAATTTTAGCCTCAAAAGATTTAAGAGCTGGTCCAACTGATTTCAAGTCTTGACATTTCCCTCTATTTACGGCAACAACAGGGCTTGTTTCGGATAGTCCATATCCTTGATAAACTTTTACACCAATTCTTTCAAAGAATTTCCCGACATTTACATCTAATGGCGCACCGCCCGAGATACAACCAAAGAATTCTCCGCCGAACTTTTTATGAATAGAGCTAAACATTATTCTTCTTAAATTTATTGGCATAAATTTTGCGATTTTGTAATTTAATTTAAATAAAAATTGAATAATTTTAGGTTTTTTATTTAATTCTGATTCTATTGAAGTTTTTAACAATTTTAAAAATGCAGGGACAGTAATCATAAATTGGATTTTCTTTTCGGTCATAACTTCTAAAATATCTTTAGGTTTTAAGCTCTGAGTATAATAAATTGAAAATCCATGATTTAAAAAGGTGAAAAATCCGACAGTCAATTCAAACAAATGATTCATAGGTAAAATTGACAACATTCTCATTTGTTCGTTAGGTAAAATTTCTTTTAGTGCAATTCTCAAATCGTGCATTTGAGCAAGCATATTTTTAAATGTAATTTCAACCCCCTTAGGATTTCCTGTTGTCCCTGATGTATAAATAATAAAAGCTGTTGCACTAAGTGGACGTCTTCTCCATTTTGAATTGTAGTTTTCAGGTAAAGAATAAAGGCTCGGAATTAAATCATTTTCATAAGGGGAAGAATCCATTAGGATAATATATTCTAGCGATGGAATTTTGTCTTTCAATTCTTTAGCTTTTTCAATATTATTTGCAGAAGCTAAAATGACTTTAGGTGCACAATCTGAGAGAATTGAAACCAATTCGTAAATTGTTAACTTGTTGTCTAATGGAACAGTTGTTAAGCCTGCAAGAACAGAGCCAAATACGCATGCTCCATATTCCGGTTTTGATTCTGATAAGATTGCTAGTTTTTCGCACTTTTCTATTTTTAAATTATTTATCAGGTAAGATGCAAGTCTTCTTGATAAAAGTCCTAGACCTTTATATGTAAACTCATTCCAACCCCATTTCGATTTCATGCCTAAAGAGATTTTTTCTCCATTGTTAATTGTAATATCTTCCAATAAAGAAAACACATTTTCATATTTCATAATTCCATACCCCAAAATACATTATACTTTATTTTACTTTAAAAATTTATTTCGTGCAATAAAAAAGACAAATATTTCTATTTGTCTTTTTGTTTTTAAATTCTGGTTTGAATTCTTATATTTCAAAACTTTTTGCAACTTTAATCATTAAATTTTCCATAAAGTTTGCAAAAGATTTTGAATTGCCTCTGTATCCAGTTGCACCTAGTAGTCTATCTTTTCTTGTAATATAAACATCATAAGCATTCTCATTTTTCAAAATATTCAATTCTGCATTATTTTTAAGTTTTATATTTGTAAACTTTTTACCTTGTGATTTTGCTAAATCTGCAAGTTTAAAACCTAACTTAATTCCTTCAATCGGTGCCATATTTGATAATCCTTTCGTCTTTTTTATTTTATTAGAGAATTAAAGACTTGTAAATAATATATTTTGCTATTTGTTGATAAAATTTTACAAAAAGAATAAATAATTGTATTATAATTATGGATATACTTTAGATATTTAATTAAGGATTCATTGGATATGTTAGTATCAAAAATTTCTAACTCAAATAGAAATACGTTTTTATTTGGACGCAAATTAAGAAAAGACGAAGAACAAGATTACAGAGAAAATGCTTTGCAACCGGCATTTGATTACTTGGGAACAGAAGAGGTTGCAATGATTGTTCATGGAACTTCATATCCGGAAAAAGCTCAAGATTTGGGTGTCGGTTCTCCTTATGGAAAAGCTGCTGCAAAATTTATTCCATTTGAAATTTTGCATGGTTTTAATTCAAATCAGCTTGGACCAATTGGAGTAATTCGTGATGCTCAACACATTTCACCCTACAAATCTACAGTTTCTACAAGAAATTATTTATTTACGGATTTGAACGACTTGACTACTGATAAATATGCAAATGTTTTATCTCAAAGTGATATCGATTCAATGATTGATTATACTGATGATAATGGGAAAGATTATGCATATTCTGATTTCCCTGAAGCTTTTTCTAACTATAAGTATTTAATGAAGATTGCAAATAAAAACTTTAAACAAAAACTCGCAAATACAGACCCTATGGCTCAGAAATTAAATGAAGAATTTGTTCAGTTCAAAAAAGAAAAAGGTGTTGATATTTATCAAGATGCGTTGTTTGATGTTTTAACAAGCGAATATAAAACAATGGATTTTAACAAATGGAGTGAATTAGATAAAAATTTAATTCAAGAACTAAAAAATCAAAATCCAAAGGCAATTGATAGGTATAAAAAAATAACTACTCGTTCAAAAGATGATTTTGAAACATATATCTTTGGGCAATTTATTCTTGATAAACAGATAAAAGAAAATACGAAATTAAGAAAAGATTTGAATTTTAAATATATTAGTGATTTACTTGTAGGATTTTCAAAATCAGATGAATGGTCACATCAAGATTTGTTCTTAAAAAATTGGAGAATGGGTTGTCCTAATGGAGGAAAATACGGTCCACAATTGTGGAATATACCGGTTCTTGACCCGAAAAAATTGTTCAATGATGATGGCTCACTTGGTGATGCCGGTTTATATATGAAGAAAAAGCTTGATGCTTCGCTTGATAATTTTGAAAATGTCAGGATTGACCATGCTTTAGGATTAATAGACCCATATATTTATGATAAGAATTCTGTAAACGGTAATGATTTTAGTCATTTTAGAGCCAATAATATTTCTTATATGCCGGATATTGACCCAGATGGCAGTTACAAAAAAGTTTTAAATAAGATAATTTTACCAACGTTAGCTGAGCATGGAATAGATAAAGATTATCCGGTTTGGGAAGATTTGTGTACAGATACTCAAACATTCAATGAGATTTATCACGAAAAAAATCATCTCCCGGGGATTACGCAGCTTGAATATATGAGAGCAGAAAATTCGCAAGATGATGGTGATTGGGGTTTAGTCGGCTCACATGATTCGGATCCTGCAACAAAAATGATTAAGAAAGATTGGGTAAAAGATCATGATGCTTGGAATATATTTTATCTTGCCGGATTTTTAAATTCTAATCCGAAAAGAGCAAAATACAGAGATTCATTTTGCAAGCAAATAGCCGAGAATGATTCTGATAGGATAAAGGCTAAATTTGCAGAATTATTTTTGACCTGCAAAAAAATTCAGATATCATTTGCTGATTTCTTTGGAATTGATAAAACCTATAATGAGGGCGGAAAAGAAAACGATACAAATTGGAAACTTCGATTGAATAAAGATTACGAAGATTCTTATTATAAGAATTTGTCAAGTGAACGTCCAACAGCATTGAATATGCCGGAGATTTTGAAAATTGCAGTTCAGGCAAAAGCGGATATGAATGCTCTAAAAGAAGCCCAAAGAACTGGAAAAGAGCCACAGGAAAATAATTCTCCGGAGGTTGAAAATATTTTGAATAACCTTGATAAATATGAAAAGATTTTAAAAGAATAGTTTAATATATTTAATTATTTTTAAAATCAAAAAGAGTTTTTAATGGTACAGATAGTGCATTTGATATCTTTATGAGTGTTTTAAGCCCCGGTTTATTTATATGGACTTCAATTTTCCCAAGGTAGTCTAAGCTAATGCCTGCTTTCTCAGCTAATTTTTCTTGTGTAAGATGAGCATTTTCGCGTAAGAATTTTATTTGTTTTCCTAATGCAATGTATAATTCATCTTCATTCATTTGACAATCTTACTGGAAATGATAACATAATTTTACTGGATAAATTCCAGTAAAACATACTTAAAAAATTTATGGAGACTCTTTAAAAATTATGAAATCTTTGTTTAATAGTAATGACATGGAGATTTGTTTCCTCGCAAATTTGTGGGAGAGGGCTAGGGTGTGTGGTGTTACGCACGTAGATAGGTCACCAATAAAGGTGAAACTTGCTTTCACTCTTGCTGAGGTATTAATCACTCTTGGTATTATTGGTGTAGTTGCAACGATGACAATTCCGACATTGATGAGCAAATACCAAGAAAAAGTCTATAAAACGCAGTATAAAGAAATTTTCAGTGAACTTAACCAAGTGATGAAATCGTTGGAAGATGATGGGAGGTTGCCGTCTTCTGAATGTACAACTTTTAACGATGACTGTTTTAGAGATTTATTTGCGACTAAATTAAAGGTCGCTCATGAGTGTTATTCTGTCGCTCCAAATAATTGTCAAAAATATTCTAAATATTTAGATGGCACGATTCAGCATCAGGGAACATATCTTAACGGTTCTTGGCCGATGTTTACAACTTTGAAAGGTTACTCTATTAAATTTAGGTATCGTATTAAGGATTGCAGTACTGTAGATGAAGCTAATTGGAATTCTAAAGAAAATGGTGCGTTACTAAATTGTGGTTGGGTTCAAGTTGACACTAATGGTTTGAGTGGGCCTAATATTGTTGGTAAAGATATTTTCTTTTTGAGTTTGATGCAAGATGGTTTTATTCCTTTTTATACAGGAGATGATAAAGTTCAAGATTGCAAAAAAGGTACCGGAATTTCGTGCTCTGCACTATATATAAATAATGGTGGAATGGACATTGATTATTTTGATCGTAAAGAAAATTGATTTTTGTGTTAATATGATTTTATGATAGATAGATATTCACGTGAAGAAATGGCTAAGATTTGGGATTTAAATTCCAAATTTGATTATTATTTGCAAGTTGAACTTGCTGTGTGCGATGCTTATGCAGAACTTGGAACTATTCCAAAAGATGCTGCAAAACAAATCAGAGAAAAAGCATCTTTTACGGTTGAGAGAATTGACGAAATTGAAAGAGAAGTTCGTCATGATGTGATTGCGTTTTTGACTTGTGTTAATGAAAGCTTGGGTGATTTAGGACGATTTGTCCATGTTGGAATGACCAGTTCTGATGTGATTGATACAGCTTTTGCTCTTCAAATTCAAGATAGTGGGAAAATTATTAAGGCTGATTTAACCAAAACCATTCAAACATTGAAAAATCTTGCTAAAGCTCATAAAGACACCGTTTGTATAGGTCGCTCTCACGGAATTCACGCAGAAATTATGACATTTGGGGCTAAGATGTGTTCTTGGATTGATATTTTATCTCGTCAAAAAGATAATTTTGAACATGCCTTAGAGCAAATAAGAGTTGGACAAATTTCCGGACCTGTTGGAACTTATAGCAATATTCCTCCGGAAGTTGAACAACTTACTTGCAAGCATTTAAATTTAAAGCCTGCAAAAATTTCTACACAAATTATTGCAAGAGATTATCACGCATATTTTATGCAATCTTTAGCTTTGATTGCAAGTGTTTTAGAACAATTTGCAACAGAAATCAGACATCTGCAAAGGACAGAAGTTTTAGAGCTTGAAGAAGGTTTTGGCAAAGGTCAAAAGGGTTCTTCTGCAATGCCACACAAGAAAAATCCTGTTTTGAGCGAAAATTTATGCGGTCTTGCAAGGGTTGTAAGAGCAAATTCTATTGTTGCATTGGAAAATATTCCCCTATGGCACGAAAGAGATATTTCTCATTCTTCTGCTGAACGTATAATTTTCCCTGATAGTTTAACTCTTGTTGATTTTATGTTGAATAGATTTAACGGCTTGATGGAAAATATTGTTGTACACAAAGATAATATGCTAAAAAATACCAACAAATTTGGTGGTATTGTATTTTCTCAAAAGGCTTTGCTAGAACTTGTTGAAAAAGGATTATCAAGAGAAGATTCATATAAAATTGTTCAACGAAATGCTCTTGATGCATTCCAAAATCACGGTGATTTTAAGGCAAATCTTTTGAATGATTCAGAGGTTACAAAACTTTTATCAAAAGAAGAAATTGAAGCTATTTTTGATAAAAATGCCTTTTTGCATAATATAGAAACTATTTATAAGCGTTTTGAGCTATAATTTGAAATCTAAGAGTTCTGAAATTTTCAAACCGAATGCTTCTGCTATTTGATATAAGTTTGTGTATCTTATATCTGCATTTCCACGTTCAATTTCGCTAATTGTTCTCCTTGATACGGAGGATTTTTCTTCCAAGTCTTCTTGGCTGAATTTTCTTTTTAATCTTTCGTATCGTATCTTTTGTCCCAATTGCAATAATCTGTCATCTTTCATTCTCTAATTCTATTTAATTGACAAAACTTTTAAAATGAGATATAAGGATAGTATGAACATTATATTGTTCAAATTTACGCATGAGATAACAGGTAGGTTTATGATGAAAAATAAAATAAAATTGGCATTCACTCTTTCCGAGGTTTTAATCACCCTTGGCATTATTGGGGTCGTTTCAGCAATGACAATTCCAACATTAATAAGTAAATACCAAAAACATATTGTTGAAGCTAATCTGCAAGAATCATACTCAATTATTCAACAGGTGATGAAATATCCAGAATATGATGATGTGTCTTTTGATGTAAAAATCCCTGATAGTCTAAAGGGTATGAAATTGTGGTCAGAAACTTTTTTAGAACCTCATTTAAAATATGGTAAAATCTGTTATAACACGTCAGGTTGTTGGCAGGTAAAAGTTCCAACCAAAAATTTAAAAGGAAATGTTGCTGTTTGGAATAGAACTGGAATCGGTGTCGGATACGACATTATTACAATAAAACTTACTAATGGCGCAAATTTATGTTTGGACGGCTTTTCAAAATCAGATATGAAAAGATTCTTTGGTACTGATATTACAGATGCTGCTTCTTTGGTTGTTTATATAGATGCAAATGGAGATAGGGGGCCTAATATTATCGGAAAAGATATTTATATTTTAGCTTATACGACGAATGGGCTTGTTCCTGCCGGATTTAGCGAAACAAATGAAACAGTTAAACAAAATTGCAGTAAGAATGCCACGGGACAAAATGCAGGTTATTATTGTATAAATCTGGTTAAAGCAAATGGGTGGAAAATTCCCGATGAATTGTGGTCGTTGAAATAAAGAACCTTTAAGGTTTTCAAGTCTTTGTCTGTTAACATATTTTAAAAGAATTTTGTAAAAATAGATATTTGTGATATTATTGATACACAAGAATAGATAAACTTTTGATAAAAAGGGGAAAAATATGATTTCAGTAAATGATTTTAAAACAGGTTTGACAGTTGAGTTGGATAACGGTCTTTGGACAGTTGTTGAATTCTTACACGTTAAACCGGGTAAAGGTGCTGCATTCGTTAGATCAAAATTGAAAAATGTTATCACCGGTCAAGTTGTTGAAAAAACATTCAGAGCTGGTGAAAAAGTCGCTAAGGCTACTTTGGACAGACGTGAAATGCAGTATTTGTATAAAGAAGGTACTGCTTACGTTATGATGGATAACGAAACTTATGACCAAATTCACGTCGAAGAAGCTCAAATTGGTAGCGGTGTTAAATACTTAAAAGAAAATATGAACGTTATGGTTCTTACTCATGAAGGTAGAATTATTGGTGTTGATATTCCTGCTCACGTTGAGTTAGAAGTTGTTGATACTCCTCCTTCAGAAAAAGGAAACACTTCTCAAGGTGGTACAAAACCTGCGACATTAGAAACAGGTGCTGTTGTTAACGTTCCATTCTTCGTAGCAATTGGTGACGTTATCAGAGTTGATACCAGAACTAATGAATACTTAGATAGATGCTAGTTAGCTTCTATTGATTTTATTTCGGTAATATAAAGAGGAAAACAAATGAAATTTGAAACAGATTATATAGAAAAATTAGCTAAGGTTTTAGCGGATACAGGTTTAACAGAAATTTCTTTAGAAGATGGTGAACAAGCTATTACTTTGAGAAAAGATGTTATTGTTGCTCCTGTAGCTTCTGCTCCGGTTGCTGCTCAAGCACCTGTTGCTCCAGCAGTTGCACCTGCTCAAGCTCCTGCTACTTCCGAACCGGCTAAAAAAGGAACTCCAATCACTTCTCCAATGGTTGGAACATTCTACAAATCACCATCTCCTGATGCTGATGCATTCGTTGCTGTTGGCGATAATGTAAAAGTTGGAGATGTCGTTTGTATCGTTGAAGCAATGAAAATGATGAACGAAATTAAGTCTGAAATCGCAGGGAAAGTTGTTGAAATTTGTGTTGAAGACGGTCAACCTGTTGAATTTGGACAAGTTCTTATGTATGTAGAATAATAATTTAAAATTGTTGAAAGTGAATGGTTTTTAAACTGTTCACTTTCAAGTTTTTGATAAGGGATATTTGGAAAATGTTTAGAAAAGTATTAATAGCAAATAGAGGCGAAATTGCAGTTAGAATTATCAGAGCTTGCCGTGAGTTAGGCATTCCTACTGTTGCAATTTATTCTCAGGCAGATGCAAATTCTTTGCACGTGAGATTGGCAACAGAAGCTTATTGTATTGGACCTGCAAAAAGTGCGGATAGTTATTTGAGCATTCCTGCAATTATGTCTGCTGCAATGGTATCTGGTGCAGATGCTATTCACCCAGGGTATGGGTTTATGTCTGAAAGAGCTGATTTTGCGGAAATTTGCGAAAAACAAGGTATAAAATTCATCGGACCTACCGCAGAAGCTATGAGAAAAATGGGAGATAAAGCTACTGCTCGTAAAACAATGATTGAAAACGATGTTCCTGTTACTCCTGGGACAGGAATTGTTAAAACTGTTGAAGAAGTTCAAGACTTTGCAAATGAAGTTGGCTACCCAATTATTTTGAAAGCAACTGCAGGTGGTGGCGGTAAAGGTATGAGAATTTGCCGAAGTGATGAAGAAGTTGAATTGAATATGGAACTTTGTCAATCAGAAGCTAAAAACTTCTTTGGCAACCCTGATGTTTATGCTGAAAAATATTTGGAAAACCCAAGACACATTGAAGTTCAAATTTTAGGTGACAGTTTTGGGAATGTTGTTCACTTGGGTGAAAGGGATTGTTCTATTCAAAGAAGACATCAAAAGTTGTTGGAAGAAGCTCCTTCTCCTGCAATCAATGAAGAAACCCGAAAACAAATGGGTGCAGCTGCCGTTCGTGCTGCTAAAGCAATCAATTATGAGGGGGCAGGAACTTGCGAATTCTTACTTGACCATGACGGTAAATGGTATTTCATGGAAATGAACACAAGAATCCAAGTTGAACACTGTGTTACAGAAATGATTTCAAGTGTTGATTTGGTAAGAGAACAAATTCTTGTAGCTGCAGGTGAAAAATTAAGCTATACTCAAAATGATATTCACTTAAAAGGTCATGCAATTGAATGTAGAATTAATGCAGAAAACCCAAGAAAAGGTTTTATGCCAAATCCGGGAACCATTTCTGGCTACTTAGCCCCTGGAGGTTTTGGTGTAAGAGTAGATTCTCACGTTTACCAAGATTACACAATCCCTCCATACTATGATTCAATGATTGGTAAATTGATTTGTTGGGGTAGAACTCGTAACGAAGCAAGACGTAGAATGTATAGAGCTTTGAAAGAATATGTTGTTACAGGTGTTGAAACAACAATTCCATTCCACCAAGCAATCATTGAAGACGAAGTTTTCATGAGCGGTAAATTTAATACAGGATTTATTGAAGATTTCTACAAACGTAAAGGTTTGAGCGAGGAATAAGGCGCAAAATTAATAATATAAATGGTAGTAAAAAGAAACTGACAAATAATGCCAGTTTCTTTTTCTTCATTAGAAGATTGTGAAATAATGAATAAAATTGTTAATAATAAAATTTTTTATTTATTCTTCTAACATATACTAATAAATAACGGCAGATTTGTAAATGTTTTTGTTCTATAATTCATGTAGTGTAAAAATCAAAATAATGTAGGTTAGCATTGCTGTGCCGATACATAGTTTGAGGTATAAAATGACAAAAACATATAATGATGCGGTAAAATTGTTAACATCTGTTGGTAAATTTCATATTTCTTTGGGTTTAGATAGAATGTTCAAAATTATGGATTTGCTTGGTAATCCGCAAGATAAATTGAACTGTATTCATGTTGCAGGTACGAATGGTAAAGGTTCTGTTTGCGCAATTTTATCTTCTATTTTAACTTGTGCTGGGCAAAAAGTTGGACTTTATACTTCTCCTCATATTTTCAAATATACAGAACGAATTCAAATATGCGGAAAACCTATTACAGATGACGATTTTGTAAAATATGTTTTTGAAATTTCTGATTTGGCTGATAAAAATAACATTGATTTGACCGAATTTGAAGTTTTAACTGCCGTAATGTTCAAATATTTTTATGATAATGATGTTGATGTTGTTGTTCTTGAAACCGGTTTGGGTGGGAGATTTGATGCAACAAATATTATTAAAAGAAATCTTTGCTCAATTATTACGCATGTTGATTTTGACCACACTGAAAGGCTTGGAAATACGATTGATGAAATTGCATCAGAAAAAGCCGGAATTATCAAGCCGAATTGCCCTTGTATTGTATTTGAGGGAAGAGAAGTTTATCGAGATGTTACAGACGAACTAGGTTCTCTTTTGCTTATGGTTGCCCCTTTTGCTCCAACAACTGAGTTGGCATTGAAAGGTTCTTATCAACAAGAAAATTTGTCGCTTGCTCTTGCAGCTATTGAAGAAGTTTTCCCAGAAGTTCCACAATCTGTAATTGATGAGGGGTTAAGCCGAGTTAAACACCCTTGCAGATTTCAATATATAGAAGATAAAAATTTGATAATTGACGGTGCGCATAATCCAAATGGGATAAATTCTCTAAGTCAAAGTTTAGATATGTATTATCCAAATACAAATCGTAGATTTATTTTTGGGTGTTTGAAAAATAAAGATTATACAAAAATGGTTCAAAGTTTGTTTATGCAAGGTGATGAAATCTATTTTTATCATTTTAAGCATCAAAATTCATGTCCCGTTCAGGAATTGCAAAAGGTTTGTCCATTTGAATCAAAAGAACTAACTCCGAACACTCAAATTGATTTTAATGATGGACATTTGAATATTATTTGCGGTTCTTTTTATATGATATCAGAACTTGCGCAACGTTTTGATATTAATATATTTTAACTTATTGCTTGCAAATATTCATTTTGCATAATATAATGTACTCAGCCGAAAGTTATGGGCTTTGGTATGCCTATAATTTTTTAGTTACTACTTTAATAAAACAAAAGGAGAAGAAAATGCCAAAAATGAAAACACACAGAGCAGCTGCTAAACGTTACAAAGTAACTGCAACTGGAAAAATTATGAAAAGACAAGCAGGCATAGGCCACTTGCTCCAACACAAATCAGCATCTAGAAAACGTAGAATTTTCAAGATGGTGGGTGTTTCTGAGTCACATGTAGCATTGGTATCTAAAGAGTTACCATACAAGAAGTATTCAAGATAGGAGCGAATAAAAAATGAGAATTAAACGTGGTAATGCTGGTGTTAAAAGACACAAAAAAATATTAAAACTTGCTAAAGGCTTTATTGGTGCTAGAAGCAGAATCTTCAAAGTTGCTAATATCGCAGTTATGAAAGCTTTAAAATATGCTTACAGAGATAGACGTACTACAAAACGTAATATGAGAAGATTATGGATTGTAAGAATCAACGCAGCTGTTAGATCTCGTGGCATGAGCTATTCAAGATTCGTTAATGCTTGTAAAAAAGCTAACGTAGTTGTAAATAGAAAAATGTTAGCTGATTTAGCGGTAAAAGATCCTGAAGCATTTAATGTACTTTTCGAAACTATTTCAAAATAGTTAAAAGTGTTTCAAAGTTAAAAAGAGTTGGTTTAGAGAAATCTGAACCAGCTCTTTTTCATGTCACGTTTGCGTTAAAAGTGGCGATTTTGCATTTGCAAAATCGCCATTAAAAGAATTAAATTTATCAAAAATTAGTGACCATTGTATAACTTTTTAAAGTAGTCTTGGTCTGTTGAAGCATAATATCCGCAAGTCATTCCATTTAAATCACTGTCGCTATTTGCATCACAGTATGTTGCAGGATTTGTACTCCAAGCTGCAGTTGTTCCAGGAGCGCCAACAGGTAGAACATCGCCTTTAACGATTTCAAATGTGAATAAATCCCAACCCCATTTGTTTGGACGGTTATTTTTCCCATTTATATCAATAGAAACAAGAAGTCCATTTGGATTGTTTGCAGGGTTTTCAATAACAAATAACATTCCATTGTTTATAACAAAAGCTCCATCATCAAGCATGTGTGCATTCATTTTTGTATTGTTGTTTTTTCTAATAGTATAGTCTGAAGAATTATCTCTATTAGTTGTTGAAATACACACACTATCATTTGTTGCAGCATATACCCCACAGTCAATAGTTACTTTTTGGTATTGTTTTAGTACCGGATAAAATGCACCTGCCTTCACATAGTTTTTAGGATCTGTTGATACTTCGTCTGCGTCCATTTCTGCAATTGATTTTGCGAGGATTGCGTAAGCTGTATTGAATTGAGCTTTTGCCTTAGCCGCTTTTTGTCCAAGTACCAATTGCGGCATAACTAATACCGCAACAACTCCAATTACAGTTAGTGCAATCAAAATTTCTCCAAGAGTGAATGCTAAAAACTTCTTTATCATATTTAAAATCTATTCCTCATTCGTGTTCTTTTTTATTATAACATATTTACTTCCATTCCTCAATATATTGAAATATTTTGTTAAATAGTGGCAAATTTTAATATTTACGGTTTTTAGTGAAGCTGCTAATAAATTAGGAGTAAAAATTTATGTCAATGAATACCCCATCAAATTCTACATCAATGGCTGCAGGAACGGTTTTAGGTTTGGTTGGAATGAATGCATATTTTTTACCTGTAACAAAGGAAAGATATATCAAAAGTGCTTTTGCAGTTCATCGAAATATCACAAATTCTAATATTTCAAGGTTAGATGAAGCTGCAATTTCGTTATCGAAGAAAAGATTAAAAACTGAACAGAAATTGTTTTTATCTCAAATGAGTGTCCCTGAAGATATGAATGCTATCAAAGTTAAAATTAAACAATTGATAAATTCTATAACGGATTCTATTGAAGTTAAAAATACAAAGCAACTTTTTGCTACAACTTTTAAGACTGTCAAAAAGTCAGAAGCATTGAGGGATAATGTTTCTTCACGAGCTTTCAAAAGGGTTCGTTGGACAAATTTAGGTTGGGGTGCTTTTATCGGCTTTGTTTTGGGAAATGTTCTTGGGGCATCTGTTCCATCAGCTCCAAAGGTTCCACCACAACAAATGTAAAATTAATTAAAAATAAATGTAAGTTTTGAGCAAAATATTTCTGAATGTTTGTTTAGATTCTGTTTGTGTTATCATGACGTTAGGTATGTGTGAAAAAGGAATTAAATATTACATTAAAGAGCTTTTAACAATAGCCGCCCCGATTATCATGGGAAACTTGGGTTTCATCTTGATAGGTGTTGGTGATGTTGTTGTCGCAGGAAGACATTCAACTGACACTTTTGCTGCAATTAGTATTGCAACTGCTATATTAAACTGCATTTTGACTTTCGGAATTGGTTTGATTTCAAGCATTTCTCCTCTACTTTCAAATTATAGAGGAGAGAAAAAATCTGTAAAAAAATATTTTTACCCATCAATTCGATTTGCAATGCTTCTTGCAATAATTACGTCTTTGGCAATTGTAGCTTTTATTCCCCTAATCCCGAAAATGGGTTTTGAGCAAAAATTAATTCACCCGATTCAAGATTATATGTTGATTACCGCATTGAGTACATTTGGAGTATATTTACATGCTTGTTTAAAAGAATTTTTACAAGCTTTTGAAATTGTTGTCTTTCCTAATATTGTTACAATGTTTTGTGTATTTTTGAACGTCGTTTTAAATGTGATTTTGGTGTTTGGATTTGGGCCAATCCCGTCATTAGGTGTTATCGGGCTTGCGATTGCAAGTTTACTTGTTAGATATTTTATGGGTTTTGCTCTTTTAATTTATTGCTTTATAAATATGTCTTTCAGAAATTATCACGAAAAAGCTTATTATCATAATATGGTGAAAATTGGAATGCCAATTTCTTTGGCTGTATTGGTTGAGTTTGTTGCTTTCAATAGTATTGCAATTCTTATGGGTAGAGTTTCAGGTGTGTATGCTGCTGCTCAGAATTTGGTTTGTACTTTGACGACAATTTCGTTTATGGTTCCGTTTGCTATTTCTAATGCAATTGCTGTTAAGGTCGGATTTGCAAATGGTTCTCACAATTCTGTTGATTTAAAAAGATATTCCTTAGTTGGAACTGTTATGTCTGTTGGGTTTATGTTGTGTAGTGCAATCGTATTTTCATCATTTCCAAAACAAATTGTAAGCATTTTTACTGTTGATAAAAATTTATTTAATATTGCAATCCCAATTATGTATATTTTAGGGATTTTTCAAACCTTTGATGGTTTGCAAGTTGCACTCTCCGGTATTTGCAAAGGGATAAAACAAACAGGAATTGTTTTGTTTGCTAACTTTGTTGCATATTGGTGTGTATCTATTCCATTGGGTTGTTTTTTAGCATTCCATTGCAAGTTTTATTTAAAAGGTTTTTGGATTGGCTTGGTTTCAGCCGCAATTTTACTTTGCTCCATAATGCTTTATAAATTGAAAAAATATTATGATTCCGAATACAAAAAACAAGAACCTGCTTGTTAGTTCTTGTTCTTTTGGGGGTTAACTTTTTTTATTTTAATCTTTAGATAGCAAAGAATAAAAGTGCAAACATACAACCTAAAGAAGCAGCACTGAATAAAAACCAAGTGTGCATTACCGGATGTTGATAAGACCAAATTTCTTTAATTGTGCTTGTTGCATTGTTGATTGCTTGCATAAAACTCTCTCTCCAAATAAACTGTTTTCTATATATTCTATTTTCTACATTTATGGAAAAACAACATCACCTATTCGGTTGATTATTAATTTAGTTTAGCCTATTATTGAGTTATGCGAAAAGTTGAATTATTGATGCCGGCTGGCAATTTGGAAAAATTAGAATATGCTGTAAGATATGGAGCAGATGCGGTTTACCTTGGTGTGGTAGATTTTAGTTTGCGTGCAATGAGAAAAGGTGAAATTATTACTCTTGAAAATCTTAAAAGAGCAGTAGATTTGGCTCATTCTTTGGGTGCAAAGGCTTATTTAACATTAAATATATTTGCTTTTAATGAAGATATCAAACATTTGGAATCTTGCATGGATATAATTAAAGATGCAAATCCAGATGCAATATTAGTTAGTGATTTTGGTATATTAAGATTAGTTAAGAAATATATGCCGGATACGGAACTTCATATTAGTACTCAAACAAATATTTTGAATTATGAATGCGTTAAGTTCTGGCAAGATATGGGCGCGAAAAGAGTTGTTTTAGCACGTGAGCTTTCAATCCCAGAAATTGCTGAAATTAAAAAACAAGTTCCGGATATGGAAGTGGAATGTTTTATTCATGGCTCACAATGTGTTTCATTCTCTGGAAGGTGTTTGTTGAGTGATTATTTTACAAATGGTGAGAGAAAAGCAAATCACGGCAATTGCTCTCAGCCATGTCGTTGGAGCTACAAACTTGTTGAAGAAACTCGTCCGGGACAATATTATGAAATCAATCAAGATGACAAGGGGTCACATATTTTAAGTCCTAAAGATTTATGCTTGGTTGAGCATTTGAAAGAAATGATTGATGCTGGTGTTGATTCATTCAAGGTTGAAGGGCGTACAAAGAGTTTGTATTATGTTTCAGCGGTTGCGAAAACATATAGAAATGCAATTGATGAAATTGTACAAAATCCGAATGCTGATTTATCAAAATATTTTATGGAATTGAAAAAGGTTGGCAACCGTGGATATACAACAGGTTTTGCTTTAGGAGAAAATAAACCGGATAGTTACAGTTATGATATTTCAAAAGGTTTGGCCGGTGCTGATTTCTTGTTTGAATTCCATGGCAAGAAAAAATATTTTGAGGTTGATACTACTTCAAATCGTGAAGATGATTTATATCTTGTGAAAATTAAAAATAAAATTCTTTTAGGCGATGAAGTTGAGATTATTACTCCTAAAGAGCAATTTATTACAAAAGTTGAAGAAATTTTGAATGAAAAAGGTGATAATTTAGATGTTGCAAATACAAATTCTAATGTGTATTTGAAATTATCTCAAAATCCACAAGAATATAAAGTTGCACTAGCGAGAACAATTGGAGTAAAAGAGCATGTTTCTTAAACCAGACTATAATTTGAAAAGTATATATGATATCAATTTAGATGAACTTCAAAAAGATGGGGTTAAAGCTGTGTTATTGGACTTGGATAGTACAATTATGGCTTCTAAATCAGCATGTTATTCTGATGAAACTTATAGTTGGTTAATGAATGTTCAAGATAAATTTTTCATGGCAGTAGTTTCAAACAATCACAACCAATCTTATATTGAAAAGGTTAGGGCAATATCTCCATTCCCAATGCTATTTGGAGCATGCAAGCCTAAAACAGGCCCTGTTCGCCAATTTTTAGCAGAACATAATATTGAGCCTAAAGATTGCGTTTTAGTTGGCGATAGGCCATTAACAGATATTTTGTGTGGAAAATTTTTAGGTTGTAAAACAATTTTAGTTGATTCAATCACTGCGGGTACGGAGTCTAAAATTGTTCGATTCGTACGAATGTTGGAGAGAATGACTATTCGTCATTAGTTTGAAGTACATCTAAAGATTGAACTTTTTCTTTGTTTTTTCAACTGTTACAAAATATAAACTGTCAAAAATACTATTATTACTATGATTTAGCCTGTTTCGTTCTTATAACTTGCTCTATATTTAGTTTTTTGCCTTAATCCTGACATTATGATACTATTGTATTGAGGAGTATCTTTTATTAGTGAAATACTCTAAATAATTGATACATTTAAAGAAGAGCTTTAATATAATGTAGTTATAATAACTTATTAGATGGGTGGGAATAACGTGAATACAAATTATTACAGGAATGATAGTTGGGTAGATAACACATTCAGCAAGCGAGGAAAGCTTGTTTTGACACTGTTAGCAGTTGTTTTTTCTGTTGGTATAATCGCAGGAGGTTGCGGCTTTTTACAAAATTTAGGCGGAAATAAACAAGAGGAAGTACCTGTAGCAGATACAAATCCGGCGCCAAGAGAAGCTGTTGAGGTTCCAAGTGAAAATAGTGTTGATTTAGATGTAGAGTCTGAACAAGCAAGTAACTTAGTGTCTTATGATGTAACTTCAATTGGTCGTTCTGATCCGTTTATGCCATCTGGTGAGATTGCAGCATTTGAAAATGCAAGAAAATCTGCAATAGCAGAAGCAAATGCTCATAATGCGAAAATTGCAGCTATTAAAAAGAAAAGAGGAACAGTTATTCGTGAAGCTGATGATATAAGTCCATATAGTTTCAATTTGCCTGTTCCACCGACATCTTTAGCAAGTTCTACAGCCGCTGCAGCAAAAATTACCAGAACAAAAGTTGTTGGTATTATGTATAATAGAAATAATCCGTCTGCGATTATCAATGTTGATGATAAAGATTATTTAGTTCGTCAAGGTGATAAAATTATCGGGCAAGAATATAAGGTTATTCAAATCAATCCGAACTGGATTACAGTTAGTTTAGGTTCTAACGTATATTCGGCAGGTATTGGTGAAATGTTCTCTAGGGAAGAGTTTAGTAAAACTCAAAATGATTTATATAACTTAAAGAACAGATTTGGTGGTAGAAAAGGTTAATTAATAAAAGAAATAAAGCAGGAGCAAATATGAAAACTAAGATTAGAGAAAAAATTATTGCAAGTGTTATGTTAGGAGCTTTTGTTCTAACTAATACTATGACCGGTGCGTTTGCAATGAGCGATGTGTATGGCGGATATGCTGGAGGAACAGATAGACCAATGTTGCGCTCAGGAGATTCGACATCGTTAGATATTCGTTCAAGTGTGAAAATACCGAATGGTAATTCTGTTGTAAACTTGAGTTTGCGTGATGCGGATATTAAACAAGTTTTGAGAATGTTTGCGGATCAAGCAGGAATGAATATTATTTTCTCTTCTTCTGTAGATGGGACTGTAACAATGGATTTGGTTGATATTCCATTAGAAGAAGCCTTAAATTTGGTTATTAAAACAAATGGTTTGTTCTATGATATTCAAGCAAATACTTTGGTTGTATCAAACAAAGATGAAGCAATGTCTGTTGCTTCAAAAGGCATGACTCTAATTCCTGTAAAATATGTTAATGCAGCTGCTCTTGCAAAATTTTTAAATACAAACATATTTACTAAAAATGGAATAAATCCGGGTGTTTCTACTCAGCCGGTTGTTACTATTAACCCTGCGACAAATGAATTGATTGTTATGGGTACAACAAATGATGTTGAAATGGCAAAAAGAATGGTTGCACAATTTGATGTGAAACCGTCTATTACAACTTTTAAAGTTAACCACACAACTCCAATGGAAATGGCAAGCATGATTTGTGATTCTTTCTTGCCATCAACAATTTCTGATGGTAATGAAGGAGGTTCTTCTGGTGGTAGTAGTGCTTCTGGAGCTACAGGTTTTGCCGCAGGTGTTGTAACTGGTTTTGCTTCAGATGATAGTTCTGATTCAGAAGATGATAGTTCTTCTGATAGCGGTTCTTCCGGTGGCGGAGGCGGTTCTATTTCAGTAGGTGGCGGTAAAATGTTATGTTCTGCTGCTTCATCTGCTTCAGCTTCCGGTTATGAAGGTTTACCTTTCAAAAACTTGTCTGTTTCTTATTTCCCGACATTGGGAACAATTCAAGTTATTGGCGGAACTCCGACTCAAATTGATATGATTAGAGATTATATTGCCGCAAATGATAAGAAAACTCCTCAAGCATATTTGGAAGTTCAAATTATTTCATTATCAGAATCAGGTAGTAAAACATTTGATAATACATGGCAATTCTTGAGTAAGAACTTCTCATTTAATGCCGGTGGTGGTAATGGTTTTGCAACAAATCCTGAACACCCTATTTTCTTTGCAGGTAGAGGTTTTGAATCAACATCTTCATCATCTTCATCTTCAGATAGTGGTAGCGGTTCTTCAAGTAACAGTACTGTTTCATTTAGTAAATGGAGTCAATCACCTCAATTGGTTTATGCCGTAAATTATTTAGTAGATAATAAAAAAGGTAGAGTTCTTGCTAATCCAAGAGTTTTACTTACAAGTGGTCAAAATTCAGTTATTGACTTAACTTCTGACTATGTATCAAAAGTAACTTCTGAATATTTGGATAACTCTTCTGGTTCTGGTTCAGCACAAGTACAAAAAGAATATGATATCGCCAATGATAATGGTATCAAAGTATCAATCACTCCATTTATCAGTCCTGATGGCTATGTAACCTTGGATATCAATCCAAATTATGCAACCATTAAAGAGCAACTATATACTAAATCTGAAACAGGTAATAACGATTTGGCTGCGACACTGTTACAAAGAAGAAACTTAACACTAAAAGGTGTTCGTATCAAAGATGGTGAAACTCTTGTAATTGGTGGTATGATTCAAGAATCTGAAACTAAAAACGTAAGTAAAATCCCGTTTTTAGGAGATTTACCTGTAGTTGGTATGTTCTTTAGAAGTACCGGTACTACAAAATCTAAGGAAGAAATGGTTATTATGTTGACTCCTCAGATTGTAGTTGATACAGAAGATGCTGTTGGGAACGACACGACTTTATAGTCAAATTTAACAACATTCGTTATATCAAAGAAGAGAAAAGTATTACATTATAAATGAACGCACTAATATTAAGATTAAAAAACAGCATAGATAAAAAAATACTTGATAGTATTGATAAAAATCTAATGGGACAACACCAGTTTGTCCCAATTAGTGTGAAAGATAATTTTCTTTTTGTGGCAGTTTCCAAAGTTTCAAATAAAGATGAAATTAACACGATATTAAAGAAAGCTTTTGATAAATCAATCAAGTTTATGCTGGTTGGTGAAGATGATTTAAAAGAACTTTTGACATCTTTGTCAATTCCAAGTGGAGTTGCACAAAGTTCGGTTGCAGTTTCAAGTGTTTCGTCTCCACAGGCTCCAGCTTCAGCAAAACCACAAATGCCAAAAGGAAATGGTTCAAAACTTGGTGAAATGCTTCTAGCAAAAGGTGTTTTATCAGAAGTTCAATTGATGAAAGCCTTATCTGAGTCTAAACGAAAAGGTGTCCCGATTGGTTCAATGTTGTTTGAGATGGGTGTTATTACTCTTGATCAATTGAAAGAAGTATTGCACACTCAAACCGGTTATGAGTTAGTTTCAGCAGATCAATTGGTGAATCAGAAAAAATTTGTTAACATTTTGCCCGAAGATTTTATCAAGGCAAATTCTGTTATTCCGATTTCATCAGATGGTAAAACTCTTGTAATTGGTGTTGTTAAACCTATTTCACAAGATGTTTTAAAACAAATTATTTATTTAACAGGTCAAAATCCAAAACAATTGTTGATGACTCACTATGAGTATCAAACAGCAATTAATACTTTCTTCTCAGAACAGAAAAAACAAACCGAAGAGATTATTGACCAAATTAAACAAGAAACTTTGGAAGATGACGAAGAAGCAACTTTATGGGAACAAGTCGATGCTGAATTGCAAGATTCTACCGGTTCTGTTGCTAAATTTGTAAATCAAATTATTACAAATGCAATTGATAATAAGGTTTCCGATATCCACATTGAGCCAAGATTATCAGGTTATATTGTAAGATACAGAAAAGATGGTATGTTGCAAAAAGTTATTGACGTTCCGGCAAAAGTTGAAACATCAGTTATTGCTCGTTTCAAAGTTATGTCAAGAATGAACATTGCAGAACAAAGACGTCCTCAAGATGGTACGTTCTCAATTTCTTACAATAATTGCTCATATGATTTTCGTATTAATACATTGCCTGTTTCCGGTAAAGAAAAGGTTTGTATCCGTGTACTAGCTCCGGCTGTAAGTTTGAAATCCGGCGATAAAGAAATAAATTTGGTCGGAGCAAATGAACATGATATTGCAAAAGTTAAACAAATGGTATCTTGTCCGAACGGTATCATTCTTACATCAGGTCCTACCGGTTCTGGTAAAACAACTACATTGTATTCTGTATTGAAAAGTTTGAACGATGAAACAGTTAATATTACAACTATTGAAGATCCGATAGAAATCAAACTTGAGGGTGTTAACCAGTCTCAAATCAACGCAAAAGCGGGTATTACATTCGCATCATGTATGAGAGCTATCTTACGTCAAGACCCTGATATCATTCTAGTTGGTGAAATTCGTGACTATGAAACCTTGGAAATTGCAATTTCTGCTGCATTGACAGGTCACTTGGTGTTAAGTACTGTTCACACAAACTCCGCTGCTGCAACTGTTACTCGTTTGATTGAAATGGGCGCGAAAGATTACTTGGTATCATCAACTTTATCAGGTGTAATTGCTCAACGTTTGGTAAGACATTTATGTGATGATTGTAAAGAAGAATATTATTGCACTAGAGAAGAAGCAATGATGGTTACTTTGAATGAAGACGAAATTAAAAAGATTATGGAAACTCCGATTTACAGGGCAAAAGGTTGTAATAAATGTGGTTTCCAAGGTTATAAAGGTCGTTTAGGTGTATATGAAATTATGCAAATCACCAAAGATATTAAAAGACTTATTGCTCAAGGTGCTCATGACCTTGAAATTGAAGAAAGTGCTGTTGCAAATGGTATGACAACATTACACAAGTCATGCTACCAACACATTTTAGCAGGTAAAACAACTATTGAAGAATTTGTCAGAGTTTTAGGTATGGCAGGCGAATAGGGGAATTATGACAGTATATAATTATACAGCGATAAAAGATGGAACTAACGAACTTGTAAAAGGTAAAGTTGAAGCCGATGATTTACGTGAAGCTCGTGCAGCGGTTCGACGTTTAGGTTTTACTCCAACAAATATTGTTGAGGAACAAGCCGTTAAAAAAGATGAAAAGAAAAAGCCAACTGGTAAAATGCCGAAACTGGGTTTGTCGGAGCAGATTGATTTCACATCTACTCTTCAAATTTTGGCTGCAGCCGGTATTCCGATTATTGAATCATTGCTGTTTATTGAAAATGATGCGGCAAAGTTGAAAATTCGTCAATGTGCTACTGAGTTAAGACGACAAATTATGAACGGTGGTACTTTCGCCGGTACAATTGCAAAATACCCTGAACAGTTTGGTCAAGTTTATATCGGTTTAGTTAGAGCCGGTGAAGATTCCGGTGAATTGGAGAAGACATTAGACCGTTTGTTGGAATTGTTAAATAAACAAGCTGCAATTAAATCTAAAGTAATCGGTACTTTGATGTATCCGGTTTTCGTAATCTTGTTGGCAGTATTTATTGTAATTGTCATGTTGGTATTCGTATTTCCGGTATTCAAAGAAATGTTTGATTCAATGGGAATGCAATTACCTTGGATTACAAGAGTTTTGATGGAAATGGGTATTTTCTTAAAGAAAAATTGGTTGGCTATACCGTTGGCATTTGCTGCAATCGGTTTCTTTATCAACTTCTTGTTCCACTGGAAACCAAGTAAATGGAAAATTGATGATATTGTTTTGAAAATTCCTGTTCTTACAGATTTAATTCAATTTTCAAACTTTGCAAACTTTATTGCCGTTATGCAAGTTGCTTACGATGCAGGTGTTCCGATTTTGGAATGTTTGTATTTGTCAAATATGACATTAACTAACCATACTCTAGAAACTAGGGTTGAAGAAGCAACTGTAAGGGTTCAACAAGGTCAACACTTGTCTGCAGCATTAAGAGCAACAAGAACAATGCCTAAAATGATTTTGTTCATGATTGCAACAGGTGAACAATCAGGTCGTTTGGGGGATATGTTAGGTCAAGCAACAAATTATATTGACAAACAACTTGATACAATTATTGATGTTATGACAAAAATGATTGAACCGATAATGTTGATTGTAATTGGTTCTATCGTACTTGTATTGGCAGCAGCTCTTTATTTACCGTTGTTCGCTTCTTACATGGGTATGTAGTGCTAAAAAATATAAAATATAAACAAAAAGGATAAGCCATATATGGCTTATCCTTTTATTATTTGTGCTATAATGGGTTTATTATGGAAGAGAAACAAATAGATAAAATATACGAATTAATTGATGCTTCAAAATATGATGAAGCAGAACTAGAAATTAAAAAAATATTAGAGGTGGACTCTAAAGATACAGATGCACAAAGATTATTAGCCTTATGCGAAGTTAATCTTGAACACTATGACCAAGCACGAAGTATTCTTGAAGATGTTATCAAATACAGGCAAGATGATGCTTTGTGTTGGTATTATTTAGGTTGTTGTTATGACAATTTGGAAGAATATGTGGAAGCAAAATTTGCTTATAAAAAAGTTTTAGAATTACGACCGGAGTATGTTGATGCCTACAAAAGTTTGGCAATTGTTTATATCAAAACTGAAGACCATGACCATGCAATTGAATATGCTAAAAAAGGTCTAGAATATAGTCAGGAAGATTATGCTCTTTATTATATTTTAGGTACAGCTTGTATGGCTTCTAAGAGGTTTGAAGAAAGTGTAGAATATATTGAACACGCAATTAAATTAAATCCGGAAAATGTTCAATTGTATAATAATTTAGGCACATCGTATCTGACAATTGGTGAATTAGATAAAGCATTTGAAACTTATGAAAGAGCTTCTCAAGTTGATCCGAAAGATTCTTTAACTTATTTCAATATGGCTTCAATTCTTCAATTGCAAAATAAACATAAAGAAGCTTGTGAATATTTTGCAAAAGCTCATGAACTTGAACCTGAAGAGGACAGTTATTTGGTAGCTTGGGCATTGTCAGAAGTTAAAGCGGGACAGTTTAAAGAAGCAATTGAACATTACAAATATTTGGCGTCAGCTTATCCTCAAAAATCTTCTTACAGATACAATTTGGCATGTTGTTATCAGGTTGTAGGAGAATATGAAGTTGCAATTACATTGTTAAAGCAGTTGGCTTTATTGAATCCAAAAGCAACAAATATCATGAAGAAACTTGCAGGAATTTACATGGCAAGTGGTCAATATTCAAAAGCTAAAGAAATTTACGAAAAAATTGTTACTCAAGGTACAACTTCTTTCCAATTGTATTATGAATTGGCTTTGTTATGTGTTAAAACTGATGATATTGATAGAGCAGAACAAATATTGAAAAAGGTTTGCAAGTTAAATCCTGATTTTGCATTGGCTCACAAGGATTTAGGTGTAATTTATCTAAATAAGAGATTGTTTGATTATGCAAAAGATGAGTTTGAACAAGCTTACAAATGTGACCCCGAAAATTATTCAGTTGTTTTAGAGTATGCAAATTATTTACATTCAACTTCTGATTTTGAAAAAGCTGATGAATTCTACCAAAAAGCAATTGAAATTGATGAAGAGAACCCGAATGGTTTAGCTTTTTCGGCTTTAAACAAGACTCATTTAAAACAGATAGATTTGGCCAAAGAACAAATTACAAAAGCTATGAAAAAATGCTCTGATTCTGCATTTTTATTATTTATTGCAGGTCGAATCTATTTCTTAGATAAAGATTATGATTGCGCAAAAATGTATTTGGTTAAGGCTTACGAACTTGAAAAACTTCCAGATGTTCAAAATTTATTGGGTCTTTGCTATATGGAATTGGGTAACTATGAACAAGCAAAATCAATATTCAATAATTTGCTTGAAAAAGCACCTATGAATGTGAATGTTTTGTTAAATGTGGCTCATTGTCATGAAAAATTGGGCGAAAATGATGATGCTTTAAGATGTGCTGAAAAAATTACAGAGACATTCCCAGAATGCGAAGATGCACAAGAATTAATTAGAAAATTATCTTAACATAATAAAATACTAAATATATCATAAAACACTTGTAGTGACTAGTTTTGAGTATTGCAAGTGTTTTTTAATTTTATTTAACAAAATAAATGTAAATTTTTTGATGGTTTAAAATCCTTATGAATACTTGTTTTTCATTGATATAAAAAATAATTGTAAAAAGTTTATTAAAAGATTAGAAAAATTAAATCATTTATTTTATTATATAAATGTAGTATAAAAAGTATATATTATTTTTTAGGTTAGGTTGTTATTTGAAAGTGAAAAATTTGATACTAATTGAATTATACATTTTAGGTTAATGTGAATCCTTTTTTGTTTCAGAAATGAAATAAGCGGGCATGGTTCCTCATGCCTGTTTTTTTTATGCTATTAGAAATAAAAAAGTTATCGTATATAATTGTTGTAATATGGCAATGGTGTCTTAAATTTTTTTTGCTTTTGCGTATTCTGTAATTTTATCAATATAGTCAAATGCTTCGCTATATAATTCAAGTTTAGTCTCGGTTGATGCCATTATTTTAGCAGATAATTCAGATTTTTTAGGGTTTGTTGGTTCATTGTTTGTAATTCCAAAATCTTTAAGTGTTAGATGTAGTATAGACGTAAGAATTAAAAAATGTTCTAATTTGGGCAAGTATTTGCCGTTTTCAATTCTGCTGAGATGTTTTTCACTAAAACCAGCAATTTCTGAAAGTTCAGATTGTTTAAGGTTAGCTTTTTTACGAGCTTGTTTGATTACAAATCCAATATTTTGTTTGTTAATAAGAAACATATTTTTATCCTTTTTAATAATAAGGTAACTGACAAAGCACCTATTTTAAAGCCCTACTACGTCACCTTTGTTTATAAAGTGATTGACAAGTTACCTTTATAAAATATAATAGGTGTGTTGATATGATAAAAATTCTTTCATGTTTAATTCCTATAAAATCATTACGTCATAATTTCAGGCAATGTTGTAATAGTATTCAAATTGTTTTTACTGCAAAGTCGATTGGTAAAAACTTTTATTGTGGAAAATTTTCAACTGTTAATAAAAATACCGTTATAAAGAATTATGTAAAATTAAATGGGTTACATATTAGTGGGAATGGAAATGTTATTTTAGGTAATTATTTTATTGCGGGTTTTGATTCATTAATTATTTCTGATTCTCATAACTATGAGGGGAAAGATATACCCTATGATTCAAGTTTTATTAACAAAGATATTTTGATTGAGGATTATGTTTGGCTTGGGGCAAGAGTGATAATTTTACCTGGAACAAAAATTGGTGAGGGGGCAATTGTACAAGCGGGAGCTGTTGTTCATGGAGAAATCCCACCATATTCAATTGTTGGGGGTAATCCTGCTAAAATTTTCAAATATAGAAATATTGAACATTTCAAAAAAATTAAAAATGAGAAACTTAAAAACTCATAATGATAGCAATATTTGAACTATTATGCTATAATTCCGGTATGGAAATAACTTTGAGCAAATATTTACGACAATCCGCAACATACAAAGTATTCTCTCATTTGGGGGTTGTTTTTGCTGATTTTTTAGATACATTGGGTAAAATTGCTCAAATTGGTTTTCACGTTTTGCGATGTATTTTTAAAGGTGAAATTTCAAAGAAAGAACTTTTGCTTCAATGTGATAGATTTGGTGTAAGTTCTTTACCTATTACTCTTTCAATAGTTGGAATGACATCTATTATTGTCGCTTCACAGGTCGCGCATGAGATGGTTAAGCAAGGAGGCGGTAATTTTGTCGGAATGCTTATGACAATATTAATTGTGCGTGAAGTTGGTGCAATTATGTCAGGTTTTGCAATTACTTCTATGATTGGTTCCTCTTTAGCTTCAGAACTTGCTACAATGAGGGTAACGGAGCAAGTTGATGCAATTGATGTTTTGGGTGTTGATCCTATAAGATATCTATTTGTTCCAAGAGTTTTGTCTGGAATTGTTATGATGCCGTTTGTTGTAATTTTGGCATCTGTTGTTGGTGTTTTATTGGGTGCTGTGACATCGGATATGTTTGCAGGTTTAACTTATAGAGCTTATTTTGATTCTGCTTGGCTTGGATTATACATGAAAGATTTATGGGTAAGCTTGTTAAAGGCATCTGTTTTTGGTGGAACAATTGCTTTAATTAGTTGTACTTGTGGATTTCACGCAACAGGTGGTGCTAAAGGTGTTGGTATCGCAACAACAAAAGCAGTAGTATGGTCATTTATTTCAATTGTTGTTTTGGATATGGTATTTGCTGTTTTATTTTTCTTTTAATTTGTGTAAGGATATAGTTATGAGCATTGAAGTAAAAAATCTAGTTAAAAAATTTGATGACAGAGTTGTTATAAATGATATTTCATTCAAGGTTAATGATGGTGAAATTCTCGCAATTGTCGGGTTTTCCGGTTCCGGTAAAAGTACGGTTTTAAAATTAATTTGCGGACTAATCCCTTATGATAATGGAGAAGTTTTAACTTCTGATGGCGATATTGCAATGGTTTTCCAATATTCGGCTTTATTTGATTCGTTGAACGTTTATGACAATATTTCTTTTGCATTACACGAAAGAAAAGATTTAAGAAGAAAATATACAGAAGACCAAATTAAACAAATTGTTTCTCAAAAACTCGAACTTGTGGGTTTGAAAGGTATTGAAAATAAATTTCCGTCAGAGTTGTCAGGTGGTATGCAGAAACGTGTAAGTTTTGCCCGTGCAATTGTGACAAAACCGAATACGATTTTGTATGATGAGCCGACAGCAGGTCTTGACCCTATGTCATCTACATTGATTGAGGATTATATTGTTAGATTGAAACGAGAAACTAATGCGGCATCTATCGTTGTAACTCACCAAATGTCAACAATTACAAGGACTGCGGATAGAGTTATCATGTTATATGATGGTAAAATCGTTTTTGAGGGGACTCCAATGCAATTGTTAAAACAAGATACTCCTTATACAAGACAATTTGTAACGGCTTCTCTTGATGGACCAATGAAGTTAAAAGCTTAAAAAGATTATGAGTGAGGATAGACAAATGAAAAAGAATTTATTTAATGAAGATGCAATGTCATTAGATACATATATTATGGTTAAGTTGAAAGAAAAGACTGCTCAATTGAGAGATAAGTTAACTCAAAAAAGTAGAGCTCCGATTTCTTTGTCAATGGGTGCGCCAACTGCAAATCCTCCACAAGTTTTAATTGAAAAACTGAAAGAATTTTTAACGGAGGATAATATTCACACCTATTCTGTTACTAGAGGTGAGCCTTATTTCCGACAAGCAATTGTTGAGAGAATGAAAAATCGTTTTGGTGTTGATTTAGATGCGGATAAAGAGGTTTTCTCTTTGTTGGGTTCAAAAGATGGTTTAGCTAATTTGATTAGATTTATTATTACTCCGACGACAGAAGTTAAGGAAAAAGATATTATTCTTATTCCTGACCCTGGGTATGCTTCATATTCTCAAATGGTTAAGTGTTCAGGTGGAATGTCTTATCCAATACCGTTGACTGCTGAAAATAATTATCAACCGGATTTGGAAGAAGTTTATCAAAATTTGATTCGTGATGGTTTTAATCCTGATAAGATTAAAGCAATGATTATTAATTATCCGAATAATCCATTAGGTGTTTCGGCAACAAGAGAGTACATAAAATCAGTTCTTGATTTTTGTAGGAAGTATGATATTTTATTGATGTCAGATGCTGCATATTGTGATATCTATTTTGATGAAAAAGAAAAACCGTTTAGTGTTTTGGAATTTGATGGAGCAAAAGATATCGCGGTAGAATTTTTTAGTTTGTCAAAACCTTATGCAATCACAGGTTGGAGGTTGGGTTGGTTGTGCGGTAATAGTGATGTAATTACAAGATTTGCTAAAGCAAAATCAACAATTGATAACGGCATATTTAAAGCATTACAAAAGGCTTGTGCTTGTATAATGAATTCCGCTGAGGGTGATGAATATATCGCTCAAGGGAATATCAATTACAAACGCAAACAATCAATTGTTGTAAAAGGTTTAAGAGAGTTAGGTTGGGAAATAGATGATGCTCAACTTCCAACAGCTACATTCTATTTATGGTTACCAATTCCAAGAAAATATAAAGAGTCTTACAAATTTTGTGAAGATATGCTTGAAAAATCAGGTATCGTAATTGTTCCGGGAAGCGCCTTTGGTAAATATGGTGAGGGTTTCTTTAGATTATCTTTTGTATGCAGTGATGAAAAATTGCAAGAAGTAATTGATAGAATGAAAGCGGACGGATTTAGATATTAGAAATATATAAATAATGCTACTATTAGCAGTTGACATACTTTTAGTAGCATTATTTATTTTAAAATCGTAGAGTGTGAAGAAGAGTCTTTAACCGTGCCTAAAGTTTAAAGGCTCTCGCCCTGCAAATGTATTATTTATTATTTTTCATCTTTTGTCAAAACTTAGGAATAAAGTTCTGAACTTAGGTATCTTTCGCCGCAATCGGGTAATATAGCGACAATTAGTTTTCCTTTGTTTTCAATTCTTTTAGATAATTCAATCGCAGCCCAAACATTAGCCCCACCGGAAAATCCAGAGAGAATTCCCTCTTTTGTGGTCAGGTTTCTTGCAGTTTCAATTGCATCTTCATTTTTTACAGGAATGATTTCATCAATGAGTGATGGGTCAAAGTTTTTTGGTATGAAATTTGCTCCGATTCCTTGAATTTTATGAGGACCTGCTTGTTCCCCCTCAAGGACTTGTGAAGTGAACGGTTCAACTGCAACGGCTTTAATTTGAGGCTTTTTTTCTTTTAATTTCTTTGTTATTCCGGAAATTGTGCCTCCGGTTCCAACTCCTGCAACAATGATATCAACTTTACCGTCTGTGTCAGCCCAAATCTCTTCTGATGTTGTAATGTAGTGAGCTTTAGGGTTTGATGGGTTGTCAAATTGAGATGGTATGAATGAATTCTGGTATTTATCATGAAGTTCAAGAGCTTTATCAACAGCACCTTTCATTCCTAATTTACCCTCTGTCAAAACCAGTTCTGCTCCGTATGCTTTTAGAAGTTTTCTACGTTCAAAACTCATAGTTTCTGGCATGGTTAGAATAATTTTATATCCTTTTATTGCACAAATCATTGCTAATCCTATTCCTGTGTTTCCACTTGTTGGTTCAATGATTATTGTTTCAGGGGTTATTTTGCCGGAATTCTCCGCATCAACTATCATTTGTAGTGCAGCTCTATCTTTTACTGAATTTGCAGGATTAAAATATTCAAGTTTAATTGCAATATCAGCATATCCTGAATTAAGTTTGTTTAGTCTTACTAGTGGTGTTTTGCCTACAAGTTCTGTTAAATCATTTGCTATTTTCATAAAAAAGTCCTTTTTTATTTTTTTGTACATTATACAACAAATTATATATTTTCAATATTTATCTTGTGTAGGACAGAAATATATGTTATAATGAGAAAGGATATAATAGGGAATTTTATAGAGTATGATAAAAAAGAGTTTGGCATTTACTTTAGCAGAAGTTTTATTAACAATGACTATTATTGGGGTTGTTGTGGCGATGACAATTCCGACATTGCATTACCAAAGAGTCAAGAAAGAATATACTACTAAGTTGAAAAATTTCTATAGTCGTATGGATAATGCTATTTTAGATATGGAAACGGATTATGGCTCTTTTAGAGATTTGAGAAAACCTGATAATGGCAAGGGATATGATTGGTATATGAAGTATATCGACCCTTATGTAGGGCATCAATATGTTAAAGATGGTAATAAGGTTTTTTATTCAGATGGTTCGCTTCTTACAACTTTTTATTCTGGGGGTTGTTTAGATGTTGATTATGATGTGAATGGGTTGAAAGGTCCAAACCGTGCGGGGTATGATAGGTTTCGTTTCTTATTCTGTTTTACAAATGACAATCGTAATTATTGGTTTGGAAATGAAAACATCTTTTTTGGGTCTTATGGAAGCGGTTCTGTTGCTGCAGGGGCTTCTCGAGATGGTATGATATCAAAATGTCAAGAGAATGCTACATGGTGTACTCGTTTATTGCAAAATGACCAATGGGAATTTAAAGGCGATTACCCATATAAATTCTAGGTTTTGCGTTATAAGAATATTTAAAACCGGCTAATAATTTTAAGGTATTTTTTGTGATTCTAAAACCATCTCTGAAATGAAATTGATAAAATCAGGATTATTGCCTTTGTTAGTTTCTTGTAATGCTGAAATGTAATCTGCTCTTACAACTGGCGGAATTACAACGATATTATATCCACTTTGTAAGAGTGTCAAATTCATTAATAATCTGGCTACTTTGCCATTACCGTCTGCAAACGGGTGAATGTTTACGAAAATTATGTGTACCATTGCCGCATATTCTACATGGTGTAACTCGGCTTTTTAATTTTAGTAACAACAAAATAAACTTATGCATTTTTTCGTCAAGTTCTTCGGGGCTTGGTAACTCTACATCAGAACCTGTAATTATGACTTGCGATGTTCTATATTTACCTGCTTTTTCACTGTCAATTTTTTCATTGAATAACTTATGTAATAACTTAACGTTCTCTTCTGTAAAAGTTTCGTTTTTTGATAATTAGTGCAAATATAACAAAAGAGCCATTAAAGGCTCTTTTAAAAATTTACGCCCGGCGCGATTCGAACGCGCGACCCTCTGCTTAGAAGTAGTTAAAAGCCCATTTAGCAATAGTTTTCAAACTTTATCATAATTTGTCAGAAGTTATTATTTTTATTGCATTCAGACTTGTTTCTTCTCTCAACTTTTACCCCCTTTTATCAATCTTTATCAGGATTATTGTAAGAAGTTTGTAGTGTTGATGTGGTGTAATACCGTTTTAAAAATTCAAAAGAGAATTCAAATATTAATTTTTTGTTTATTTTTAAAGAATTTTAAAATTTTGCATTTACACTAAAAATAGAATAGTGGAGGAAATTTATGACACCAGATTTAAAAGAATATGCATTAAGACTACAAAAAGAACTTAGAGCAAATCCAACCTATAATAAAGCTAAAGAGATTGGTATAAAAATCAACAATGCTAAATTTGAGAATAGATATTTAACGCTTGAAGAAAAAAGAGAGGTTGTAAGGCACTTAAAATCAATTTATATTGCCAAAAATGAAAAAGTACTGTGCGAATCATCAAATGATGATTTTACAATTTTAGTTGATATTGTAATGTCTATTGTTAATGGAGGCAATAATTAATGGATATTGTAATTGACATACTTGCTTTAATCGTATCAATAATCGCACTGATTATAAGTTGTAAAGCAAATAAAAAATCTTCAGATATGCAAGCAGGTAGTGTAGAGATGGAAATCCGAAGCATGATAATTAATGCAAAAAACAGATTTTCAGATTTAAGCATACAACTAAACAATCAACAAGATAACGAAATTCTTAAAAAAGCAATTACTGCAGCATTAGAGGAAGTATGCAATGTTTACGATGAAGCTTGTATGAAATATCTAGATAATAAAGTTGATAAAAAACGTTTTAAAAAAACATATATAAGCGAGATTAAGAACTGGATAAATAGCGAACAAGTTAAAGATAGATATTTAGTTCCTCAAACAAAATATAACGCAACCGTTAATGTATATGCAGAATGGCATAATATGGAAAATTGCTAAGTCCCAAACTTTCGAGCATCTACAATGGTCGTTTGTTCGACAATATTATCAAGCAAATTAACACATTGTTCGTTAATTTCCGGTAGTAAGTGCGTATATAAATCCATAGTCATTTTAATTGAGCTATGGCCTAATTGGTGCTGAACATATTTCATTGGTGCACCGTTAGCGAGCAACAAGCTAGCATAAGTGTGTCTTAAATCATGAAACCTCAATGAATCGATTCCAGCACGGTTTAAAGCAGGTTTAAATCTTCTTTTAATCATATTATTAGCGTCTTGATAACCTCCGTCGCCATTAGGGAAAACAAGATTATTTTCACCTTTAGGACAAGCTAAACGCCATTCTTTTAAGACTTTTACAAGCTCTAATGACATGTCAATTTTTCTTACTTTTCCCGTCTTTGTTGTGCCAACTCGACCATGAGTAAAGTTCTTATCAACTGTTATTTTTCTTGTTATCCAGTTTATAGAATCCCAAGTTAGGCCCATTAACTCGCCTTGTCTCATGCCTGTAAATAGTGCAGTAAAAAGTAACGGGTAAAAGTCGGGATAAATTTCTTTTGTTTTAGATAAAAGAATTTTTGTTTCTTCCGTTGATAATGAGCGGATTTCTTCGCTTCTTTCTTCTTTCAATGATTTTATACGGGCAAGAGGATTTTTCACCACTATATCCATATCAATCATAAAGCTGTAAATTTGGCTCATAAGTTTTGTATACTTATTCACGGTTGAATTTCTACGACCTGTTTCAAGTTCTTGTGCAACAAATTCATTGACAGCAAGCGGTGTTATTTCACAAAGTTTTAACTTTCCGAAATACGGTAATAAATGATTTTTTAAGTAACCCTTGTAACCGTGTTCTGTGTTATACTTGCACTTTTTGCTTGCGTGTAATCGCATAAAGATTTCAGAGGCTTCTTTAAAAGTCATTTTGCAATCGCCTGGTACTGTGCCGGTTTGAACTTTGGATAAAATATCAACCATAGCACTTTCTGCTTCAACTTTTGTTTTGAATCCGCCTTTAACTTTTCTTTTTCCGAAGAGGTCGAGATAATCGACCTCCCAGTAATTTGCTCGTTTATTTTTTCTTACTTTAGCCATAATTTTACCACCTTTTATTTTATATTATCGTGTAGTGTACGTTCTGTAAGCACTTTGACTAAGAAATGCTAACAGAATTTTGTTTTATATACTCTTGAATTTCATCTGGTGAAAATCTTAATTTACCTCCGAGTTTTACAAACGGAATTTCCCGTTTGTGCACCCAGCGATATATTGTACTTGTTGATGTTTGAAAAAGTTCTGCAATATCTTCTACTTTTAGTAATTTCATCACAGCCCCCTTAAATCAACGAATCCTGATATTCAGAATCATCAACTAATTCAAATGAGTAATAGAATTGGTTACTATGACCTTTTTCGTAATTCATCAAGATTTCATCTGAAATATTATCTTTAATATTTCGAAGTCTTGTGCTAACAGATTTTGGATTTTTATAGACGATTTCAAAAGATTTTAGCAATCCCATTTCGTCTGCTTTTTCCTTAAATCTTATATATAATTGTGCCGGAGTAAAGCGTTTCCCTTTGTTGTCAGTATTTTTGACAAATTCTTTTAAAATAAGATATAAGACATCATCTCTAAGAGTAAACTCATTTTGAATTTTAATCATTGTTACAAAGATTTTTTCCAATTCTTTTTGTTCTTGTTCATTTTCAGCAATTTTTAGTGCAAATACCGCAAAATCTGCCATTCTGAAATCGACTTTGTATTCTTCATTTTGCTTATTTTCAAGCTTTTTTATAATCTTTTGAAGTTTGGCAACAATAAAACTAAAAATTTTATCTCTATTATCCATTACTTTTCTGCATAAATTATTTTCATCCTGAAATAATCCAAAACGTTCCAAGTAAATACAAATCAATCTATCTGCAACATCATCTCTTGTAAATTGCGGTGTTCTGGATGTAAGAGCAACAAAGCATTTTACTTCAAAGTCCAGTTCAACATTTGTTGTAAAAAGTTTTCTCTTTTTTATAACTTGACCCGTTGCAATTCTTGCCAGTGTATCATTTAGAGCTTTTGTTGGGTTATCCAAATTGTCAATTACAACATAGTAATTATTTGTAATAATTGTATCTATATCTTTGCAATCATTTCCAACAGATGTAACATCAAACTTTTTGCCAAAAAGAATTTGTCCAACACGTCTAAGAAATGTTGTTTTCCCACTACCTTTATTTCCAATTGCCGCAAAAATAGGTTTTGTTTTTAATATTGATTCAAAGAATAAACTATAAAACCAAATTTTAGCCAAAGTGTTTTGTGTTTTTAGATTTAACATACTTGCGTCTTTATCAATATTTAAGTTATCTGTAAGATATTTCTCTACATAATCAATTTTGTTGTCAAATTCAACTATTTTAAAGGGTTCATAATTATTGAGTTCCATAAACATAACTCCGTCATCTCCGTTCTCAATCATTTCAATTTTGTTTGATGAAATTTTTAAAATTTCTTTTTTACCATTATATAGATATAAGAAAAATGTCTTAGGATTAAAATATGCAAATCTATGAATATCAACTTGTTCTGCATGGCTTATACAATATACATAAAGTTCATTTAAAATATATTTATATAGATTTTCAGAAGCATTTATTCCCCATTTCGTAAACAGAGCTTTTAATTCAAGTGGCTCATCTGATATACAAATTAATCTTTTATCTTCTTTTAAAAAGATATAATACAAATTGTTTGCTTTATATAACTTGCCAAGATTTAATAATTCTGAAATAATCAATTCTGCAATTTTATCTTTTTGATAAACTCCCTTAATATCTTTAGTTGTTTGAATAGCCCTAACTTGTGCTTTTATAGAAGGTAATGTTTTAATATTACTGCAATGTGTTTGGCAAAGAATTTGGCTTAATACTAAATTTTTATTACTACCATTCATAATAGAACATGCGGCAATATCTTTATTATCGTTTGCATAAGTTGATTCAATAGTTGCAATTCTGCTTGAAAGTTCTTCATCATTATTATATTCAACAATTTTTGTTATTATATCAATAGCTTCATTCACAGATACTTTTGAAACCTTTTTTAATACTCCAGCAATCGCAAGGGTTAAAGAATTTCTTTCACCTTCCGTCCAATTTAATGCTGCTTTTGTAACACAAAGGGGGTAAGCTTTTAATGATTCAAGAAACAAGAGCGTAGAAAAATTATTATTCTTGCAAGTCTCAATTTTTTCTAAAGGATTTTTAATTGCTTCCATATTTTTGCCTTCAACAAAGCAAGATTTTTTGAGTTCATAAAATTTTTCATTAATTGTATTTTCATTTTTAAATAATCCAAAGTATGGAAGATTCAAAGCAAGTCCTTTTTTACCTTTAGGAAATATTTCAATATCTCCATTGGTAATGGTTCGGTCGGTTACTTCGGTTACTAGATTTTCTAATATTTTTTGAATTAAATTTCTATTTGCCGGATTCTTAAAAAATACAAAAAGATGAAAACCTTTTGACTTTGATTGTTCAATTAAAGCATTTAGTCTGTACTCTTCAAAAAGGTTATTTTGTAGACTAAGAGCCATTTTATATTTTTCTTCTGTTGGTAAATCCTTGCAATCAATATCGATTCCACCGAACAAGATTTTATCTTTTTGCCCCTTGATTTCTGGCGCAACTCCTAATCTTGTTTTGCCTAACAAATGGTCGTTTATGGTTTGACTAAAATTTAAATTCTTAGGTGTAAAAATTTCACCTATACCATTTTTCTGAGTGATAAATTTTGATGATGTTTTAAAGCTGTCATCATAAGCTTTTGCAAGATTCTCCATAATGAGAGTCTCCTTTCCTGTTTTTAAGTTGTACTAAAAAACATCACCGGTGTTGTTTTACTCTCTCATTATTTACTATCCAGCTAATAGCTCAATTCCGCAGAGATTACGCAATTATTCTACAGGTATTCTACAAAAAACACCTATAACTTAGGAAACATAATGGTTATAGTTAAATTATCAAAAGACCTTGATGATTGTAATTAACGTTCAAATGCCAATAATTTTTTTCATCAATAACAATCAAATCTTTATCTATAACAGCTCGATATTTCTTATAATTATTAACCCTATCTTTGTATTGATAGACATCTTTATATATCAGTTGCATTTTATCAGCTAAATGTTGCCCTTTAATACCTTTTGAGCCAGCATTTGCAACATGAAGTATCAATTCAAATAATCTATCAGAAAATGCAACTCTATTATTTTGTACATATATAATTTCATCTTCTTTATAAATTACTACAGCATAATAGGCTGTGCATTGACCATTGGATATTAAATCATTGGTTTCCAATTGAAATTCATTAAGTCCTTGTATATTGCATACAGGTAGTAATTTATTATTCATATAGTTATATTATAACTAAAAATTATTTTTTGAATTGTTGTTCTAAAATCTTCTTAGCTTTTGTAACTATCTCAGGAGTTGTTTTTTTACTTTTGATTATTTTATTCAAAACATATTCAACATTATTTTCTTCAATAATTTTGATAACGGAATTAACTCTAACTCTTGTTCCTCCAATATTTTTATCAAAATATCCTTCTTGGTTTTCAAAATATTTTTTTATTAATTTCGATTTTTCTTCTTTTGTTTCCAAATTATTTATATTAAGTAAAATTTCTTCTACTCGATAAACAAAAAAAGACATGCCAGCTGATTGTAAGTATCTTTCAGTTTTTTCTAACGGATTATTCATTTTATTACTCCTATATTGCTTACCTAATGACATATACTATAAGAACTACCTGGAATGCAATAGGTAGGATTTTGACTTGATGAATAAATAAAATGAGTACTTCCAGAATCGTAAGTATTATTGTTATATTGATGATTATAATTTGAGTTATCATTTTGAGTATAGGAATTAGTGTTAAAATTCCAATCGTTGTAATAGTTGCCTTGTGGCATAGTAATATAGGTCGGTTTCATAATAATATCACTATAGTCCACTTGATAGTATGGATAAGCTTGGTTATTTTGATATGCAGAACAGGTCGATGTTGTTAGCATTATAACAAAGAGAATTAGTAGTTTTAGAGTGTTCATTTTACCTCGTTATCATTAAAATTATTTTCAGTTGGTTTGTATTTATGTTTATCTATAATATTACAATTACAATCGAGCTCTATTTCTTCCATATTGGTTCCAAATACCCAGTCTGAATTTACTTTATACTTAAGGATTCTTTTGTTTTTTTGTAACAAAGGAGGCAAGTCTGAAAGAAAATTTTGTTTACATAACATTTTCCCATTTTTGTCAATAAGATTATATCCTGTTAAAGTTTTTACAATTGCAATATCATCAACAAAAGGATATGCTTCAAAAAACTGATATGGAATCTTATTTTGCCCCTGTTCATCAATATATCCCCATAAGTTACACCGTCTATCAATGTCATATATTGCAACAGAAGCAAGCCCTTCTTGAAATTTTGTAGCCATAGCAAATTGTGGTTTTATAATAAAATCGCCACACTTATTTATATAGCCAAATTGGTTATTTATTTGAGCAACTTCAAGTCCATTCATAAATTCAATGCCCGAATAAATTTTATCTTTGTTGAGATTTTTACCCTTTTTATTTATAAGTTGCAAGTAGCAATTGCCGTTTTCGCAAACTTGAACCAATGCTCTATTGCCACAAAATGGCAAAGCCTTTTTATATCTTGGTTTAATAATTATTTTATTGTTTTTATTTACATAACCATATAAACCATTTATTTTCGTAGGAGATAAATCCATAGCAATGATTTGATTGCTATGATAGTTCTGAATAATGAACAAAGTCAAAAATACAATAAATAATATGAACGATATTACTTTTAATTTCATATTTACCTCTAAAAACACTATACAACAAAAATTTTAAAATAACACGGTGAGTTTGTTTTATTTGCATAAGTAAGCAATCATAATAACTTTAATGACTGACTTTGATAGAAACTCAAAAGAGACAATTAATAATTTAAAAATTTTTGGAATGCGTATCCACGAGTTAAGAAAAAAGAATAAATTAACTCAGTCTGAACTTGCTGAAAAAGTAGGACTTTCAACTAACTTTATAGGAATGGTAGAGCGAGGAGAAAGAAACACGAGCGTTGATAAAATCTTCAAGTTAGCTAAAGCATTTAATATTAGTCTTGCTCAATTTTTTGAAACGCTTTAAGAATCCCATAAGGTCTCTATATTTGCCAGGATTGAGTTTACCTTTTTTAGGAGGACAAACACTTCCTCTTGACGCCAAAGTTGTAATTCTTTATCGATAATACAAGAATCGGTGGCTAGGACACATGTTTTTATCAATGCCCTTGCTTCAAAAAGTAAACTCTGGGTTTGTTCAATCTTGTTTTCTAGATTTTCCATTCTTTCCTCCTTATAAAATAATGTGCTTAACTAGCCGATATTCAAGTGAATAAGGGTTCTAAACAAATTTTATCGAGAAAGAAACAAGATTCATGTAGCAAAATTAAAGATTGTTGCAATTAGTAGTAACTTGATTATTATGCTAATATAAAACAATGGAAAATCTTGTAACTTGTATCAAAAATTGTGATAGCAAATTAAGAAGTCTTTTTAAAACATATAACACAGAAAATTCCTTGCCCTTAGAAGTTTTTTATGACACACTGAGAAAATATAATTTAAAAGATGCATTGCAAGTTATAACAATTTTATCTCAAATGATTTATAGAGAAAATCCAACATATCATAATTTTAGACCATTTGGTTTAATATGTAAGAACGGAGAGATGTTAACAACTATGTCAATACTTGCAGATTTGACATATCACTTTATATTATCAGGGGCAAATGATAGGAATAATAGCAAAATCTCAAATAAAGCATTTTTTAATGGGATTACTTTATCTCGTTTATGTCATTATCATTTAGATACTCAAAAATTCAATGAAAAAAATTTTAATATCTATAATTTATTACAAATATTAGCTAAAGAGCAAGGACAAATGCAGCTACCTATTATTCCAGCTTTAGCACGTAATTTTATTATGTTTGAAATAATCGCAAAAGGAAAAGATTTATATGAAAAACGCCCGAATTTCTCTAAAAGTATTTTTACTAAATTTGAAGAATCTTTAATAGTAACTTATAAAGAATATTTTCAAATTACTTTTTTAATCTTTGCCTTTGTATTATATGATAAAAGAACCGTTTTAGACCCTAAAATACTGGCAGATTTAGATGTTAAACATAATGTATTTACTTTAGATAAAATAAGTCAAATTTTGGAATATTTATCTGCAAGCTACGATGATTATAAACAATTAGCCAGTGATAGCGTAAGCATAAATCCTTTGTATCAAAAACCAATCATAAAATTTGATGATAAACGATTTGGCAAATACACATGTCCAAATCTTTCTATTTTCTTAGAAAAATGTTGGAATGGATTGTTTTATGATGCCGAAAAATATTACAAAGAAAATTTACAAAAAAATCCTAATGATACTATAAGAGAAATATTTGGTTATATTTTTGAAGAGTATATTGGAATTCTAATAAAAGAAACTTTATCAAACGCAACTATATATCCAGAAATTACTTACATAAAAAAGAAAAATCAGTTTCATTTCTTTGACTGGATAATTGAGATTGAACGAAACGAAACAAGGGAATACTATTTGATTGAAGTAAAGTCGTCAGAAGTTCCAAATCGGTATTGTTATGATGAGCAATTAAATAATTATTACAAGCAAGATGTCATAAAGAGAATAAACAAAGGCATACAAAAATTATCTGATATAGAAAATGTAGAAGAACTTTCTTTTTTAAAAGGTAAAAAAATTTATCCAATATTTATATTTAAAGATTTGCCTTTTGTAAATTCTACAGTTATTAATGATTTGTTAATTTCATGTTCTGAGGATTATCAAGAGTTATGCACGAAAATAAAAAATAATGAGCTTTATATTTTTAATGTTGATTCTTTTGAGAATTTTATTGAAATGATGAAAGACGAAACTTTTAATATTGAATGGCTTTTTAATGAACAAAAAGACAAACCAAATGAAAACTTAAATTCAATAATGCAAAAGAAATATGGTAGTACGCTACTAAGAAATTCGTATTTAGAAACTATTTTCAATGAAATATTTAAAAGCTTAATTCCAGAAGATTATAATAAATAAAATCTACTACTGCAACATTTCAATTTTCAAAAATCAGCCGGGAGTTTTTCTAACTCTTGACAACATGTTAAATTCCAACTTTCCCCCTATAGGGCGGGTAGGAAATAAAAAAAGAGCCTTTTTGCCTAAAATAAAAAGCTCTTTTTTCAATTTGTAGTAAATTTGTAGTATTTTCAAAAATAGGCACAAAAAATACGCCTGGCGCGATTCGAACGCGCGACCCTCTGCTTAGAAGGCAGATGCTCTATCCAGCTGAGCTACAGACGCATAGTTTATGTTTATTTAATTGTCAATTTTTCGATTTTTGTGCCCGTATGACCCTCTGCTTAGAAGGCAGATGCTCTATCCAGCTGAGCTACGGACGCTTACTCCGTTAAGCAAACTGCTTACAGTTTTTATATTATCATGAAAAAATTTTCTTGCAAGTGTTTCTTTTATAAAAGTGCTGTATCTCGGATTATTTTTTGGATAAATTTTAGTTTTTTAGGGTCTTTTTTTATGTATTCAAGATGTTTTTCAATGTCTTCTACTATGTTTATTGTCGAATAATCTTCTTCATTCATAAGTAATTCATAGGGATTTATTTCAAGGATTGGTGGAATCTTTTCCAACGTTTCTGCTGTTAAAAAATTTATTCCTCGTTCAATTCTACTCAATGTTTGTTGTGAAATATTAAGCATTTCAGAAAACTCTTCTTGTGAATAACCTTTTAATTGTCTGTAGTGTTTTATGTTATTGCCTAATATCTGTTTCAAATCCATAAGTATCTCCCTATATCAATTTTAGATATTATATTCCTTATTAACATAACGTTTATTGTTTAAACTATTGATTAATATTCGTTAAAAGTGTATAATTAAATAAGATTACATCTTTTATGTATTGAAAGGATTTAACGAATGGCATTATTCAATAATAATAAAGCTTTTACGCTTTCAGAAATATTAATTACTCTTGGTATAATTGGTGTGGTTGCTGCGATTACAATTCCAATGTTGATGACGAAATATCATAGAATTATTGTCGAAAATAGGTTAAAAGATTCTTATGCAATCATGTCTAATGCGGTTAAAATGGCAGAAGAAGAGTATGGAGTAGGGTTTGAACCAACAGATGTTCTAACAGGTACTGGCTGGAGTCCTGAGAATTCAAAAATTGTTTTTGATAAATATTTTAGACCTTTTATGAAAATAAATTATGAATATTCTCAAGATGATTGTGTTGAGCTTTCAAAAGCATACGGTCAAAATCCAAATTCTAGTATGTATATTGATTATAATGGAGCATGTTATAGTTTACCAAATGGTGTATCCATTATATTTTGGGCAGGGCGAAAAGATACTGATTCTCCATATTTAATGTCTGCGCAATTTAGAATAAATCCGGCAAAGAAAAAACAAATAGAAGGCATTGATGTCTTTGGTTTTCAAATCTTTAATTCAAATAATGGTTTAGTTGTAACTTCTGGTTTAGATCAAATTGGCTTTGAAATTTCTGATGAAAAACTTATTGAGTCTTGTGGCTCAAATTCTGATAGAATTTCTGTTAATGGTTATAGTTGGGGAAGGAGTGCTTTCTGTATGGAATTAATTAAACGAAATAGTTGGAAAATTCCTGCAAATTACCCGTTAAAGTTCTGACACATTCTTTTTGCAACTGAGAATGTTTAATATATAATTTACTTATAGAGTAGTAAATTATAAGGAAATTATTATGCTAACCGGAAATGAAATTAGAAAATTATATCTTGACTATTTTAAAAACAAACGTCAACATACTATAGTTGAAAGTTCAAGTTTAGTGCCGGACAATCCTACTGTTTTGCTTACAACAGCAGGCATGTTGCAGTTTTTACCGATATTTTTAGGTATTAAGCCTTGTCCGTACGAACCAGCTCGTGCAACTTCTTGTCAAAAATGTGCAAGAGCCGGTGGTAAAGATTCTGATATTGAAAACGTAGGTAGAACTCCTCGCCACCATACATTTTTTGAAATGTTAGGGAACTTTTCTTTTGGCGATTATTACAAAAAAGAGATTATTCCTTGGGCTTGGGAATTTGTTACTGAAGTTTTGAAACTTGATAAAGATAGATTGTGGATTACAATTTATGAAACTGATGAAGAAGCCTTTGATATTTGGAGAAGTGTCGGAGTTCCTGCTGAACGTATTAAACGTAAGGGTAAAAAAGACAATTTCTGGGGCCCTCCTGGGGCATCTGGTTCATGCGGACCTTGTTCAGAAATTCACTACGACCTAGGTGAAGAATACAAATGTGATGACCCTAATTGTGGTATTGATACTTGCGAATGTGACAGATGGGTTGAAATTTGGAACTTGGTGTTTACTGAGTTATATCAAGATGAAGAAGGCAACCAATCTCCTCTAGGTAAGAAAAACGTTGATACAGGCATGGGTTTAGAACGTATTGCAATGGTTTGCCAAGGAGTTGCATCTACATTTGAAACTGATTTGTTAAGACCAATTATGGACAAAGTTTCAGAAATGAGCGGTGTTCCATATAAAAAATCTGAAAAAACTGATGTATCATTGAGAATTATCACAGATCACGCAAGATGTGTTACTTTCTTGATTTCAGATGGTGTAATTCCGGGAAATGAGGGAAGAAGTTATGTTTTACGCATGATTTTGAGAAGAGCATTGCGTCACGGAAAGATTTTGGGTATGGAATTGCCATTCTTGTATAAATTGGTTGATGTAATTGTTGAAAATTATGGAGAAGCTTATCCGGATTTAGTTAAAAACAAACAAAAAATTATTAATACTATTAAAAAAGAAGAAGAACGTTTTGCAAAAACTCTTGATAGAGGATACAAAATGTTAGATGAATTTATCAATGATAAAAAAGATATTGACGGAGAAAGTGCATTCAAACTTTATGATACTTTCGGTTTCCCATTTGAACTAACAAAAGAAATCGCAGAAGAACAAGGTTTGAAAGTTGATGAAGCCGGATTTAAGGCTGCAATGCAAGAACAAAAAGAACGTGCAAAGGCTGCAACTGCAAAAATTAGTGTTACAGGCGATATGAAGTATGCAAAAATCGAAAAAGAAGTTGGATCAACTGATTTTGTCGGTTATACAGATAATGAATGTTCTGATGCTAAGATTTTGGCTCAGGTTGAGGGCGAGGGTTATGTTGATATCGTTCTAAATAAAACACCATTCTATGCTGAATGTGGTGGTCAAGTAGGTGATAGCGGTTATATCGAAAATGAAAACTTAAAAGCTGAAGTTTTAACAACATTCAAAGTGAATGATTTGTATGTTCACAGATGTAATGTTCTAAATGGTGAAGTTACAATTGGCGAGACCGTTAAAGCATATATTGATGTTCCTAGAAGAGAACAAATTCGAGTTCATCACACTTCTGCCCACTTGCTTCAAGCTGCACTTGTAAAAGTCTTAGGTTCAGAAGTTAAACAAGCAGGTTCTTATGTTGATGAGCATAGAATGAGATTTGACTTTACTTTCTCAAGAGCGATGACTCATGATGAAATTGTTAAAGTTGAAAATCTTATGAACAAATGGATTGGCGAGGGTTATAAAGTTAATACCAAAGTTATGGGTATTAAAGAGGCTGAATTAACCGGAGCTACTGCATTGTTTGGAGAAAAATACGGAGATACTGTTAGAGTTGTTTCTATTGAGAAAGATACAGAAAATGGTGTTGATTGTATTTCAAAAGAATTTTGTGCAGGTACTCATGCAAGACAGCTTGTTGATTTGAGAGTTGTAAAAGTCGTTTCAGAAAGTGCAATTGCTGCAGGTACAAGACGTATTGAAGCGGCTGTTTCAAATTCTGCAATTGAATATTTGAATGCAAAATCTGCAGAGATTGATAAATTATCTACAAAATTTAAATCTCATTTTGATGAAGTTGTTGAACGTGTTGAAAAATTAACCGATGAAAATAAAGAACTCCAAAAGCATGTTGAAAAATTAGAAGAAGAAAATGCAAGAAACAAATTTGCTTCATTTATTTCAAGAGCACAAGAAATTGATGGTGGTAAATTATTTATTTCTAAGGTTGAGGGCTTGAAACCAATCGGAATTAAAATAGGTTTGGAATATTTGTCTAACAAACTTGGAAACAGTGTAATTATTCTTGCGGGTGAAACTACAGTTGCGGTTAAAGTTTCTGACAATTTTGTAAAACAAGGAATTAATGCAGGTAAACTTGTTGGTGAAATCGCAAGAGCAACAGGTGCAAATGGTGGCGGACGTCCAAACTTTGCACAAGGTGGCGTTAAAGATTCTTCTAAACTTGATGAAATTTTGGCAAAAGTTGAAGAAGAAATTAAAAATAGTGCAAAAGTTCAAGCATAATTGAACTTTGTAAATATTTGTTATAACCCTGTCAAATTTATTTTTGACAGGGTTTATAATTTATACGAATAGTAAAAAGGAGAAAAATATGATAAAAATTATAAAAGCAAATACTTTAAATCCATTTGACAAAGCATTTTTCGGAAAAACTATGATTGCAAGGGCAAGAGATTTGAAAAATACGGGAGAACTTTTAGTTCCATCAAATTTGAAATTAGATTGTATTGATGATTTAAATCATTTCTTTGTAAAACAATCAATTGCAAAAACTCTTGAAAAATCTCCTGTTTCTGATTCTTTTGTAAAAACTGAATTCGGTACTGATATTCCATCATTTGTCAAAAATGCAATAAAGTAGTTTTGTAAAATAATTGTTAACTTTTATAAATGCCACTCAAAAATTAATCAATTTTCGGGTGGCGATTTTTTTTATATATATGTAGGTTAGGTAAAGGTATATTTAAAGGTGGTAGTTATGAACATTAGTTCAATTCGTCCTATTATCAATTATGGGAAAAGGATTTTAAAGGTTTATCCAGATGCTGCAATTGGCTTTAACACTGATATCATTGGTAAAGCAATGAGAGAAACAAAAGGTGATGTTTGGACAAGAGCAAAAGCCGGTTTCCATGCAATAGAAAATGATGTAGCTGTAAAATCAGCTGCAGAAGGCAATTTTTTCAAACGAATATATAAAAACATTGTTGGTATGCCATCAACCATAAAAACTTCTGCTAAAGAGGGCTTTGAAGCTGCAAAAGCAGCTGAAAAAAGTGGAATTTGGGGTGGTATTAAAGGTGCAACTAAAGGTTTTGGTAAAGCAATGCCATTCTTATTTGCAGGGCTTACTATTTTGGGTTCTCTTCCAAATGCAATAACTGCAACTAAAGAACAAGGTATTGGACAAGGTATTGCAGAACTTGGAAAAACAGCTGCCAGATTGGGCGGTGGCGCTGTAGGTGCGGCAATCGGTTCAGCATTATTACCTCCTGTTGGTGGTTTTATCGGTTGGTTTGTTGGTGATTGGTTAACAGGCAAAGTAGTTGGCAAATCTTATACAGAAAAAAAGGAAGAAGTTGCAACTCAATTGGCGCAAGCTCAACCATATCAACAAATGTCTCAGATGGGACAACCAATGCAACCGGCATTTAGTGGAGGAATGACAAATCCATTATATAATTATCAATCTGCTCCTACTCAATACGACAATGATATTATGATGAAAAATTTCAACGTGATAGCTTAATTACCCCACATTTAATAAATAAAATACGAACGGTCACTAAGTAAAATTTGTGACCGTTTAATATTACTTAATAATTGTAGCAATTTTCATATCTAAAAATACTTTAGATATATACAGGGGATATAAATTTACGGGGAAAAGAAAATGGGAATCGCAAGTGTTCTTTTTAGATATGGTTCAAAGGCTCTTAAATTAGCACCGGAAGCAATATTGGGAACCGGTACAGAAGTTGCCGGTAAGGCAATGAGAAAAACATCGGGTTCAATTTTTGCTAAGGCTGAAGCAGGTGTTCGAGCATTGGAAAAAGATGTTGCAAAAAAATCAACTCAAGGCGGCTTTTTCTCTCGTTTGTGGAAAAATGTAAAATCTTTTGCTCCTGATGTTTTTCATAGATATCCAAAAGTTGGCATTAGAGCTGCAAAGATTGCCGGTAAAAGTACCACATTAGGGGCCTTAAAAGGGGTAGTAAAGGGTGTTGCAAAAAAATTACCTTTTATTGGTGCAATTGCAACTGTTGCTTTTGAAATCCCAAATATTATTGAAACTGCAAAAGATAAAGGCATTATGGCTGCTACTGGGGAAGTTTTAAAATCTTCTGCGAGATTAGGCGGTGGTGCTGCCGGTGCTGCAATTGGTTCCGCAATTTGCCCGGGAATCGGCTCTGTTGTTGGTTGGGTTGTTGGTGAATGGTTGACTGGCTTGGTTGTTGGTAAATCATATTCAGAACAAAAGGCAGAAGCCCAAGAGACTCAAGCTGAAACTCCACAACCGCAACAATATACACCGGAGCAGATTGCAAAATTGAAAGAACTTGGCATTACTGATGAAGAATTATCACAAGCTCAAGCTAACGGTTTTACTTACGAAGAAGCATTAAAAGTATTGCAATCCTCAGAACAACCGGAAGCAATACAAACTCAACAACCTGTTACCCAATCAGAGCAAGCTACTCAACCAGTTCAAACAAATGGAGTTGGAACACCGCAAGTTGATGCCCAAATTCCAAGTATATCAACTCCAATGATGAATCCATTTAACAATCCATACAACCCAATGAATTTGACTGCAGGTTTGAATAACAATTTGAACCCAATGACATCAAATCCAACAACTCAAAACAGTGTATTTGGCAATCCATATCAAACAACACCAGCTAATTTATACAATAACGATATGTTATATCAACAAACATTTGGAATGACTTCTCCTAGTCAAGGTACTCCATTAAATCTAGATGGTCACTATTTTAGATATGTTGGTTCTTAAAGAAAAAATATATACGAAAGGCGCTGCTTAATCAAGCAGCGCCAACTTTTTACTGAATTACACTCCGCATACGTGGAAATCACGTTCTGAAACAGATGATGTGCATTCCAATAATTGAGTTAACAAGTTTTCAATCACTCTTTCAACTGTTTTCACTTCACCCTGTAATGCTCTGAAACTTTCTTCTTTTGATTCTCTTAAAGCATTGTTAAAAATTTTGTCTTGGTACATAAATTATACTCCTATTTATCTTAACAATATTATAATCGGCAACTTTTATAAAAACTTTAATTTTTCATAAAAATATTGTTACAAAATTTCATTTTTAGTAGTTGTTTGAAATATTTTAAAGTAAAATATTAACATGTTTACAAAGGGGAAACCAAATGCTAAAGGACTTTGAATTGACAAATTACGACTTTTATTCTAACCGAAGAGATATGGAAATCATTTCTAATATTGTAGACGCGTTAAAGAAAATTTTGGAAGAAGATAAAAAGCAAGAACAGCCTTTGTTTTTGAAGATTTCTGATAATTTGATACTTAATATAGCAAGAAAAGTTGTCCAAGAAAAGAAAAAAACTTTTCTTATTGGTATTACTGGCGAAAGTGCATCAGGCAAAACTGTATTTGTAGATAATACAATTAAGGCTTGTGTAAAAGATAAGACACAAGGAATTTATACCGTTATCAGATGTGATGATTACTATAAGGATACTTCAAAAGAGTTGAAAGAAGCCGGTAGTTATGAAGAATTATTTAAAACAGGATTTAGTTTTGATACTCCGGAAGTTATTGACTTAGATTTGATGAAAAGTCACCTTGTCGCATTGAAAGAGGGATTAACTATAAAATCTCCTCGTTATAATTTTGTAACATGTGAATCGGATCCCAATGGTGATGAAAAAACACCTGCGAAAGTTATTTTAACAGAGGGTTTATATGTTCTAAATGAAGGTGTAAGAGATATTATGGACGTTAAGGTTTATGTATTTACACCTCTTGAAGTTATTAAAGATAGATGGTATAGACGTGCGGCAGAACGTGGCAAAACAGGTACGGCGGCTGATTTACAATTCGCAGATGTTAATAAAACTGCTCAAAAATATATTCGTCCTGCTTATCAAATTTCTGATGCGGTTATAAATGGTATGGTTAGCCAAGAATATATTCAAGAAATTACAGATAAAATTTTCTGTGCATTAAAAAATATCGTTTATTAATAAATTATTTAATAAAAATGGCGGACTTGTTTTTACAAGTCCGCCATTATAGTTTGTAAATCTATAAATTAAAATGCCCTTTCACATTTATTACATCTTGGTTGTTGTTGGATTGGTGCAGCACAGCCGCATGGTTCTCCTTTTTGAATTTTTATACCATGTAATTTCTCGCATTTTGTAAGTTTTTGTTTCTTACATTTTTCTACTTTAACACATTTGTTACATTGCCTAAAACCAGTGAAAGGGTTTAAACTGTTTGGTCCTTCATAAGACCATGCAAATACACTCTGAGCAGGAATTGCTAAAAATGCCAATAAGGTAAATGTTGCTACTAAATTTTTCATACTATCTCCTATCTTTTTTAGGTAAACTATTTGGTGACATTTTTATTTTATAAGTTTTAAAATAGTTTTCCTATAACTAAATGGAGTAGTGACATTCAATAGAAATCCTAGCTATTTTAGGCTATCTTTTATAACAAAAAGACGATGTAAACTTTTACATCGTCTTTCCTGTTTTTATTATAATTCAAAAATTATAAATTTGATTTTGTTTTAGTGATGCTTGCATCTTCTAGCAAGATAACTTTGATTTCTTCACCGCTTTTAGCACTGTAGTTTAAACCAGGAGTAACTAAACCAGTAACTAAACCAACACCAGCACCAACTGGAGTACCGATAGCTATACCGGTTCCAACTTTGTCTGGGCTAGGAATGAATGAGAAACCAACACCAGCACCAGTACCTACTGCAGTACCACCAACTGTGTATAATGCAACTTTACCAGCGGTCATCCAAGGACCTTCTTTAAGGGCATAGTCTTTGTAGAATGGTTTAGCATTCAAGTTAACTGTTTGTCCGTCTGGAGTAACTACTTTGTTCATTTGAACATATACTCTAGCATTTTTGTTGAACCATTGAGGATCTTTAATATCTAGTACGTTACCGTAGAAAGTAGATCCTGCAGGAATTAACAAAGTTCCTTCATCTGTTTTGATATCTTCAGGGTTAGTGAATGTAACACCGTCACCTGAAGCATGTAATTTAGATTTGAATTGTTCGTTGAAAGCAACAACTAGAACGTTACCCTCTTTAACAACGTTTCTTAAGTTAGTAATTGTAACTTCGTGACTAGGAGCTTTTTTAACCATTGTTAAGTGTTCAGTTCCTAAAGTTGTTTCAGTTACGTTTTTATATTGATCTTTAACAAGATCTAATCTTTGTCTTAATCTGTATAATAATACAGCAGCTTCAGCTCTTGTTAATTCCTCTGTTGGTCTTAATTGATTTTCATTTGGGTGATTTACGTAGATGCCATAAGATAATGTTTTAGCATAAACGTGCTTAGCCCATGCCGGAACAGATGCGGAATCAGAATATTTAGATAAAATGTTGTTTTCATCAACATTACCTTCAATAGTGATGTGACTGATTACAGATTGAGCTTCATCTCTCAAGATAGAACCTTGAGGTTTGAATGTTCCGTTAGGATATCCGTAAACTAAACCTAATTGTTGAGATCTTGCAACTGGAGCATAATCATCGCTAGATTTTGCTACATCTGAAAATTTAACTTTTGATTTTACTTCTAAGTTTTCATTTCCTAAAACTTTCAATAGGGCTTTAACAAATTCAACTCTAGAAATTCTGTTTTCCGGATAGAAGTTCCCATTAGTCAATGACATAACTGAATCCGTAACAACGCTTTCAATTTCTGGTTGAGCCCAATATGCTTTTTCTACATCATCAATACCATTGTAAGCAAGAGCTGGAACAGTGTTGATTGCAAGCATACCACAAACCAATAAACCCGCTAATAATTTTTTCATTTTCACTTCCTTTTCTTAAAAATGTAAACCAAATTCCATTATTATCATGTTTATTATATGATAATGTTAGAAAAATGTAAATAGCTACCCCAAATAAATATATCAGGAGGAAAAAATGAGAAATGTAGCAGCTACAAAAATCGTGTCAACATTAGGCCCTGCCTCTAATTCAGAGGATATGATTCGTAAACTATACAGAGCCGGTGTAACCATGTTTAGATTAAATTCTTCGCATGGTGACATGGAAACACACAAACAAACATTAGATTTTATTCGTAAAATCGAAAAAGAAGAACACACAGTTATCCCTGTTTTATTGGACTTGCAAGGTCCAAAAATCAGAGTAGGCAAATTTGATGAGCCTATTGAGATTAAAGCAGGCGAAGTTCTTAAATTCAGACACCAAGACAAATATGAAGGCGATGTTATCCCTGTTGACTACCAAGGTATCGCTGACGACGTTAAACCTGGGGATAAAATTCTTATTGATGACGGTAAAATCCAACTTACTGTTGAAAAGTCAGAGAACAATATCGTTTATGCAAAAGTTTTAACTTCAGGTGTTATTAAACCTCGTAAAGGTCTGAACTTACCTGGTGGAACTGCAAGTCTTAATATCTTGACTGAAAGAGATAAGCAATTTGTTGAATTTGCTATGCATAATGATATTGATTATCTTGGTTTATCATTTGTAAGATGTAAAGAAGATTTACAATTGTTAAGAGGTATTTTAGACAGAAATAATTCTCATTTAAGAATTATTTCTAAAATTGAAAAACCTCAAGCTCTTGAGAATATTGATGATATCATTGAATATTCAGACGGTATCATGGTTGCAAGAGGCGACTTGGGTATTGAAACTCCAATTGAACAATTGCCAATCGTTCAAAAAACAATTATCAGAAAAACAAATGCTGTTAGAAAACCTGTTATTGTTGCAACTCAAATGTTGGAAAGTATGATTGAGAATCCAATGCCAACAAGAGCAGAAGCTTCTGATGTGGCAAATGCAATTATTGATGGTGCTGATGCAGTTATGTTATCAGGTGAAACTGCTGCAGGTAAATATCCTGTTGAAGCAGTAAGCATTATGAAGAAAATTGCTGAGGATATTAATAATAGCCAATTCATGAGAAAAAATGAATTCCCAGCAACAATTAGAACAGAAGAAAATGCAATTCCTATGTCAATTGCTGTTTCAGTTGCAGATACTTTGAAAAACTTACCTAAAGCTAAAGGTGTTATCGCTTTGACTGCAACAGGTTATACAACTGCATTGATTTCAGAATGCAGACCGTCTGTTCCAATTTATTCATTCTGTGAAGATGCTAAAGTTGGTAGATTTATGCAATTGTTCAACAGTGTTTCTTCTATCAAAGTTGATGATAAAAACATTGAAATTGATAAAAGTTCTCTTATTGAATTGAACGAATTTCTTAAAAAAGAACTTGAAATGGAAGTTGGCGATTGCGTAATCATCACTGGTTCAGTTCCTCACTTGATGTCAGGTCAATCTACAAACTTCATGAAAATCCACAAGATTTCGTAAGTTTATTTGAGTTGGTATTCAAAAATAAAGAAAGCTCCGAATTTATTTTCGGAGCTTTACTATATTAATCCTTTTTATTATTTATTTGTTCCGGGTGTGCAGAATTTGATAAAATAATTTCGTAATATTCGTTTTTATCAATATTTACTCCCATTGTTTTTACATCGCAATATTTTTTCTTCTTTTTATTTAATAATTTTTTATAATCTTGTCCCATAAATCCAATTTAACAAGAAAAAAGAAAATCGCAAGCTTATGTTTGTTATTTATGTGTAACAGTTATTAACATTAAAGGTGTTCATCACTTGCAAAAATAGTATATTTATTATACGATTTAATGTACGAACGTGCGTCGGTGGACTTTTGTGTGGAAAAAGTCGTTAAACACCGATAAAGGAATTACATTTTAACTAAAGTAATGGATTAGAAATATAAAGGAAAGCAAAAATGAATCACCCTATTATTGATGAATTAGAAAAAAATTATTTAGGCAAAGACATTCCTAGTCTTAATGCCGGCGATACAGTAAAAGTTTTTGTTAAAATTATTGAAGGTAACAAAGAAAGAATCCAAGCATTTGAAGGTACAATTATTAAAATGCATGGTGCAGGTCTTAACAAAACTATTACAGTAAGAAAAGTGTTCCAAGGTGTTGGTGTTGAACGTGTATTCTTAATCAACTCACCAAGAATCGACAAAATTAATGTTCTTAGACGTGGTGACGTTAAACGTGCTAAATTATACTACTTAAGAGAACGTTCAGGTAAAGCAACTCGTATTAAGGAAAAAATTGAAAAAAGATAAGACTCATATTCACTGGTATCCGGGACATATTGCAAAAGCTGAGAAAAAGCTGAAGGAACAGCTTTCTTTAGTGGATGCCGTGATTGAAGTTATTGATGCGAGATTACCATTATCAAGTAATTATGACAATATATCGGGGCTTCTAAATGGAAAGCCTCGATTTTTGTTGGTTAATAAATCTGATTTGGTTGATAAAAATGAGTTAAAACCATTTTTGGATTATTTAAAAAATGAAAATAAAATTTCTGTTATTGCTACAGAAGCAAAGAATAACAAAGATATAAATATTATTGTTAAAAAAGCTATTGAATTATCAGAGCCAAGAATTCAAGCCTTGATGGCAAAAGGGTTGTTACGTCGCCCCGCAAGAATTATGGTCGTTGGTTTGCCAAATGTTGGGAAATCGAGTATTATTAATAAGTTAACCCGTTCTTCAAAGACGAAAATTGGTGCAAAAGCTGGTGTAACTCGTCAACAACAATGGGTTCGAATTAATCCTCAATTGGAATTGCTTGATACCCCGGGGATTATACCAATGAAGCAAGAAGACCAAGAACGAGCTAAGAAATTGGCATTTGTGAATTCGGTATCGGAGAATGCGTATTCTAATGAAATCGTTGCTCAAGAGCTTCTGGATATTTTGGATTGTGATCAAGCACAACAATTCAGAGATTTTTATAAATTGCCACAGGATTTGGAGTTGAATATTGATAATATTTCCCTAACTCGTAATTGGCTTTTAACAGGTGGTTCAACAGATAGAGAAAGAACTTCGGTTTATATTTTGAGAGATTTTAGAGAGGGTAAAATCGGTAAGTTTATTCTAGATAGTCTGCCTACCTGAAATTAGCTTTTATTCCTTACAAATTTAATATGCTCGCTCAAAAATCTAATATTTCTTTCAAATTTTATTGCTTTTCTGTGTAATTTATTTGCTAGGTTATTGCTTACAGAACTTTCACCAGTTTTTGAGATAAAATTTCACAAATTCTTTTTAAAGTCGTTCCATTCTGAGCAATCTATACTTTTATGTTTCAAAGTTTATTTCTGTAATTGTGCAATAAAAATGCCGGAGGCATTTGTGCATTCCGGCTTTATTAATACTCTCTATTCTTATTTCATCTTTTGACCGAGTTGTTCGGTTCTAATTACTTCACAGCGACTAAATTCGCTTTAATACCTGCATCTGAGTTTATCATTGCAGCATTAGCATACGCCAAAGTTCGGCGTTTTTTTGCTCCTCTTAATATTAGTTCAACACTTTCACATCTGTTATTTGATGGTGTTGTTATCTTCTTTAGCATTAGTTTTTACTCCATAGATTTCTGATTACAGAAATGTTATCGACATATTAGAGTGAAAACTTTAAAAAACTTTTGTAATTGTTAACAAAATGTAATAATCAATTCATATTACATTAGAGTCAAATTATGCTAAAATAAGTATATGAGTGAAATTTTCAACGATAAAACAACGGCTGAAATTGATGCAAAATTACATAGAGATATTTTAAAGCACAATTTAAATATTGAAAAAATTTCGATAGGACTTGTAATTTTATTGATGATTTTATTTAGAGGTTGGATTTTTTACTGGTTGAAATTTGGTGTTGCCGTTCCGACAAATCTTAGCAATAAATCAATTTCTATTTTACAAGAACCGATTATGGAAGCTTATTCTCCGTCCGTGCAGCGAGGAAAGTCATTTAAATACAGCTCTTTAATAAAGAATGATTCATCTGCTCAACTTATTCCGCAAGCCCATTACGAAATTTCCGGTCGTGTGATATTTCGTAATAATGATATTTATGTCGGAAAGTATTTTGATAGCGTTGCCGCTTATAACTTAGGACTAACTTGGGGTAAAACGATATCTGAACCGAAGTTCTTTAAAAAACATCTTGATGTTTATGGGGAAAAAGATCATTTTTCAGGAATGAGAAATATGTATTGGCGTTGGTATTCTTTAATTCCTTTGCAAAGTGATTATATCAATTCTCATATTTCTCATATTCATGTAATTCCTGCAAATAAAAATGTTTTAGCGGCTTTATTGAAATTGAAAAACTTTAATAAAGTCAAAATAGAGGGGGAGCTTGTCGATGTGAATTTCAAAAATTCTGAGGGTTCTCAACCTATTTCATATTATACAAGCCTTTCGACAAAAGATGCCGGCACTACCGGAAGGGGTAGCGGTTCTAGTGAAATTATGTATGTAACAACAGTTCAAATTGGTAAATTTATTTATAAATAAATATTAAAAAAGAGTAAGTTGTTTTTCAAAATGTTTTTTTAAGAAAGACGGTCTATGGTATTTACACAATCCGTATTTATCAATTGCATTTAAGTGTTCAGCCGTTAAATATCCGGCATTCCTTTCCCAACCGTACTGAGGAAATTCTTTTGCAAGTCCGTCCATATATCTGTCGCGAGTAACCTTTGCCAAAATACTCGCAGCTGCAATAGCGGCTGACGTTCCATCTCCTTTAATTACAAATTTTTGGGGATAAGTATAATTTTTTATAAGTCTATTCCCGTCAACAAGAGTGATAAAATCTGTTAATTTCGCTTCTTTTATAACATTTTCACATGCAAGTTTCATTGCTTTTAGTGATGAATTTAGAATGTTAATTTTTTCAATCTCTTCAACTTCAACGCAAATTATTGAATTGATAGAATTGTTTATTATTATATCAAATAGTTTTTCTCTTGCTTTTTTAGAGAGCTTCTTTGAATCATTTAATTTTTCTAAATCTTTTATTAAATTGTTTGTAACTTCGGGGAAATGTACACAAGCGGCAAAAACCCCTCCTGCTGCGGGACCTCTTCCTGCCTCATCTGTTCCTATAACTGTTTTTAATGATTTATCAAATTCAAATAATTCTTTCATCAATTTAATTTTAATATAAAAATGTCAAACTAATAAGTATTGATTTTTTGATTTATTTCCTTAACAATGTTGTATATAGGTTGCGTAAATGTTTGGGAAAGATAAAATAGTACAACTTTTTAATAAGAAGAGAGTAGAACTGTCGATGTCTAAAGGTTTTGCTCTGTTTAACGAGGGTTTATATTTATATCAAGAAGAAAAGTATGATTTAGCCTTTGAAAAATTTAAACAAGCTGAAAAATTGGGCTATAAATCTTGTGATATGTACCTTTGTATGTCATACGTTTGCGACATAAATGAACAAAGAAATGTTGATTTGGTTTTAAAATATTTAGATAAAGCTATAAAGTGTGATTCTGATTATGGTTATGCTTATTTTTTGAAAGGCGCTACATATTCAGAATATTTGGACAAATATGATTTAGCAATTGAATATTTGTTAAAAGCTAAAAAACATGATTATGAAAGTGCTTCTTTATATTATTATTTAGCAAAATGTTATGATAACTTAGATGAAACAATGAAGGCTTTGGCTGTTGCTTCAACTTGTATTTCAAAGTATCCGGATTCATATTCCGGGTATATGGCCAAAGGAAATATTTATTACTATCAAAATAGGTATAAAGAAGCATTACCTTATCTATTAAAAAGTGAGGATCTTGGAGAAGTTGAAACAAGTATTCTATTTAAAATTTCTTATTCCTATAGTACTTTAGAAGATTATAAAAAAGCTTTGGAGTATGCAAATAAAATGATTTTTCTTGATAAAAAGAATCCGGTAGCATATTATAGAAAAGGTTTTGTGTATTATAACCAGAAAGATATTGAACCTGCATTAAAAAACTTTTTAGAGGCTGAAAAATTAGGTCTGGATCAAAATGATTGGGGTGGAATGTATTCAAGAATGTCTTGGATTTATCAATCAAAAAATGATAATGAAAAAGCATTGTATTATTCAAATAAAGCTTTATCTTATGACATAAAAGATTCGTTTGATTATTATCGAATGGGTTGTTTGCAAATGTATGGATTAGAAAATAATACTGAAGCATTAAAGTATTTTAAATTAGCTCTAAAACATGCAGAAGATGATGAAGCTGGACAGATTGATGTGTACATTGATTTATCTGTTCTTTATATGAAGTTAAGAAAATATACACTTGCTCTTAAAACTGTTAATGAAGGCTTAGAATTTCCATCGAAATTTAATAATGAATTTTTATACCGACAGAAAATAGCTGTATTATACAAGATGAATAGATTCAAAGAGTGTCAAAAAATTGTAGATTATTTACTTGGAATTGAGGCAAATGATTTTTGGGCATTGCAGGCATGCGGTATGTTAAAATTTGAAGAAAAAGATTATGACACGGCTATTGAATGTTTTATAAAAAGTGAAAAGGAATTGAAAGAAATTAACCCTTGGGCTTATGCTTATTGGAGTTTTGCATTGTTAAATAACGGGAAATATGACGAAAGTTTAGAAAAATTTTCGCTGTATTCAGAATATGAGGATCAGAAATATTTAGAGTATAAGGATAAAATTCTTATAAAATCTCATATAAATAAGTTAGAAAAATATTTTCCTAATAATCCTGATTTGGAAAAAATAAAAGAAAAATTTGCTAAGATTATAAATGTTTAGCAAATGATTTTTCCCGTTTTTAGGAGTGAATGGCGGCGGTAAGGACTCTGCCGAGAAAAAGGTG
>ULRE01053480.1_pt1 | contig 101377 bp, 79 predicted proteins | sample 1955141 | NCBI WGS metagenome assembly ULRE01 (sample SAMEA4835674, study PRJEB28245) | human gut metagenome | biome: gut microbiome; material: fecal sample | place: Denmark | collected 2008
GAACTACATAAAGGTTGCGGCATATTTATCAATAGCGGTGTCCTGCATCGTTTTGAAGCACAAAGCAGTACATTTGCACCTAATATTGTTTTTTCGCCAACCCTATTAGCACCCGAAAACAGCCTCATTTACGAAAAATATATTCTTCCTGTGATAAGCTCGTCTGTTCCATATCAAGTTTTCAGTCCATCCAACACATTTGGAAAACAGGTGCTACAACTTTTGTCGCAAATTTGTACTATTCAGGAAACTAAGCCAGATAATGAATTATGTACTATACAGCTTTTATTTCAGCTTTGGAACATTTTGCAAAAAAATATGGACTGGACTTCTGATTCTAACAGTATTCATCGATTAAATCACAAACAAGCAAGATTACAAGCTATGATGCAGTATATTCATGATCACTACATGGAAGAGATTACATTGGAGACGATTGCGGCATCGGCATCTATCAGCAAAAGTGGAGCTTTACACATTTTTCAAACTGGCATCCACTGTTCTCCGGTAGCATATCTAATTCAATACAGACTAGCACAGGCTGCTGAACAACTTTATATCACTCAAAAATCGGTTTCTTCCATTGCAGAAGAAACCGGATTTACAAGTTCCGGCTATTTCTGCCGGAAGTTTAGACAATATTATCATATGAGTCCAAATGAATACAGAAAGAAGAAAACAGAGAAAATTTCTTGATTTCTACTTTCTGTAATCATACAATATTTGGAGATGATGTTGTTTTTCGTTATATTATCTGTATCAATTATGCTGACAATATACTTTTTATGCATCGTATTTACAATGTTCAATAGAAAAATACAGGTTTAGGGAGTCCCCTAAACCTGTATTATATTACCATATTTTTTGTAATGCTCCGGTATGGAATCCGTAATGATCTTTGCATCACTATAGGCAGCAAATGTCACAGAACTGACTTCATCAAATTTTGCACGATCCGCTAAGACATAAGCCTTCGCACATTGACGAAGCGCGGTCTTTTTAACTAGCGCTTCGCTGCCATCCGGCGTTGTATAACCCTGTCTTCTGCTCAATCCGTTCGTTCCAAAAAATCCAACAGTGAAATGATACTCCTGAAGTGATAACACCGCCTGTGCACCAACAACCGCTTCCGTTGTACCACGAAGTTCTCCGCCAACCAACAGCACACGATATCCGGCTACTGCCAGCTTTCTGGCATGACTTACTGCATTGGTAACAAAGGTTGCACTGGTCTCCAGCGGATACTCCAACATATATCCGGTTGTCGTTCCTGCATCCAAATACACAAAGTCATGTGGCATTATCATCGCTGCTGCGTAACCGGCGATGAGCCTTTTTTCCCGCTCATTGACCTGCAATTTCTGTGGAACGGACAACTCTATTCCGTTGGAAACATTATCCGGCGCAACCGCACCACCAAATACTTTGGTTAATTTTCCTTCTTGTGCCAATGCATTCAGATCACGCCGAATCGTTGACTCTGATATTCCAAGTCTGTCTTTGATCTCAGCTACAGTCACACTGCGTTTTTCACGTAAAAGTTCTAATATGATATTGTATCTTTCTTCTGTAAGCATTATCGCTGCCTCCTGGTTTACTCACATCCACATTCGCTCTCGCGGACTATCTTGCGAATTGGCAAAATTCTTCCCGGAGATACCGACAACTCATCGATTCCCATTTGTAAAAATTGTTCTGTCAATTCTAAATCTGCACCAAGCTCACCACAGATACCGGCCCAAATGCCCTCAGCATGTGCATTCTGAGCAACCATACGGATCATTTCCAAAACTGCAGGATGATGTGCATCATAAAAATCATCCAGCTTCGGATTCTGTCGGTCAATCGCAAGTGTATACTGGGTCAGATCATTGGTTCCGATACTGAAGAAATCGACTTCTTTTGCAAGTTCTCTACTGATCATAACAGCTGCCGGCGTTTCAATCATAATGCCCTGTGCAACCTCGCCAAATTCAATATTCTGTGCTCGAAGTTCCTCTTTGACCTCTTCCACAATCTTTTTGATCTGCTTTACTTCCCACACACTGGTGATCATTGGATACATTATAGATATATTACCAAATGCGCTAGCGCGATACAAGGCACGAAGTTGTGTTTTGAACACTTCCGGTCTGGTCAGACAGATTCGGATCGCACGATAACCAAGCGCCGGATTGTCTTCCGGATCCATGTTAAAATAATCACACTGCTTGTCCGCACCAATATCTAATGTACGGATAATTACCTGCTTACCAGCCATTGTCTCAGCAACCATCTTGTATACCATAAACTGTTCGTTTTCCGTCGGATAATCTTCTTTTTCCAAATATAAAAACTCACTGCGGAATAAGCCAATTCCCTCGGCATCATTTTGCAATACCATCGCAAGATCCTTGCTGTTGCCAATGTTAGCATACAATTTGATCTTTTTGCCATCCTTTGTAATGGTTTCTTTGCCTTTAAGCTGCTGTAAAAGCTGCTTCTTTTCCTCCGCCTGCTCCTTCTTTTCCTGCATCTGTGCAAGCACGTCTTCACTTGGATCAATATAAACCGTTCCGTTATCACCATCAACAATGGCAAATTTGCCCTCCAATTCTGCATCTAACGGCATATCCACACCGATCAGTGCCGGAATGCTCATCGTTCTAGCCAAGATCGCTGTGTGCGAATTGACCGATCCCTGCGTTGTTACAAAGGAGAGCACCTTGTCTTTGTCCATCTGTACCGTCTCAGAGGGTGCCAGATCGACTGCCATTACAATCACCGGTTCGTCTGCATCCATCTGCTGTCTGCTCGCACCATTCAATACAGAAACCAGACGTTCGGAAATATCTTTAACATCTGCTGCCCTTCCACGCATGTATTCATCATCCATAGATGCAAACATCTGTGCAAAGTTATCACCGGTTGATGCTACGGCATACTCTGCATTTACAGACTGACTATCAATAATATTTTCAACCGATTCTGTAAAATCTTCGTCTTCCAGCATCATCTGATGCATCTCAAAAATCGCTGCATTGGCTTCTCCAACTTCTTTAAGTGCCTTATCATACAATCCCTGCAATTCCGTAATTGCTGTCTGAACCGCCTCGCGATAACGCTTTTTTTCTGCCTCTGTATCCTGTACTTTGATACGTTTTACCTGCTGTTGTCCTTTACTAAAAACATGAATCCGTCCAATTGCAACGCCGCCAAATACACTTTTGCCTTGATATTGTTCCACAACGCACCCTCCTCTCGTAACTGAACGATGACTACATATTTTCTTCCAAGAATGCACTTACCTTGGTATATGCTGCATCCTCATCTTCTCCATCAAATGTAACAACGACTTCCTGTTCCTTCTTGACAGCAAGACCCATCAAGCCAAAGATCTTTTTACAGTCTGCCGTTTTTCCATCCTTCGTTAATGTGATCTTGCAGGCAAATTCTTTGCAAACTTTAACGAGTTCTCCTGCCGGACGTGCGTGAATTCCTTCCGGGTCTGTGATCGTATACTTAAATTCCTTCATGATAATCCTCCATTCTGCACACTGTTACTGTTAGGGCGAATATGCGCCAAGTGTGCTAAGACGCATATCCGCCATTTCTTCATGAAATACTTATTATTAAATATATCGTGTTTCAAGTTTTTATACTTTATGTCACTCAAACCACTTTCTTCTTTAAGATTCCCAAGAGCAATGCAGAGATCACTGTTCCGATCACCAAAGCTACGAGGTACATCCAAGCATGTCCCACTACCGGGAATACGAAGATTCCACCATGTGGTGCCATCAGCGTACACTTGAACGCCATACTGATTCCGCCTGCCACAGCACTTCCGATGATGCAGGAAGGAAGTACACGAAGTGGATCCGATGCGGCAAATGGAATGGCACCTTCTGTAATAAAAGCCAGTCCCATAATAAAGTTTGTAGGTCCTGCTTCTCTTTCCTCTTTGGTAAATTTATCCTTGAAGAGTAACGTTGCTAACGCAATTGCACAAGGCGGTGTCATACCACCGATCATTACGGCTGCCATAATATCGTAATTACCTGCTGCGATTGCCGCAGTACCGAAAACATAGGCTGCCTTGTTGAATGGACCACCCATGTCGATCGCCATCATTCCACCAAGTACCAGGCCAAGCAGGATACGGCTGGAATCTCCCATTCCTTTCAAACCACTATTTAATGCTGTATTGATCGTACCCATGACCGGCTCAACAACGAAGTTCATTGCTAATCCAGTCACCAAAATACCAACAACCGGATAGATCAATACCGGTGCAAGTTTTTCCAATGCTTCCGGCATCTTTTCGCAAACTACGCGCAGCGCCTTAATCACGTAACCTGCCAAAAATCCTGCGGCTAACGCTCCCAAAAATCCGCTGGTTCCATTGTGTGCCATCATTCCACCGACGAATCCCAGTGCTAATGCCGGTCTGTCTCCGATCGCCATGGCGATAAATCCTGCTAATACCGGAAGCATCAAGCCAAAGGCAATATCACCAATTCCCTTTAATGTTGCGGCAACCGGTGTGATCGTACCAAAATTTCCACGATCCGCAACAGATAAGGAATTCATATCGACTGACAAACCATCAATCAGAAATGCTAATGCTATAAGAATACCGCCTCCAACGACAAATGGAAGCATATGCGATACACCATTCATAAGTTGTGTATAGATCTGATGTCCGATACTGCCACCGGATTTTGCGTTCTCGCTGCGAGCCGGAGCATTTGCTGCATGATAAAGTGGAACATCTCCAGACGTTGCTCTCTCGATCAACTCATCTGCCTTGTTAATTCCATCCGAAACCTGACATTCTATCACACGCTTACCATCAAAACGGTCCATTGGCACCTGCGCATCTGCTGCTACAATAATACAGTCTGCATCGTCAATTTCCTGCTGTGTCAACACATTCTTTGCACCACCGGATCCGCGTGTCTCGATCTTAATGGCAATCCCTGCTGCTGTTGCTGCTTTCTCCAAGCCTTCAGCCGCCATATACGTATGTGCGATTCCTGTCGGACAGGAAGTAACGGCCAACACCTTTGCTGCCTGAGCTGTCTCTAACCTTTCATCAATGTCCGGTTTCTCATCGTCTGCCTTGTCGATAATGTTCAAAAACTCATCGACTGTCTTAGCATTGCGGAGTGATTCTGAAAAATCCTCATCCATCATAAGCACTGATAATTTGCTAAGTACATCCAAATGGACATTGTCCTCTGTGTTTGGTGCTGCGATCAAAAATAGTAATGTTACCGGTTCGCCGTCCAAAGAATCAAAATCAACACCATCCTTGACTACCATTGCTGCAAGTCCCGGCTTTGTAACTGCATCGCATTTGCCATGTGGAATCGCAATGCCCTCACCAATTCCGGTCGTGCTCTCCTCTTCACGAAGAAAAACCTGCTTGCGGTAAGCTTCAATATCATTGATCTTACCACTTTTGCCCATAAGTGACACGATCTGATTCAATGCCTCTGTCTTGTCCGCAGGCGAAGCATCCAGACAAATGCTGTTTTTGTCTAATAAATCTGTAATTCTCATATGATCACCTTTCCTTCCCATACATTATAAATAATGCACTGCGGTTTTTTCATATTCCGTTTCAATTTCCTGTCTTGTTGCCAAATTTTCAGAGCAAGCGCTGGCACCTCCACTGGCAAGGCCCATACGGAATGCATGTTCGTAATCTCTCTTCTGCATCCAGCCGGCCATAAAGCCTGCAACCATGGAATCTCCCGCTCCTACTGTGTTTTTGACTACTCCCTTAGAGGATTCTCCTGCAATGATCTGCCCATTCTCTGCAAGAAGAACTGCCCCTTTACCACCCATAGAGACTAATACATTTTTAGCTCCACGTTCCTGTAGCTTCTTTGCATATGGAATAACATCGCTCCACTCTGACAATGTTACCCCAAAGATCTCACCCAATTCATGATGATTCGGTTTGATCAAAAACGGATGATATTCTAATACATTTAGCAGCAAATCTTTAGTGGCATCAACCGCGATTGTCATATTTTTATCAGACAAACGTTTCAAGATCTGCTGATAAATATCATCCGGCATCGAGCTTGGAATACTTCCTGCCAAAACAAGCACATCATCTTTATTGAGCTGATCAAGTTTTCCCATCAGCTGATCAATCTGCTGTTGTCCGATATCCGGTCCTTGTCCATTGATCTCTGTTCCATCAATGTTCTTTAATTTCAGATTGATACGTGATATACCATGCTCAAGTTTGATGAAATCCGACTGAACTCCTGCCTGTTCCAACATTCGCACAATCTCGTCTCCTGTAAAGCCGGCCATGAATCCCAGTGCTATGTTCGCAATCCCGAGATTTCCAAGGACAATAGAAACATTAATTCCTTTGCCACCCGGCAATATCAGTTCGGATGCAGTGCGATTGGTCATTCCCAGTTCAAAATCGTTCACCGACACAATGTAATCCACTGAAGGATTAAATGTTACTGTATATACCATACAACTTCCTTTCCGCTGTCTTCAGCTATTTATTTTCTTCTTTGCCTGATCGATCATTTGCTTTATGATGATTTTATTATAACCGCATGTTCTTTCATAATCAATCACAATCAGTCACAAATCTCCATACTGTTTTTTGTGCAAATTGCACAATACTACTCTTATTTTTTCCATTCTTCTAGATATTTCGTGTGTTTTATGCCATTTTTGCCATATTGGCAAAATAATCCGAACCATCATTCACTCTATTTCACTCATACTCGTTCATTATCAATCATTATTTTCATGATGGTTAGTTTGCTTCTATAATCTCTCTTTATTATAAGAGCTGAGAGTACGATTTAGAGCTGAAAGGTTGCGTTAATACAAAAAGACAACCTCTATTTACCATAAAGGTTGTCTTCTTATTATTTCTTTTTATCCAAAAAATATGACTGCCAAGCATGATGTTGGTTTGGCATATTCTGATAATACGATACTGCCGTTCGGCTGCTCGCTCTGGAATTACCAATCTCTTGGCGCTGTTTCAACAGATACCGTTGAAACACTTCCCGATTTCTGCGTTCCAACCCCTCGATCTTAACACCGCAATCAGTAATGACACGGATCAAATTCTGCATTTCCAAGATTGCACTGCGATAACTCTGCTTATCTTGCTCAAGATATGGGCTGACTTTGTGATATACACTATCAAACCCTTTATCCAGAATATTGATTTCTCCCAGCGCTTTTTCTTTCTGTGCCATTAATTGTTCAAAAACATCTATGTCCATGTTTTCCTGTTGCAAAACTTCGCTTTGTTGTTGCGTCAATGTAAGCAGCTCTTCCATGATCCGTTGTTTCTTTTGCAGCGATTCCTGCAACGCGGATAAATATACTGTTGCCGTCTCCATCAATACTCTCCTACTTTACTATGCCGTTACTCTATATAACCTTGTGCTCAGAAAGCAATGCCTCTGACATCTGTTCTGCACTATCGATCATACCACATTATTAATACGCATTACCTCTTTCCATGTCTCACGCATTGTCTTAATATGGTGCAGCGCATCTTCTAACACTGCTTTGTCTTTTTTGACATTGGCCTCAACCAAGCGACGGTAAATATAATCATAGACGACCTCAAAATCCTTCGCCACCGGATACTTCATATCAAGCGTTGAACGAAACTCTACAATAATATTTTGAACTTTAATAATATTATTATTCGCTTTCTCAATATCGCCTTTATCGATTGCCTCAATCGCCATATTAGCGAACTTGATCGCACCATCATACAACATCAATGTCAACTTAGCCGGTGATGCCGTCTGAATCGCATTACGCTGATACTGCATTGCTGCCTTGTTATATGTTGCCATTCCTCTTATCTACCTCCATGTATTAGTTGCTGCCAAGATAACTTGACAAGGATGACTGCTGTGAATTCAAGCTCGCCAATGCTTTTTCCATCGCTGAAAACTGTTTATAATAATGGTCTTCCATCGTCTGCAATTTTGTTTCCCAACTCTTAATATCTTTCTTATATTGAGTCATCTGCTTTGTCATTTCCTTATCGTTATAGAACGTCAAAGCACTGCTCATCGTTGTCGATTTCATCTTTTCATTTAACGCATCATACAAGTTGTTGGTAAGCCCTGCCATCACTTCTGCCACAACGTCCGGATCTTCTTTCAAAAGATCCTGCAGCGTATTCGTTGAATCAGAGTAAACCGAATCATCCTCATCTCCTTTAATATGAAGCTGACCATACTCTTTATAATCTGTTCCTGTAGTAATACCAAGATTTGCCAAAGAATACTTCTTCCCGTTCGAAGCAGTAATCGATTTACCGGTAATACTTCTCATCGTTGTAATAAGTCCATCCAGAGTGCTGTCACGACGAAGCAAAGAATCCTTAATCTTTGTATTCCATTTCTCTACCTCTTCATCAGACATCGCATCCTTCTGATCATCAGTCAACACATCATAGTTTCTCGCCGATTCCGCATTATACAATGTATTCATTTCTTTCAGAATCGAATTATACTGTGTCACAAACTCTTTGATCGAATCGTATACCGCATCGGTATCATCAGAAACGGTAATAGACACTTCTCCGTCTGTCACATCCATAAGATCTAAAGATAAGCCATTTACATTCAAAGAAGTCTTGGAACTCGTCAATGTTGCACCATTTACCTGTACTACAGAATCTGCCGCTGCAACAACAACCATGCCGACACCGGAAGCAGATTCCTGCACTGCCGAACCGTCAATCGTATCCAAACCAATCTTCTGCAGTTCTGCTGAGGATCCCGCCTCGACCCCGGCCCCTTTTGCCATAGCTGCTGCATAGTCAGTTACTGCATCAGTGATCGTCCGTTTGCGGGTTTCTTCTGACTGGATCGTAATCTCATCATTACTGAGACCATTGGTCAACGCTTCCGTAATCTTACTCTGATAATCGTCTCCGGCAATCTGACTATCCGCATTTTCCTGTATATATTGTTTTGCTAATGTGACTAGCTCTTCTTGTGTATGTGACGCATCATCTTTTTCTTCTAGCTTCCCGGCGTTGATCAATGCCTGTTTGGCATCGTCCGTTATCACATTATTGCCATTTTCATCTTTTTTGAAATATTTTGTTTCTAATTCTGTAACAATCTGGTTACGGTAATATCCGGTCACCTCAGATTTTGCCTGTGCATTCGATACTTCCATCAGAGAGGCAACTGCCGAATCAATCTTATCCGAAGATGTGTCATTTTGTATACTAGCTAATACGTCCAGCACACTATTCTTCTGTGCTGCTGTCAAACTATCATATTTTACGGCATTGTTCACAGTCTGTTGCGCATTTAACTGCTCCTGCGTAAATGCCGTCATCTTGATCTCAAACTTTTGATCTAAACCACTATCCTTTGCACCGATGAAGAATCTGCCCTGCCCCTCATCAAAAGATGCATTTAAGCCTGCAGATTTCAAATTATCAACAAAATCACTAATCGTAGTATCTGCATTTACCGTCATGCTGACTGTCTGATCTGCCGTCTTGATCTGAATCTGCTTCGTGCCATCAGCCGTCATGCCAAGATCAGAAAGTTTTGTGGAAGAAGTAACCTTGTTTGTAACCTTCTCACCCTGATCATTAGTAGTCTCATAAGAAGAAATCTTGGCACTTGTAACATACTGTGCCGCTGCAAGGCTCTTCACATTGACGCGATAGGTACCTTTTGTCGCACTGCTATTTGCAGATACTGTCACTTTCGTTGAATCGGAAGATGTTGCTTTCTTCGTCTGATAATTAGACTGAAAACGAAGCTTACCGACATAATCTTTATAAAAGCTATACATTTTCGTATTCAGACCGGACCAAATCTCCTGTTTCCACTCTAATTTCTGCTTCTTAGACTCTATCTTGGTCTTCTTAGCTTGCTGTGTCTCCATCAAAGACTTTACAATTGATTCCGTATCCAAACCGGAAATCATACCTGACATTCTAATCGCCATAATAACCTCACCTTTCTAAGCGCCTATATATCGCCGACATAACCGCACTATGTAATTATTTACATTCTATTTTTTACCATTAGCGCTTTTCATCCACGATCAAACCAGCCAACTCCCACATCTTCTGAAGCATTTCCAAAGACTCTTCCGGCGGCACCTCGCGAATCAGCTTATCACTTGTTTTGTCAAACACTTTGATCGACACTCGCTTGGTTGCCTCATCATACGAGTACTCGCATCGGGTACTCACCATACGATTATTTGCACTGGAAACCGCAGAATCTATTGTACTCTTAGCAGGATCCTTCCCATCAAATGGCATTCCCTGCTTTGCATCAGACTCCTGTCCACTTGTCTGCCCTGTTGTCTGTCCTGTAACATTACTTGGTGCTGCCGTTGTCTTCTGTACGGCAACCGCCTTACCTGCATCTACACGGGTTACATCTGGCGATGCACTTTCCGTAGTCCTGTTTACTCCACTTATAACATCCATATCCATTTTCTTACACCTCCGTGTGCTATACTCTGCAAGTCCCTTAAGCGTCTTGGCACTTCCTGTACCCGCTTTCTATATAATATATCGGATTTTCCGAAAATAAATTAACCATTCGGCATGTTATTTCTGAAACAATCCTCTCAGCGCTTCTACATCCACGGCACTTCCTGCCTGTTTATTCTCTTCCTGAATCTGTACATACAATTCTTTGCGATAGATCGGCACGGATTTAGGAGCTTTCACACCCAGTTTGATCTGATCGCCTTTAATCTCCAACACTGTGATCTCTATATCATTTCCAATCATAATGGATTCATTTACTTTTCTTGCTAACGCCAGCATAATTTTGTCTCCTCTCCATGTATTACTGCAAAATAAAGTGTTTCACCTCATAATCTGTATTTTCAGCAACGATCTGCACGCCCTTACGCGTTCCCGCATTAATGATCAATGGCGCCTTTTTGTTTACCGATGTGCGTTTCACATCTGCCGGTACCGTTGCCAACAAAAATACAACCAGATCATCTTCCTTGATCTCGCCAACAGACTCTAATAATGCATCCTCCACGATCGGATTGTACTGTTCATCTACCCGCTGTGGATTTACGATCGGAAATGCCAGTCCCGGCTCCGTTGTTGACTGCAACCATGAGAAAAACGGCGGTTCCTCCCCATCGATATCGTAAAGGATCGTATAATCCTTGTATTCTTCAAAACCAAACAACCCCTTATCAAAATGTACGATCTTTTCATCGCCGATTTCTACTTCCCCAAAATATCTTGTTTGAATCTTCATCTGTGCATCCTCCTCGTTGATAATCAGTAAGGTGCCAAACTCTTTTGACACCTTACATTTATTTGCTGATCCTGCTGCCTGAAATCTCCCTGCAGGAATTGCCATGTTCTATTCTAGATATAATCTAACAATGAATTACCCAATATTTTTGCCGTAGCCGATAATGATGCCTGATACAGATTGTCTGCCTGTGTCAAGCCGATCACAGCATCTGCAATATCCATATCTTCGTTGTTCGATAATTTTTCCTCCGTATCTGTCTTTTCATCCGAAAGACGATCCTGTGTCATCTGCAAGCGATTGTACTTGGCTCCAAGTTCAGCTACCGCAACATTTAAGGTTGCCTCACATTTGTTCACCATAGTAAGACCGCGTCCAAAGGCTTCATTCATGATACTGACGCGAAGCTGCTGCTCATTTTCCAACGATGTTTTTAAGGTACCTAACGATGCAATTTCATCTTGATCAGACGTATTTGCTATCTTCTTCTCTACATCTGCAATACGGTTTTCTACATCCGTCACATCGCCGATCACACGCTCGATATAATCTAAGCAACGATAAATTTCTGTATCAAACGCATCTTTTGCCTGCGTATTTACTGTCAAAGTCTGACTGAAATTGACCTCGTAATTAATATTTTGATCACTTGGATCTGCAAAGTAAGTGTTCTTCATGGATACTGTATCGTAACGATCACACTTAAAATACATCTCCGGGCGAATATCACTTTTTTCGAATTTATTTTTGGTATAATCAATTGAAAAATTAGCCTCTTTCTCCTGAATCGTACCATACAAAGTCTTGCCTAGCACAATTTCTCCGGCATCATATATATAGAGTGCTTCATAATTAGTGCCGTTCACCTGATTGTACCGGTCAATGTCGTAAGCATACGCATCGTTTTGAGACACCACACCAACTTTGCCATTATCTACCGAATACTCTTCTGTCGTATTTCCATAGGTGAGTGACATGCGAAATACATTGTTTCCGCCTGTGATCGGCTGATTGGAACAATTGTTATAAGATAACTGTATGCGATAACCGGTGTTCACCTTTGCCTCTAACTTAGCATACTCTTCCTGCGTCATGCCATCCTGATATTTAATATCAGACTCTACATTACGAATCGTATCAATATCTGTCGATTTAAATTTCTCCGTAATCTCATATTCTAATGTATCCCTGGAGTTCGGAACCAGCAGCGATGTGTCCGTGCGATACCCGGTAAACATATATCGTCCGGCGTAGTCCGCATTTGCATTATCCTCAAAGATTGCTGTTGCGTACTGTCTAAGCTGTGTCAGTATCGCTGTTCTCTCTTTTGATTCCGGATAACTGTTAGCGCCTTGGCTAAAATATCCTTCCATATCCGTAAACGTAGAGCTTACCTTTTTCATCGCTCCCTCTGTCGTATCCATCCAATCCATGGCATCCTGCACATTTTTTTCAACATATTGTGTCAACTGTGCCATTGTTGTGCGAAATTTGAGCGAACGGGATGCGATCGTCGGATCCTCTGAAGGACGTTGAATCTTCTTCATCGTCGTGTACTGCTCTTCTGCCGTCAACATTTTATTCTTTGCATTTGATATATGCACCTGTGATCTGTTTGAAATCATTGAATTTGTTACTCGCATAGGTATTCCCTCCATTTACTGATCATCTGTTATACTGCAGTGCCATTGATCAATTTATCCAATGCCTCGTTCATTATGGACAAAACACGATATTGATAGTGTAACAGATTTTGATAGATTACCAAATTCTGGCCCTCTTCATCTTCATCTACACCGGAAATCGAAGTTCTTCGATGATCCACTGCATCCAAAATGTTCTGTGCATTTTCTGTAGCTGCCGTCACACGTGCTGAATCTACACCAAGTACTGCAGTGCATAATACATTCAGGAAAGATCCCGGATCACCCTGCTTAAACATGGAATTATCGGTCTGCAGCGCCAACATTTTTGTGAGATTTTTGGACTCTTCCCATCCGGTCAGGCCCTCTGTATTTTCTGCAGAGCAGGCCAACATTCTGCCGTTTTTAACAATATCGTCATTGGCATGAAAATTAAGGATCGACATATTGTAATAACTGCATACTGCATTCTCATCCGTATTATCCAACTCTGATGAATGAAACGAGAATATGTTGTTGTCATCATCCGGAATGAACACTTTTTCTACAATATTGCCATTTTTATCTTTCAGATTATAGTAGTTCGTTTCTCCTGCAACAGTTTCAAACTGATAACCATCTGCCCGATAAGCCTGCTGCTTGTTAGAATCAAACACTTTACTGCCGTTATAATAGTAAAATGTATCTTCCGCATTATACAAAAATTCTGTCATCTGAAACTGTTGATTCGATGTCACGTTAGCCGCTACAAACAAATCTTTTCCAAGTTTGCCATCCAGATCATAGCCCTTATTTTGCAACATATTAAAGTTTGCAGAAAATGTTCTCACAAATTCATTAAGCTGCGTCATATAATACGGAATTCCACGGAATGCGATGGAATCTCCTGCCGATGCAAGCCTCTTTTCAGGATTCGGATCCTGCATAATATTTTGCAGGCGTGTTACTCCGTCATCACTTAACTCCTCCTTCAAAACAAATGTATATGTATATGTACCATCTGCAGCTACTGTTGCAGAAAAGGATTCATATTCGTAATCCACATTACCGATCGTTAACACTCCATCCGATGCCGGCAGATCCAGCTTGGATAAATTCGATGCGTTGGCGCTGCTGTATTGATCACTCGTGATCGTTAATGTACTCTTACCGCCCTTTGCTGTATCATTCTTCTGCAATCCGGTCAGTGTTGCTTTGAAATTTTCCGCATTGTTGCCATCGCGCATCTCGATCAACCCCTGTAATTTGCCTCCAAGCGTTGTATTGTACATGTCAAATTCCTGACCATAACTCCACTCTAACCGATACAGATTAACAACATCATTCTGGCTTACCTTGTTCGTAGATCCCTCTGCATTGATTGTATTGTACCGTGTGGTATCGACCAAAATACCTCCACCCAGCGTCACAATAAACTGATTCGTTCCATTGCCATCTGCGGGTGCTTTTTCTGTCACATTGATGTCCGCTAATTCGGACAATTTGTCCAAAATAACCGCTCTCTGATCACGAAGATCATTTGCACGGTCGCCATACACTTCTAATGTATTGATCTGTTTATTTAAGGAAGCGATCTGTGCTGCATACGCATTGATCTGCTTTACCGTTGTCTCAATCTCTGTATTAACATCTACCTGCATATTCTGCAGCTTCACTGCCGCATCTCTGACATAATAAGACAGCGTATCCGCATATCCTGCCACCTGCGCACGGATCGTCTGATCCATAGAAGAGGTTGTCAAATATTTCAAAGAAGAAAAGAAGCTGTCTAAAGAATTCGTAATGCTTCCTTCCGAATCTTCTTTCGGATAGATACAATCCTCAATGCTGCTCAAATAAAAGGACTCTGTTGAATATTTACCTACTGTAGTATTGCTGATGCGGTACTTGGCATCATAATAATCATCGCGGCTGCTGAGAATCGCTGTGGCATCTACACCTGCACCCAGCATTCCGTAGCTGGTGCGCAGCGAAACAGCTTCCTTCGCTGACTGCTCTACTGTCTGTCTGCTGTATCCTTTCGTCTTTACATTGGATATATTATGTCCTGTCGTTGTCAATCCGGCATTATATGTCGACATGCCGGACACTGCTATATTCAATCCAAAAAAAGTTGATGGCATATTCCATTCCCCCTTCTGCTCTATCCAAGTCGTTCAATCAAATGCTCTAACATCGCATCGATCACTGAAATATAACGTGATGCTGCATTATAGGCGTGCTGATATTTTAACAGATCCACCATTTCTTCTTCACTGGAAACACCCATCACCTGCTGCCGTTTATCCTCAACACTCTCGGTCAGCTTTTGCTGGTTGTCGACCATGCTCTGCCATGTATTTCCCTTCGCACCGAGTGCCGTTACCATAGAACGGTAATACTCCGCATAGGTATACGTTGTCTCATTGTTGGGATCCAGTGCGGCAAACTTCTCATTCCATTTCGAAAGAATATCCTCAAATACTTTTGTATTGTATCCACCGGTCTCTCCAAGCTCCGGATTAAGTTTCACCGGAAGCAATGCATAATCTTCTATAACATCCGGATTCACTTCCAGATTCAGCAAAGTATATAACGAATTGGCATCTTCTTCGTCCTCCTCATTGTATACATACAATTTATAAGACTTAGATCCATCCGCATTTGTAATTTCCTGCGCCAACGGAATCTGATTGCCCTCCTCGTCTTTTCCATAAACCTGTGCATCTATGGTAATTACCCGATAGCGATCCGTTGCTTTGCGAGAGAAAACTTCTGTTCCGATCGTCATATCATCATCAGTACCCACTGCACAATTTACAACATCTAGGATCTTGTATTTGCCATCCTGCAAGTTCACAGCATTGCCGTTTGCATCTACACCACTAATTCCTGTAAGATTCTGCGAGATGTTCGGACAAAATGCATCGTTGACCATCGTTACCAATCCATGGATCAACTGATCAAACTGTGCCTGTATCTGTGTAAGTATCGAATTGCCGGTTGTATTATTGTATTTATCTAATTTTTCTTTGAAATCATTACAAGCCAACAAATAACTTGTTTCATCAAATTTGCCGGCATCATCGATATAATCAGACTTGACCGGCTGTACCGGAATATCTTTATAATTGGCGATCTCATTTCCTCTCGCTGTCAAGATACCAAGCAAGGAACCGGTATCTGTCTTGCGCACAGCAGAGTACGCTGTCTCCATATCATAAACATCACTATAACCATTGTCGAGCCATGTAACATTATACATTTCAGATACTGATTTTACTTCATACTGCTGTGTCGCATCGTTGTATTCTTCCTGTTTTATGCGTTCAACACCCATGTGGTAACTTCTCGCATCATTCACTAACGGTGCATTGCCTATAAAGACGCGCACATTGCCGTTATGATCCTCATTGTATGTATAATAAGTATACTCTGCCAGCTCATCAAGGAGCTGGTTTCTGGCATCGCGGTAGTCATTCGCATTCTCCAATCCGGACGCTTCCGCCTCGCGAATACGCTTGTTCAGATCCAAAATCTGTTCTCCAATAGAATTGATCTTATCGACCTGCGCCGTGATCTCTTTATTCAAATTAACCTGGTAATCCACCAAAGTCTGATAAACATCCTTTGCATTCTTAATAAAAGACTCTGCATTGGATAAAAACAGTTCGCGATTCACGACACTCTGCGGATCGGTTGAAATGGTCTGTAACGAATCCCATATATCCTGCAGTGAATTTTGAAATTCAACGCCTTCCAGCTCACCTAAGATGTCTTCAATCTCCTGACTGGTCGTAAGCTGTCTGTCATAAAAGTTTCCTCTACTCACTTCCAGACGATATTCCTTATCCAAGAAAATATCGCGGATCTGTCGAACCTGTGCAACCGTAGTTCCATAACCAATCTGCTGCGTCCCATGGCTTGTCACCTTGATGTTGGAATAGTAAGTATCCCGCAATATATTCTGTTGTCTCGTATATCCGGTCGTTTTGGTATTGGCCAGATTGTGTGCCGCAGTATTCATACCCGCCTGCGAAGCCTTCAATCCGGACACACCGGAATTAAAACTGGTAAATAAGCTCATACGATACTCTCTCTTTCTTTCCGTTATACATAAAAAGCACGAATACCACTCGGAAAATACAGTGTGTCAGAAAAGCTTCCTACTTCTCTGACGATCACTGCTTTGCGTCAAAAGACCCCGTCCCAAAGCCGGCATCAACTCCGCCTCCTGCAGCTGACGCATTTTTGTCGTAATTATTATTTCCCGGTGACATCCGTGTACTCTGAATAAAATTCATATTGAATTCAATCATTTCAAGGGAATTTTCTATTAAATTTTTATTCTTTGTATTAACATCTACCAAGCGTTTCATCGTTTGTTGCAACTCGTCGTGCAACAACGCCAACCGCTCCTGCTCTTCCGGCTGTTTTCCCAGCAGTTCGATCAGACCGGTAAGACTTAAATCTTTCACCGGACGATTCAACACCATTCCCATATTGTGCAGAACCTCTTCTCTGCGATGTCCGTACGCAGATGCCTGATCCAGCAATTCCTGTTCTTGATCCGTAATCTCTTGCAATCGCTTTAGATCTCCACGGATCAACACTTCTGTCTTCTGTTCCGATATCGGAATCAGTGTCTGGTAGACTTCCATCTCCTGCTGCAACACGGCAGTCAGGTCATCAATCAAACTTGCCAAATCTGCTCCCTCTTGTCTCCTATTTCAAGAATCCGTTCTTAAAATAAGGAATCAAAATATTTACTCACCATCTTTTCTGCAATCTCCTGTGAAGATACATTATACGTACCGGAAGCAATCGCATCCTTGTACTTATTTACCTTGTCCTCACGAACATCTTCCGTATCCTTCACTGCCTGCTTTGCAATCTGATAATCCTTCGCTGTCTGCGAAATCTGAAATTCGTCTTTCGCATATTTCTTCTCAGTGCGGACATTCTTCGTCGGCTTAGACTGCTGATAAAGTCGGCTTACATGATTTAATGCATCAATTCTCATTGTTATCACCACCTGTTTCTCTCTCATTTCAGTGTTTCATACATAATATGTATCGGATTTTTTTAAGATTACTTTAGCATTTGTTATTAATTTTCCAAAATTTCAAAAGAGGCACTGCCCTACTGCAGCGCCTCTTATATAGAAAACATTTACCATTCAGCGATCGATCACTCTTTGACATTTTTAAGAATGTCACAAAAATCAAAGGTTGCAAAATAATCTTTTGGTGTTTCAGCACGACGGATCATTTTGACACTTCCATCTTCCTGTAAAAGCAACTCTGCTGATTTTAATTTGCCATTATAATTGTACCCCATAGCAAACCCATGCGCACCTGCATCATGAATGAACAGGTAATCACCCATATCAATCTTTGGAAGCATACGGTCTACTGCAAACTTGTCGTTATTCTCGCAAAGCGAACCGGTGACATCATATTTGTGATCACATGGTGCATCTTCTTTGCCCAGGACTGTAATGTGATGATATGCACCATACATTGCCGGACGCATCAGGTTTACTGCACAGGCATCCAAGCCAATATACTCTTTGTAAATATGTTTTTCATGAATTGCCTTTGCGATCAGTGCACCATAAGGAGCTAACATAAAACGACCAAGCTCTGTGAAAATAGCAACATCGCCAAGCCCTGCCGGAACCATGATCTCCTCAAATTTCTGACGGACACCTTCACCGATCACTGCAATGTCATTTGGCTCCTTATCCGGTGTGTAAGGAATGCCAACTCCACCAGATAAATTCACAAATGCGATCTCCACACCCGTCTCTTTCTGCACTTCCACGGCAAGTTCAAACAAAATGCCCGCCAATGTCGGATAGTATTCGTTAGTCACGGTATTACTTGCCAAAAAAGAATGAATACCAAAACGCTTCGCACCTAACTTTTTCAAACGCTTAAATGCTTCAATAAGCTGTTCCTTGGTCATGCCGTATTTCGCATCACCCGGATTATCCATAATATCGGTACCCATTTGGAATACACCACCCGGATTATAACGACAGCAGATCGTCTCCGGAATACCGGCAACCTCTTCCAAAAAGTCAATGTGAGTAATGTCATCCAGGTTAATAAACGCACCCAGTTCTTTTGCTTTCTGATACTCTTTGGCTGGTGTTACGTTCGAAGAAAACATGATGTCCGATCCCTTAAAGCCACAAGCTTCTGACATCATCAACTCAGTAAGAGATGAACAATCTGTGCCACAGCCTTCTTCCTGCAGGATCTTCAAAATAAATGGATTCGGGGTTGCTTTAACTGCAAAATACTCACGAAAACCTTTGTTCCAAGAAAATGCCTTCTTCATTTTGCGTGCATTTTCGCGGATACCCTTCTCATCATACAGATAAAACGGAGTCGGATATGTCTTTGCAATCTCTTCAACCTGTTCCTTCGTAACAAATGGTGTCTTTTTCATAGGTACTCGATGCCTTCTTTCTTAAATATTATGTATTCTAACTTCGGATGTATGAAGTTTGAATTATTTACATTTTCTTATCATATCAAATGACATCCATTTTTGCAATATGGTGGAGGATGTAGATGGGGTGTGTTACAAGTTGCATTTTCTCTATATTTTATGGTATAATAAGGGCTTGGTAGCGAACAGACGTTTGCACCGGATGATTATATGCGGCAGAATATACACTGCGGCAGGAAATGAGGTAACTATGGCAGAATATACTGGCAAAGATATAGTAATATTAGAAGGACTGGAGGCCGTACGTAAACGCCCCGGTATGTATATTGGTTCCACCGGATCACGTGGCCTGCATCATTTGATCTGGGAGATCCTCGACAATGCTATCGACGAGCATCTCGCCGGTTATTGCAGTGAAATACATATCACACTGCAAAAGGATGGTGGCATCTGCATTCAGGATAATGGTCGCGGTGTTCCGGTCGATCTGCATCCCACCAAAAAAATCCCAACAGTCCGTGTCGTCTATACGATCCTGCATGCCGGCGGTAAATTTGGCAATTCTGCCTATAAGGTATCCGGTGGTCTGCACGGCGTCGGTTCTTCCGTTGTAAATGCACTGTCAACGCATATGATCGTAGAAGTACGTCACAACGGTTTGATCTACCGCGATGAATATGCCGATGGCGGTCATCCGGTCTCGCCTCTCGTTAATGGTGAATTGGAGATCATAGGTAAATGCCGCAAATCCGATACCGGCACGAAGGTTACTTTCTATCCGGACCCGGAGATTTTTGAAACAATCACATTTAAGCCGGACATTATAAAAAAGAAACTAAAAGAGATTGCTTATCTCAATAAAAATCTAAAGTTGATCTATTATAATGAAGCCGAAAATGAAGAACGTACCTATCAGGAAGAGCACGGCATTCAAAGCTTTGTCAGCTATATCAACCGTGATGCGACGCCGATCCATGACACGCCGATCTATATTGAAGGGACAAGCGGTGATATTGAGGTAGAGATCGCATTCCAATACACCACGAATTATTCTGAGCAGATCAATCCCTACTGCAACCGCATCAATGTTGCCGATGGCGGTACGTTGGTGACCGGTTTTAAAACAGCTCTGACACGTGTAATGAACCAGTATGCAAGGGAACTTGGCGTACTTAAAGATAAGGATGAAAACTTTGATGGAAAAGACATCCGCAACGGCATTGTCGCTATTATTTCGATCAAGCACCCTGATCCACAGTTTGAAGGTCAGACCAAGACAAAACTTGGCAACACGGATGCAAAAACGGCGGTCGATGAAGTATTCAGTGCCGAAGTGCAGCATTATTTAGACAAAAATGTAGATATATTGAAAAAAATTCTCGATAATTCCATGAAGTCCTATAATGCACGCAAAGCCGGTGACAAAGCACGCACTGCCGCACTAAAACAGCTCAATGATGTAGATACAAAAAGCAAATTAGCCGCCTGCACCTCCAAAAAGCCGGAGGAATGCGAGATTTACATTGTCGAGGGTGATTCTGCCGGCGGTACGGTTAAAACAGCCAGAAACCGCAAAACACAGGCAGTTCTTCCTCTACGCGGAAAAATACTGAATGTAGAAAAAGCAACTTTAGAAAAAATATTAGTAAACAATGAGATCAAATCTATGATTGCCGCTTTTGGCTGTGGAATCGGTGAAGAATTTGATATTTCCAAACTGCGCTATGATAAGATCATCATCTTAACCGATGCCGATGTCGATGGTGCACATATCAGCACACTGCTGCTCACATTCTTCTATCGCTTTATGCCGGAATTGATCTACTCCGGCAAAGTATACCGTGGTCTTCCACCATTGTATAAAGTAGATTACGAAAAGGCAGGTTCCGGCAAAGCAGGAGCTTCCGCCAAAACGCCAGCAGATGCCAAGCCAAAGAAACGCGGAAAGAAAAAGTATTCCGAATATGTATTTAATGACTTTGAGCTGGAAAAATTCCGCAAGATCAAGGAAAATAAGATCATCGGCATCCAGCGTTACAAAGGTCTCGGTGAAATGGACGCAGAACAGCTTTGGGAAACTACACTGGATCCGGAAAGCCGTATTCTTGCACAGGTAACGATCAGCGATACTGTAGAAGCTGACGATATCACAACAACTTTAATGAGCAGCAATGTCCCACCTCGCCGTGAATTCATTATGGAAGAAGCCAAGTACGCAACGCTCGACATTTAAGATCAGGAGGAATGTGAAAACATGTCACAAAAGGATTCAATTATACAATTAGACTTTACAGAGGAAATGCGTAATTCTTACCGCGATTATGCTGTAAGTGTTATTATTTCCCGTGCGTTGCCGGATGTCCGAGACGGATTAAAACCGGTACAACGCCGTATCTTATATGCAATGACGGAACTCGGTCTGGCTCCGGATAAGCCACATCGAAAGAGCGCGCGTATTGTCGGTGATACCATGGGTAAATATCATCCACATGGCGACAGTTCGATCTATGACGCATTGGTACATATGACAGAAGAGTATTCTCTCTCGATCCCACTTGTTGACGGCCATGGTAACTTTGGCTCGATCGACGGTGACAGTGCTGCTGCCATGCGTTATACGGAGGCACGCCTCTCTCCGGGTGCTATGACAATGTTGGATAATTTGGACAAACAGCTTGTCCCATTTGGACCAAACTTTGATGAAAGCGAGAAGGAACCTTTGGTACTTCCTGCCACTCTGCCAAATCTGTTGATCAACGGTACAACCGGTATCGCCGTAGGTATGGCAACTAATATGCCGCCGCACAATCCAGCCGAGGTCATTGATGGTGTGATCGCCTATATGAAAAACCCGGACATAACGATCCATGGGTTAATGAAATACATTAAAGGACCGGATTTCCCAACCGGAGCGATCATTACAAATGCAGATGAGATCGCACATATTTATGAAACAGGCGAGGGGAAACTAAAGGTTCGTGCCAAAACGGTGATTGAAAAGAGTGATTATGGCCGCCAAAACATTGTAATCACGGAAATTCCGTATACGGTAGCCGGCAACAAAATGAAATTATTAGAAAATCTGGTCAGCCTGACGAAAGACAAAGTATTTGATGAAATTTACGATGTCCGCGACGAGTCTTCGAAAGAAGGTATTCGTCTGGTGATCGAAGTAAAGAAAGACCGTGATGTACAAAATCTTCTCAATGGCTTGTACAAAAAAACTGCCATGGAAGACACCTACGGTGTAAATATGCTTGCTGTAAAAGACAAGCAGCCGATCACGTTCGATCTCAAATCGCTGATCCAGGAATTTGTATTCTTTCAGGAGGAACTTTACACCAAAGAATATACACATCTGCTCAACAAGGCGAACAAGCGTCTGGAAATTGTTGCCGGACTGATCAAAGCGACCGATGTGATCGACTTGATCGTCGAGATCCTGCGCGGCAGTTCCTCCGTTAAACAGGCAAAGGGCTGTCTTGTAAATGGTGTTACGACGGATATCCGCTTCCGAAGCAAAGCTTCTGAAAAGCAGGCCGCAACACTGGATTTTACCGAAACACAGGCAGATGCCATTCTGGCAATGCCGTTAAGCCGTTTAGTCGGCTTGGAACTTCTCAAGCTGCATCAGGAAAACGATACCTTGTTAGCAAATATTGCCGAATACAAAAAAATACTTGGTAATAAAGAGGCTTTACATGATGTTATCAAAAATCGTCTCAAAGCCTACAAAAAACAATTTAACGCTCCTCGTCATACAGAGCTTGCCAACATCACGGCTGCTAATTATGTCGAAGAGATCAAAGAAGAAGACTTGTACGTATTGATCGACCGCTTCGGCTATACGAAATCAGTCGACGCTTCCTCTTACTCCCGCATTGCCCCGGATACTTTGGAAGAATATCATCATATCGTGCCGCTTCGCAATATTGATAAATTATGTGTCTTCACCAAAGGCGGTTATATGCATCAAGTGAAAGCTATGAATATCCCGAAGGGACGTGCCAAGGACAAAGGCGTTCTGATCCAAAACCTATGTAAACTGGAAAATGATGAGCCTCTCCTTTATATTAGTTTTGAAGAATTGTTTGATTCACAGCTTCTCTTCATTACGCGAGCCGGCTTTATCAAACTGGTATCCGGTGTCGAGTTTGAAACAAATCGTCAGACAATCGCCTCAACAAAACTGGCAGAAGGTGATGAACTTGTATGCGTACAGCAGGTAGGCATTGAAGATGTGATCAACGCAGACCGTAAAGTAATTGTAATTACCGATCAAGGATTGTCTTTGGGATTTCCGCTTCTCGAAGTTGGTGAACTCAAGAAAACCAGCCGCGGTGTCAAGGGTATCACTTTGATCGGTGATGATCTTGTCAAGCATGCCGGTTTTGTTACGCCGGATATGGAGCGTATAGACTTTGACGGCAAAGCGATCAATCCAAAGAAGATACGCAGCCGCAAACGCGCTGCCAAGGGACAGAAATCGCAAATCGGGACCAAATAAAAGTAAAAAAATCCCCAACCGTTAGATATTATCTTAACAGTTGGGGATTTTCCTATTCACAATATTCTTTTGTCTTTACCGGAATCATTTGTCCGAAAATTACTCTGCGTCATCCTCCGCATCTTCCTCAGACTCATTTCCTTCCATCTCGTTGCCGTCAATGTCAAGGGTAACATACTCTCTGTCATCCACCTCATCAGCGAACACATCTTCAAACTCTTCCTCATCGAAATCTTCGCTCTCATCTTTGTTGAAATACTTTTCGATCACATAGAATGTTCCTGCAATCGCTGCGCCTGTAGCTGCTGCCCCGATCAAAAATTTCATCATTTTCTTCATATGCCAATACCTCTTTCCTTATATTGCAATTAATGTGCTGGTTACAAACGATCCGCTGTACTAACCTCTGGTTGTCAGCTTCTTCATAATGTGGAACAAATAAGGCTCCAATCCCTTCGTCATTGCCAATGCTTCCTGAATATCGTAATCCTTAAATTCACCATTGTGATATCCTACAACACGGTTGCTGGCACCCTCACACAACAATTCTACCGCTCTGGCACCCATTGCAGATGCATATACACGATCTTTGCAAGTTGGATTGCCACCACGCTGTATATGACCTAGGATCGTTGCTCTCGTCTCTACTCCGGTAGCAAGCTCAATAACCTTAGCCATCTCATTGGAATTACCGATACCTTCTGCATTAACAATAATATGATTCTTCTTACCCATCTTACGGCGATCCTGAATCTTGGTAATAATACGCTGAATATCACCATGATATTCCTCTGTGGTCAAAATGTACTCTGCACCACTGGCAATACCGGTCCACAATGCAATGTGTCCTGCGGTACGTCCCATTACCTCGACGATACTGCAACGCTCATGAGATTCCGACGTGTCGCGCAGGCGATCGATCGCCTCCATCGCTGTGTTGATCGCTGTATCGAATCCAATCGTATATTCCGTACAAGCAATATCAAGATCGATCGTTCCCGGAACACCGATCGTGTTGATGCCCTGCTCAGAAAGTCTGCTTGCACCATTAAAGGAACCATCTCCACCAATAACAACAATTCCGTCAATGCCGTGTTTGCGGCAGATCTCAGCACCCTTCATCTGATATTCTAATTTCTTAAACTCCAGACAACGTGCTGTATAAAGGATTGTTCCGCCAAGCTGAATAATATCCGATACATCGAGTGATGACATATCAAAAATATCTTCTTCCAAAAGTCCCGCAAAACCGCGACGAATACCTTTGACATGTAATCCATTCGCAATACCGGTACGTACTACCGCACGTATCGCTGCATTCATACCCGGCGCATCTCCACCGCTCGTCAAGACACCAATCGTTTTTACTGCATTGCTCATTATCTAGTCCCCCTTGCTTCTCTTGCTGTAATTTCTACGCTGCAACCTTCTAACAATGCAACGCATTTCATATAAATTTTACGCTAAAATCAACTATTTTTCAATACTCTTTTCTTTAATCGCCACAGATTCTTTTCCATATTCTTCCAATGCACCTTCAGCCACCAGTCTTCGTGCATTCGTCTCATACGATCTTGGCAATTTTTTTACCTGATGCTCTTGCTCCAGGTAAATACAGATCGTATCAGTGCCATCCTCGCTAACTACCTGCTGCAACAGCTTTTTCTCTACGGCTAAGTAAGCTTCCTTATTAGCAAACCGAATCCATAATTCACAAGGAATACGGTCAAAAGGGATAATATCCTGACATATCACTTTGCCGGCTTTATTTTCTTCCGTCTGTGCCCGTCCCTTGACAAAAACTTTCGACCCCTCCACTAACAAATGTTTCTTCTTTTCATAGGTCTGAGGAAATACTATAATTTCCACTGTCCCATACAGATCCTCGATCGAAGCGATCGCCATCATCGTATTATTTTTTGTTGTTTTCACGATTTTATTCACGAGCAGACCTCCGATGACAACACGTTCACCATCTGTAACACTGTTGTCTTCCTGCTCTTCTTCGGCTGCAAAATCGGTCGAAATACAGGTACAATTTTTTTTCATCAAAGCAACATATTCTTCCAATGGGTGCCCACTGACATAGATTCCCATCACCTCTTTTTCATAAGTTAGCAGCTCCTCCTTTGGGAACTCCTCTACATTCGGCAATGGATACTGCTTTGCTTTCGCAAAGCCCTCGTCACCAAGATCAAATAACGATACCTGTCCTGCCATATTGTTACGCCTGTCTTTGCTGACAGCATCCATAATATTCGCATAGGCAATGACCTTTTGATGACGGTTGCCCGGAAGCGAATCCATCGCACCGGATTTAATAAGATTCTCCACCACATGCTTATTCACTTCTCCGGAATCCAGTCTCTCCAAGAAATTTTGGAGTGAAGCATAGGCTCCCCCACTTTTTCGCTCCGCAACAATACGCTCGATCACATTCACGCCAATCCCCTTGATCGCGGACATTCCAAAACGAATTCCACCATCCGCAACCGAAAAGTCTGAATAGCCTTCATTAATATCCGGCGAAAGCATCGGGATGCCCAGTTCTTTACAGTTCATTGTATAGTGTATTACCTTAGACGTATTATCACGCACAGATGTCATCAGTGCTGCCATAAACTCTATCGGATAATGACATTTCAAATATGCCGTCTGATAGCTCACAACCGCATACGCTGCCGCATGCGATTTGTTAAAGGCATACTTCGCAAAATCGATCATTTCGTTATATATTTTATTAGCAACTTCCTCGGAAATGCCGTTTGCAATACAACCCTTAACACCCTCGGCTTCATTACCATATACGAAGTTTTGGCGTTCTGCCTCCATGACCTTTTCTTTTTTCTTAGCCATCGCACGGCGTACCAGATCGCTTCGGCCAAAACTATATCCGGCCAGACTGCGCACGATCTGCATTACCTGCTCCTGATACACAATACAGCCATACGTCGGTGCCAAGATCGGCTCAAGCTGCGGGCAGTCATACACAATGCTGTCACGGTTATTTTTGCCCTCTATATATTGTGGAATGAAATCCATCGGACCCGGACGGTACAACGCATTTCCTGCCAAAATATCTTCCATACACTCTGGTTTAAGCTCCGTCATAAAGCTCTTCATGCCACCGCTTTCCAACTGGAAGACACCGTCCGTCTTACCGGCACTGATCATGTCAAACACTTCTTTGTCATCAAATGGAATGCTAAGAAGCGTATCGTCTTCGATTCCTGCCATTTTAGCTGCATTTTGTATGACTGTTAGCGTTCGAAGACCCAGGAAGTCCATCTTAAGCAGCCCCAATTCTTCTAATACCGTCATCGTATACTGCGTCGTGATCGTTCCATCAGACGCCTTGGACAATGGAACATATTCGTCTACCGGCTTTGGACTGATCAGTACACCGGCTGCATGCATCGAGGTATGTCTTGGAAGTCCCTCCAGCCGCATGGACATATCGATCAAATTCTTAGCTTGTTCATCTGATTCATAAATTTCACGCAATTCCGGATTGACCTGCAATGCCTCTTTGATCGTAACTTTTGCTCCCTGCTTTGGCATCGGGATCTGCTTGGCGATCACATCCACATAATTATACGGCAGATCCAGCACACGCCCTACATCCCGGATCGCATTTCGTGCTGCCATCGTACCAAAAGTCACGATCTGCACAACGTGATCTTTGCCATATTTACGCACTACATAATCAATCACTTCCGGTCTTCGCTCATAGCAAAAGTCAATATCGATATCAGGCATCGTAACACGTTCCGGATTTAAGAAACGCTCAAACAACAGATCATATTTGATTGGATCGATGCTGGTAATGCCAAGCGAATATGCTACAATACTTCCTGCTGCACTGCCTCGTCCCGGTCCAACACTGATCCCATTTTCTCGCGCATAGCGAATGAAGTCCCACACGATTAGGAAGTAATCAACAAAACCCATTGTCCGAATCGTATCCAATTCGTAATCCAGTCTTTCCTGCAGTTGCGTGGTGATCTCTTCATAACGCTTCTTCATGCCATCCTGGCAAAGTTTTTGCAGATAACTATCCGCTGTAAATCCCTCCGGGACATCATATTTCGGAAGTTTATATTTACCAAACTCAATCTCCACATGGCACCGCTCAGCGATCTTAGAAGTATTCTCTAACGCCTCCTGTGCATAAGGAAACAGTGCTTTCATCTCGTCTTCGCTCTTAAGATAATACTGTCCTCCCTCATAGCGCATGCGATCTTCATCCTGTACCTTTTTCTGCGTTTGTATGCATAGCAATATATCATGTGGTTCTGCATCTTCTGCCGTGATATAATGCACATCGTTGGTTGCAACCAAAGGAATCTTTAACTCCTCACTCATACGCAAAAGCCCTTGATTCACGGTTGCCTGATCTGCAATTCCATGATCCTGCAATTCCAGGTAAAAATGATCTTTCCCAAAAATATCATATAGGCGCTCTGCCTCTTTCTTGGCTGTCTCATATTGTCCATACCTAAGTGCCGTGGCAACTGCTCCGGCAAGGCATGCACTAAGCGCGATCACACCTTCGTGATACTTTTCAAGCACTTCATAGTCAACACGAGGTTTATAATAAAATCCTTCGGTAAATCCTTTGGATACGATCTTGATCAGATTCGAATATCCAACGTTATTCTCTGCCAATAACACTAAATGATTGTAACGGCCTTCTCCCTTCGTTACCTCACGATCAAAACGCGATCCCGGTGCAACATATACCTCACATCCGATCACAGGATTGATCCCTGCCGCTCTTGCTGCACGATAAAATTCAATAACACCGTACATATTACCATGATCGGTAATGGCAATATTCTTCATTCCCAATTCTGCAGCTCGCGCGATCAGCTCTTTGATCTTACAGGAACCGTCCAGCAAAGAATATTCGGTATGCACATGTAAATGCGTAAAACTCATAGTAAACCTCCATGTTTCCTCAGCCTGCAGCTTCTTTACAGGGCATCCGGAAAACGATATAGAAAATGCAAAAAGGCAAAGTTAGCACTTTGCCTTTTGTGTTACCCAAATAATATGTTTGGTTTGTCCATTATGCCTGTGCCGCACTAAGGTACTTCTCAATTTCATCCATGGCATTTGTCTCATCATCTCCATCGATCGATACTACGACCTCTTCTCCTGCGGAGAGTCCTAAAGACATAAGTCCCATAATGCTCTTAGCATTCACTTTCTTATTTTCACATTCAACATAGATACGACTGTCATATTGACTTGCAACCTGAACCAATACTGCAACCGGTCTTGCCTCTAATCCGTTCTTTAATTGGATTTTAATTTTCTTTGTTATCATGACCTTTCCTCCTTTGGTTTGAGGCTGATTTCTTGTTCCGCCCGCAAACGCTCTGCAATTTCACTTAACTTTCGTAAACGATGATTTACTCCCGACTTTCCAAGTGGCTTGGATAATTTCTGTCCAAGCTCTGCCAATGGCAGATCAGGATATTCCAATCGCAGCTCTGCAATCTCGCGTAGCCCATCGCTTAACCAGCGAACCCCTTTGGCAGTCTCTATGTACTGTATATCTTCAATCTGTCTCGCAGCTGCAGTTACTGTTTTATGAATGTTAGCCGTTTCACAGTTGACCTGTCGATTTACTGAATTACGTACTTCTTTCAAAATACGAACATTCTCAAAATCCATCAATGCCTGATGTGCCTCCATAACATTTAAGGTGTCCACGATCATAGAACCTTCTTTTACATATAAGACATGATATTTCTTTCGATCTACAATCTTCGCCTCTATTTGAAAGGAAGCCACGATCTGCTGCAATTGCAAACAAAACGACTCTGATAACACTGCAATTTCGAGATGATACGCCTTCTCCGGATTAGTTATTGATCCCGCCGCCATAAACACACCTCGCAAATACGCACGTTTGCAACATGTATTCTGCACTAAGCGGCTTGGAATCGTCGACAGATCGCCCCATCGATCCTCTGATTCACTCAATAATTTAATCGCTTTTAGGATCTCATATGCCTTGTCCTGCGCCAATACCAGCAAATGATACACCGGCGTTCTTGTCTGCAAACTATGGTTCCGGATCCTAATCTGCGTTTCCGCCTGAAACGCCATCTTTATTAAGATATAAGATTTTCTTGCTACTGTCAAGTTTTCCGTATGTACTTCCAAATAAATACTACCGTTCTTGCGATGTCGGATCTTACCACAAAGAGCAAAAAGCGCTGCAAATTCCGCAATCTGACAGTGTCTTGCCGGGCTTAACTGCGAAGCAAGTTCCTCTTTCACCTTTCCAGAAAATGACATTTTCATAGCAATCTTACATTCCTTTCTAAGCCCGCTCACTTGGCGTCCCGTTCAATATCGCGATGTTCCATCTTGACCGTATATGGCAAAGATTTCATCTGTGATTCCAGGGCACGCACCATCGAAACAGACCGGTGCTTTCCTCCGGTACATCCAATACTGATCACAATCTGATTCTTTCCCTCGGCAATATAATTCGGTATAAGAAACTTCACCATTTCAAATAGCTGGCGTTGAAATTCTTTTGCCTGCGGTGCAGCCATCACGTAATCATACACCGCCGGATCATTTCCTGTCAGCGGTTTGAGCGTTGGAATATAATATGGATTTGGCAGAAAACGTACATCAAACACAAGATCGGAATCTTCCGGTATACCATATTTGAATCCAAAGGACAACAGTGTCACAAAGAAATTCTCATACTCTTCTTCTCCCAGAAAAATACGATCCACCTCATGCTTTAACTCACGTACCAGCATATGACTGGTATCTAAAATATAATCCGCACGCTTTTTGATATGGGCAAGCTCTACTCGCTCTGCCGCAATCGCCTTATCGACACGCCCCTGCAATGCTAACGGATGATTACGTCTCGTCTCCTTATAGCGTTTTACAAGTACACTGTCATCTGCCTCCAGAAACAGCACTTCATAAGGATATCCTTCCTGCTTCATCTTGTCCAAGATGTTATCAAGATCAGACAATCCCTGCAAATTACGCACGTCGATGCCAAGACCCATCTTGTCGACAGTCTCCTGCTCGTCCACCATTAACTTTGTCATCTTCGGAATAAAATGCACCGGCAAATTATCCACGCAAAAATATCCGAGATCTTCGAGCATCTTTAAAACAGAACTCTTTCCTGCACCCGACATTCCGGTAACGATCACAAATCTCATATTCGCCCTCATTTCTACATAATCGTCCAACAACAATGCCGCCGTTTTATGACGAACTATGCCGTTTCTCTATTAATTCCTGCATATCACTGACCACTTCAGCGTATTGCTAAGCCGTTCCAGTATATTACTGACCACTTCAGCGTATTACTGTTCCGGAAGTCTCTTAACTTCCGTCTCAAGGGTGACACCAAACTGCTCCTTAACAGTCTGCTGCACATGCCTGATCACTGCATCTGCCTGTGCGCAGGTTCCCTGTCCTACATTGACCACGAAGCCACAGTGTTTCTCCGACACCATGATATCACCAACCCGATATCCTTTCAATCCGGCGTCCTCGATCAATTTACCGGCAAAGTATCCTTCCGGCCGCTTAAAAGTACTGCCTGCACTTCCATATTCTAACGGCTGCTTTTCACGGCGTTTCGCATTTAATTCCTGCATCTGCGCCTTGATCTGCGCCCTGTCTCCCTGTTCAAAAGCAAATAACGCTGACACAACGATAAGCCCCTGTTCCTGCACAATACTGTGTCGATAAGACAAATGTAGTTCTTCCGCTGAAAACAAATGAATCTTACCTGTTCGATCGATCATTTTAGCAGCTACGATCACGTCCTTGATCTCGCCACCATATGCACCTGCATTCATCGTCACTGCGCCACCGAGCGTTCCCGGAATACCTCCGGCAAATTCGAATCCTGCAAGTCCTTGATCTGCAATCCGGGCTGCAAGTGTTGAAAGCATCACTCCCGCACCGGCACTCACATAGGCCTTAGCAGTTGATATGCACTGCTTAACCCCATATTCCTCCAGTACCGCCGCTTTCTCTGTTTCACTGGCATCTGCCGGCAAAATTCGAATCTGATGCAGTTCACCGACCTGCCCTGCTTCCTTATTCATACGATGCAGCGACAATATCACACCGTCGTATCCTTCGTCCGCAGCTAACAGATTACTTCCATTCCCTAATATATACCATTGCATCTGCACCTCTTCCAAATATTTAATGCACGCAGCCAACTGCTCCGCAGAGTCCGGTTCTACAAACCATTTTGCCGGCCCCCCGATTCGGAAAGTAGTATGCTTGGCAAGCGGTTCCTCCTCGCGAACCCGATCCTTGCCGACAATTTGTTCCAATCTATCTATTTCAAATATATGCATTATAACGTTACGATCCTTTCTTATTACTGTTCCAAACAATTCCTTATTGTAACAAAAAAGGCCTTGATTAATCAAGACCTTTGTAAGCGTGCGCGAGAAGATTCGAACTCCCGACCTTCTGATCCGTAGTCAGACGCTCTATCCAGCTGAGCTACGCGCACATTTCTTATGTTTTGTACGTCATCTGTACCGTACTTGATATACTATACACTAGTATTTTCAAAAATGCAAGCGTTTTTTTCAATTTTTTTAATTTTTTTTATTCTTTGACATAATAAACGATATGATATGACAGAACTGTTAAAGGGAAGGGAGGCTTAAGAGGATGAAAAAAAGCAAAACGAGCATTTTCCTATACCCTGAAAAAAACTGCGTGACACTCTTATTTCAAAGTGCCACGCAGCCCATTATTTTAGATTGAAACTATGATCTGATTACAATAAGCTCTCATACAGCTTCGTAATGTCCTCAACACTTGTCTCCTTTGGATTGCCCGGACGGCAAGCATCATCATATGCAGACTGTGCTAAGAATGGAATATCTTCTTTCTTAACAATATCCTTGAGATCTGTAGGGATTCCAACATCTTTGGAAAGCTGTTTTACAGCATCAACGGCTGCTTTACGATACTCTTCCTGAGACATATTCTCTGTACCTTCAACACCCATTGCCTTTGCAATATCACGATATTTCTCACCTGTTGCCTCTGCGTTATACTCCATAACAGTAGGAAGAATGATCGCATTTGCAATTCCATGTGGTGTATCATACAATGCGCCAAGTGGATGTGCCATAGAATGAACAATTCCAAGACCTACGTTGGAGAAGCCCATTCCTGCAACGTACTGACCAAGAGCCATTCCCTCACGTCCTTCCGGCGTATTGTCTACTGCTCCACGAAGAGAACGTGCAATGATCTCAATTGCTTTGAGATGGAACATGTCGGACAATTCCCATGCTCCTGCCGTAATGTAACCCTCAATCGCATGTGTTAAAGCATCCATACCGGTTGCTGCAGTAAGCCCCTTAGGCATAGAAGACATCATCTCGGAATCGATAAATGCCACAACAGGAATGTCATGCGGATCTACACAAACCATCTTGCGATTCTTAGCTGCATCTGTAATAACGTAATTGATCGTAACCTCTGCAGCAGTTCCTGCTGTCGTAGGTACTGCAAAGATCGGTACACTCTTATTCTTGGTATCTACAGCGCCCTCTAAGCTGACAACATCCTCATGCTCAGGATTGTTGATAATGATACCGATTGCTTTCGCAGTATCCATAGAAGAACCGCCGCCAATAGCGATCAGATAATCTGTTCCTGCATCCTTAAATGCCTGTACACCTGTCTGAACATTTTCAATCGTTGGATTTGGTTTAATATTTGAATACAGCTCATATGCCATACCATTTTTCTCAAGTACATCCAACACTTTCTGTGTTACACCAAACTTTACCAAATCCGGATCCGAACATACAAACGCTTTCTTAAAACCACGAATTTTAGTTTCTGTTGCAATCTCTGCAATAGCTCCTGCCCCATGATACGATGTCTCATTTAATACAAATCTGTTTGCCATACTAGAATCCTCCTGTAAAATAATAAAAGTAATTTTGTTGAAATTGCACAAATTTCTGTGTATTTTCCAAAGTTTCTAGTATAATTATACGAAATTTTCTCATAAAAAGCAAGATTCACTTTGTGAAAACTTTATAAACTACACGTCGTTATTTCACACGCAATTCATTGCGCAGCTTGCGAATCTTTCCCTGGAACTGCAAATACATATCGTATTCTCCAGGTTCCAGTCCATCCACCTGCACAGCAAAGATTTCTTTACGTCTGCCCATACGCAGTTGCGAATAATCTTGTACATATGTCTTATGCTCACCCTTAAAATACAGCTTTTCAACTGCACCAGGCAGCATCGAATACTGCAAAAGATTCTCGCACAAATGCACGTTACCGAAGAAGGTACCACGAATACGCTGATCCGTTTTTTTCGGCATTGTTCCATGAAATTCTTCCGGTGTTGGGAGCTTACCAAACTCTGTCTGATCATGCAGCCCCATCCCCACACAAAATGAAGGAATGTCCGGACGAAACTCCCAAGCCCACAAAAAGTTTTTAGTCAACTTAAACGTCTTCTCAACTTCGCCGTTTTCGCCATTGACCAACTGGATCTGGGAATGAAGTTCTGTCGTACGGTCTTGCGTGATACCTGTCAAATGGAAATACTTGTTGTATTCTTTTGTATAAAAGGCACTACCAAACTGCATCGTTTTCAAACAGTTTTTCTTGCTCTCCTGTACATATGTGCCGGCAGCCTCATCGATCGACACACGAAGTACCGCAGAATGTTGTGCATCATTGTAACCGCCATCTACCGCCCCTTTAGTACCTGTGCTATAGATCAACAATTCGTGCTCATCCATCCAAACAGCCTTATCCGGTCTTCCCATTTCGATATCAGCACCCTCTGTTTTCAAAGCGATGGTTTCCAACTCTGTATCCTGCCAGATTGATTTTGGTGCCAGCACCCAATCCAATTTGCCACTCTCCAGATCAAGCTGTGCGATCGTGTGTATACGCTTTAATGTCAGCAAAAGCTTTCCGGCGCGGTACTCCATCGCTGAAAAAAGCAGCCATTCCTTACCGGTGTGGTATTTTTCTCCCAGCAAGTCAATCAGCTTAATGCGGCGTACGATCTCACCGGTATTCATATCCATTGTAAGAATACAGTCATTATAATGCTCTCCATCGGACGAGGTCACAAGATACAACGAACTATCGTGCTGTGCTAATGCAGTACCGATCGGTTCATTCAAAATATATGTGCGATACACTCTGCCCATATAATCCATTTCATGATAACGGCACGGCTGGATCTTGCCCATGCTGTTTACAATGTTAGCTGTTCGATCTGCCAGCAAAACATGACCATTCGGCATCGGTATCATACCCATCTTATAGGTACGAAGCTGCATTGAATATCGGATCGCACCATCTGCATCAAAGACCAATGGACTAAAAGCGGCACCGTTGACTGCCAGCAGCGGCATTGCTGCGGATTTATCTCCCTCTACTTCCATCACAAGATCCTTTTGGTTTTCAGGCACTTCTGAAACAAAAATACGGATCACTCGATGCTTTACAACTTTTTCTTCTCGATCGATCAGAGACAGATCTACCGTATTGCTACGTTCGAAATACAACCCCAAGATTGCCACACGATGTCTTGTTGTATAGTTGGATTCACCAACAAAATCATTGCCATTATCTCCGAACACACGATAGCGCACCTTGTACTCCTTGGAAGAGTTGAACAGGATAAGGGCTGTCTGTTTAGCCACTCCATATGGATTTGGAATAACCAACACGTGAGAAAATGTGTACAAATGTCTGTCCAAGATCCGCTCAAAAGCGTAATCGCGCAGCTGTGCCAAAAACGCCCGCTTTGGCTCTTTTCGGTACGGCGTCATAACCTTACGGTTGTCATACTGCGCCAACTCACGCTCATACATGCGATCCATTTTGTTGAGATCACTTTCACTCAATGTGACCTTTGTTCCTTTTCTTACTTCAACAAATAATTTTTCACGTAAGTTCATATGCTCTCCCCTTTATAATTTCATAGTCAACTGAATACGCTGTTTTTTGAGATCGACACCCATTACTTTGACATCAACGATATCTCCGACACTGACAACATCCAACGGGTGTTTGACAAATTTCTTATCCGACATTTCGGACACATGTACCAATCCATCCTGATGAACGCCGATATCTACAAACGCACCAAAATCAATAACATTTCGAACTGTCCCCTTAAGGATCATGCCCTCTTTGAGATCTTTCATCTCTAACACATCTGTTCGAAGGATCGGTTTTGGCATTTCATCACGAGGATCTCTCGCAGGTTTCTCCAATTCCTTCAAGATATCAACCAGCGTGATCTCACCAATACCAAGCTCGTCAGCCATTTTCTTTTTGTCTTTCACACGCTTCTGCAAACTGCCGGAGGCTTTGTTCTCTGTCGGTGTTTCTTCCGTCTCACCGCTCGGCAGGTCTATCGAGCCAAAGGCTTCCGCAAAGGCTGCGCCAAAGGCTGTGTGCGTATTGCGTACAACAAACTGCTGTTTCTTTTTCTTTGGAGCGGTTTTCTTCTTGGCTAATGGGGACTGCTGTTTGGCCGCTTCCGTCTGGATCTTTTTGAGTTCTTCCGTGTCAATGCCAAGCTTATCTAATAATGCATTGGCTGCATCATAAGTCTCCGGATGAACGCTCGTTGCATCCAATGGATTTTTCCCATCCAAAATACGCATAAAACCTGCACACTGTTCAAAGGCTTTCGGTCCCAGTTTTGGTACTTTTAACAACTCTTTACGTGACGTAAACTTTCCGTTTTCTTCACGATACGTAACGATGTTCTTTGCGATCACTTTGCTGATACCGGAAATATACTCTAACAGTGAAGCGGATGCTGTATTCAGATCCACACCAACTTTATTTACACAATCTTCCACAACACCGGATAATGTTTCCCCTAACTTCTTCTGATTCATATCATGCTGATACTGTCCTACACCGATAGACTGTGGATCGATCTTCACCAACTCTGCCAGCGGATCCTGCAAACGTCTTGCGATCGACGCTGCACTTCGCTGTCCCACATCAAAATTCGGAAATTCCTCGGTGGCAAGTTTACTTGCGGAATAAACTGAAGCACCTGCTTCATTTACAATAATATACTGCACAGGTTCTTTGATCTCATGCAGCATATCCGCAATGATCATTTCCGACTCGCGGGATGCCGTTCCATTGCCGACGGAGATCAGAGAAATTCCGTATTTCTGGATCAGTTTTTTCACCTCACGTTTTGCCTCTTCGACCTTGTTCTGCGGTGCTGTCGGATAGATCACCTTCGTATCTAACACTTTACCGGTTGGGTCTACCACAGCAAGTTTACAACCGGTACGAAATGCAGGATCCCAGCCCAAAACTGTCTTACCGGCAATCGGCGGCTGCATCAAAAGCTGCTCTAGGTTTTTACCAAATACTTTGATCGCACCGTCTTCTGCCTGCTCAGTCAACTCATTACGAATCTCGCGCTCGATAGCAGGCGCGATCAAACGCTTATAACTGTCTGTCACTGCCTCTTCTAACACCGGCGTTACGATCTCATTTTCCTCTGTGATCGTCTTTTTGCATAGATACGTAAGAATACGTTCTTCCGGAGCCTCCAGTTTTACCACTAGGAATTTTTCCTTTTCACCACGATTTAACGCAAGAACACGATGACCGGCAATCTTTTTAACCGGCTCCTGATATTCATAATACATCTCATAAACAGACTGCGCCTTTTCATCCTTGGCAGTTGAGGTAAGGATACCTTCTTCCCGTGTTATATCACGGATATATTTACGATAATCTGCATTATCAGAAATCTGCTCGGCAATAATATCTCTCGCTCCTGCAATCGCATCTGCAACATCTTTCACTTCTTTTTCCTCAGATACATACTGCTCGGCAATCGTTTCTAACGGCTCTGTCACTTCTTGTGCCAAAATGATCTGCGCTAATGGCTCTAATCCCTTTTCCTTGGCGATGATCGCTCTTGTACGGCGTTTTGGACGATACGGACGATACAAGTCCTCCACGAGCACCTGTGTCTCTGCTGCAAGGATCTGTGCCTTCAATTCATCGGTCAATTTTCCTTGTTCTTCAATCGTTGCAAGAACCTGTTCCTTTTTTTCTTCCAGTGTACGCAAATAAGTTAATCGCTCACTCAGATTACGGAGTTGTTCATCATTCAACGAACCATGCGCTTCTTTACGGTATCTGGCAATAAACGGGATCGTATTGCCCTCGTCGATCAGTTTTATGACCGCCTCTACCTGCTGCGGACGAATTTCTAACTCAGCTGCTATTTTCTTTACAATATCCATAGTATCCTACATTCCTTTCTATACGCACTTTGCCTATGCATCAAGAGTAAAATAGGCAGCCACTCGATACGCGGCTGCCCTTCTTTACCTTGAACTCTTAAATTTTCCGCGCTGACAATATTTGATGTTCTCCGTCAATTAACGAGACAATGCAAATGCATCATGAACTGCCTGTGCAGCCTCAGTGACGTACTTCTCTTCTACGAGAACGCTGACGCGGATCTCGGAAGTAGAAATCTGCAAAATGTTTACTCCTGCATCATACAATGCTTCAAACATCTTAGCTGCAACACCTGCATTAGACATCATTCCGGCACCGACGATAGATACTTTGGCAACGTTAGTGTTCACTGTTGTCTTCTCGCATTTCAGACTTGTGTTAGCATGTCTTTCCAATGTCTCCATTGCCGTGTCTGCCTGATCTCTGGTTACCGTAAAGCTGATGTCCTGTGTTCCGCCATGCTCTACAGACTGTAAGATCATATCTACATTGATACTGTGATTTGCTAAATGCTGGAACAGCTTAAATGCTACGCCCGGCTTATTCTCTAATCCAACTACTGAAATCTGTGCTACATTTTTATCTGTGGCTACACCACTTACTAACATTTTCTCCATTTTACTTTCCTCCTTTACTACAGTTCCTTCACTTGTATTCAAACTAGAACGTACTACCAACTGTACGCCGTATTTTTTAGCCATCTCAACAGAACGATTGTGCAATACACCGGCACCAAGACTGGCTAATTCCAACATCTCATCGTACGTGATCTCGTCTAATTTACGAGCATTTGGTACGACGCGTGGATCTGCAGTAAAGACACCATCTACATCTGTATAAATCTCGCAGGCGTCTGCATGTAATGCAGCTGCCAATGCTACTGCTGTCGTATCGGAACCACCTCTTCCGAGTGTTGTGTAATCATCAAACTTATTGATTCCCTGGAATCCTGTAATTACTACGATACGACGATTATCCAACTCATTACGGATACGCTCCGTATCAATTCTCTTCAGACGAGCATTACCATACACTTCTGTCGTATGCATCTGCACCTGAAAAGCATTCATGGAAACTGCCGGAACACCGAGAGAGTCCATTGCCATTGCCATAAGTGCAACGGATGTCTGCTCACCTGTTGTAAGAAGCATATCCAACTCTCTGCGGGACGCCTTCGGATTAATATCCTTTGCCATATCCAACAAAACATCTGTCTGTTTGCCCATTGCAGAAAGAACGACTACTACCTGATTTCCTTTTTTGTAATCTTCAATACAACGCTTCGCCACATTAAAGATCCGCTCTTTGTTGGCAACGGAAGTACCACCAAATTTCTTAACAATTAACATATCTATCCTCTTTTCTGCTCATATTACTGAGCGGCTTATTATTTCGTCTCCGGAACACGGATCTTATTGATCACATTGCCGAGTGAATCTGCTGCTGATGCATAAGCTCCCTCTGTGATCTCTCCCGTGATAAATGCATATTCGTCCGCATATCCGGCATCAATCTCTGTCACATCGCCAAACGCTTCTTTGACCTTAGCTGCATTCTGTGACTTATCTCCACGCAAACGCACGAAGAAGCTGCTCTTGCTCTCCTCAAAAGGCTCTAAAGCGATCTTCTCGGCACTCCACTGTACCTCAACGCATTTTCCTATGTTTTTAGCGACTTCCATAACATCGGAAACGACCGCACTGGCTGTTGCCAGCTTGCCGGCGCCCTGTCCATAGAACATGACATCTCCAACCATATTTCCTTTTACTAAAATAGCGTTAAATACATCGTCTACGCTATATAATGGGTTCTCCGGATAGATCAGCACCGGTGCAACTTTTGCGCTGATGCGATCTCCATCTTTCTTGCTGGAACCAAAAATTTTTACTTTGGCCCCGATCTTACCGGCATATACGATATCACGGTCTGTGATTTTGGTAATTCCCTCTGTATAAACATCGTTAAAATCCAGTGTCTTGCCATAAGCAAGAGAAGTTAAGATTGCGATCTTGCGGCAGGCATCATATCCTTCCACATCTGCAGTCGGATCTGCCTCTGCATAACCAAGCTGCTGCGCCTCTTTGAGCACTGTGTCAAAATCAGCTCCCTTATTGGTCATCTCTGTCAAAATAAAGTTCGTTGTACCGTTTAAGATACCGGAAATCTCCAATATCTCATCCGGATTCAAAGAACTCTGCAGTGGGCGGATAATCGGAATACCACCACCAACACTGGCCTCAAACAAGAAACTTACATTGTGGTCTTTTGCTATCTGAATAAGCTCCGGTCCAAAATCAGCCACCAACGCTTTGTTGGATGTGCAAACACTCTTCCCGGCCTCCAAACTAGCCTTTACAAACTCATAGGCAGGGTGTAATCCTCCCATCGTTTCTACAACCACATGAACCTCCGGATCATTTTTGATCACTTCAAAATCATGTACCAGCACTTCCTCTACCGGATCTCCCGGAAAATCTCTCAAGTCCAGCACATATTTTGTACAGATCTCATCCCCGATGCGTTTTGCTATCATCGCATTGTTCTCGCGAATAATATCAAAAACACCGGATCCGACTGTTCCGTAGCCTAACACACTTACGTTAATCATAGTTTCCTCCATTTCTCTGCCAATGTATTTTTATTTATGTCAGATGCCCCCTTACAAAAAGGAGCATAGAGCACACTGCTCATTTACTTTGTGATCCATGCTAAATATGCATTGATAAACGGATCCAGATTGCCATCCAAAACGTCTTGCACATTACCGATCTCAGCACCGGTTCGATGATCTTTGACCATGGTATACGGCTGCAGCACATAGGAACGGATCTGGCTTCCCCAGCCAATCTCTTTGGATTCGCCTCGGATACCGCTCGCCTTTTCCAACTGCTCCTGCTGTTTTAAAATATACAGCTTTGCCTTGAGCATCTGCATTGCCTTATCCTTATTCATATGCTGTGAACGTTCATTTTGGCACTGTACCACGATCCCTGTCGGGAAATGGGTAATTCTAATTGCAGAAGAAGTCTTATTGATATGCTGACCACCCGCTCCACTGGAACGATATGTATCGATACGAATATCATCATCTGCGATCTCAACATCAAGATCTTCTTCGATATCCGGCATGACATCACAGGATACAAAGGATGTCTGCCGTTTGCCGGCTGCATTAAACGGTGAGATTCTCACCAAACGGTGCACTCCATGCTCTGATTTCAGATAACCATACGCATTTGCGCCATTGATCTGCAGCGTAACTGATTTATAACCCGCTTCATCACCATCCAGAAAATCCAGCATTTCAACTTCAAATCCATGCTTTTCTGCAAAGCGCTGATACATACGGCACAACATACTTGCCCAGTCGCAGCTTTCTGTTCCACCGGCACCAGCATGAAGCGTTAATATTGCATTGTCTTTGTCGTATTCTCCACTCAAAAGTGTTTCAATACGCAGGGATTCGTATTCCTGCTCAAATTGCTGCAGTGAATCTTCTACTTCCTCCAACACGCTGGCATCATTTTCTTCCTCCGCGATCTCGATCAACATCAAAATATCATCGCGGGCGCTCTCCAATGACTCATAGCGTTCTATCACGGATTTCAGCTTTTTGGACTCCTGCACGATCTTGGCAGAATGTTCCGGGTCATCCCAAAATCCCGGATCTTCCATTGTCTTGTCCAGTTCTTCCACTCGATCTCGTTTATTAGCGAGGTCAAAGTGAATTCCCCATTTCAAGCAGTGGCTGTTCATAGTTTGCAAGCGTCATTTTGACTCTGTCAAACTCTACCATACCAACTCACCTCTTTCTATATTTTATCAATTATATCCTTCCGGCTCACGATCCGTGAACCGGAAGGCACTATAATACTTATTATGCACGGCGTCCGCAGCACTGTTTGTACTTACGTCCGGAACCGCATGGGCACGGGTCGTTTGGCTGTACCTTCTTGGTTGTACGGCGCTTTGGCTGTGCCGGCTGAGACTCATCCTTATTCGTTCCGGTAACCTTAGCAACCTGCTCACGCTCTACTTTCTGCTCGATCTTGATATGTGTGAGCGCTTTTACAGTCTCCTCTGTGATCGAATCAATCATTGCATTGAACATATCAAATCCGGCGAATTTATATTCCACAACCGGATCTCTCTGTCCATATGCCTGTAATCCGATACCTTCACGAAGCTGATCCATATCATCGATATGATCCATCCACTTGTTATCAATAACTCTCAACAGAATAATTCGCTCAACCTCACGGATCTGATCCGGATCAGGGAATTCTGCCTCTTTTGCCTCATATACCTTAACGGCTTCCTCTTTGAGTTTCTGTGCCAGATCCTCTCTGGTACCATGTTTTAACATCTCGTCGTCAAGCTGAATTCTCTTCAACGGTATGATCGGAAGCAAGACATTATTTAACTCCTGTACATCCCAGTCTTCTGCACTGCCATCCTCCGGAATGACTGAATTTACGCAATTTTCCACTTCATCGGTGATCATCTTGTAGATCGTATCACGCATACTCTCTCCATCCAGAACACGACGACTCTCTTTATAGATCACTTCACGCTGCTCATTATTAACACGGTCAAACTCCAGCAAATTCTTACGAATACCAAAGTTGTTACCCTCAATCTTCTTCTGTGCATTTTCGATCGCACTGGAAAGCATCTTGTGCTCTACCTGCTCTCCGTCCGGCATAGCATCAAACAGTCCCATGATTCGCTCTGAGCCGAAAAGACGCATCAGATCATCTTCCAAAGAAATGTAGAATCTGGATTCACCAGGATCTCCCTGACGTCCGGCACGACCGCGCAACTGGTTATCAATACGACGGGACTCATGTCGCTCCGTACCGATGATCTTCAGACCACCAAGTTCCGTAACCCCATCGCCAAGCTTAATATCGGTACCACGACCGGCCATATTCGTTGCGATCGTAACGGCACCCTTCTGTCCGGCATCCGCAATAATCTCTGCCTCCAACTCATGGAACTTCGCATTCAAGACTTTATGCGGAATGCCTGCTTTCTGAAGTTTAGCACTCAGATACTCAGAAGTATCAATTGTGATCGTACCGACCAAAACAGGCTGCCCCTTCTTGTGAGCCTCTACAATGTCAGCAACAACGGCATTGAACTTGTCCTCTTTGGTCTTATATACTGCATCATTATAGTCAATACGCGCAATCGGCTTGTTGGTAGGGACTTCAACAACGTCCATCTCGTAAATCTCACGGAACTCTTTTTCCTCAGTCAACGCAGTACCGGTCATACCGGATTTCTTCTCGTATTTATTAAAGAAGTTCTGGAACGTGATCGTTGCCAGTGTTTTACTCTCTCTCTTGACCTTAACATGCTCTTTCGCCTCGATCGCCTGGTGCAGACCATCCGAAAAACGGCGTCCCGGCATGATACGTCCCGTAAACTCATCAACGATCAAAACCTCATCGTCTTTTACCACATAATCTTTGTCGCGATGCATCAAAGAATGTGCACGAAGCGCTAAGTTGATATTATGCTGCAATTCCAAGTTGTCCGGATCTGCAAGGTTCTCTACCTGGAAGAAACGCTCTGCCTTGCGCACACCTTCTTCTGTCAGATTTGCATTTTTATCCTTTTCATCGACAACATAATCTCCGGTTTCCTGCTGTTCCTCATTCATGAGAATATCCATCTTGGAAAGTTCTTTTGCAGTACCTTTGGTCAACTGTCTTACGAAAATATCACACATCTCATACAATTTAGTGGACTTGCCACTTTGACCGGAAATGATAAGTGGTGTTCTCGCCTCATCGATCAATACCGAATCCACCTCATCGATGATCGCATAATGAAGACTTCTCTGTACAAGCTGCTCCTTGTATACAACCATGTTATCACGCAGATAATCAAATCCAAGTTCATTATTGGTTGCATACGTAATGTCACAGTTATATGCCTCACGGCGCTCATCATTATCCATATTATTTAAGATAACACCAACCGTGAGTCCCAAAAATTCATGTACTTTGCCCATCCACTCAGCATCACGCTTCGCCAAGTAATCATTGACGGTAACGATATGGACACCTTTGCCCTCTAACGCATTCAAATATGCCGGCAATGTAGATACCAACGTCTTACCTTCACCGGTACGCATCTCTGTGATACGTCCCTGATGTAAAATAACGCCACCGATCAACTGTACTCTATAATGACGCATATCCAATACTCGAGTAGCCGCCTCGCGGACAGTAGCATACGCTTCCGGCAGGATATCGTCCAACGTCTCACCGTTCGCCAAGCGCTCCTTAAATTCAGGCGTCTTAGCCTGTAGCTGCTCGTCTGTGAGCTTCTCAAATTCCGGTGCTAATGCTTCAATTTTATCAACAATCGGAATGATTCGCTTTACCTCACGCTCACTGTGAGTACCAAAAATCTTAGTAAATACACTCATAATTATCTCCTAATCTAAAATTTATAACAAACCAATCTAAAGTATATCATTATCCCCTTTCAAACGCAAGGGGTGCCAACAGCAATTTCTCGTTCTCAAAAAAAAGAGAAGACTACTTATCGATTGCTCTCAAAATAGTCTTCTCACGCTTATCTTTCTCTTAACCTAATCCCTAAGGATCTTATACCTTACCTATAATCTCTCTAAAATTCCGGCTCGATCAATCCGAAAGTGTTACCTTTACGCTTATAAACAACATTGACTTCATCTGTCTCTGCGTTACGGAATACATAGAAATTATGTCCTAACAGATCCATCTGAATACATGCTTCTTCCGGATCCATCGGCTTCATTGCAAATCTCTTAGAACGGATGATCTTGATCTCATCATCATCGTGGATCTCTTCCTCAACAAACGCTTTACTAAGACTAGCTGCCGTCTGTTGCTGATCTACCAATTTATTTTTGTATTTGCGAAGCTGTCTCTCAATGATCTCCTCTACAAGATCAATGGATACATACATATCATTGCTTACCTGCTCGGCACGTACAATATTTCCTTTCATTGGAATCGTAATCTCGATCTTTTGTCTCTCCTTCTCGACACTTAACGTCACATGAACTTCGGTTTCCGGAGTAAAATAACGCTCTAATTTGCCAATCTTCTCATAGATGGCTTCCTTGAGTCCTTCTGTAACATCGATATTCTTTCCGCTGATAATATACTGCATAGTTACCACTCCTTTGCTGTTTAATGGTTATATTATACCCCAACTCGTCCATAGAATCAAGTGAAAATGCACAATTTTTATTTTGTAATAAGAAATTTATTATGCAATTTTTACAATTTCATATCATATAACGAATATAACCCACGTTTTGCAATGCATCACATCGCCGAGCGTCGTATTGCCACAAAGTAATTTTCTATTCAGACCATACAAAAAGACAGCGATCCCCACGTTACGTAGAAACCACTGTCTTTCTTTATGGAATGAAAAATACGAATTACCTATTTTGTAAACTGCCAGGATTCGAAGTCCAATACAGATCCATCAAATTCAATATACAGATCATGCTTGCCCTGCACTGCTGCAGCCGGCACTTCGATCTTGGCATCACCGTACTCATCAAAGTTTACGGTGGTATTCACGATCTCCGTGCCATCCAGCGCATCTGCACACACTTTCAAATTGACACTACCCAGTCCGTAGCCTTTCAGCTTCGCCTGAAACGTTTTTGGACCGTTATCGCCCAGATCAGCACCCTTGATGCTTAACCAGCTATATTTATATTTTGCACGGTCTTTGATCGTATGCATCTTAGCACCATCGATCGAATTTACATAATTAACTTTGCCATTCTTGCGATATATTACATTTGTCTCAATTGCGCCCATTCCGGCATTATTCGAAGAAGTAAGACCGGAAACCGTCTGATATGGATCAAAATCAGCAAGCTGTGGTACGCCATCAAGATCCTGCTGTACAATATCAAAGGTTCCATCTGCCTTAACATTCAGCTTATTAACATGTGTACTTCGTCCTCCAAAATGGATTCCCATCGAAGTACGAAGTACCATCGTATGGTAGAACATGTAATACTCACCCTTAAATTGTACGATGCTGTGGTGGTTATTAGCGAGATCGTCAGAGCCATCCGCTTTTTTGAACACGGAGCCGCAGTTTGGAAGCACTTCTCCTACATATTTGTATGGTCCCATCGGTGAGTCTGCAACCATGTATGCGATAGAGCAAATGTCCAGATCCTTGTACTGACCGGTTCTGGTGCCCCAATCGGTACAGTAAGAATATACATATTTGTCACCGATTTTATTAATACCACTATCTTCAAAGAAATATGGTGCCTCGATCGCTTTTTCCTCTCCATCAAAAGAGATCATGTTATCTGCCAATTTGCGAATACGGGGGTATTTCTTGCTTCCCTCCGCACGAGCACAGTCACCGCCCCATACGAGATAGGAGCTTCCATCGTCATCGGTAAATACAGCCGGATCTAAAGCATCTCCCGTCGACTCATTATCTGTCCAAGGTCCTAACAAGCTGGACTTTCTCTCATCATAAAATGGGCCGGTCGGTGAATCTGCCGATGCAACGTTGATCTGATAACCACCGTTTGTATAGTAAATAAAGAATTTATCTTTGCCATTTACCTTTTTATAAGTAGCACATGGTGCCCAACAGCAATTGGAATAATCTTCCAGTCCATCTGCCGTCCCACCTGCCAGACTAAAGGTTCCGTGATCTGTCCAGTTAACCATATCCGCAGAAGAGATCACATGCATACTGGTGATATAACCATATCCGTTCTCTCCGTCATCGCCCTGACCGTAATGCTCCTGTGTATCATTGGACATATACACATATACTCTGCCATTGTACTCGATGGCTGTTGGGTCACAGGCAAAGCTATTGGCAAGAAGCGGATTATTCGCTGTCATGCCCTTGTATGAAGTCGCATAGGTCTGTGCCGGTGTTACTGCCGGATCATCCGGTGTCTCTGTTGGTGCCAGTGTTGGTGCCAGTGTTGGAACCGGCGTCGATGTCGGACTTAAGGTCGGTGCAGCCGTTGGAACTGTGGTCGGTGCAACCGTTGGCACTGTGGTCGGTGTTACTACAGGAGTTTTCTGCGGCGCTTTTGTAACCACCGGTGCAGCCTTCGTATTTTTTTTAACAACAACCCGACACTTCAATGTCTTTGTTTTCGCTTTCTTAGAAGCTTTTGCAATGTATTTTACCTTGCAGCGGATCACTGCTTTGCCTGCCTTTTTAGCTGTGATCTTTCCCTTTTTGCTGACAGCAGCGACTGATTTCTTGGATGAAGTCCATTTCATAGACTTGATCTTCTTTACATTCTTTTTCTTGAGTTTTAATGTCTTTTTGGCTCCAGCTTTCAATATCAGCTTGCCGGAAGACAATTTAACCGTTGCTTTTTTGCTTGACTTAGCTGCAGCACTTGCCGTAATTCCATCCAAAGAGGAACCGGTGACCACCATACTAAGTGCAAGCGTCATTCCCAAAACCGCTTTCTTATAATCTCTCATACTTTCCCTTTCTCCTTTTCGAACAAAGAGTTCACAGCATATCGTCCTATTCGGACAACGCATGACATACTCTTCGTCTGGTCTTTGCATCAGCCATACCTTTTATACCGTATAACAGCTATGGTATATACCGCATCGCCAGAACTACGATTACGATAATCGCGTATACAATTGTATAAAATTCTATGGCATTTTTAGTTACATTTTATCTTATATTATATTGATATGATTGTTATATTTCATGGAATATTCTGACAGATAACAGCACAAAACGGACATTCCTGTTTGGAATGTCCGTTTCCATTTCGTATAAGATATAGTTTGAGATATTATATTCTAAAAATTATCCCAACTTAGCCTTTGCTGTCTCTACTAAGCTAGCAAATCCTTCCGGATCACTGATTGCCATCTCAGACAACATCTTACGGTTGATATCAATCTCAGCCAATTTCAAACCATACATAAAACGGCTGTAAGATAAACCATTCATTCTAGCTGCTGCATTGATACGTGCGATCCAAAGTCTTCTGAACTGTCTCTTTCTCTGCTTTCTGCCTGCGAAGGAAGAGGTAAGTGCTCTCATGACAGACTGCTTTGCAACACGGTACTGTTTAGATCTTGCTCCTCTGTATCCCTTTGCCAGCTTTAATACTCTATTATGCTTCTTCTTTGCGTTTAATCCGCCTTTAATACGTGCCATTATTACGTTCCTCCTTCTATTATTTTGAATATGGAAGCATGCGCTTCATCATCTTTGCGTTTGTTGCATCAACCTCAACAGCCTTACGAAGAGTTCTCTTTCTCTTAGTAGACTTCTTGTTCAAGATGTGGCTCTTGTTTGCTTTCATCTTCATCAATTTACCTGTTCCAGTTGTTTTAAAACGCTTTGCTGCTGCACGCTTTGTTTTCATTTTTGGCATGATAAAATCCTCCTTAACATTTGTTTATTTATTAAAGAATGTTTCACAGAAACTTCTGCAAATAACACACTTTATTAGCGCTTCTTTGACAAAAACATTACCATGGATCTGCCTTCCATCTTCGGCGGCTTATCCACAACCGCAATATCCTCTACCTTTTCAAAGAAACTGTCCAGGATCTGCTTACTGTAATTGATATGTGTCATCTCTCTTCCGCGGAAACGAAGTGTAACTTTTACTTTATCTCCTTTTCCTAAGAACTTTCTTGCATGATTTGCTTTGGTGTTCAAATCATTGACATCAATATTTGGAGAGAGGCGAACTTCCTTAACTTCCATCGTTTTCTGCTTCTTCTTGGCCTCTTTTTCCTTGCGTGCCATTTCATAACGATATTTGCCGTAATCAATAATCTTACATACCGGTGGCTTTGCACCCGGAGCAATCTTTACTAAATCCAGATCTGCCTCTCGTGCAAGTTTCATCGCATCTCTAGCTGACATAATGCCAAGCTGCTCTCCGTCCTGTCCAATCAGACGAACCTCTTTGTCTCGGATTCTCTCGTTAATCATTAAATCGCTAATGGTCGTACACCTCCAACTTTCTTCATACTCTTTTTCATTTTACCCAAAGAAAAAAACGCGGGTTTCAAAGAGAAATCCACGTTCTTGCAAAAGGAAATAATATATCATAATACAATGATTATATATATTTTATACACTTTTTAGTAACCCAAGTCACTTGCTCGTGCTAAGGTGAGAGTGGATACTCTTCTTTGGTTGTGTATGATCACACAACAGTCATATACTAACACATCTTTTTTTTGGTGTCAACATCTTTTTTTTGGGGGGCAGCACTCTTTTTTTAGGCTACACTCTTTTCGGGGAGGCATCACATGTTTACGACTCTTTGTAATAGCTTTGTACGATCGCGATGATATCCCGCTCTGCACTTGGGGTCTGGGCAATGATCCGGTCGATCCCAGCTAACATAGATGCCTTTGCCTCATCATTTTCTGCCATGCGTTCCCGTAGTTTTTGGCGGCGTATATTTAAGGCATGACGCACCTCCACCATTTCTTTGGGATCTATGATCGCTAATGTCTGACTTAGCCAGATATCCGGTGTCGCGACATGATTATCACGCAGCAATTCCAGCAATTGATCCTGCACAAGCTGCAGTTGTTTTGTATTTTCCTGGAATTTGCGTTCATACTCCTTGGCACGCACATATTCCTGCCATATCTTTTCAAACTCCGCAGCATCTTTCACCTGAAACTTAGCCCGATCATAATCCAACAGACTGCGGTTATTAATGTATTTGATCTTGACACGGTTTAATAACGTCGTCGCCTTGTTGATCTTTTTGCCTAACAACGCCGCTTCTGTCCGATTACGCAATGATTCCACAAATATTACCGTGGCAGAAATTGCCGCCAGCAATATCGTTCCCAAATATGGATATATCATATCTACTTCCATCGCATAGTACAACACAGCAAACAATACAAACAACGATATAATAAGAAGAATGACAAACTTTGCCATCTTTTTCAGCGTTCTCTGATTGGCGATCACCTGACGCTGCTGCCGGTGAAGATCTTTTTTCGTCTCATCCAGCTTTTCAATATCTCCATTGATCGATGTCTGATACATTTCGGCATCATACATTTTCTTTACTTCTCTGCCAAGAACTTCCTCATACGGATCTAATAATCGGATCTGTGCATCCGTGATCGTGAGGCTGCGATTTTTGTACTGATTGCGTTCACGAGTCAGGTTCATGATACGTTTGCTTAAGTCATGCAGCGTATCTTTTGCTTCGCCGGATATTTCATCGATCCGCTGAATATCCGTCAATCGTTCACTCACCTTGTCATACTCGACCGTCGCCAACTCACGCTGATGTTCTATTTCACGGATTGCCTCACAGCACTCTGTGACAAGTCGCTTGCTTTCTGCAACATCTCCCGGTATTAATTCATTATCATCAAACGCTTCCGGCAAAGATGCCCCCTCATTCGATACTGTTTTCTGTGTCTGTGCACGCCTGCGGTCAAATTCTTCCTGTGCCAAGCGCATCTGCTCTGCCAATTCTGCCGCTTCCTGCTCTTTCTTTTCCCTACGTCTACGATTCCAAAATGCCATACCTTCCGCCTTTCTGTATATTATATACTGATCTGCTGACGATACTCCTCTTTCCAATCTCGGATCATCTCATCGATACGATCATAATATTCCGGCAGCTTTCCATTACTCGCCGGAAAACGCATCTTTTTGATCTGTCGCACTTTTACAGCGATCGAACAGCGTTTTTTACACTCTTTGTACTGATCTTCGATAGAGACCAGCCGATCCGGTAATAACCGCAACGTACTTACCGCCTCCTGCCAGGCTTGTTCATTTCCGGACAGGTGCAGTGCCGCCAAATAACACTGTAGACTTTTCTCTTTTTTATTTGTCTCATATGCCCGCAAAAAATAATCCGATGCCTGCAAATACTCACCCAGAAGACCAAGTGCCACGCCGATATTATGATAAAGCGGTGCATATTCTGCCGGACTTGCCTGCATCATATCCTCACTACGTAAGATTGCCTGATATCCCTCGACCGCACTTTCATAGCAGCCGCTCTGTAACTGCGTATCAGCCTTGATCTTACGGCATTCTCTCTCCGGAAGATGCTCTGTTTCTTCCATAATATGTACCATTTCATTGATCTGAGGTTCATCAAAATAATCGCAGCTGCAGCAGATTGTCACAACAACATCTTTTAACGCATCCTCTCGTGTTGACATTGCCTCTAATTTATCAGCAAGTTCTGTTAATGCCAGTTCCTCCCTGACCCAGTTTACGAAGCCTTTGCCAAAAATATCCCTCTGCAGCAGATAAATATTATGCGCAATAAAATAACATACTTCTTCAATGGAATATACCCGCGTATCCCCTAATTGGAAGTGATACGGCCGTTTTGCAAGCCTGCCGCAGCACTGTATCAATCGTCCCATAAAAACCTTACCTTTCTGTGTCTTCAGTTACATACTAAAAACACAACGAACACCTCTCATTTATAGACGGATACATCGTTCCCATATCCGGTTGCTCGTCGGTGATATTTCTCCGAATCCATTATCTTTCAGCGTGATCACTGCCGTCTCCCGATTCGAAAAACGTACCCGCACCGTAAATCGTGTCGTTTTATTTTCTCTTCCTTGAAAACCACTCAATGACAACATATGTATTTTGGTCTGATGTTTGATCACATCCTGGACCGCGATCTGAATCTCATATTCCTTATCCGGGATCACATCAACACTAGCATCAACCTCTTCCCAAAGACTTCCTGCTTTTGCCAAAACCACATCCTGCATCTGCGCCTCATGATATACCCGCAGAGATACATTGGCCGTGATCATATCCTCATCTAACAAAATACATTGATCCAGCTTACCCTCTCCACTAAGTTCTCTAGCCGCATAACAGGCACCTTTCGTAAAAATATTATTTCCCCGGAACACTCGACGGCCATTACATAACTTTTGCAATGCCTCTTTGGCCCACTCGCCATCAAATGCATCCCCCTGCGCATACAACGTTGTCACGGCCTGCTTATGCATTGCTGTCTCTGCAATATTCACGAATGCATACTGTGCATCTACCGACTCTTCCTCTAACATAGAGTAATCAAATACATTTGTCAGATTCTGCGTTGTAACGCCGACGATCCAAGGAATAGTCCGCCTATCCACTGTAATCTGCGAATAGAGCAACTCCTCCTTATTGAATAAAAACAATCCTACATTATTCAGCCATAATTCTTTCGGCTGACTCACCGCATAATACATATAACTTAGACGATAATTTTGTATAGACATGCGCTCCGGATACAAATTAAGCTTTTTGCCAACCTGATGCAGCAATTTGGTAAGTTCCGGCGTCTTGTCATGCACTGTAATGACCAGATGTTTGATCCTTTGCTCCGGAAACTGCTGTGTCACTGCACTAAGCAGCTTGAGCAGATACCGTTCTAACACCATTTCCGTTTGAAAAGTGTGTCCCCCTGCTTCAAACGATGTTTTCTGAAAACGTTCCAACAGGTGATCCAATATGATCTCCTCACCACCGTCTCCCTCCTGATCCGGAAAGCGCCACGTTCCCGAAGCTTTTAACCACTTTAACGCCATCGGAAACTCATATACCATCTCACCATTAATTTCTCTGCCTAGTGGAACTGCCTCATATTCGGTGCGATCAAAGCAGGTGATCTGTGAAGCCTGTTTGCCGAGATCTATGCCCAATAATAATTGATTTTTTTCGTCCATCACACACCTCCTACAACGGTTCAAAGATCGACGCTGCTATCTCTCGCTCCATTGTGAATGATTCCATTAAGTCGATCAATTTTTCATCTTCTCCGGAATTTTTAGCCGCCATCATCTCATTTAACTTCGCATATCTGCTGCCGGTATCCGGATGAATATCGTCTTTGCCTGTCGTAATTTCCTGCACTTCACTACGATGATCCTTACCATTATAATGTTCTGTAATATAATACTCTAACCTTTCATCCTCGAACAGTACAAATTCCCTGACATGGATCCCCGCAAAAACATTGTGCATCTTCACTTCTGCATATTTTCCTTTGTCAGCTCCCACATAAATCCGGTAATGCAATGCCACATCATGATCCGGATTTGCGATATATTCCACATAAACCTGATCCAGCACATGCTCCGGCAGACTGATCTTGCCATAAAAATTCCGGTAAAAGGCAAATATCATCTTTTGATCATATAACTTTCCTACATGGTAATCTGCAAATTTTGCTTCCTCTTCAGAAAGCTCTGCTTTACTGCTCATGTGCTTTAATACCGCCAGCAAACACGGCATATCCTCTTTCTTCTGCACATCCACAAAATAATCTGCGAACAGTTCTTCCGGTAATTCACGTCCACGCAGCAAATATTCATAAGCCATCCACTTCTTAAACGCACGTATGATCTGCTTATTGCCCGCATGCTCTTTATATTGTGCAAATACCGTAAAAACCTCCGGCACCACTTCTCCTGAGAAAATACTCTGTGCTAATAACCGCTCTTCCAAAGACTCTCTCGAAAGATCCCCTGCTGCCTGCCACAGACAAACTAACTCTGCAACGGTACCACTGAAAAAACGCATCAAATATTTAAGGACCGGCTCGTTATACGCATTTTCTGTAAATAATTTCCAAGCCAGGCATAACATTCTCTCATCCGGCACTGCAGAAGCATCCTGAAATGCCTGTTCAGAAATTGTCTGCAATCTCTTTATCGGAATCCCTTCAAAACCAAACTGTAAAATTCCTTCCATCGCTTTCGCAAAACATTCACACCAGGCACAATATTCAATCATGCGTCCCCTCTCGCCGGCTTCTACTGTCGTCCAGTCAAGCTGTTCCAATGCTTCCTCCAAACGACCCCGTTCTCCTCGCTGATAAAAATACTGCATCTGCTTTAACTCTAGCGCATGACGGTAGTTCTCACGAAGCCCCTCACACGCCAAAAGCTGTGCACGGAGTTCTACCGTTTCTGCAGTGTCCACCACCTGCTTTGAAGCCTGTTCTCCCAACGCCAGCAATAATGCCCGGTTCTGTTTATCAAAGCGGTAACATACCTCTTTCATCCCATCCATTTCCAATAATGGTTTCAACTGATACCAGGAATCATCTGCGTAGCGGTGATATTCCCGATCGATCAAAAAGAGCTTTGCCCGACTTGTAGCACAAGTTATAACCGCTTTCCCCTTTACAAACGGTGCAAAATGCTCCTCAGATAGTTCCGGATGGCTCACATAGACCCCCACCATATTCGGATTATCGCAGGTAATCTCATACTGAAGAAGAAACCCGGCCAATTGAACTGCCATCTCTTTGTCAAGTACTTCTTCCGTAACAAACTCATTGTATAACACACCAAGATTCGTACTGATCCTGCCCTCACGCAGTTGCTTCCACGTAAAGTTCTGCATCAGTGTGCGATAAGATTCATATGTCTCCGGATCTTTGTCCTTTTGCCGCACAACGTAAGCATATAACATCGCCTTTTTATCGACAGTCAGATGGTTATCATATAGGAAATACAAAAGCACAGAATGCGTAAATGCCATTGTTTCCTTCTCATCGATCGAATACATATAATATTCGTATAGTTCCGTAATTTTAAGATTATGATTCACACCACGCTCATACCAAACAAAGGCATCTTTCGTTGTGATCTGTCCCCTCATCAGCATCTTGCAGATCACTGTTAATATCTCATCCTCCGGATAACGATCGTACAGTAATGTCATATCCTCCAACACTCCTGCCGAATACTGACGCAGTCTTCCTGCCAGATACACATAGCGCAATGCCGTCTCTTTTTCAATAAAGTGGTTCTTGCAGCCCCAGTGAAGTGCCTGAACGATCACTTCAGAAAGTTCCGTTAAATACTTCGGTGTATCATTTAATATCTGACAGATCTCCAAATAAAAGATCGGACTGTAGCATCCATCAGTAAGCTGTTCTAATATTGTCGTAAACTTCTTTTTTTCAGACTGCAACTCCGGATCCAGATACAAAAGGCACCAGAGCACCTGTGCATCCTGTCCGGTCTCCTCATAACAATCACGTATCTGACGGATGCATTCTTCCTTTACTGACTCGTCATCCGTCCAGATCCCCTTCAGATAGCAAAATCCCGCATAGCGCTCCGGATGTTCTTTCCTTAACTCTTCCGCCTGCTCCTCCAGACTATTCAACCCTTTTGTCACAACCTCTGCCTGATGTTCCATAATGGCAAGATGGATGCGATACAACTGTAGTCTGGTGCTGTTTTTTTCTAATCCACTCCCCTGCAAAAGCTGATCCATCTCCTGCAGATAGTCCTGCAGTGGAAGTCTGTTCATACAAAACGCCAAATGACGTTTCAACATTTGGCACAAAGTACGCTGCTCTCTGCGATTTTTCTGCGCCTTTTCATGCTGTACTCCCGGTTTGACTGCCACAACAGAAATCTTAATGGTCTGTCTCGTATTTTTTATCTCAATGCGTGCATAATTCTTCCCCATAACCATCTGTTCCGGGTCAATCTCATACTTGCAGACAAAACGATCCCCTACAAACTCTTCTGTTGTAATATGTTCATTCTCTATACGAAGAAAGGACGCATCAGAACATATCTGAAACTCCTCGTATCCCCAAGTGTTTTTCGTGATGCTGATCTCGTCCTGAAACGCTTCTCTACAAGCATCATACTGCCTATACACCTGTTCTACAGCAATCGTAACCGGCTTCTTTTTGCCGATCGACACCAAAAAATTGTCCAATGCGTTCTTACGCCCTGCAGACGCACGCAGTCCATCATAAATTGCCTGTTTCTGTGCGTCCTTCGCCAACAATCCATCGCGAAAGGCCGGCGTGTCAAACAACTTCACCCCGGCTTCTATATCTTTTTGTACCAGTGAGACAAACTGGCTTAAATCTTCAATCTGATGTCCAGATGCCTTTGCCTTCACAGACTCCTTTGGAATGCAAAGTGAAACTTTCTCATTACCGCAGTCTGAAATGATCTGCAATACACTTTCAAAATTCTCTCCGGGTTTCACCCGCTCCATGTCGACCGATACAACGATCGTACTGTCCACGCCACGAAAATTGACCGGATCGATCGTGATCTCCGGAGCATGCGTTGTCACTATACCTTTCATCAGGTGTCTCTTCTCGTTCGATATTACAAGGCTTGTCTGATACACCTGCTTTGTAACATGGTTCCAGTCGAGTACCTCCGGCGTCACGATCACCCGTGACTGTTCATATTCATAATTTCCTTCTGCCAACCGGTTAATCTTCTCTCGCATACCGTCCTCCATGCCTGTACTAATTCCCTCAAACACCACACACTCCGATCATCTCCCCAAACCACATAATAAGTAATATATGGCTGACCAACACTTTCTGAATGTGCGAAGTTTGTGCAATTTATAGTATAGTATACCATTTCTCTTGGTCTTGCACAACACCCGACACGGGTGTATACTACCCTCAAAGAAAGGAATGACAGTTATTATGAATAAACTAGAACCAAAAGAACATTTTCATGGCAGCGATCTCGAAAAGATCGAAGAGATCTACGGTATTCCCAAGGAGAATATCATCAGCTTCTCCGCCAATGTGAATCCGCTGGGGATCTCCTATGATCTGCGCAAAGAACTTCCAAAACACTTAGATGCAATTACGCGTTATCCTGATCGGGAGTATACCTCCCTTCGAAAGTGTATTGGTGAATACGTGCATACCGACTATGAAAACATTTTGGTCGGCAACGGTTCCACCGAACTGATTTCTTTGGTAGCTCAGATCATGCAGCCCAAAAATGCATTGATCGTAGGACCAACTTACTCGGAATATGAACACGAAATTTCTTTAGTCGGCGGACGTTCTCATTACTTCCGCCTGCAGGAGAGTGACCGTTTTCTCCTCGATATCAAGGCACTCAGCAAAGCATTGACCAAAGACGTCGATCTGCTCGTGTTGTGCAATCCCAACAACCCAACCTCTTCTCAGATTGACCGTCAGACAATGCGCATTATTTTGGATAACTGCAAGGAACACGGTATTTTCGTTATGGTTGATGAGACTTATGTGGAATTTGCACCTCACCCGGAAGAAATCACCTCGATCCCGCTGGCAGAATATTACAATAATCTGATCATTTTACGCGGTATTTCCAAGTTTTTTGCAGCTCCCGGACTGCGCCTGGGATACGCTGTATGCGGCAACCGTAAACTGCTGCATGAGATCGACAGCAAAAAGAATCCGTGGACGATCAATTCTCTCGCAGCTATCGCCGGCGAGATCATGTTCCGTGACAAAGCATATATTCACGATACGTATCAATTGATCGCAGGCGAACGGGAGCGTATCTGCCGGATCCTTGACACCCAAGATACTCTCACCTATTACCCGCCAAGTGCAAACTTTGTCCTTCTTAAAATACAAAAAGAAGGCGTCACTTCCGAGGATCTGTTTGACACTGCCATTCGACAGGGTCTTATGATCCGCGACTGTTCCACCTTCCCATTTCTAGATCAGAAGTTCATTCGATTCTGTTTTATGATGCCGGAAGACAACGACAAGCTGCTTGATGTATTGCTCCACAAACTGCAATAAAAAAGCAAAGCCAGCGCTTTGCTTTGCAAGAATTGCTTTAGCAATTCAGTATTTCTATGATAGAAACGATCACCCAAGCGTGACCTTAAGAGATATCTTATTACGACCCCTAGAGGCTTTCCTCGATACGACAACCTTAACCGTATCGCCGGACTGATAGTTTCTAAGGGTCTCTTTTATTGCTGCAGGTGTAGAAACATCATTATCGCCGATACGCAAGATAACATCGGCTGTCCGCATCCCCCCCTTAAAGGCAGGAGAAACCGCATTTACATCATCGACGTAAACTCCCTGCGCCAAATTCAACTTTTTCGCCTCTGCTGTGTCCACCGCACTTCCCATCACTCCCAAATAAGCATCGGTATGTCCCTGTATCATCGTCTTGATATAACCTTGTAAACTCTCGATCGCAATAAAAGCAGACTCTGAAGTTCCGGTGATATTCGTATAATTTTTAGTTAAAACGCCAATCATTTCTCCTTTGGTATTCAGCACAAAACCCGCTCCATCCTTACAATATGGTATATTCATCGTACACAGAGCAAGAGAAGAATCCGGCACAGACACCGAAAGCTGATTATTCGTGATAATGCCGGAATTAACGGAATACATAACACCATTTGGCTGTCCGACCGCTAATATTCTCGACCCCAATGCATTTTCACGCACAACTTTACGTGTGATGATCTTTAATTTATTCCGTGTATCCTGCGAAAGATCTGATTGTTTCACTCGGTATACTGCCATATTGATCCCGGTATCACAACCTGCCAACTCTACCGCGGCCTCACTGCCATCTGCAAATGTTGCTACCATCTTCAGATGTTCCTGTGACGTATTATATGAAGTCAATATATACAGATACCTCTTAGATTTTTGAAACAAAACACCACAAATATGCTTGCTGTCTGTAGAAAGCATCTGCTCCGAATCTTTGCGAAGCTGAACAAGCGAAGATTTTGCTGCATTCCCATTATCGATCAATTGCTGTGTGAGATGATCATATTGTTCTAGGGAGGATAATTGTGACCGATTACTTTTCTGCGCCGGATCCGTTTCCCGTGCGGCTGCTTCCGTCTCTTCCGTACTGTCAGGCTCTTGATCTGACGGTGCCGGCGTTACATAGATAATCTCCGTGTCCAACGCCTCCACCGGCATATATTTACGCATAACATAAAAAGAACTCATTGAAATAACAGCAAATAGTATCAAGATTCCGCAAAACAAGGCGATTCGTCTCACTATCTTACGCATCTTTTCTCTCCCCTGTGGGCGGATCTGCTCCTTGATAAACTGATATTTCCGTTCCTCATGTGATTTTACATTCTGATCGGAATCCTCCGTGTGATTTTCCTTCATTCCACATCCTCCATGCCATCTGTATTCCTATGCTTTCCTTCTATCTCTTAAAGCTGCATTTGTATGCAAAACTGTCTAAACCAAACTTTATTATAACATATACTTATGAATAAGTTATGAACAATGCATGAACCAAACCCTATTTTTTGTAAAGTTTCGGACTGTCAACGTACTTCAGGAATGACCGGATTTAAGGTGCAGCACTTGCAGTATAACCTATTTGTAGTGTATTATAATGTTGGGGTACGTTTTGAATAACCTTGATCTTTGGATCAATTAGCAGGACATAAGATGCCTGACACTCGAAATATACGGATCCGGAAAGGAATACCAAACAGCTATGAATAAAAAAGTTTTAAATACATTGGAATATGACAAGATCGTCGAGCAGCTTGCTAAGCTGGCGGGTTCTGATGGCGGCAAGAAACTGTGCCGCTCTCTGACACCGATGACAGACCGCGATGAGATCTTAGAAGCACAGTGCGAGACTTCCGATGCTTTGACGCATATTATGACACAGGGGCCAATCTCCTTCCAGGGCGTGACCCCCATTAAAGAAAGTCTAAAACGCCTAGAACTCGGTGCACCTCTTAGCATGCGGGAATTGTTAGACATTTCCTCTCTGTTAGCCTGCGCAGGGCAGACCAAGCACTACTTTCGCAAGAGCTTAAATGAAAACGAAGAGACAGGCGACTGCCTGAATGAACGTTATCAACTTCTCGAACCACTTGCACCTCTGATGCAGGAGATTCGTCGATGCATTATCGCAGAAGACGAAATGGCGGATGATGCCAGTGCCGGTTTGAATCAGGTACGCCGCAAATTAAAAAGTACCGGTGACCGTATCCACGAACAGCTTGGCGTTCTCCTCAACAGTCATCGTTCTATGCTGCAGGATGCCATCATTACTATGCGAAACGGACGCTATTGTCTGCCGGTCAAGGCAGAATACCGCTCCTCTTTTCACGGAATGCTGCATGATCAATCTGCGACGGGAGCCACGCTCTTTATTGAACCAAATTCCGTCGTCAAATTAAATAACGAGATCCGTGAATTAGAACGACTGGAGCAAGATGAAATAGATAAGGTGTTGGCAGATTTAAGCAATCAAACTGCTGAGCAAAGCTTCTTGGTCGAACAGGATCACCGAATCCTGACAGAGTTGGACTTTATCTTTGCCAAGGCAATGCTCGCCAAGCAAATGAAAGCAACCAAACCTCGTTTTCCGGAGGAGCGCTTTATCGAGATCAAACAAGGACGTCATCCTCTGATCGCAGCCGATAAAGTTGTTCCGATCGACGTGCATTTAGGTCGCGATTTTTCTTTATTGATCGTCACCGGTCCAAATACCGGTGGTAAGACTGTTTCCTTAAAAACCGTTGGACTGTTTTGTTTAATGGGACAGGCCGGTTTACACATTCCTGCTTTTGACGGATCAAGCTTACGTATCTTTCACGAAGTATACGCCGATATTGGTGATGAGCAAAGCATTGAACAAAGCTTAAGTACATTTTCCTCTCATATGGTAAATACCGTATCCATCTTAGAGCAGGCAGACGAAAACAGTCTGGCACTCTTTGATGAGCTCGGTGCCGGTACTGATCCGACAGAGGGTGCGGCACTCGCTACCGCAATTCTTGCGAATCTGCATAAGCGCCATACACTTACCATGGCAACAACACACTATAGCGAGCTCAAGCTCTATGCATTACAGACGCCGGACGTTGAAAACGCGTGTTGTGAATTTGACGTTTCCACTCTACGGCCGACTTACCGTCTGTTGATCGGTGTTCCCGGTAAAAGTAATGCGTTTGCCATTTCTCACAAGCTGGGACTGTCCGACGATATTATCGAAGATGCCAAACACCACGTAGCAAGCGATGCTACACAGTTTGAAGATGTACTTGCAGATCTGGAGCAGACACGTATCCGTCTTGAAAAAGAGCTTGCCGATGCTTCGGAAAGCCGCAAAGAGATTTCCAGACTGCGCAAAGAATTGCGCGAAAAAAACGACAAAATAGACAACTCCAAAGAACGCATCCTGCAAAATGCAAACGAAGAAGCAGGCCGGATCTTGGCAAAAGCCAAAGACTATGCGGATGAAACGATCCGCAAATACACAAAATGGGCAGAAAGCGATGCACATATCCGCGAAATGGAGGCAGAGCGCACCAAATTGCGGGAACAGATCAATAGCAAGCAATCCCATTCCTTAAAGCCTGCAAAACCAAAGAAAGCATCCGGTCTCAAAGCAAAAGATCTGTTCATTGGTGCTGACGTCCGCATTTTATCTTTAAATTCTGCAGGAACGGTCAGCACATTGCCTAACGATAAAGGCGATCTTTTTGTACAAGCCGGATTGCTGCGCACAAAAGTAAATATTCGGGATCTGGAGTTGATCAAACAACCAAAGCCGGAAAAAAATAAGACGAAGAACACCGGAAGCGGCCGTATCGGTATGAGCAAAGCCGCTACCATGCATCAGGAAGTCAATTTGATCGGTATGACGGTCGATCAGGCAATGCCTGTCATGGAAAAATATCTGGATGATGCCTACCTTGCACATATGACACAGGTAACCGTGATCCATGGCCGCGGTACCGGAGCACTCCGCACAGCGGTACACAACCGTCTTAAAAAATTAAAATATGTCAAGTCGTATCGCTTAGGCGAATTTGGAGAGGGCGACATGGGTGTTACGATCGTCACCTTCAAATCCTGATGATCAACTTATGACATTGTCCATCTCATAAAGGAGGAAACACAACATCATGAAAGAAAAACAAAGAATACTCGTTGTCGATGATGATGAAAATATTGCAGAACTCATCGGATTATATCTCAACAAAGAATGTTTCGAAACAAAACTGGTCTATGACGGCGAGCAGGCACTAAAAGCCGTTAAAGACTTTGCGCCTAACCTTGTCCTGTTAGACATTATGCTTCCGGGAATTGACGGCTACGAAGTACTTCGAGAGATTCGCCGCGGCGGTTCCCTTCCTGTCATTATGCTGTCTGCCAAAGGAGAAACATTTGACCGCGTTTTGGGACTGGAACTTGGGGCAGATGATTACATTATGAAACCGTTTGACTCCAAAGAAATGGTTGCACGCGTCAAAGCCGTGCTTCGGCGAAGCACCAAAGCGACAGTCGGCGAAAGTACTCCGACACCGACACCGCAAGTGCCACAGCAGGAATTGGAGATCGTTACTTTTCCGGATCTTCAGATCAACCTGTCCGATTATTCGGTCCACTATAAAGACCAAATGATCGAGATGCCGCCAAAGGAATTAGAATTGTTCTATTTCCTGGCGTCCCATCCAAACCAGGTGTTTACCAGAGAACAACTCTTAGATCATATTTGGAGTTATGACTATATTGGTGATACTCGTACCGTCGACGTGCACATCAAACGTTTGCGCGAGAAATTCAAAGACCATGATCAGTGGAAATTGGCTACGGTATGGGGAATCGGCTATAAATTCGAATTTCACGAGAAAGGGAACGCATGAAAGTAACACTCCGTCTGCAGTTTATTACTGCATACTTATTGTTGGTAATCTGCATCTTTGTGCTGATCAATACGTACGGCTACTCCCTAACTTACAATTATTTAGAGACAAAAAAAGAGCAGCAGATTTCCAGTGAAGCCTATTATCTGACTTCACATTACGCCAGTACACAAGGCACTCCTGAGGATGGTGCATTTACACTGCAAAAACAAAGTACCATGCTCAGTTCTCTCTTTGATACTCGTGTCTGGCTTGTCAGCCCCACCGGAACGATCCTTTCAGATTCTTCCGATTACGACTATGTTGGCAAAAACATCACTGATTCCGACAGTGATTTTCTAAATCGGCAATCCGTTAAGGGAGCACGACCAAAGGGCATCATGAAATCCAATGTTCTCGCTGTCATCTGCCCTCTTACCGGTTCTAAAGAAACCAAGGGATATTTGGTCCTGTTGACACCGCAAAAAGCCATCAAGGAAGAAGCAACTCTGATCTTAGACACGATCCTGATCTGTTATTTATTATTACTTTTGGTATCTGCCATCGTATTTTTGCTGCTGTACTGGCGCAGTGTATATCCTCTCAAGCAGCTTGCACACAACGCCAAAGAGTACGCAGATGGCCACTTTGACCAAAAGCCTGCAAAATTAGGCGGAGCTGAACAGCTCGAACTCGCTTCTGCCGTAAAATATCTTGCGCAAAAAAACAAAAGCATGATCGAATACCAACGTCAGTTTTTAGCAAATGTATCTCACGATTTCCGCTCACCACTGACTTCGATCCGCGGTTATACTGAGGCTTTGGCAGATGGCACGATCCCACCGGAAATGCAGGAAAAATATCTGCACATTATCCTGTTTGAGACAGGCAGGTTGACAAAACTAACGTCAAATCTGCTGGATCTTAACCAGTTTGAGCATAGTGGCTTGATCGTAGAACTCGAACGATTTGACCTGCACAACACACTCAAAGAGACGATTGAAACATTTGAACCACAATGCGAAAAGAAGCATCTGTCCATTGATTTATTATTAGATGGCAAAGAATTATATGTCAAGGCGGATCAATCCAAGATACAACGCGTGATCCAGAACTTAGTCGACAATGCCATTAAGTTCAGCAATACTAATTCCGTTATTGAAATTCATACGGTCAAAAAGCATCACAAAGTTTTTGTTTCCGTCAAAGATCATGGCATTGGTATTACCAAAGAAGAAGCTTCTAAAATATGGGATCGATTTTACAAGAGCGACAGGTCCCGTGGCAAAGATAAGACTGGAACCGGCTTAGGGTTATCGATCACGAAAGAAATTATTGAAGCACACGGGGAACATATTAATGTGATCAGTACCGAAGGTGTTGGCACAGAATTTATCTTTTCCCTTCCGCTAGATGAAGAATAATACAAAACCAACGCGTTCCTTTGTAATGATGCTCCATAGTTTGGAACGTAATTACAAAGGAGTGCAACAAAGAAAGGTTCGTCATTTCAAATTGACGAACCTTTCTTCTTGATATAAATATTTGCTATATAGTCATGCCAAAATCTACACGGCTTACTCGCATCTGGTACCAAGAATACCAGCTACTTCGTATTCATAATCGTTGATATCTTTGGTCATTGCAAACGCCTCATCTACATCAACGTCATAAACTCTACCATTCTTATAACCGATCAAACGATTCTTCTTACCCTGCTCAATGACATCAATTGCATAAGCACCCATTACAGATGCATACACACGATCTCTTGCTGTCGGACTGCCACCACGCTGCATATGGCCAAGGATCGTTGCACGTGTCTCAATGCCTGTCTCCTCCTCAATGCGTTTAGCAAGTCCATAAGAATGACCGATTCCTTCTGCATTCACGATCACCTGATGTGTCATGCCTGCTTCTCGGTTGCTCTTGATGATTCCCATCAAACGATCATAATCGTTATCAAATTTCTCCGGGATCAAGATCTGCTCTGCACCATTAGCAATACTACACCACAATGCAATATATCCTGCGGAGCGGCCCATAACCTCGACAACGCTGACACGCTCATGAGAGTTGGAAGTCTCGCGGATGCGGTCAATTGCTTCCATTGCAGTATTTACTGCAGTGTCAAAACCAATCGTATACTCAGTGTAAGCGATATCCAGATCGATCGTGCCCGGAATACCAACAATATTTACACCATATTTTGACAGATCACGTGCCCCCTTGAAAGAGCCGTCACCACCAATAACGATCAGAGTTTCAATACCGAGTTCTTTACAGATTCCTGCTGCTTTCTGCTTACCGGCGTCCTCACCAAACTCTGCACTTCTTGCTGTAAACAAAAATGTACCACCATGCTGTAACTTCTCTGATACATCGTGGAATGTCATCTTAGAGATTTCTTTATTTAATAATCCATTATATCCTCTACGGATTCCATATACCTCATAACCCTTTGCAATACCCGTACGTACTACGGCACGCACTGCTGCGTTCATTCCAGGCGCATCTCCACCACTAGTCAATACGGCAATCTTGCCTTTACATTCACCCATAATATCCTCCATTTCTGTCATTTGTTTGACTGTCTGTGCCTGATTATATTTTGCACAACAGTATTATTCTATTATGTTCCCGCCCTTTTTTCAATATCTATTTGGAAAAAAGTAAGGTCTTTTCCATAAAAATAGATTATCACCTCATAATTTTATACAATATCCGGATTTTCCCAGCTAAGTCTATGTAGGTTTCCTTCGGTCTGCATCGAGAAAAAGTCATTTTGGCGTAACGCCTCATACAGTACGATCGCCACAGAATTCGATAAGTTCAAGGAACGTATCTGTGGATTCATAGGAATACGGACCGCAGTGTCCGGCGTCTGCACCAAAATTTCTTCCGGAATCCCTGCACTCTCCTTACCGAACATAATATACGCATCTTCCTCATAGGAGACATCTGTATATCGATGACGTGCCTTTGTCGTCGCCATATACATCTTGTCTCGTGCTTTTGGATTTTTTTCCAAAAAATCCTCATAGCTGTCATAAATAGTGACATCCAAATGTTCCCAGTAATCTAATCCTGCCCGTTTCAGCATTTTATCATTGATCCGAAAACCCATCGGCTCGATCAAATGCAGCCTCGTGCCGGTGGCACAACACGTCCTTCCGATATTACCGGTATTTGCCGGCATTTCCGGCTCCAAAAGTACAATATTTAACACAACAATCACTGATTCCTTTCTGGCATAGATCCAATATCTATAGCCATTGCTTCCTACTCATATATCTTGTATAACTCATCACTGCCTGCCGGCTCTAAAAATCTCGTTTCCTCTCCACTGCGTATCACACGGTCATTACCTTCCGTAGCGCGTCCGATCACCGCTGCCGGTATTCCTGCCTCCTGCAATCGCTCTACTAACAAATTACCATTCTCGCAGCCGATTAACATACAGCCACTCGATATGAGCAGATACGGATTGATATCAAAAACCTCACACAATTCTATTGTCTCCTGACGGATCGGTATTTTATCAAGATCTGCAACGATACCGACTCCCGATGCTGCGCCCATCTCCCACAGTGCGCCAAAAATACCACCTTCCGTCACGTCATGCATAGCATGCACACCATGCTGCATTGCAATCTTCGCTTCCGGCACAACTGAAATATGCTTCAGAAAACTTTCTGCTGTATCAATAAGATGAGCCGGCAGCGTTTGTTCCAAAACATCTCGTTTCTCAGCCGCTATGATCGCAGAACCTTCTAACCCTGCCCATTTCGTCATGACCAGCTCATCGCCGGGCTGCACTCCTCCCGTCGAAAGGAGATCACCACGCGCAACCTTTCCAACCCCTGTCACTGTGATGACCGGTCGATTCACGGCGTCAGACACCTCCGTATGTCCGCCTAAAATCTCGATCTGCAACTCATCGCATGCCTGCTCCAATTCGCTCATAATTCGTCTGAGGTCCTGTTCCTCCGTCTCCGGCGGCAAAATAATGCTACTCAAAATACCTATCGGCTCCGCTCCTGCCGTTGCCAGATCGTTCGCCGTAATATGTACGGCAAAGACCCCCATCTGCTTGTCTGCCCCAGTGATCGGATCCGTAGAAAGCACAAAAACCTCTCCCTGCTCCGGTGCGACTGCTGCACAGTCTTCTCCAACACCCGGATGCAGCAAAACCTCTTGTCGTCTATGGTGAATCTGCTTAAATACCGCTCTTTTCAGTACATTTTCCGGTACTTTTCCTATCTTCATATTCGTTTGCTCCTTTGTTATCCCGCTCAATCTTATCCGCTAACGTATTCCATTTTAACGGCATAATAGTATATGTTTTACTCTTCCGTTACCGGCTTTGTAGTCTTTTTGGCTGCAGCTGTTGCTTTTGGCTTTGCCGTAGCGTTCTTGGCCGGTTTCTTTGTAGACTTTGGTTTTGCCGTCTTCTTCGGCTCCTTCGAACTCTTTGGCTTGCCTGTTGCTTTTGGATCCTTCGTTGCCTTTGGATCCGCTGACGCACTCGGCTTTGGTGAGCCTGCGGCACCTGCTCCCACCGTCACATGACGCGGTTCTGCCGCATAAGAACTGCTATTGAGCTGCACCTTGTCCGTTTGTTTGCCATTTACTTTAATGATCTTCCACAGCTTTGCCTTATATCCGACATGCGCAGACTGTGTTACCTCACGATACGATGCAGGCTTTGTCTCATCCACCGTCTCTTCATCATCTCCCGGTTGGATCGTCTCTAAGATCTCCGATTCAAAAGAAATCTCCCGACCGCTTTCTCTTGTCTCCTCGCCGTAAATACGAAAAGAAAGTACACCGCCCTCGGCTGATGCCGCAATGTAAACTGGAGCATTGGTATTATTCTTAAATTTAAAATCCTTATAATCACCGGCAATCGCCGCGTCACGCGACACGTCAACATAACTTACCACCATGGAATGTGGCGAGCGCTCTACTACCTCTAGCTCTGCATTGATCACCGCATTATATAATGTCGTGGAAACCTGGCATACGCCACCACCAACGCCATCAACCACTTTACCGCTGGAATATTCCGATGCACTTTTGTAACCATTTGCCTCTGTGCGCTCCTTGATCACCTTGATCGTGGAAAATGTTTTGCCCGGATATAAAATTGTTCCATTGATCCTTCCGGCCGCCGTCTGTACATTCGTCGCACGTGCCGCCGTTGATGTTGCATAAGACGTTGAATAACGTCCCAGCAGATCTTGGCATTTCGATACCATTTCCTGCGTGTACTTTGGCTCTGTTGTCTCCACAATCGCCTGTACCGTATAGGAATCCGACTGGTCTGCTTCCTGCAGCGTCTTGCGGATACGATCGATCGTTTGGTCAACCTGCAATTCTCTGCCGGTACGTTCCTTAGATGCAACAAATCGTCCATTTTTTAAGGATAATTTGGAATTTTTGGCTTTCACATCAAACTGTGTGCACTCTTTTTCAACATATTCTTTGAGTTTCTGCTCATCAAACGAATACTTTAAGGCAAATGTTTTGCCGGATTGATGCGCATTCTCCACTTCGCGCATACGCTTTATCAAGTTACCCTTTTTACCAACTGCGTATGCCTGATCGATCAACTTTTCTTCCGAAAAGTGCATTCCGAGTGATTCAAAATCTGTTTCCAACTCATTCTCACCGATCTGGATAACAACCTTTCGGCTAAGCAGCCCTGCAATATGATCATCTACGGCATTCTCAGCCTCAGCTTTCGTCATTCCGCCAACTTCGACTTTGCCGATCTTAACCCCTTCACAGATCGTATGCTTTGATCCAAAGATCCCGGAAGAAGCAAGCTCTGCAGCCACTGCCACGCCGACAGCCAAAAGACAGCCAACTATAAAAATACCGGATAAACGTTTATTCTTGTTTGTCATAATCAATAAGCCTCCCAATTCACATTATATTTTGTCATAAATAAGAGTCCTTCGCAAGTCAAAGATTTCTTCATAATTTGACATTTTTTCAGTTATTTTGTATAGTCGATTTTAACCGGGAAAATGCAAGGTCAGTGTTTTGCGATATATCGCACTACGCGGCAGCAATTTCCGAATCAACAAAGGCAAAAAGCAAAAGGGCGTCCATTCTATCCTTATAGAATAAGCGCCCTTTATAACCCCGCCGATGAACTATTTTACTAAATACTCTAAGACCATAGGCAAAACCATTGCAATAATAACTAAAATACAGATTACTGATGCAATTCTTTTCTGGTTTTTACGATTAAAAAAGTTCATTGTTACCTCCTGTCTGTCCCCGGTACAGCCCCACCCGCGATGCAAGCTTGTCGGTTCGGCTGTCGGCTTGCAGGCTGAGAAAGGAATATGTGATCATCATGAATACTATACCTATATTTTTTGTCCTCTTCATTGTATTCATAATTTATGTGCAAGTCAAGATGAAACAAGGGGCAAAAACACCACAGTGGAATCAATCTTTTTGGAGCAAAGAAAAAGCTTCTAACTTCGCCCGCAAAAAAGATATTTCCGAATTGGATTATCTCGAAGTTGATCAAAACCTGCTGCCGTGGGACGATCAGGCAGACGGTGCTATACAAGACGCCCAGGATGATGTGCGCGAGATACTGAAACGTCCTATTTTGAACCTGCAGGGAATGAGCAATGCTGATATTAAACTCAACTACGGCATTGCCAATTTTGAGATCCTTTCTGCCTGCGATCAAAATTATGCCCGACTGATCCGGGCACTAAATCAATGGGGAGAGGCACTCTATCAGTCGGAGAAGCTGGCAGACGCAGAGAGCATTTTTTCGTATGCACTGGATATCGGGAGCGATATATCAAGCACCTACATTACCCTTGGCAAAATATACGCTCAAACTGACCGTATTGAGCAGATCCAGCCTTTGATCGAACGTGTCAAAAAACAGGACTTCTTTATGCGGGACACTGTCATAGACAAACTGACCGGAATCGTCCGATCTTACCAATAGAAATGAGGTTGACCATGAATAGCAGAAAATCACTATATGACAAACAAGAGTTTTATCGCAAAGGAGCTATTCTGAAAGCAAGTTTTCAGGGGATGCGTTATCAGGTAGAAAAATGGCAAAAAGACAATGAAGAAGAATGTTTTCGCGCTGCCATATGGCCTGAGCCGTTTTGCTTTGAAAAGACACCGGAAGAAAATAAAACCTATGCGTATTTTCCGTATACCGAAGAAGGACTGGATGACGTCTATGATTGGCTCTGCACCCAATATGACGAGAAGAAAGACCGCTGGGACCAGGCAGGGGAATCTGCCATGATCTTTCCAAAAACATGAAAAGCTCCCAAAATATGACATAATTATTACATATTCTTTACAGAATCACCCTATTATGATAGAATATCAAAGGTTTTATCGTTGTTTTGGCGTGTTCTTATGCCGAACGATCGGCATTTCCATTCCAAAGCGGCATTGATCATATGAAATAGAAATGAGGAACATTATGCATCGCTTGATTCAATTATTAAAGCGGTACCGTCATTACAGACAGTATCAGAAATTATTAAAATACCGTAAATATTCACGCTATGGCGCTGACTTCCGCTCCATCGCACGTATCAAAGAATATATTAAGGACTGCATTTACCTGATCGTTCTGCGCGTCTTTTATATTTTCCCGATCAAGAAAAACCGGGTTATGTTTATGAGTTTTGAAGCCGGCAAATACGCCTGCAATCCTCGCCGCATCTCCGAATATCTGGCAAAAAATTATCCGGACGATGTAGAGATCATCTGGGCATTTAAAGGAGCGAACAACTTCCGCTGGCTTGCCGACTGGGGCGTATCGAAGACTGTGGAATACGGTACCTTTTCATTCTACCGTTACGCACTGTCTTCCCGCGTATTCGTATACAATATGCGTATACCTGCCATGATCCCGTTCCGCAAGAAGCAGACAACGATCGGAACCGGACACGGTGGCGGTGCATATAAAAAATTGTTATTGGACAATCCAAGCATCCGCACGTCGGATCAGAAGATCCAAGAGCTCAGTGCTTCCCATACGGATATTTTAGTTTCCAGTTGTAAATACTATACCAAATATGTTGTCCGTGGTGCATTTGCTCACAAGGGTGAATGTTTGGAATGTGGAATGCCGCGTAATGATGAACTGGTCAATAATCACGACAACAAAACGGCAGCATATATTCGTAAATATTACAATATTCCTGCTGATAATAAGATCATCCTCTATGCTCCTACTTACCGCAAGGGCAAACGCAACGAGGCAACGGATTACAATTTGGATGTACGCGGTATCGTAGAAGCTGCCAAAGAACGTTTTGGCGGAGAATGGACTATCTTGTACCGCATGCATTACTTTATTAAGAAACGTCTTCCGGCAGACACAAAGGGGCAGCATATTATCGATGTCACAGATTATGGCGATATGCAGGATCTCCTTCTTGCCGCAGATATTTTGATCACAGACTACTCTTCGAGTGTATGGGATTATTCCCTGTTAAAACGTCCATGTTTCCTGTATACCACAGATTTGGACGAATATTTAGAGACACAAGGCTTTTACGTGGATGTGCGCGACTGGCCATTCCCACTTGCTAAAAACAATGCCGCATTGGTCGACAATATTGCTCACTTTGACGAGGAACAGTATCTCAAAGATGTTCACAAACATCACACCGATCTTGGCAGCTTTGACAACGGAAACGCAACCGAAACAATTTCCAAACGCATTCTGCAGGAATGCCAGAAATGAGGATAACTATGAAAGTTGGAATTATCAGTATTAATAAATATTCAAAACACCTGAATTTCGGTGCTGCATTGCATTCCTATGCATTTCAGCAGTATTTGGATAAACAGGGGATCGATAACGTCATCATCGACTACCTTCCCCGTTTCATGAAAACTTACAATATGAAATATCCGTTTCTTTCTGAACAGCCTAAAGAGAAAATAAAACGATTCTTTTTTTGGCTTGGATATTTCTTTCCGAATCTGACCAGATACAAAAAATTTATGAACTTTTTTGATACGCAGTACCGCATGACCAATTGTCAATATGACGAAGCACTGCTTAGCAAGGCATTGTTCGACTTTGATACGATCGTATGCGAAAGCGATGTTATCTGGAGTCCACACAGCACACAGGGCTTTGATAATGGATTTTTCTGCAATCTCCCATCTATGCGAGGCAAAAATAAGATATCTTATGCCGCCTGCATCGGTTATACAAACTTTTCCGAAAAGAGACAGGCGCGTTTCCGCGAACTGCTAAAGAACTTTGATTCTATTTCGGTACGTGAGATTCAGGGAACCGAGTTTACGCAGGAATATACGGATAAACCGGTCGTAAATGTGTTAGATCCTACCCTGTTATTAGATGCTGAGGACTACGCAAAGATCGCTGTAAAACCAAAAGAAAAACATTATCTGTTAGTGTATAACTGCCTCAAAAACAATCGAAAGATGTTAGAGGATGCACATAAAATTGCCAAAGAACGCGGTTTGGAAGTCATTGAGATCAGCGTTTTTTATACAAATATTTTCCGTAACAAAGTGAAATTATCCATTGGTATTGAAGAATTTTTAGGATATTTCATGCATGCAGATTTTATATTAACAAATGCTTTTCATGGGGTCTGCTTTTCTCTTATCAATAAGAAAAGCTTTTATACCTATGCACGTGGAACGAAAGATTCCCGCGTGACCAGTATTTTGCATTTGCTGCACCTAGATGACCGATTTTTGCAAAACGATCAAGAAATGCCTGCCGTAACCGAAATCGACTACGATGATGTTTACAAACACCTACAGGCAGAACGCGAAAAATCCGCAAAGTTTTTGACGGACGCATTTGCAAAAAGTTTAGAGGCATGAGGAGCAACTTGACAGTAATCACGAGGGGGAAGTGAAGATGAAACCAAACATTTCAATTATTATACCGGTGTATAATGTCGAAGCATATTTAGCTGACTGTCTGGATTCGATATTAGCGCAGACATTTGAGAGCTTTGAAGTCATCTTAGTTGATGACGGTTCGACCGATGGCAGTCCTGCCATTGCACAAAAATACGCCGATGCGCATTCTGAACAGATCCGTTATTACCGCAAAGAAAACGGCGGTCCCGGGCTCGCCAGAAACTTCGGTATATCCAAAGCAAAGGGCGACTATTTGATGTTCGTCGATTCGGATGATATTGTAGATCCGGAAATGTTGACGGATCTATATGAGTCTGCCTTTGTACTGGAAAGCGACATTATCTTTTGTCCATATTTTCGTCATGGACTGTATCAGGAAGTGACGATTGAAGGAACTTATGATTTCGATATGGATAAAGTATACACCGGAACAGATTTTCTAAAACAATCTGATTACACCGTAACAACTTGTTCTAAATTATACCGTACTGCATTTGTCAAACAATTTGCCTTCCCGGCACACTGGTTTGAAGATGTGGCGTGGCTTCCGGTCGTTATGTCTTATGCGAAGAAGATCAGTTATGTATCTACGCCTTATTACCACTATTTGCGTCATGATACTTCTATCGTCTCCAGCACATCCAACAAGCAGATTCTCGGTAGTCTGGATGCTATCCGTTTTATCGTACAAAATGCCAATCCGGAAGCAGCCTCTGAGGTTGCCCCATTCACGGCAAGCCTTACTTTGTATATGTGCACACGCCGTCCGGCTTTTGCGGACCGATATGTAGATCTTCTGATGGAAAACAAAGATTTTATCCTTTCCAACACAAACTTTGAAGAGCACCCACGACTAAAAGTACGCTTGGATTATTATTACAATGCCTTTCAGGCAATTCCAAAACACATATACTACGATCACTTTGGAAAAACCACATTGACCGAACAAGAGCAGAATAACCTTGATACTCTGGTCGGCACTTTGGTCGAATTTGATGCAAAAATCACCTGCCTAAATGAAGAAAACTGTGATATCGATGAGCATCCTGCCATTCGAAAAGCGTATGACGAAGGTCGATATCATGTCGTTGGGCAATATTTCAAATGTAAAAAATTAATGGAAGAAGGCGGCATCGCTCTTTCCAAGCAGGTACGCGGCATCAAATATATCACACCGTTATTACTGCGCACACAGGCTCTGTTTGGTTTTCAAAACGATACTTCTATCACAGAGCGCATATACGCAGCTGTTGCCGGTCATCCTGTTATGCAGGAGATCTTCGATGTCTTTATGGCTCATATCGATCAAGACGATGCCATGACAATCGCAATGCGTGAGATTCTGATGCAGAAAAATCAGCTCACCTATTCTTATGACTTAGAATGTAACTTTAAGCAGAAATATCTCACTGCCTACAACGAAACCGTCCGCGTTTACGCTACCTGTGTACTCGCACACGATTACGGGATCGGCAGTGCTTACTCCGATTGTCACACCAAACCGCTTTCCAAAGAGATCAAAAACGGCACTGAGTACACGTTAGTTGACAGTTTTTACTTTGATACATTGCTGCGTATCACCAAGGACTATACGGTTTACCAGATGAACCGCGAACGACAGAATAAGGCAAACGAAACCTTTTTCCTGCACCGCAAGATCGGCAATCTACGCAACCGCATGCATCGCCAGGCAATGCGTATCACTGTATTAAAGGATCGCAGCGAAAATATCAAAATGCATTACGATGCCGTCACACGAATGAAAATTATTTGGTATCCATATCAGTTTCTGCGCAAACTATTCCCTGCAAAAGACGTAAAAGCTTGGATGACGCAGCGTGAGGCAGACAAAAAACTGGCTTATTTCCGTCAGATCATAGAACAACCAGAGGAAGAGGCTGAATAATTATTCAGCAAAAACTCCGCATAAATTTTGCATATTGCCTTTGCTGAGTTTTTGCTGAGATATGCGTAGATTTTCTCAAAAAACTATTGACAAACTCCGATGAATTTTGTATACTATTATAGTCGCTTGCGAGTGACACATCGCATTTAGGGGTGTAGTTCATCGGTAGAATAAGAGTCTCCAAAACTCCAGAGCCGGGTTCGATTCCTGGCACCCCTGTTAACTGTAAAAGCTCAGAAGAAATTCTTCTGAGCTTTTTGTTATATTTCTGAATGTGTTTATATTGCTCATGATCAATCAGCTAGGACTTCCAATAGCAACTCGCCAATCGTCTGGCGATACTGCATTTCTAATACTTCCTGCTTTGTCTGCGCATCCTTACACCGCTCCCGCAGTTCCCTCATCACAAGATGAATACAATGACAAACATCTTTGCGGCGATTTAATTCGCGTAAACTGCCAAGCTGTTCGCAGAGCTGTCCATATCCTAACTTCAACTGCTCATCTGAGGTGTGGTACGCATGTAATACGATCAGGATCGGATCTGCCAATACCTCCTCCACAAGATCTTTCGTACTGCGTCTATGCAATGTAAATGGATTATTCGAATCACACTGCATATACACAATGGCTGCCATAGCAACACCAAATATCAATAATACCGTACTCATACTCATAAGCTCATCCCCTTGTTATCAATCATTTGCATTTCTTTATATGTTTGCAAATATTGTAACCAAGGTGCGTAAAATCTACGAGCACACAGCTGTATAATTTATGTAAAATGTATGTAACGACACAATAATCTTAACGTGCAACGTTTGAATAAGTAACGTGACATAACGTTTGAGTTACTGATATTGCGATAAATTCTCTGCCGTAACCGGTTCAAATGGCACCCATACAAACAGGCCATTATGTTCCGCTCCATCAAGCGAAGCGACGGATTGTCCGGAAGCAAGTTTTTCTGCTGCTTTGACCGCTGCTTCTCCCTGCCCTTTCGCCGGCTGAAAAATTGTACATGCCATAGCACCCTGCGAAATCAAGTCTAATCCATCAGTTGTTGCATCGACACCAAGAATAGGTAATGTGTTTGTATCTATTTTAGCTTTCTGAACTTCCTGTGCAACGCCTACTGCCATCGAATCATTGTTACATATAACGGCATCAACCGGCTGTCCGGTCTGTAAAAACTGATGAAACATTTTGGCTGCGGTTTCTGTACTCCAATCCGCATAATCCTCATATACATAATGAATGGTTTTACCAGATGCCTCTAATGTTGCTTTATTTGCTTTGGTACGTCCCTTTGTTGCTGAATGCGTACTCTCTCCCTTGATGAGTACGATATTTAAGGAGTCCTTGGACGCATATTTATTAAGGACGTATTCTGCCTGAAGATTACCGGCCACCGCTTCATCAGATCCAACATAGATATATTTATTTTTTTGCAGGTATTCTTCTTCCGGACAACTGTTAATAAATACAATCGGTTTGTCTCCCGCCAATGCTTCCATTTGCTGTGCCGTTCCGGCATCACACAACGCACATATGATCACATCCGCGTCCTTTGCATTCTTAATCTGGTTCATCTGTGTCTCCGAAGAACCCGCTGCATCCTGAATATCTATTGTATAGCCGGCTTCTTCCGCTGCATTTTTGGCTGCCTCTGCGAGTGTGGCACGAAATGTGTCAGAACCATCAGATACAGTGAACATGATCTTAAGGTCTTTGCCGGAGCCCTGACCATCTTCTTTTTTTCCCGAACAGCCGACTGTCAATACACAGCACATGACAGCCAAACAATATAACACTATTTTTTTTGTCATAATCCTCTCCATTTCCGCATACAGCACCACACCAGTGCCGTCATGCTTACCCTAAAAACTTATTTGCACTTTTCTTTATACTTATCACATAGTATAGTATCCAAACAACGTTCCTTATATCTGAAATCTACCCATCTGCTCTGCAAGCTGCTCTGAAGTGTTCGTCAAAACTTTCGAGCTGTCTGCCACCTGCTCACTCTGGCCTGCTAAATTGTTAGCCTGACCAACCATAGCATCCGAAGTCTCACTGATCACGGTAGTCGAAGCAGCCTGCTCCTCTGAGATTGCTGATACGTCCATAGCAACATTATTTACAGCAGCGATCTGCGTGATCATATTATTGATACCATTTTTCATATCCTCAATGCATGTATAAATCTGCTCAAATGTCTCTTGTGCCACACGTATGCGGCCACCACTCTCACCAATATTTTGTACGCTGACATTCGCTTGATTTACAGCATCATCAACCAGACCGTCCACCTGGTCTATCAACTGTGAGATCTCTTCCACGGAGGATGCTGTGTTTTGTGCAAGTTTGCTGATCTCTGTGGCTACCACAGAGAATCCCTTTCCAGCCTCTCCGGCTCTCGCAGCCTCAATAGAAGCATTTAACGACAACAGTGAGGTTTCTTCTGAAATATTTGCGATCAAGCTTGTAATTCCTGTAATCTCTTTGGAGGCTTCCCCCACTTTACGAATAGCATCTACCAGTAACGACATAGAATCACGTATCTCGTCCATAGCAGTACCTACCAACTCCATATCACTCCGACCTTTACGTGCAATGCCGACAGTACTATCGATCTGCGATTTCACCTGTTCGCTGTCCCGAGACACATCAGAAACAACACCGCTAAGATCTGTTGCGCTCTCGGCGATTTCATTGATCGACTCCGAAATCTGCTCAACCGTCTCACTCAAAGCCGCCATAGAAGCTGCTTGCGCATTCGAAGCATCCTGCATACTCACTGACACAACACTGCTGCTATCAGCTTGGTTTCTAATACTATCTGATACATCATTAATTTTACAGATCATTTCACGCATATATTCTGTAAATATCTTTACACTCTGTTGGATCTGAGCGATCTCGTCCGTGCCTTTCGCTTCGATCTGTATTGTAAAATCACCATTTGACATCGCCTTGATCTTGTGGCTGAGTATTCGCAACGGCTTCACCGTAAGCGACACACCTATTGTATTAAGCAGCGTAAATACCAGCAGACCAACAATTGCAACTCCGATCAATATCGTTCTCAAATTATCTACTTCAGAAGTGATCAAACTGGTTGGCACATAGGAAACAAGGACCCAATCCGTTCCTGCAATTTCGCGCGTAACAACTACTTTATTACGTATTGTTGTCACCGACTCGTCATCTTTGTTGATTTTATCTGCAACATTTTTAAGAAAGCCATTGGATGTATCTTTTAAGGATGTTGCGATCAATTCTGATTCACGCGATGCAAGAATATCGCCTGTACTTTTGTCTACAAGCAACGACTCAGCCCCTTGCATGGATACACTGGAATTGACAATAATATTCACCGAATCAAGAGACAAGTTTGTTGACAATATACGAATGTTCGTTGCATCGTCCAACATGCCACATGCACTGATCATCATATGATTCTCATCATCTTCAAAAACAGGCGTATAACCCGGATTCATTCTGGTTAGCCCTTTTTGATACCATATCTGATCTTTTGCATTATTGATCTGTGTCGTATTGTCATCAGCTTTCATGACAGTTCCTGCTGTGTCCGTCACATAAAAGCCACCAACAAAAGAATCATCCAACGCATAATAATCGTTTAATTTCTTCTGTAACAACTTTTGATCCTTCACTGCACCGGAATGTTCTAAGTCGTACTTTACTGTTTTAACTTCGTCCAGTTTACGATTCAACCACGCCTCGATCTGATTTCCTTGATCTTTTGCTGATGTTCGCAGCAAGCTCTGAGAAGATTTCATGATGTCTTTCTCCGAAACACTGTAAGCAATGGCGATCATTGCAATAACCATAATGATGGTAATTGGCAACGATATCCCCAATATCTTTGCTCGCAGTCCCATTCGAAATCCCTTTGGCTTTGGATGCTGCTTTGGCTTTTTCATTTTGTCATCTTTTGTTTGCTTAGTATTCTTCTTCATATTACCCACCTCTCCTTTGTTAATGAAATAATCACTAGGCATTGCTCGATATTCATGTTTCCTAATTTACGAGATCGACATAACGTACATATTTAAACCCATTATACAGAAGTATTCAACATTTCTCAACCCTCATGGCTACATTACTTTTCTCGGAAGTGCTCAATATGTGCGTTCTCGTTCCGTTTCCTTTTGCACCGAAACGGATTGTTGTTTTTTAGATGTCGTAATTTTAGAAACTAATTTGTCTATTGGATCAAATTTCCTTATCTAGATAGTGCACGTCACTACCTTGTTTCTTTGTTCTACATCTTAATTTTCCAGGAATTTGCATACAAACAGCAATATTACCCTTTTAAGGGATATTATAACTTTCAGGCGGTTGAAAAAATTTATTTTGTTGTCACGTGCGATTATCAGCTTAATTTGAACAACAAAAAACAGCCCCAGTATGAAACATCATAAAAGGACTGTTTATCTTACAAAGCATTAATATAATGTTCTTTCAAAGTCTTCTGAATTATTCCGATTCATCAAGAATTTTCTGCACTTCGCTCTCTGTTATGCTCAGTTTCTCTGCAATCTCAGATACGGACATACCTAGTTCATGATAGAACACATCTATTTTGCCGGCAATTCTTCCAGCATCATATCCTTTTTTCTCTACTCTATCCAATACCTCACACATATTCAACTCCTCCTTCTGTATCGCATCATTATATGCATCCTCAAATCGATGATCGCCCGTCATTATGCTCATCATTTGCAAAACTGCATGCACATGCTTCATTTTCTGTGGCGATGGTTTATATTCATGATTTAACCGTTTCTGCACAAAATAATCCGCTACAATGCGAAAATCACTCTGAAATAGTTTTACCTGTTCCGGCGTAAGATATGCGATTTCAAATACATTGATCCGATAGTCCTGCACATATGGTTTCAATGCATCTGAAACAGTTAGTCGATCCAAAAGACTCTTCGAGGAACTCCAAGGTTTCTCATAGCCAAAATACAGCACCAATGTCACAACCGGATAACGCTTTATATCACGCCTCTTCTTGGTAGATATTATATCACCATCTCCACCATCCTGTGAAGATATATCTCTAATTAACTGAGCACGATATTCTGCTCCATCATACGAAATAACTCTCAATGGCATATCCGCATCAGAATCTGTCTGATTTTCAATCCCCAAACAGGCGATGCGTATGGTGTCCTGATTCCAATTCTTTCCGACATCTCTCACTATTTCGCGTAATTTACCATCTGCCTTATAAGAAGACCGTAATGTTTTATCCTCCAATTGCTCCGGCTTTACGATCTGTTCTCCCTGAAACAATAACACATTCACTATATCCGCAAAAACGTCATTGTAATCCTCCAATACCTTCTCCGCAATGTCTTTCTCTCCCATGTTCCCTACCTTTCCCTGTTGGCAACAAGTTCTTCCTCTCTTAAGGATACAACCCTTGATTTACTATACCAAAACTGCGCCTATGGCAGGAATCTGCACCTATAAAGGATACAAATCCATGCTAGTAAATCTGTCCAACATATACACACTTCTCGTTTTAGAACATAAGAGCAAAAGAACTTGTTAGATTATTTGTATATGTATAAATATATCATCTCATACGTCAATTGTCAATATGATTTGTTTTATAATCATTCATTTGTGTCGTTTTATGCTTTTGCTCGTTTCGGAACACTCTAGCATGATATGGTTCTATCATACATTCATGCTGTTTCGTTTTCTTATCATAATATGCAGTCCAAAAGCTTCCTTAAATTCGATTGTAAAATACAATTTATTCTTAGTTACCTTGAACGTATATGGATTTGCTTTTAACAGTTTCATTTCTTTTGCAGTATATTCTTTCATTGCATCCTCTCCAATCTTGATCTTATTGTATCAGATGCCCTTGTTCTTAGAAATACTCATGTGTCCATTTTTATTAATTTATTGCCTTTAACCAGCGTCTACTTTATAGGATTTGATTCCTTTTTCACATGTCCACTTAATAGGGGCATCCCCCTTCTAAACTGTACCGCCTCCTCCAAATCTCTTGTGAAGGTATCCGATACGCCTTTTCCGTCAACATAATCCAACAATCGTTTCATTTCAGGACTTACATCATCCAAAGTCCCTTTTGTATTTAAGATTATCTTAACGGTGCCATCGTTTAATGTCAATGCTGTATCTTCACTGCAGCGGTTTTCATCCTCGACATACACATCGAGGCGGATTCCTTTGGCACCCGCTGCAATGTCAATGTTTTTCTGCACCTCCGGATATTCGATCTTTGCGATCTTGATCCTCAGGATCGTTTCTAGAAACGGTTTTACATATTTCGGATCGCGCATGATCACACTGAACATAAAATCGTCTTTGAGTTCCAATTCTTCGTACGCTTTCGCCATCGCTTTTCCTCCCTTATCCCTATACGCTTTTTTCTTTCGTATGTTGTATTATATGATACAACTTTTAGAATAGCCATAGGCAAAAGCGCCAAATTTTGGAGGGTAAATTCACCAACCCAGACAATTTTTCAAGTTAAAAATCTTGCTGGCCTGGTGCACTTTGTACATTCGGCTATTGAATTTTAGTGAAAAACAAACAATGGGAATAGCAGCTAACATGCTACTATTCCCATTTTACCTAGTGTTTTGACAATTTTTTCACGACATCCTTTGGATTGATTTTGTCTCCGTTTTTGGAAACCATTTTTTCAATTGTTTCAACGATTGCCGGTACATTATCTTTTACATAATCCTTACTGGTATATTTTTATAACACAACCTCTTCCTGTGACAATGAACCATACTTATTTATTTCCACTCTCCACATATCTCTTAATGCATCTGAAATAATTGCGCCACGGCCTTGTGCAATAAGGTCTTTTTCTCTTTCTTCAACGCTTTTTATGGCGGATTTATTTATTGGCTTACTCTCACATCCAGCAAAAAAATCTTCTAATGAAGTAGCTATTTTTTTGCATCTTCCATTTTCATGTTCTTTGAAAACAATTGTGCCATCATTTAACCCAATCAAGATGTCATTTCCAAACGAGTCCATTCCAATTGGTAAATATAATGTACCTTGAACATCCTCAACACAAACTGCATTTAAAGAAAACTTCACTTTCCCGATACCGTACAACCCTTTTAAATCAGAGCTAATACCACTTATGTTAAAGTTGGTATTTGGCGTCTCACCACCATTATATTTTTCAAGAAACGATCTGTATTGCGTTGGTAGCTTTACTCCACAAACATCTTCAAACTCTGATATTGTCTCCGTACTAATTGTTCCAAATTTTGAAATCAGCATTTCTATACCTCCTTAAATAGGCTGTGACCACCTGCATGTGTAAATTCTTTGTGCCAGTCTGTCTTTACAAGTTGCATATTTCCATTTTTAGAATCATGATGAAGATCATACCCATCTGGCATTTCCGTCAGTCCATACTGTTCCTGTAATTTTTCAAGATATACTCTTTTGTCTTCAGCTCTGTCTCCACTAAACTGTCCAATGTCTATGTCGTTAATAACCGGATGTTTTGCCTCAGGAGGGAAAATAGGGTAGCCATCAATGTACTTAACTTCCCTTCCAATATTATCAATGTATGTCCAAACTTGCTTTCCCTCTACCTCTTCTATTTTTATACTACCACCCTTGTCAAACCATTTTGCAATATTGGGAGAATTTGGAGGTTTATTCTCTTTAATTTCACCATATGTCTTCCCCATCTCATTTTTCATCGAATCCAAATCGTTAAAAATGCTTTGTTTAGTTTCATTTTTCAGACTCTCAAAAAAATCCGGGAAAATAGATTCGCCTTTACCAAGTATCTCTTTTGCTGTTTCCGCAACCTTCTCTCCTGCTTCCTTCGTTACATCCTTCACAGCTTCTAGCATCACTTTTCCAACTTCTGCAAATGCCATTATAATCCCCTCCTTCCCATGTAATTCATCCATTTTAGAAAATTTTCCTCGTCAGAAGCATGCTCTAAACTCCTATGGTGAATAAGACATTCTAATATATTTTCAACATCTGCATCATCAACATCAGATGAATCCATATCAAGATTCTGAATAAGTGTTGCATTCCATTCTTCGACAGAATCAGTGTCCTTTGCTATTTCAAATGCCCTACAATCACCATCCACAAGATTTGCTATTACCTTTTCCACCTGCGCCTTCTTTATAAGATTCTTAGAGTTAAATATTCTTAGAGCATCAAGTTTTGTTGTAGAAGCAATATCAGATGCAATAAGCCATTCTTTCAATCTCTCCACATCAACATTATCTGCTTTACCCGACAATATAGACACCAAGTGCAAAGCAACTTTTGTTCTGATAACGGAATTCCCTAGAATATCTTTTCTCTGTTGAGGTGAATATTCATACTCTGTTGGAGAAACATTATAATAGTCGATATTACATAATACAGGTTCCACCCACTTATTTTGATATATTGCAGCAACACCTGATGGAAGCTTTGCCAATTCTATTAATTGATCATCAGTAAGACCGGCAGCCCTTCCAACTAATTCTCTATCACTCATATCCGGAAGATGCAATATGATTTTTGTGTTAGTATTTCTAATAGCTGACATATCCAATAACCCCGGAGCCTGATCAACAATAATAAATCCTTCGCCGTATGTCCGCATCTCAGCAATTGCATTTGATATCATTTCAACAGATTTTCCTTGTAAATTTCCCCCTTCAATTGATTGTTCCGTGGATGTTTTTTTCAAAAGATTATGCGCTTCCTCCAAAATGGTAACATGCTGCAAATCTCTATTAATTCCACCTTGTGCCATTCTTCTCTCTTGAAGTCTCATTACTATGATCCCCATTATCATTGATTTTGTTTCACTTGAACCCACCCGACTTAAATCAATAATCGTGCTCTCTTCAAACAAACGATGATTATCAATCTCATTTGAAGTGAATATCTGTCCATTTAATCCATTTGCTAAGGATTTTACTCTTGTTATTAATGAACCTGTGTAATTGTCTTTAACTTCCTGTGAGTAATCTGAAGATTTAATTACATTTCTCAACGAAATTAACAAATCTCCAAAATTAGGATATATATCATAACCACTGGAATTTGCCGACATATTTAAGTCCCACCCACATCTTTGATATGCATCCTCAACAGCTTCTTTCAATACCGCAGGCATGGCTGCATACATTGGCCAACACACATTAAAAATATCAATTAATCTATCGATATGTTCTAATACATGTATTTTTTTGTCAAACTTAAATGGATTAATTCGTAACAATTCCGTACAATCTGGATGCGTTCCAAAAACATTAAAACTATTACCAAAAATCTGCTTATACTCCCCTTTAGCTGGCTCAATCACAAGTGTTGGCACTGTTTTTTTCAATGATTTTCCGGTAAGTTTTCCTCTCTCTTCTAATCCGTTTAATCTTGCTATAATTTCATATGTAGTATTGGACTTTCCTGATCCCGTAGATCCAGTAATAAAAGTATGTTCCCGCAGTCTACTCAATTGTAGATTAACATCATGGTCTTCGTACACTTTACCCATATGATATATTTGACCAATATGTAATTTGTCATCATCTTCATTATCAAATACATTTCGTCCAAATCCCACCATTTCCCTGACATACACACCAGGAATTGACTTATAGGGCACATTGCATTGTACAGATAATTCCTTCGTACTCAGCATAGTTGATGGCGTAATATCGGTCGCAGCAGAAAAATCCGACAAATAATCTTCGTCGTAAAATCTTGGATGCGCAAAATAACGCAAATATTGATTAATGAACTTGGTTTTATCATCGTTAAACCAAGTATTTATGCTAGTAGCTTCTAACGATGTTCCTTCACCATTAATAATTCCTTTATAGGTGCTTGCAGAAATAATTGATGTCTCTCTTGATGGACTTATAAAGTATGCCGCACTAGACCACATACCATAATTTTCACACTCTTTAAGGCGTTTAAGATGATCATCAATGCACTCTAAAAATACTTTTACCAGCTTGTTTTCATATTTTACCATTGATGATGTCGAACTTCCTGTTGTAACCCCTTTTTGAGTTGTCTGTTGCGACATTATTGCATGAGATTTTTGTTCTGTATCTTGACTGCCTACTTGTTCACTCTCATTTTTAGCCTTTGAAGTCCCTTCTTGTTTTGATCTTGAAACATTTAACCCAAAATTCGCCCCAATCGCCTGAGACAACCCCGAAACTGCAGCCATTGCTACCGGTCCGCCAAACATCGCATTTTTGAGTGTAGAGAACACATTCTTTGAAACATTTGTACTATCGGATGACATAGCCCCCATATTTCCCATCATTCCAATTCCCACACCAAAAGTATTTGTCGTACTTTCACTCTTTGTTAAGGTTATTCCTTTCGTAAAACTCTGTGTCTTTGATACGCTTTTTCCAATAGTATCTGTGTAACCTTCCATATCTGAATTGGAAATATTGATTCCTTTATTTTCTCCAAGAGTTAAGCTATATTCTGATAAAGGAGCTATTTCGGAATATAATTCTTCATATCCCTGCTTCATTTTCTCAATTTGTCCACCTGACACAGGATCTGAAATAATGATTAACGAATATTCTTCTCCTTGCATAGCATCTATAAATTTCTCAATTCCCTGCACATATTGTTCATTCTGAACATCATCGTCTTTCAATGCTGGCAAACTAGTTAATGAAGAAACAGCATTTTTCCCATCTTCAGGTAAAATTTCTTGTAACATTCCGTTATATTCACACGGTTTAACAGCCGAAATCTCACTTCCCGGAAAGTTTCCCACAAAAACCTTTTCAAAAGCTTTTGTCAAGTCATCGTTATCAGAAAAATTATCATTGACGGTCTTCGTTCCGATGTAAAAATCAACATTCTTTCCATTACTATGAAGCATAAACACAATAGACAAGTTCAATCCATGCATGGCACTGTATACATTGTTTAACCTGTCCAGTACATTTTCACCCTTATTAAAGACAAGCCCCGATATTTTATATAAAGCCAAGTTTTCATTTAATGACATTTCAGCCATTCTTCTTGTCGGCTTTGTAATACCGTATTTGTCCAAATCATCTAAATAAAATTTTTTTACAAATTGTTCTGCAAGACGCAATCCTTTTGTTGGATCTGAATTTGCCTCTTTATTTTGCATCTGTTCTTTTACTGATGTTCTTTCTGGCTCTGAAACTTCCAGCGACGTCATCTGTTCCTGTAATGTCATATGTACCTCCTTGTTTATTCAATTGCCTGACCTAACGCATTCAGTTCACTGCTTATGCTATTCAACTGCTCCTCATAGTCTGCAAGCGCTGCAAGCTTTTCAGCCCTTTCTTCTACAGTATCTTTCTTGTTTTTCCTTAAACTTTCCACCTTACTCTTCTCAATTTGAATTTCAGCATCAAGTGCCTCATTTACTAAATTGAATTTCTCGCGCACATCACATGCAATATTCTTTGCATATTCTTTGCATCCATCTTCTCGTCCATTTTTTAAGCTTTCAATAAAGCTTTCTTTTAGTTTTTTCTTATATTTATTTGTTAATGCCTTTCCACCTGTAGCAAACTGAAGAATTCCTGCCGCAACAACCGCAACGGTAGTAGCAGTAGTAGCGGCTGCTATTCCCACAGGTGTAAATGCCAATATCACTCCTCCCGTAAATGTAGCTCCTAGTGTTACTGCAGAACGCTTTGCAACTTCGCCTAATCCTAGAGATGCCCCTAATGCCCCATACAGTGGGCCACCCGCAATAGTACCTAACACTGTAGCAGACACACGCTCTAATCCAGAAATATTCTTTGGTTTTTCAACTCCACTTAATTTAACTCTAAATTCATCTAGTTTCTCATAAAAGATATCAATATCCTCTCCAATCTCCTGTTGTAACTTATCAATGTTATTATCAATTGCCATTTTTAATTCCATTTTTATCCATGTTCCCATTTCCTTCTGAACAAATTGTTCTAACTTGGATACCACCTCTTTTTCTAACGCATCCTTTGTTTGTTTCTGCTTAAACGGATTCGCCGACATATAATTTTCAAGATCCATGCTTTCAACATATTTAGGAAGTTTTCCTATAATCTCCTCATACTTCGCATTCATCAAATCTCTTATAGTTTGCTCTAATTCCTGGATTCTCAAATCTATTCTATTTACGACTAAATCTTTTCTGTTTTCGGCAAAATCAAGATTAGGCATTGCATCGTTAATCTTTTTTTCTAAAGTATTTACATCCTGATCAAGAGCAGCGATATAACTTTTTATATGTTGATTTTTCAAAGTCTCAATAAACGATTTGCAGGGAATAATGATTTGCATTAATTTTGCTTTTCCCTTATTATTACGCAAATACTCCGAAAGAGCATTCTCAAATTCCGGCATTCCAGTATGTGCTAATAACTCCCTATTTTTTTCTTGTTTTGCTTTCAGTGCAGACAAAGCATCCACAAAAAAAATTCCATTCTCGCCTAATGAAGTGAGTGGTAATAATTTTTTCTTGCCAAATTTAATAAGTCTACCCTGATCCTCTTCTGGCACCTGATTAATCGCATTACAAATGAAAAAAATATCATTATAACCTCTTGTTTGAATCTGCTCTGTTATATAATTCACTTCAGAATCTCCTGCAATTTTAGGACATCTAAAAACAAACAAAATGGCATCAGCCTGATTTAAATACTCTTCAGTAACTTTTGTTCTTGTACCATTTTCGTTAAGGCCAGGAGAATCTACCAGCTCAATTCCATCATGACATATCTCTATTGGATATTCTAAAACAACCTTACTGTATGGTAATTCCTTTATAGCATCCGCCTGATCCTTAGTTGGATCTGGAATGGCAACATAATCCACCAAATCATTTACATCCAACTCAATTGGTGGGATTTCTTTACTTTTATACTTTTTTAAATGTTGCATAGCACTTGGTGTAATATCCGTTGAAATTTCTTCTGGAAGAGGATTTTTAAAGTATAGCGTTGCTTTCTTTTCCTTTCCATAAATAACTTCATTGATAACTGCCGTACATGGAGTTGCATAGGCTGGCAAAACTTTTTCACCCATTAATGAATTAATAAATGTACTTTTACCATTTTTGAATTCTCCAATAACCAATACCTTAAAATTATCACTCTCTAATTTCTTTTTTAGATCTATCAATGCCGTTCCATTTATTGCTAATCCCATCTCATTCAGTTTATCCACTATACCCGCCACATCATATAACGAACACATAATCTGGCTCTTCTTTTCCTTCATATCCTCATAACTACTAATTGGCATAACTTAAACCTCCTGTATTGTTTTTATTAAATGTTCAATTCTGTGTCTTTGTTCAATATATTTATCCTGTGGGTCATAATCAAAGCCATATCTTTCCTCTAATATTCTTGCTGCTTCATTATTAAATTCTGATAATATATCTGCATATATCTTATTAATTTCCCTTTTAGAAACTTTTCTAAGATTCAACGAAATATCTTTGATTTTTATACTAAGTTTCTTTTGAATTTCTTCTGTTTGCATGAAATCTCTCTGTTCCAAATACGAATATGCTAATAAGCCTCCACCAAGACCAATAACCGCACCAATCATTCGAAGCAAACAATATCCAGCAACCGCACCACCGGCAATTCCAATCGGTCCATATCTTTTATATTTTTCATACGGAACAATCTTGCCATCACTTTTAATACTTTTCTCAGAAACATGGACCGACATTGCATCCGCCCCCAATTTTGTTTCTAAAAAGCCGTTCAACCAGTCAACATCCTTCCCTATTTCGGATGCCGCATAACAATCTACCCTTTTTGATACCGAAACAGCTAAACTTCTCCATAACGGATCCAATTCTTTTTCATACCAAAAATACTTTTTTGGTGCTTCCAAAAAGGAACTCTCTATTTTTGATAATACGTCAACAAACTGATCCTTTATATATTCATCAATTAACTCGACTGTATTATTTCGTTTTTTCTGAAATTCAATTTTTGCATTTTCTATTGCCGCTTTCTCTAATTCTATTTGTTGCTCTTTTTGTTTTATTGCATTGTCTCTTTCTACTTTGCTTTTTTTCTCTAAACTCAACAATTCTGTATGTTGTATTTCCAATTGCTCTTTAATATATTTAAGTGTATTTATAATAGAAGTGTCATCTGCGTCATGATTCTCTCTAAACAACATCTTAACACTTGTCTTAAAATCACTAGAAACATAATTATCAACTATCTCCTCATAGTTTTTTGGGCAACCAGAGACCGTCCACTCAACTCCACTGAATTTTAAAGCAATTTGCTTCTCTATATAATCCAGCACATGCTCCACCTCGGTGTTCACCACTAAATCCAGTTTATTTACGATTAGCAAAAGACGCTTTGCACCAACATACTTTATATAGTTCTCTATAAACGAACTCTCTGTTTCACTTAATAGATGTTGGGCGGTCAAAACCAAGAAAATCGCATCGCATCTGTATAAATCATTCATTGTCTTCAAATCATTTATCTTTGATTCTCTTAGTCCACCATGATACTCCTTAATAATAAGCGAATTATCCTTCAAAAACTCGTTATTTACGGTAATAGATAAAATATCCTTTTCCTCGACACTCTGAAGTAGATCATCGTCATTAATAATAGCCCCATCTCCATCATAAATAACACGTTCGCTTCCATATCTAATTGTAATTTCTGCCAAAGAGGGAATACTGGTAACTGGTATAACAGTCTCACCCAACAGAGAATTGATAATTGTGCTTTTTCCTACCAAATCATCGCCTAAAACGCCAATAACATGGGGTACCCTTCCAGATTGCCTTTCAAGAATACTTGCAAGAAGCATCGAAAGCATTTCATTATCAGATTCTTTCAAATCCTCTTGTATTTTTTTCAATTTTGCTGAAACTTCCATAACTCAACTTTCCTCCTTTATCAACATTATATATTCATTTAACCGATCGATATGTGCTTGTGTTAAATTCTTATTTTTTTTATTGCCCTTAATTGACCGATTGGTTGCATTGATATGACGAACAATTACCTTTCTATCACCATCTACCATGTCTAGAATGCTTTTTTCTGCATTCGTGGACATAAGAGAAAGTTTTTGTTTCATTTGTTCGATTGTATAATCTGTTATTATTATGCCTAATTCATCAATCACGGCAGACAGCTCCACCAAGACCAATTCCTTATGCTTGGTTAATGGATTCGAAAAAAAGGCTTTTACCTTTTTTATAAGTCCACAGGTGTCACTCATAATGGTATATTTTGCAAAATTAATTCTTTCTTGAAGCATTGATTCACATTCCCCTATAAACTCTTCCTCGTAAAAATCATCTGCATCAACAGTAATACTTTTTGCCCTGCAAGTTACTCCACATCGTTCATACTCCCTTTTAAAGTTTTCCGATAACTCATATAGCTTTTTATTGAACCCATCAAGCAATTCGGTCAATAACCTAGCAATTTCAAAATTAATATTATAAAATACATCATTTAAATTGACTTCCAAGTATTCAAAAAGTTCGTACGAAGTATTGCTTCCATCAACCACTCTTTCTATTTCTGAACGAAACGCTGCTAAAGATATGTTTACAAAGCCTATATTCCCAGCAATCTGTTGCTGATATCTATCTCCAATTTTTGCAACATCCTCCAAAGCTTTGTCCCGAAACACTTCTGGCGTTCTTACTTTTTGACTTTTAAGTTGTCTATTCTGTTCTTCATAGTTATTTATAATATTGGATAAATTTAGGCTTAGTTTTTCTCCTACACGCTCACATATATTAATCACCTTATTGTTTATGTATTCTATCCTTTTCACTGATAACATTTCATTAATTACAGCTATACCCTCTTCATAGATCCGAATCAGCTCTGCTCTGTCTGCTTCTGATATGTTATCTAGAAAAGTCGTTTGCATTTCATGATCCACTATCTTCAGATAAATTAATGTGGGCATCGGAATAACCTGGATATTTTCCATTCCCAGTCCATTCTCTAATCTCTTTTTTATTACTCTTATAAGCCGAGGCATTTCCTCTTTGTCACCAAGCAATTCAACTTTTGTCACAACAAAAATGCAATTCTTTTTCTGATGTTCTAAATTAATATTTATATAATTTAGAAGTTCCTCCGAAACAGGTTCATCATAAGGTATAACCACCACAATTGCGTCACATATATTATCAATGGCATTCTTAGTCACAGTATTATGCCTTTTATTAAGGGATCCTGTCCCAGGGGTATCAACCATAGCAATGTTATACGGAATATTATCATTCTGATAAAACAATGTCACATATTGTATATCCTTAGCCATATCTTCGGTTGCAATTATTCTCTTAAATAATTCAATCTGTTCATTGGTATTTGGATATGTTTCCCCTTTTGAAGTGTTGACTCCAAACAAGCTCTTTATCCAACTGATAAATCTATCCCATATGGTCGACCGTTCTACCTCATCATATTCCGCAAATGATTCTCGAATATGATATTTCTCAAGCAACTCACTTGCGCATTGTGAATATCGCTTAACTGTTCCATCTATATATGTTATTTCAAGGTCATCGTGATCTGCTCTTCTCAATATACTAGATGCTACTGTGGTTCCCTGAACTGCATCTGTTGGAAGTAGATTCTTATGAATCATTGAATTGATAAATGTAGATTTACCACTGGAAAAAGAACCAACTACTCCAAGATATAAAGTTTCATCCCTCAATTTATCCTCAAGTACAGATATATCCTTTTTTATATCTGAATATTTATGATCAGCTTTGCTTTCATAATACGAAAGGATATCGTGAATATACTCTATAAATTCCTCATACACTGCTTTCTCTACCATATTTATCCTCGTTTCTTTTATGTTTGCCAAATTCTCATCATCTACATTGAGTCAAAATTTTTCTCAGTATCTTCACCAACATCACAAGTCAAGTTACCGTCTACTAATAAAACTATTTTAGACCGAGCTCCGCCATCCACAGACTATTATTTAATACTCTGCAGTTATCTCTTCGCTCACTCGCTCTTTCTGTCCATCGCCTCACAAAACGCGACACTCGTCATTTTGTTTGTACGACTTCATAACAACATCTTAATTTCATCTCTCCGGAACATCACTTTTGTCATATTGTTAAAAAGCTTTAGTTCCACTGTCCATTCATCTCGCTCGGTGTCTGCATACAAAAAATGTCCTGTCATGTCCTTGAACACTCCTTTAACAACTTCCACACGATTTTGATCATCACCAAGTTGTTCTTGCTGTGCGATATTATCAGCAATCATTTCTTGAAATTCCTGTTTGCTGACTCTGGCAATCGCTCCAAAACCAATTTCAACCGGTGTCCTACGCCCAAATATAGGAATTTCCATTTTGGCAACACGCCGATGTCTATCTACTGACTTGATCCATCCTTTACAGTTTCTAATAGGACCAGAGGTAACTAACACCTCATCTCCGATCAAGAATCCTTCGGAATACTGAACTATATGCTGACGATCCATCATCTTCTCCAAATAATTCTGTTCTTCCTTGGTGATTGGTGAAACAATCTCTCCGTTTTGTAATACTTTCGTATATTGATAAAGATGTTTCAATCCAAGCTGTATTGGCTGAATATCTTTTGTATCAATGAAAAAATAACCGGGGAATAATGGCTGTTCAACATCATGCCATTCTTTTCTAAAGTGTTTTTTTGCCATGTATAATGGAATAAACATTTCACTGTAATCAGCTTGATCGACATACCGTTGACATTGCTGCATACATTTCTGCTCCAACCCTGCCATTGTGTGAACTACGTACCACATGTTCCATCTCCTGTTTGCTGTTAATAATTGCTATTCCCCGCCACCCCGAAACATACAAATACCCATAATAGTTCCAACACATGCCAGAACAATGCACAATATCACTTTAAGTGCAATGGGTATATGTCCAGATTGTGTAATAACTACCAGCAAAATTATTATAATCGGATCAATTAACAATGCCATAATTCATTCCCCCTAGTATATAATTATTTGCCACCATAAACCTGTACTCTAAATTCTTACCTCGAACTTCGGGCAAGTCATTTGCGACTGCATTTCCCGATTGTTTCTCAGCAAGCACGGTTTTTTAACACCTCTTTCATACTCCCACACATCCTTCATCCCTCTTTTTGGGGCGATCACCTCGAAGGTTGGATCAAAATAGTGTTTACAAAAAGCACATTTTTTCATTCCGGTAGAGCCTTTCCGAGCTGTTAACCATGTCATTTCCCGCCTCCATTCTAAGATTTCCTTTGTATATGTATTCCTCTAAAAATACATGTCATTAGTCTTTCCGTTTTTTTAGCTATAAATATTTTAGCACCGTATGTTCACTTCGTTTCTTAAAAATTTTCACATTAAAACAAAACCTGCACATTGCTTATATAAGATTAGGGTGTCAAAAGTCCATTTTCATGACGGAGATATTTTTTTGAAGATTTGCGCTACAATATCTTGAGGCGATGCGGCGCATCGTTGATAGATATTGTAGTCAAAGATTTGAGAAAATAGCCCGTCAGGGAAATTCAGACCTTTTGACACCCTAATCTTTATAACAAAAAAAGGATGTCAAAAGGTCTGAATTCCTCTGACATCCTAATCTGATCAACTATTATTTACTTTTCCTTACTTTCCACTCTCAGCACTTGCGGTCGGTGTCGCGCTCGGCGCCGCCTGCAGGGAATCCCCGCCCACGATCGTCTGATCCAGCGGCTCCGGAGTCGGTGTCATTGTTGGCACCGCATCGGACTGTTGATAGAACGGATCGCCGCCATGCCATACGAAGCAGTAATTTCCGATCATGCATACTGCCCCGACAATTACTGCCAGTATGATGATGTTACGTCCTCTGCCATGCATCCAGTCACGAAACTGATGCCACGTCTCACTCAATTTATGTTTCACGATATCTCATGTTCCTTTCCGTTGTTTCACCTGATCACGACAGGTTTCCAATATCTTTGACTAACACTGCCGTCTCTGGTGGGCAGTCTAAGATCAATTTGCCGGACTGTACCTGGTACACCTTTGTCTCTATGGAAAATCCACCGGCATCGGTAAGGATCACACGTGCCATTCTGGTTGGCTGTGTCACACCCAAGCGCCATACCGGGATCTCCATATGTCTTGTATCCTGACTGATATTAATTGCTACCACAATATGCTCATTGTCGTCAAAACGACCATAACTAATGCACTGATATTCCCCAAACAAAAATAGAATAGAGCCGGTTCGCAGTACCTGGTGTTCTTTGTGGATACGGATCAATTCTTTGTGATACTGGATCAGCTCTTCGTCTTCGTGTCCCCAAGGATACGCACGTCGGCTGTCCGGATCTGTCCATCCGCAAAGTCCTGCCTCATCGCCATAATAAATGGTCGGCGCACCCGGCCACGTCATCTGCATTAATACGGCCATTCGAAACAGGTTCTTATTAACGCCTTCATTCGCAGCATCTGCTCCACGCGAAGAGATACGGCCAACTTGATGGTTGGTTCGTGTCAGGAAACGGGAGTGGTCATGATTGGACAATTCATTCATCGCCACCTGCAAAGACTGCGTATTAAATCTCGTCATATAATGCCGCATGGAGCCAAAGAAAGCATCTGCATTCCCGATAAGATCTCCTCGGTATTCATCGCTGTGTTTCTCCACACCGGTCAAAAACCAGGTGAGTGGTTCCATAAATGCATCGTAGTTCATCACGGTATCCCACTGATCACCCTTTAACCATTCTGTCGGATCACCATAGTGCTCTGCCAGCACGATCGCATTCGGATTGGCTTCTTTTACATTACGGCGGAATTCGTGCCAGAAATGATGGTTGTACTCTGCGGTCTGCCCCAAATCTGCTGCCACGTCCAAACGCCATCCATCAACATTATAAGGTGGTGAAACCCATTTGCGTGCGATCCGCATAATATATTCGTACAACTTTGGGGATTCCTCATAATTGAGCTTTGGCAGTGTATCGTGTCCCCACCAGCCGTCATAATTAACATTGTACGGCCACGTATCCTCGCGGAACTTAAAGAATGTGCGATATGGGCTGTCTTTTGATACGAAAGCACCTTTTTCGTAACCAGGCGCATCTTCGTAAATACATTCACGGTCGAGCCATTTATTAAAGGATCCACAATGGTTAAATACGCCATCGAGTATGACCTTCATTCCGCGGCGATGTACTTCCTCTACAAATTCAATAAAAAGCTGATTACTTGCTTCCAGATTTTCTTTATCCGTCACTCGGCAAATATAGCGTGTAGCATCTTTATTCGGATGCTCCGGATCGTGAATGATCAGATTGCCATTTTCGTCACGCTGTAGATTTTCGCCGTCATTTTTGACAATACGTCCAAAATGCGGGTCAATATAATCATAGTCTTGAATATCATATTTGTGGTTTGATGGAGAGACAAAGATCGGATTGAGGTAGATCGCCTCAACACCAAGATCCTGTAAATAATCTAATTTCTGCATAACGCCGGCGATATCACCACCGTAAAATTCACGCACATCCATCTCGCGAGGATATTTCATCCAATCCGAATTTTTGTGCGTTCCCTCTCCGATGTAAAAATATTCGTCCGTCTCCACGTCGTTACTGCGATCTCCATTGTAAAAACGATCGACAAATATCTGATAAATAATGGCGCCTTTCGCCCAATCAGGGGTCTGAAACGATGGTGTAATGGAAAAGTTATAATAATTTTCTACGCTGCTGCACACACCAACGCTGTTGAAATAACATACCATATGTCCACTATGTACTTCGAAGTAGTATTCTACTCTGCTGTCTCCAAGTTTTACCGTATATTCGTAATAGTCAAACATTTTGTCGTTGGCTACTTTCTGCATCGTGTAGCGCTGCTCGTCAAATACTAAAATGACCTCGTCAACGTTTTCCCGCCCTGTCCGAAAACGGAGATGTACCTCTTCGAAGCAATCCGGCTCAGACGGATTACGGTAAAACGCAGTTCCATCGCTGAATAATGCCTGTGGGTTAAAGATCACCGTCAGGTTATCCATGTATAGCTGCGTTTTCTGCGCCTTAGACATTTTATAAAATGGAATATTGATATCCATAAATGCTCCCCTTTTCTATTATATCAATTTACACACTTCACTCTATTTTATCAGAATATGCCGCTTTTGCCAATGATAAAAGTGTCTCGCGGTCATTTTGTTCCGGCTGGTCAAGCACCTGTTCCAGCAAATACTGTAACAGCTCTCCGATCTGCGGGCCCGGTTTAACCCCCAATTCCGTCATGATATCACGCCCCGTGACGGCAAGCTCTTTGATGGTAAGCGCCGGATGGGACTGTTCCATCTCCATAAATAGTCGATATACCGCTGTCACCCGCTGCAGTTTTTCTACCGCTTTGTCTGGATTTTGCGCCAAAATATCCGCATACTGTACTAACGTTACAAGTGGCATGAATTCTCTGCCAATCCGTGCAGCCGCACGTCGGATCTGCCGTTTTTGCGGCTGCACACGCTCATCATGATGCTTGATCAGCGTCTTGACCCGATTCATCGTATCATTATCAAACGTCAGTCTACGCAAGATCTGTCCTGCCAACTTCGCTCCACTGTCCGGATGTCCATGGAAATGTCGTATTCCCTGCTCATCTTCCGTGGCGCAGTCCGGCTTGGCTACATCATGCAGAAGCATTGTGAGACAAAGCACCTGATGTGTCTTTTTATCACACGCCGGAACGATCTCACGAATCACCTGTTCCATGTCATTCCAAGTGCCGTCATCAATCTGATCATCTATGATCCCTAAGCGTTCCTGCAATGAATCATGCCCTACTCTGTCTGTCGTTTCAGTCAGACTTTCCACCGCTTCGGCGTTTTTCTGACGTAAAAAACAATTCATGATCTCTACACTAACTATACTATGCTCACCAACGGTATAAATATGGTGCGGATTTTTCTGTTCAAAGGTCATCATGCGATCTAATTCCGGCAAAAAATATGCTGTCATTCCTGTATCAACTGCTTCCCGAAGCTGTCCGGAGTCTTTTGAGATCAATAACTTCGTCATTTCCACACGTATACGCTCCGCGCTGATATTTTGCAAATGCTCTGCCCGCTCTACGATCGCCTGTCTTGTTTTTTCCTCGATCGTAAACTGAAGCTGTCCCGAAAATCGTACAGCACGCAGCATACGCAGTGCATCCTCATCAAAACGCTTATCGGGATCTCCCACACAGCGAATGATTCTTCGTTTTAGGTCGCTGGTACCATCAAACGCATCGACCAGTCCGGTCTTCGGATTGTATGCCATCGCATTGATCGTAAAATCCCGCCGCTCCAGATCATCCACGAGATTACCGGTAAAAGAAACCTGCTTTGGATGTCTATTATCTTCATATTCTCCATCAATACGGTATGTCGTCACCTCGTAGCCAACATGATTTTTCATAACAGTAACGGTACCGTGCTCGATGCCCGTATCAATCGTCCTGTCAAACGCTTTTTTGACGGCTTCCGGTTTTGCCGAAGTCGTGATATCCCAATCCTCCGGCTCTCTTCCCAACAATGTGTCACGAACACATCCGCCCACTGCATACGCTTCATATCCCAGACTTTCCAATCGGTCGATGATCTCGACAACAGACCGTGGTAATCGCATTTCCATGAACTGCTCCTTTCTGTCAATGCATCTTTCACAGATTCTCTTCGAAAACTATTCCCGTTTTTTATTTGAAAAGACCCTCAAATCTTGATCGACAAAATTTGAAGGTCTTATTTCTAATGAATGTTTTCTGCAATCCTTTTGCAGATACTATCATCAAAATCTTGCATCATCTCTTTTTCTGACAAGACCATCCCTTGATCACTGCATCGTGCCCAGCAGTAAACTGGTAAGATCCAACCCGCAATTCTGCTTTAAGGTTGTAAGGAATGTAATCAGATCAATATTCTCGGCATACTCATTGATCGCATTCTCATCTGCAAAATCATATATTTTAGCATCGGCTGCCGGTGCGCTGACCTTCGGATCTTCACCATCCTCCGAAGCAATGTTTAACGTAACCATTGCACTGCTGCCGCTAAGTACTTTGATCTCTGATCTCGCTTTCTTCGTATCGCCTTCAAACGTCCAGTCTAAGGAATACAGCGCAAATGCCGGCATTTTGTTTTCATCGGCTTTGATGATGATCTCACCTTTGCAACTGCCTTTTTCCAACGCCTGAACATCCATATTCTTTACTTCGATAGAAAGGAATTTCTCACCGTCTGTAATATATTCCTTGCTGACATCCTCAAGCAAAGAGGCATCCACGCTCGCATATAATTTTGCATTGACTTTGCCGGACTTCATCTCACCCTTGCCGGATAATTTAGCATATTCTGTCTTATCAACAACGAAACTCAACTCATAACCGAACTTGTTGCCTTTCTTCGGCAAAAAGCTTCTGATCTCAATCGTATTTCCTTCTTCTGTCTTGGCAGAATACGTTCTTCCGACAACTTCACCACTCTTATCCACATACAAAGCAGCTTCTAAATTAATGTTTTCCTTGGAAGCATCTTCCGCAGCCAGCTCTTTTTCAAACTCGCTTACACCGTCCTTAAACTGTGTATAGGCAGATTTGTCCGCTTTTTCAATGATTGCCTTGATATCTTTATCTTTCTTTAACTGTTTTGCCATCTTCGCAGCAATATCACATACCTTTTTGCTGTCGGCTTTGGCAGTCAGTACAGTACACTCTTTACTGATCCCTTCTACCTTGACGGTCTGATTCTTCTTAGTCACACCGGTAAGATTATCATAAACAATATCGGAATATGTTGTTAATACATTTTCTAATGTATCTCCATCCGGTACTTTGTCCATGACAGCGCCGGCTGCTTTGACATAATTAACCTGTCCGTCTACATCTCCCAAGTTGCTGTAATCCAAATAAGCATCCGATAGCTCCGGTATCTGCATATACACCTTGCCATCTTTGTAGTCTGCATAAAGATTGTAGCTCAACGCATCTTTTCCGTTTACCTTGAGAACAGACTTCGACGTTGCAACTTTATCCTTTACTTTTGCATTCGTCTCTATTTCCATAGACTCCAGCCCAACCGAAGAAAGCATTGGCTTTAACGCATCACCAGCCTCTACTTTGATCGTTGATTTCTTCTGCTGATCATTTAACTTGATCGACTTTGTCATTGCATTGTAAGACTTTACTACCTTATCTACTGCTTTATCACGATCTTTCTTGGCAATATAGCGATAGTAACTTTCCGGACTGCCTTTGCTTCGAATAAAATTGGACAATGTATCGTAGTTTGCAGCAGCTGCTCCTACTGCAACCAATAATACTGCGATCACTGCAGCAATAATATACTTTTTCTTGCTCTTTTTGACCGGTGTTTCTACTGCCCCCTGCTCTGCTGACGCTGCTGCAGCCGCATCTTTCTGCTCTGTCGCTGTTTCAACGGTCACATCATCTGTCTTTTGCTCTAATCCGTCATTAACAGTTTCTTTTTCCATACTCATATTCTGTTTCCTCTCCTTCAAACCTTCATTAACAATGCCAAGTCATTAATATACCGTAACCACACCAAAAAGTCAAAAATCCCCTGCTATTCTTTGTGGTAGCATATCTCGAAATCCACACTTTCATCATCCGCCACCGTCATGATCGCATACGATTTTTTGCCATCCTCCTGTCTCGGAAGTGAAATGCTGCCCGGATTTAATACTGTAACTCCAAAAACCTTTTTCAGATATGGCACATGGGTGTGGCCATACATTACAATGTCTGCTCCATTTTCCTTGGCGATGTCTGTCATAAGCGGCACGGAAGGTCTTGCTCCGTAAATGTGTCCATGCGTTATAAATACTTTATGGCCGCCCAGTGCGATCAGAGCTGCTGCCGGAAGCTTACTCATACCATCACAATTACCACGCACCATATAAACCGGGCAGGTAAAGATGTTACGGATCTCTTGTTCTGTCTCGGCATTCTGACAGTCACCCAATTGAACAACACCGTCAAAATCGGTGCCGATCTGATCAAGCACTTCTTTTAGATATATATTAATTCCATGGTTGTCACTAAAGATCAGAAAACGTTTCATAATATTCTACTATTCCTTTCTTCTACAAACAGTTTTCACGTTTTAATTCTTCATACATTGCCGTCAATGCTTTTCCTCTATGGCTCACTTTATTTTTGTCTTCTGAAGACAACTCAGCAGTTGTGCATCCAAATTCCGGCACATAAAAGATTGGATCATAACCAAAGCCATTTTCACCCTTTTGCTCATAGCCAATACGTCCCTCGATCACACCACGAACCGTGATCGTCCGCCCATCCGGGAAAGCACAAGCTATGACGCAGACAAATCGAGCTGTACGCTGATCATCCGGTACGCCGGCTAACAGATCAATAATATGATTATTTTTAATATCATAAGAAGTATCCTCTCCTAAATAACGTGCAGAATATATTCCTGGCTCTCCATGCAGATAATCTACTTCCAGTCCGGAATCATCTGCCAGTACCATCTGTCCCGTCAAGTCTGAGATAGTTCTCGCCTTGATGATCGCATTTTCCTCAAAGGTGCTTCCATTCTCAATAATCTCTACATCCTGCAAATTTTCGTCTTTTAAGGAAACAAATTGGATATTCTCTCCTTGTAAGATCTGGCGGATCTCATCCATCTTGCCTTCATTTCCTGTTGCTACTATTATTTTTTTCATGATCTATTGATTCCTTTCTAAGATTAAGGACACAAACGTCCCATTTCTGCTTAATCTTTCTAATATTTCTCTAATGTCTCCATCACTGCCTGATAGATTCCCCAGGCGGTCTGCCTTATTCCTTTTTCCTGCCGCATATATAAACAGTCGGAAGGGTTGGTCAGATACCCTGTTTCTACAATAACTGCCGGGACTTTTGCATGATGCATCAAATACAGATCTTCTCTGCGGATCACACCACGTGCAGGCAACCCGGTCGCTGCGACAGTCTTTTTGAGCAGCTTCGCCGCAAGTTGTTTATTGGTATATCCGGCTCCATTATCCCGCTTGGAATACAGCACTTCTATGCCACGCACAAAATGCTTTCTTGCATCCGATGCGTTGCAATGTACACTCACTAACATGTCTGCCTGCCGTTTATTGGCAAGCCGTACCCTCGCCTTTTTGGAAACTGTACGATCCGTTGTTCGCGTACAATATACCTTAACACCACTTTGTTCAAGCAGCCTGGCAATTTCCTTTACCACCGCCAGATTATACTCTTTTTCCTCCAGTTTTCCATCATCGCTGACAGCACCCTCATCTTTGCCTCCATGTCCCGCATCCAAGACGATCACATACTGTGATTTCTTTGATGCATCGTCCTGTTTCGGATCGGACAACTTCTGTGCTCTCGTCCGTGTACTTTCTGATAGCACAGACTCTTTTGCCTCCTGCGCCTGCACTTTGGAAATGGAATCTATCGGCATTTCCTTCGAAAAGATCACACAAAAGACAAGCAGCAGCAATAGCACACATATGCTTTGTCCTGTCAGCATTCTCCATTGCTTTATCTCCATGTCCACCTCGAATCTAACGTTGCTCTCCGTCTGTATCCTGCCACAAATATTATCTTGTGTCTGTTCTAAACATATCCTCAAATATGCTATTCTCTGTGCCCCATTATATAAGAAATCGTTCTCTATTGCAATGTGCATTGACGTGTAAGCAATGATTGTAATTTATCCTACATTTCGTTATAATAAAATGAGTTGCTCAAACTTCCCATACCGGAAGTTATTGCTCAACCACATATTACTTATTATGTCAATGACTATATAGCATTTT
>ULRE01009213.1_pt1 | contig 90929 bp, 79 predicted proteins | sample 1955141 | NCBI WGS metagenome assembly ULRE01 (sample SAMEA4835674, study PRJEB28245) | human gut metagenome | biome: gut microbiome; material: fecal sample | place: Denmark | collected 2008
CCGGCTTTTTCATGACTCTTATCGTTAGAAACTACTTACAGCGCTTTTACAATAACGCGACGGTTGTATGAAGCCGGATTCAGATCAGCCACACCACCCATAGGTTTGATGACAATCTGATCGTCGTTCAATCCCATCTTCTTCAGTTCCTTGGCAACGGTATTGGCACGACGCTCGCTCAGCTTCTGGTTGTAATCCGCCGAACCGGTCTTGCTATCGGCATAACCGCAAACTTCCACCTTTCCGTTGTTGGCCTTCACCTGTTCCACCAAAGCCTGCACATTTACCAGGTCTTTCTTTGAAGCAATGCGTGAAGAGTTCAAATTGAAGAACACAGATACCGGAGTGCTGACCACGGTCTTCTTCTCGGTTACGGTAGTAGTGGTGGTTTCCTGACGCTTTGCCATCAGCTCCTTCAGCTTGTCATTCTCGCGCTGCTGTTCTGCCAGCGAAGCATTCAAGGCCTCAACCTGAGCCTTATGCATGGCATTGATGGCCTGCAGGTCCGGAGTCTTGCTCCATCCCACCTTGCCCAGGTTTACACCCAGACCCAGAGAAACACCGGCCTGACGGTCCTTGGTGGTCATGAAATTACTCTTTCCCTTATTGGTAGTTCTGATCCCGTTATCCAGTTCTGTCAAGGCCATATTGCCGTAAATATCCAGATTGATATACAGTCTCTTGGTTACATTAAAGGTGTTCAGAATACCACCGGTGTACATAAAGGCATAATGCTTTGCGTCCAGATTGCGGTAGAATCCCGTACCGGCATAGACCGAGATGTTCCACACGCGTCCCGGCTGATAGCCGCAGAACAGGTTTCTCAGGTTGAATACTCCCTGCACATTGAAGTTCACCATGTCGTAGCTCGGATTGGTCCGTCCGTCCACATTCTTCAGGCTCATAAACTGGGTCTTTGCACGCACTCCAATCACCGGAGTAAACCATTTACCCAAGGTTACATCCCCGTTCCACGAACGGCGGAAGCTCTTGAAAGGACTACGGGAGAGACTTAATCCCCGCTCCTGATTGGAATAACTGGCCACATAATCCCCGCCTACGGTCACGAACCAATTGCTCCAGAAGTTATTGGTCGCTACGCTATACTTGTCCATCGGGGCAATTTCACTGGTTGTTTCCTGCGCCATGGCTGAGGTTGCCCCCAGCAACATCAACCCCATTAAAATCTTTTTCATAATCTAGCTTTTAACTAATTCAAAATAAACCAAAGTTCTTTTTCTTCTTTTTCTGGTCGCCATAACCATAGCCATAGCCACCATAATAACCGTAATAGCCATAGCCGGCATGCTCTTTCTTCACACCATTCAGCAGAGTGACCATCCGCTTCAGTTTCTTCTCCTGATAGATGCGCTCCACATCCGGCAACTGTCTGCGATCCATCAGCCCGGCGCGGATGACAAACACCGTCAGATCGGCCAGACGGTTCACAATGGTAGCATCAGCCACTACTGCCGAAGGCACACTGTCTATCAGAATATAGTCATAACTGGCAGCAAGTTCTTCCAATAACTGATCCAAACGGGCACTCATCAGCAGTTCTGCCGGATTCGGAGGCACCACTCCGCTGTAAATCACATCGAGCCCCGGACAATCCTTTACCGAATGAATCAGTTCCTTTGCCGTCATCTGACGGTCTATCAGATACTGGGTGATTCCCGTAGCCTTCCGGCCTCCGAAGATCCGGCTCAACGAACCTTTACGGATATCCAGGTCGACCAGCAAGACCCGCTTTCCGGCAAAGGCAAACATCTTGGCCAGATTGGAAATGACAAAGGTTTTTCCCGCATCCGGATTCATGGAGGTAAACATAATCTTCAGGGGACCCTGCTGCTCCCCTTTCATAAAGTCCAAATTTGTACGCAAAATGCGGAATGCTTCCGTCACGGCATCCAGTCCGTCGGCACGCACTACCGTGTCGTGCGCCTTGCCTTTTTCCCAGCTGTGATAAGGAATATCTCCCAAGAACGGCATAGTAAGCTTATCCTCAACATCCTTTCTACTACGTACCTTTGTATCTAATACTAAGAGAGAAAACAATATCGCTGTAGGTAAACCTATCCCTAAAATAAGAGCAATCAGATAAACCATCTGTTTTTTAGGTGCAACTGGAATATTTGACCCCTTTGCCCGATCAACTACCCGTGCATTACTTTCAGCTATATATTCTGCCAAAGCGTTTTCTTCACGTTTTTGCAATAAGTATACATAAAGCTGCTCCTTTACTTTTTGCTGACGTTCAGCACTTAATACTGTTTTTTGATGTGTCGGAATATTTGAAGCCTTACCACTGTTACGTGCTTCTTGTTTTAAACTACTATTTATTTGTAATTGTAAAGATTCAACACGATTATCCATACTACGTAAAATACTTTCTCGCATTGAACGCAATTCTTGCTGTAAATCCTGTACAACAGGGTTTTCTTCAGCAGAAGTTGTCTTTAATTTATCATACTGTAAACGTAATTTATTATATTCTGAAATTTGACTTGTTAAACTATTTTCAGACATACCTGTACTTAGAGGTATCAAAGCTTCTACATTTTTAGGCTGCAATAAATACTCTTTTAAATAACGAATTAACTCCAATTCTGTTTGTAACTTTACAGCCTCACTTTGATATCGATCAGCTTGCTGTAAGTAAAGACCACTTTGACTTTCATCAACAAGCTGGTTTTCACTACGATAAGAAGCAATTTGATTATCAACTTGTCCTAATTCTTTCTCCAAAATAGCAAGACGCTCTACCACAAATTGCTCCGTATTACGAGCTACAACATTTTTATCATTTATAATGTCTTTTTTATAAGCATCCATCAAGGTATTCAAAATATCCTCTGCACGCTGCGGAACTTCATCAATAAAAGACAATTGGATCATACTAGCATCTTTTGATGCCTTACTTGCTCCCAAACGATTACTAATAATACTACTTGTAGCCAACACTGAATTTTTAGTAACAACCAATTCATCGGCTAAAGTTGCTTGAGTAAAGAAAGAGGTTGGTTTAACTGTAACTCGTCCAACAGGAGTTTCTACACTTTCTCCCAAAGAAAGTGTCTTTTCAAAATTCAATAATTCACCTTTATAACGAAATTCTTTAATAGTAATTTTTTTCCCTGATAAAAATTGAATATGAAACTGACAAGTTAAATCTTCTCCATCAGCAAACTCTACTAGTACAGGACTCAAATTATATAAATCAACCGGACGCCAAAAAGTTTCTTTCTGATAACAAACATCTAAATGTAATTGACGCACAACCATTTCTGCCAAATGAAGAGACTTAAACATCAAAATCTCATTCTCTACATTACTCGCAATATTAGCTAACCCAACTTCCTTAAAAAGTTGAGCCTCAGAAAGAGTACGTGAACCGTCATTCTTATCTTTAATTAATACCGTAGAGATCCGTTGATATGTTGGTGCAGTACGATGCACATAAACATAAGCACCTATTCCACATACAATTAAAGCCAACACATAATAATACCAACGCTTATAAGCTAGATACAATAAATCACTCCAATTAAATTCCATTGTAGAAACTGATTGGATATTTTTTCCAAAATCGCTATTTATATTCTGTCTCTGCTCCATGTTTTAACCTATCTTAACAATGTAACAATTAAAGTCGTAACTGACATAATAGAACTAAATACTGAGACCCAGGTTCCCACCGAAGTAACCTGTGTGCTACGAGCCTGAATCGTCTTGGCGTTGTTCGGCTCTACATATACTACATCATTCTGCTGCAAATAATAATAAGGAGACTGTAACAAATCAGAAGAACGCAAATCTAAATAATGAACCACACGTTTTCCATCTGCTTCACGAATTACTGCTACCCGATCACGTTTTGCCTGAATATTTAAATCCCCAGCCTCAGCTAAAGCTTCTAATACTGTAATTCTATCAGTTTTCACATTAATTACTTTTGGGGTTTTCACTTCTCCCAAAACAGATACCTTAAAATTCTGAAAAGTAACCGTTACTACCGGATCTTGTAATAATTTTAGCTGTTCTAATTGATTAGTAATCCATGTAGCTAATTCCTTTCTGGTCATTCCTTCTACATGAATTTTTCCTAACTGTGGAAAACTAATAAAACCATCTACATCTACCTGATATCCTAATTGTGCACCAGCACTACTACTTTTTGCTTCCATAGTATAAGCAGTAGCAGGTAAATTAAAAGGAATAGCCAACTCTGGATTCCGAGCAGAAACAGTAATCCCCAGTAAATCATCTTTACGAATTTTAATCTCATAACTCTGTGTTACATCCTGTTGCAACCCCTGATTTAAATCCTGAAAATACAGAACTTGCTCTGGCGCAGCACAACTTACTAACAGTAAAATCACCAGTAACCCAAAAGTCCATTTCATTTTTTTCATATATACCAATAATATCTAAATATTTCCAAAAGAATTTCTAAAATACAAAGTAAAGCATTTTTTTTAAAAGCCTCTCTATTTTTATTATTTATTCTTTCTTAATTGGGATTTTTGTGGTAAAAATACTAATACAATCAATATTTTCAATTATAAATATGTTTTTATCCAATATAGGCCCCATCTTTTGCCTCAAAAATGACAGAAGGCTCCAATACCTGAATAGTATGCCATACTCCTTGAGGAATTTGCATACCATAACATCCATCCGAAGGAGATAAAAGATAACGTGCAATTTCACGATACTCATTCTTAGATTCATCTACAAGTTCATAAAAAATTTCCTCTAATTTTCCACAAAGACAAACAACAGTTTCTGACGTATCTTCATGTCTGTGAATAGGAACTACCGTATCCGGCATTAGAGCATTCAACATTCTCTGTGAAGTATCCGCCATTCCATTCCTCAAATCCATATTAATTCTTCTTCTTGAAGCTTCTGAAGCCTGCTGTAAAAAAACCTTAATTAAGGCCTGATCAAATATTTTCTCCATAATCTATTTTTTTATATTTTTCAAATATTCTTCATGTAAATGATAATACTTCATTTTAAACCACACATACACTAAAGTCAAGAATATAAGAAATCCTCCCAAATATATCCAATGAGATAGTATTGAATTTGGACATAAATAAATAAAGCCTAAAGAAATCGCCAATTGAAGAACTGCATAAAAAGATGCAACCTTCACATGACCGATTTTAAGTTCATTAGCCATTAATTGGAATGCATGTTTACGATGAGCTTCTCCCAGATTTTCGTGAAGCATAATTCGATGGAAAATAGTCAATACCCCATCTACCCCATAAACCAACAAAAAGATCAAATAAGTTATATCTCCAGTTTTCAAAATCAGACAGCCTATTAAAAATAATAAGATATAGGCTATGCCTATAGAACCAACATCTCCAGCGAAACATTTTGCCTTTCCTTTCGGGCGAAAATTAAAGAAGCAAAACACTATATCAGATAATATTACAGTCCAGATTAACGAAGCTTCTACAAAAGTATTTATATTATTTAAAAGCAGTAAAGGTATAAGAACTGCCATCGAGTATGCCCCAGTAATTCCATTCACCCCATCCATAAAGTTTATGATATTAGATGCTCCAACACATACAATTAATGCTAAACCAACAATCCACCACATATTCCAATGCAAAATATCCAGTTGGTAAAACATCATAAGCATTGCAATAAACTGAACCACCAATCGCACACGATCAGGAAGAGAATGAATGTCATCAATAAAACTCACTCCTGCAATAAGGGTTACAGCTAATAAAAACGCCCAATAATGAAAGCCAAAAAATATACACCAAACCCATAATCCTAAGAGGAAAATAATACCTCCACCTCGAAGAACAATTGTAGAGTGTGAACTCCTCTCATTGGGTTTATCTATGATATTGAACTTATCGGCAATTTTAAAGTACACAAGCTCTAAAGCCAGAAGAATAACCAAAATTACCCCATAAATCAAATACAAATTCATAAAATCTTATTTTTAAAGAAAAATTCAATCCTATTTAAAATCTCTTCTGTAACTTTTTCCAAATATTCTTAGGTAAGAATATAAAGAGACAAACCCACCAAGCCTTCAAACAATTCATTCCCAACACCGTCCGATACATGGCAACGACAGATGTCATTTGTTTCCACTTATTAGATGTCTCAGATCCAGGAACATGTCGATATTTCCAAAGTGCCTTTGGATAAGTAACCAAATAGTCAGTCTCACGTAAATACAACATCCACAATCCCCAATCCTCAGCTCTACGGAGATTGGGCATATACTTCTTTCCTAAAAGATCAATATTAATCATGACTCCTGGAGTACCAATATTACAACCGGAAATCATTGATTTATAAGATTGTTTAGACTCTTGTTTCATCGTATAATAAGGCTCCAAATGTTCGTTGGCATCCTCATACCATGTACAAGTAAATGGATAATTATTGTCGATCATAAATTTTACCTGCTCCTCTAATTTGGTAGGATACCACCAATCATCAGAATCACAGAAAGCAAGAAAATTTCCTTTAGCCTCTCTAATAGCTATATTTCGTGCCAATCCTGCACCACCATTTACTTTCGCTTTTAATACTCGAATGCGTTTATCCATACTACAAATATTTTGAAGAACATCACGCGTTTCGGGTGCTGGAGAACAATCATCCACAATTATCAATTCCCAATCCTTATATGTTTGGGCGATAATTGCTTCCACGGTTTCTTTAATATACTTTGCCGCATTATAGTACGGCATCACAATTGATACTTTCATAAAACTATATTGAGTGCATTAATTTTCTTATTGGGAAATATAGGGCTGGAGGTAACAGTTTTATAAATTCCTTTAATCGCATTTTTACTCTCCTTTTAAAGGGTAACATCAAACGATATTGGGAATATATAATCTTAAGTTCCTTATTTCCTTTTAATTCTTTTAATAGAAAAGCTCTTCTTCGCTCATTAAATCTGATTGTCTTTCCATAAGACTGTGCCGCAATAATTGTTCTAAAATCAGCATCTTCCATGATCATTTTTTCCCTAATGGCATTTATAAAATCTTGCCCCAAAGCTGATTTCACAAGGACTGCAGACACACCTTTGTTATTCATTTCATATTTTGGTCCCCAAAAATCACCAATTCGTATATCTGCATAAGCCATCGTACTACGCGCTTTGCAGTCATAGCATGCCTGATTCATCACATCTGCACCAAAAAAGAGATCAAAAAAAGGATCGGCAATTTTATTGCTTGTATGTTTTCTTGAATTGGCATAAAAATCAATGCTATATTCATGCCAACCATAGGTTTTACTGCGAAATGCAATATTATCAAACCTAGTAGACTTCAATAAAATCTCTTTCTGAGCTTTGTATTTATTCCATAAATTGACAGTTGGGCATCCATGACAAAAAATGTCTACCAATAAATATTTTTCAGGATTTCTTTTATATTTTCGTGTTTTAGAAAAAGCATATATCTGGCATGGTGTTCCAAAGATTGCATATCTTTGCTCTGAACGATCTTTTAAGATTTCTTCAAAGCCATCAAGGGTATAACTCTGAAAATATTTTGATCCATAAAATTTGTTCAATTCCCCTACTGTTGAAGCGATTACAGATCTAGCCTTATTTAAATCCAAATCATAAGTACAACCCAGAACTTTATATCCTCGAACGATGCATTCCTCCATTAGCAATCTGGAAATTCCTCCACTACTTGATTTGGACAACTGCTGAGCATCTTTATTATAAGCAGCATAACATGCCAAGACATCATCAGAAAGTTTAAAGTCTTTATCATATTTATAGCATGATTGCTTACACAAACCACATTCAATACATTTCGATTCATCAACAATCGGTTTATAAAAACCATCTGAATCATATTCAATACGAATAGCTTTTGTGCTACACACAGGTGCACAAATACTACATCCCGTACAATTTCTTAATATTGCTTCATCTGCTATATTATTCTTCATTATTCTGAATTTCTTTTAGGGCATTAACAACATAACTATAAGCTTTAATACGCTCTTCCTTCAACAAGGATTCTGATAAATTAAAATCCAAATCAAAAAGACATTTGACAGGGTTTTCTGGCTGATAACGATGTTGCAGATTTACTCTACGTAAAATTGAAAGAATCCGTTCTGATTGCTTGTTTGCACTTCCATACTCCCGTTCAAAAGTAAAAAACGGTGTATGTAAATTAATAGAGAATGCTGTGCCATGAAAAGAATCGGTTAAAACACACTTTGCATTATTAATCAGATCTAAAAATTCTATTGGACCTGTTGGCACTACTCTATCGCAATAGTTCATATCATCAAACAAATAAGGTATAGCTATTACCTCACAATTTAAAAACTTTCTTAGATCATCTATAGCCTTTCTTGCAATCACTGAGGGCTTATCCAAAAAATAAGCCAAGATATAATTACTTGCTTTATTTTCAATTCCAAGAATCTGTTTCCATTTCTCACCATCTATCATGAGAGTTGGATCAACAAGTTGAACAGCTTTTTTCTGGGTAATTTCTTTAATCAGTCTTACTCCACTATCTTCACGAACGGATAAAAAAGCAAATTCAGAAATCCATTTACCCATTTTCTTTCTATTATAATCTGCTATAAAATCACGCCCAAAACTTGGAGCAAAAGCTACACGTTTATTTGCTGGTGCAAAACGAAGATAATACATCGGATCAACATACATTGTTGACGAGTTCCATATTTGATCACTTCCAGCAAAACACGCTACAGACTCTTTTGCATACCTTTTTAAAGCATTCCATAAAAGATATTTAGGCTGCAAGTACTCTCTAGTGAAATCCTCAAAACGAGCAACAGAATCACCGATCATCTTTTTGTTATATGATTTCTTATATACGCTCAAAGATTGTGAAACTTTTTTATCACGAAGTAATATTGAACGTAAAAGGATTGTAATAAGTTTATTCAACCTTATATCTCGTCCTTTCACTAAGCTTTTTTGAGTAACAAGATGGCAATTATACCCAAGTTCTGTCAGCATAATCTTTCCGGCAAGAGCTTGAAGACTGGAGCCATAATTATACCCAGAAAAGACCGTAGTCAACAATACACTTTTTGTCATATTTAAAAAGATTAAATTACAAAATCGAATGAAGTGCTCCAATAATACGAGTTAAAAAAAATGTAAGATTATAAGCACTGGGATTTTTAAAATAAATAATACAATACTCCTGTATTACAGAAATAGTATTATAAATTTTACTGGAAATTTTTCTTGGAGCAGTAAATGCTGAATTTTTCCTATATCTCCTATAGTATCTAATATCTTTACCCGCAAAATCTACAAATCTAAACTGATCAGAAATAAGAAACATAAACAATGAATCTTCTCCATTTTTAAACTGAGGATTATATCGTCGATCATGTATATAACTCATCGGAATAAGTTTCATACAAGGACCTGAAAAAAATTTTCTAGCCTTTGTATAAAACATTTTTCCTTTCATGGCTAATTTCTCATATTGAATTGTAACACTATAATCTTGCACCTGAACTTCAGGTTTACCATCATAAAAACCGTATGGATAGCACAAAACAATAGTATCTTTAGCCGCCTTCTCATAAAGCCCTTCCAAAAAACGGGAAGAAACATAATCGTCATCATCGATGAAAGTAACATAATCTCCTTTTGCGACATCTAATGCAATATTGCGTGCATTGCTAACACCACCTTGAGGCGTATGAACAAAATTCATATTTACCCCTTGCATATTATGAATAATATAACTTTCGATTTGACTTTTCCAAGGCTCAAAGCAGCCATTAAGAACAAGAATAACCTCAAACAAATCTTTTGAAAGAGTCTGACCTTTTAAAGAATCTAAACACTCCCACAAGTACTCCTTTGGTTTATACGTTGGTATTATTACCGAGATTTTCATATTATACTGATTTATAAGTACTAATATATGATTCAGCTGTATTTATTATATCATAACTTGAAAAAGACTCTATGCAATTTCTTTTCATCGCCAAATACTGCTCTGACGATAAAGATAAAAACTCTTTCATTGCTAAATAATAATCATGTTCAGAAGAAGAAATTGATAAAAATCCATTTTTTCCAGATTTAATAACATCGGGAATTCCACCAACATTAGAACAGATAGGAATACAACCAACGGATAATGCTTCTAAAAGAGTAATAGGAAGACCTTCCCAAAGCGATGGTAAGCACATCCCATCACAATAAGCCATTAATTGTGGTATATCATTCCTTTCACCTAAATACTTTATTCTATCACCAAAAAAAGGCTCTATGCTACTAAAAATATCATCCCTTTGTTTAGCCCCTGCAATTAAAAGTACAATATCATATCCTTCATCTATTAATTTTTTAAAGACTTTACATAAAACTAATTGATTTTTAGGAGTACTTATCCTTGCTGCATGTAAAAATATCTTCGTATGAGAACCATTAATACGAAATCTTGATGCCAAATCAATTTGGGTCAAAACAGGACGCGTAACACCATTAAATATAAGAAAACTAGAACAATGATAAAGATTATGGAATGATTCTTGTGATACCTTTGAAATAGTAATAGGATGCATCCATCCCTTATTAAAAGAAATTTTTTTTAAAAAAAATAACCGTTTGTCCCATTTTGAATTTTCCATTCTGGCATCAGAATGAATCGTATAAAAAAACCTAATTTTCTTATGTAAAAGAAGAATAGACAAAACATAATAATAAAACATTCCATGAACATTAACTACATCAAAATTTCCCCGACGAATAATTCGGTAAATATCCAATAACACCTTAAAAGAAAAACCAATATTTTTCTTTTTTAAGGTAATTTTTCGAACTGAAGGAGAAAGTTTATACCAAAAAGTATCTGTTCCTTTTGGTTCAAATATACTGCAAACTGTTATATTTTCTGATTTTGCCATTTCATTAGCAAGAGCACATATCATCGACTCTATTCCACCTCCAGCTAATGAAGGATGTATATGAAGGATATTCATTATTTTCTTGATCTTAATAGTTTAGACGGATTACCACCAATCACAGAATATTCAGGGAAAGACTTAGTCAAGACACACCTAGCTCCCACAATAGATCCAGTTTTAATCTCCTTTGAACCTATAATCATTACATCCCGACCAATCCAAACATCATCTCCTATAATAACACGGCAACGTTCAGTAGAAAAACCTTGTTCTATCATTGTTATATCCGTTCTATCATATTTATGCAAACTTTCCAACATATAACAATTAGGTCCCATCATTACATCGTTACCAATTTTAGTATTATTCAATATATGACAATTAACACCAATTCCTGAATTATTACCAATCTCAACATTTTTTCCAGAAGCGAACCATGCACCATGCTCAATATTTACATTTTCACCCATGTATCTAAAGATATGTTTACAGCATAATCTTCTAAATTTTAAAGCAATTTTTCCTCCAAACGGAGAATAGGATCTAGGTAAATTACGAGCAATACCGTAATATAAAATTAACCAAAAATATTTCATATACACTGAGTTTGTTTGTTTAAATAATAGGTTTCACTATGCGTAGCTACTAAGATAAGAAAACTTATTAGCCACAAATGAGGATAAAATACATAAAAAAAGCCATCAATAAAAAAAATAAATCCCGCAACAAAAAAATAAAAATACATAATATCTTTCGATAGTCTATACCTCTTCCACTGGATACTTAAAAAAAGAACTATTAAATAGACATAAATAAAAACTCCTAATACACCTTCATTCGCATATAATTCCAAATAAGTATTATGTGAAAAATGATGACTAAATGAATGAAGCATATAATTATTTGCACCAACCCCAAAGGGAAAATTCTCATTTCCTACTTTTATTGCATCTTGCACTAATTTTCCTCGAATATCATCTTTTACATCTAATTCAGATCTTTCCTGCAATCTACTTCCATTATAGACATCTAAAGCTTTAGGTACAAAAAGAATTAACCCTATAAAAAATAATATAATAAAAGACAGTTTTACCTTCAAAGTTCCTGATTTAAAATATCTTCCGTATAGTAAAAGGAGAATTAATGGAATTTGAATAATTAATATTTGTCTTGATGCAGTATAAATTGCAGTCACAAACGATAATGGAATCATCAGCAAAAATACTATGTGCATAATTCGTTTTCCCTTAATATTCCATTCTCCCAATATAAAGGCTGCAAAAGTTGCATAAAAAGTATGATAACCAAAAGTATTAGCATTTAATTTTAAATCATCTAGTCTATCAACTCCAAATTCTATAACATTAAACATATGATTATAGGCATAATACCAATCCCCCAATAGAACTACCAAAAAAGAAAAATAAATCCAAGGTAAATTTTTTTCCTCTTGACCTTTAACTGAAAAAATAAAACAAAGCAAGAATGATCCTAATATTTGATTGACTTGAACCATTGCATATTGCAAATTTGAAGCCCATAATACAGAAAAAAGAATCCATATAAATAAAAATGAAAGCAAATTCATATACCTATTGGATCTTAAAGATTTATGCGAAAAAAAAGTCAATAAAAACAAAAAAGGCAGAACTATATATAATGCAACTTTATTTACAGATTCATCCAACAAACCTGCAAAAGCCGAGAACCATATACCAATAGCAAAAAAACAATCCTTTAAACCTAATTTATTTAAACACATACGCCTTAGAATTTGACATAAAAACAACTAGCTTAATACAAATTTAGCTACCTTTTCTAAAACCTTAAGCCAAAAAGAAGGCTCTTTCATATCTTTCTGCTTTCTCCAAAGTTTAATAAACCTAATAGGTAAACGTCTAGAGACTATAGATTTTTCTAATTGAAAATAATGCAAACTAGATGTCACTTTAATAAAAGAATCAAAACGAATAAGTTCCTCCCAGTTACCCACACAAGGATATATAAGATAGGTATAATAAATATCACTATTACTCCAGGTTATTCGCCTGGTTAGATATGATTTATGTATATCATCTGTTTGCAGCTTTTCATATAATTGAATCATCGTTTCTCCTGTCTTTATTTTATTGGGTAAACTTTTTACAAGAATCGCAGGATCTACCGTCTGTCCTTCACGTCCTATAAGATACCTATAAACAACCAAATTAAAATAGTATATAGTCTTAACATTTATCATTGGAGAAAAACACCATTCAAGATCTGTGTATGATATACCTTCTGTTTGATGATAATTTAATCCTTCAAATACCTTCCGATTATAAGTAAGCTCATGCATTGATATAAGGCATTTATTAAAATTATCAGCAACTTCTTCAAAAGAAAGTACCTTACCTGTTTCCAAATGTCTATTTCTTAAACTTCCATCTTCATCAAATTCATTCTTATAAACGAAATCTGAAATAACCAGATCCACATCAATATTTATTAACAAAGAAACGAATTTTTCAAAATTATTAGTATTAAAACTATCATCTGCATCTAATACCTTTATATACTTACCAGAACATTCTCTAAGTCCACGATTTATACATGAGCCATAGTTTCCATTTTCCTTATCTATTACATAAAAGGTATTAGGAAACTTTTTCTGATAAGTATGTGCAATTTCTGATGAACGATCTTTTGCGCCGTCTATTATAACAAGCACCTCTAATAAATTCATCAACTTAAGGTTATTTATTATTAGTGAAGTAAGACATTTGTCTAAATACTTCTCCATATTATATGTAGGAATTATGATTGAAAGAATTTTTTCCATTCTTCTAAATATTTGTAAGATTCAACACTTGTTCTATAATAGGAGCCATGTCAAAATACTTATACTGACCAAGACGACCACCAAAGATTACATTTGTTTCTCCTTCTGAAAGTTCACGATATTTCTCTGCTAAAATATTATTTCTCTCATCATTTACAGGGTAATATGGTTCTAACCCTTCATGATATTCTGTTGAATATTCTTCTGAAATAACAGTTTTTGGATTATTATATACTTCTTGACCAAACATTTCAAAATGTTTATGTTCAATAACTCGAGTATAAGGTTCATTATGGCTAGTATAATTTACGACAGCGTTTCCCTGATAATTAGGAATATTTTCTACTCGGGTTTTAAAACTAACCGTACGCCAATCTAATTTACCTAATTTGTAACTAAAATATTGATCCAACGCACCTGTATAAACAAGTTTATTGGCATATTTTTTCCAATCCCTATATTCTGAATGAAAGAAATCTGTATTTGTCAAACAATCAGTGCCCTCGAGTAGTCCCTCTATAAGTTTATTATAACCTCCTATTGGAATACCTTGATAACGATCATTAAAATAATTATTATCAAAAATCATACGAATAGGAAGACGTTTAATTATAAATGCAGGAAGATCCTTGCACTTTCTTCCCCATTGTTTCTCTGTATATTCTTTAATTAACTTATAAAAAATATCTTCGCCAACCAAGCAAAGTGCCTGTTCTTCAAGATTCATAGGTTCACGACCGTCAAGTGCTGCAATTGCTTTTGCCCTCTGTTCTTCAATTTTTGCCTGAGCTTGAACAGGAGTATGAATTTCAGGCCACATTCTATTGAAAGTATTCATATTAAACGGCAAGTTATACAATTCCCCTTTAAAATTAGCAATAGGGCTATTAGTATAGCGGTTAAATTCAACTATAGAATTTACAAAATCCCAAACTTCTTTATTATTCGTATGAAATATATGTGCACCATACTTATGTACATTAATACCTTCAATATTCTCACAATAAATATTTCCACCCAAATGGGAACGCTTGTCTATTACCAAACAAGATTTTCCTATTTTTTTAGCTCTATAAGCAAATGTAGCTCCGTAAAGACCAGAACCAACAATTAAATAATCATAATACTTCATATGGTTTATCATTTAAGTTCTATAACATCAATAACTATCACCCAAATATCAAAATATAACAACTAAAAAACAATATCTATTTTTTAATTTCAAATTCACTATTTAAGTTATCAACTTTAATAAATAAAACTAGTGAATATATCAAGATAATTTATTCCTAATATAAAAAATAGAATAAACTAAAAATTTTCTCATTCCTTTTATAGGAAAGTTCAACAAAAACATTTGCCAAAATGGAGCAACCAAATACTGTTTGTAGTCATCATAAAATGAAATGGCATTTTCTATTACCATCTGTTTATCTTCTTTGTTAAGTTGAATACACTCGATAATTGACGCCAAATAGTATTTGAATATTTTTTTTATAAATGCAATTTTAAAATCAGAAAGGGGATATTTATCTAATATCTGCAATTCAGTTTCTATTAGCAATCTATAATTTCTAAAAAGAATCTTTGAACTATGTGATAAGCTACAATTCAATATTCTATAATTGTATGGAGCAAAAGAAACAACTTCCAAACTCTTCACATAAAGACAATAATTTAAAGCAAACACTTCATCTTCTCTAATATTTAGGCCTTCCTTAAAACGAATGTGATACTTCTCTATTACTGACCGTTTATACACCTTATTTACAGAATATCCAAAAAATTCAGCCTCACTATTTAATAATGTTTTCAAATGTGAAGCTATCTCTTCTATACTTATGGTATAATCAACTGCTAAAGGCAAACAATAATCCTCTCGTAAATCCTCATAGCATCTCTTAAACCCAAAGAAAATAATATCTGATTTTTTCTCATACAAATGTAAATGTGACAATATATCTGAATCAAGCCAATCATCAGCATCTACAAACATAACCCATTCTCCCTTAGCGTTATCAAGACCTATATTGCGAGCTTTACTAGGACCACCATTTTCTACGTGAAAAACATGAACGCGGGCATCCATCTTAGTATATGCATCAAGAATCTGTGGCGTCCTATCCTTACTACCATCATCAATAATAATAACTTCAATATCAGCTTCATTCTGATACAGTATACACTCTATACATTTCGAAATATACTTCTCACAATTATATGCCGGTACAATAATACTTACCATATCTATTTTAAGGATTGATCAATATATGCCATAGATGCATTCCGCATCTCTTCTAATTTAGAGTCTACCTTTACATAATCAATATTCATAACGGACTGAACATTTACGTCGCTTGCTGTACGAATACCACAATCCATAAGTCCAATTTGTGAAAGAAATGAAATGGCTCTAGAATCAATACCAGAAATTAAAACTGAATAAAATGGCTTATGAAAATTTACAGAAAACGCCGTTCCATGAAAAGAACCAGAAACAACAAAAGTAGCATGATAAATTAAAGCTACAAAATCAGCTGGACCATATCCATCTCTATACGTAGCATCATTATGCAAGAGAACATCACTCCCAATTTCCAAAATTGGACAATTTAGTTGATTAGCAACCTCTAAGGCAATATCTTTAACTTGTTTATAGTGTCCAACCTGATAAACCAACACATATGGTCCTTGGGGTATATGTTTGGATGATAATATAAGTTCCTCATAATCGTCTTTTCTACACAAAAGCGTTGGATCAACTACTGTTTGAACAGAAATATTTGTTATACCTTCCAAAAGTTCAGCCATTTGAGTCTCTCGTGCAGAAACACTATCAAAATTTCTAATATTCTTTCTAATAAACTCCTTTTCCTTCTCTGAAACAGATTTTAGCTCCATGCTTGGAGCATAAGCAATTTTCCGTCCTTTTTTTAGATGTATATTCCCCCAAAAGACTTCATCAAAAGTTCCCATAAAACGGGTTGTCCAAATTTGATCACTACCAAAAACAACAACATCGTAATTCAATTCACTTTTAAGTAAGTCTTCACGCGTGTATTTATAAGATTCCGGCAAATAATGAGATGCAAAAATATTAAAAGCCTTACTTCTCTTTTTTCTTCTATAAAAAGTTAAAACATTAGATATAAAAGTCTTAAAATTATATATAAAACCCTTTGTCTTATCTACTTTCCAGATCCAAGTTTTATATGCATGCTCTATATGAAATTGTCTATATGAAATAAATTCAACATCATAACCTTTTCTTATAAGAACTTTACGCAATGCAAATGCTTGAAGCATTGCACCATAATTATGAGCACGATGAAATGTCAAAATCCCGATTTTCATTTTCTTAAGAACTTACGTATAATAAATTTTAGCTTTTTTATATATTTCTCATTTCCACCTTTAACAATATTAGAGATAGATTTTAATGCATCACTCTCGTTATCAGAATCAGTAAAGACTTCGAAAATTATAGGTTTTCCATTTGTTTTAGGAGAAATAAAATATTCCAAATTTGCCATATATTCCATCTTATTTTGGGCTGAAAAATAATCAAAGCCACAAGAATGAGCAAATTTCTTTATTGTCGTATCAGACTGATCTCCAAAATGTCCTGCAGCAGCTATATAAGGATCGACTGCTTTTCCTATAATTGCAGCAGTATGACTATAGTTTCTAAATTCAGTTCCACGCCCATTATTTATAATAAGAATTCTAAGATTATTCCCTAAAGAAATATTTCGTAATACATTCATATCATAAAAGAATGATAAATCTCCAAAAACACCAAAATATAATTTTTCCGAATCAACCATAGAAGAGCCAATCAATGAAGACAAGCAACCATCAATACCAAACCCACCAACATTACAATAAGAAGTAACACCTTCGGGTAAATCAAAAAAGTTCCAAGCCCTCAAACTATTAAGTATACCAAAATGAATTGATGAACCTTTTGGTATTCTCTGTGCCGTATTTTGAGCAATCCATATATTACTGAAAGGCAGCTCGGGTATTCGTGTTACGATTTTATTTAACTTGTCTTTAAGAATAAAATAATGACTACATTCTACACGTACCTGAGTGTCAGCAATATAATGCTCAAAAAACATTTCATCTGTAACCTTAAATACATACTTTGTATTTCGAAATCTATCTTTAATCTCACCATCAGTAGAAATCCTCCAAAGTTCTCCACTAAATAATGCACGTGCCGTATAATAATCACCTGTAATATCTCCTAAATAAATAATCAAATCAAAGTTTTTAATTTTTATAGAAGTATATTGCTCTTGAGCATATGCTAGTGACATATTTAGTTTATACCTACCATAATAATTACTAGTGTGATCACAGAGCACAACTGCATTATATGATTCACAAAAAGATTCAATTTTCTTTTGTAAAGAAGATGAGATTTTTTTATGAGAACCTATAAATATTACTATATTCTCATGCCTAATTTTAGGATAAAATGAATCAAATGTAACTACACGAATATCTCTAACGTCAGGTAATTGCTTAACAGAAAAATCAGGATTATATTCAGTCTCTAGATTAATATGAACAGGTCCTGTTTCTTTTGCAAATAAATCATTCAATGCACGATTTGATTTTATAATACAATCCCAATAATCGTTATTGTCTTTAACATTCTGAATAACATATGTTTTCTTAACCATATCAAATGGCGCATGCTCTCTATCTGTAACTTGAGGGTAATCATGTCCCACAAACTCTGATGATAAACTTGAAGTTACAACTAATATAGGAACTCCCCTATAATATGCTTCTGTTAAAGCTGGAAAATAGTCTCTTGATGAAGTTGCCCCTGTACAACTTAATACAACGGGCTTTTTTGTCTCAAGTGCAATACCAAGAGCCATATAGGCTGCAGATCTTTCATCTACACAAGAATACATCCTAAAAAAATTATCGTGTTGAATACTTGCAACAAAAGTTACATTTGTTGCTCCTGGAGACACAACAACAGTATTAATATCATATTTTTTAAGTAGTGATAATAATACAAGTTTATTTTTCTCAGCTGTATAAAACAGTCCTGTATTATATTGCATTTGAAGTTTCATGAGTTATTTAATTATAGTTAAACTAGGATTTTTCATATTACTAATATTTGACTCCTTCGCTAAATCTTCAATCATTTTATAATGTATATCATAGTTCCAAGTTGCACAAATACTTTTTATTGTTTCAATATATTCAAAATTATTATCAACAATAAAAATGTAAACATTCCCCAATAAATGTCTATTTCCTAAAGAATTTATATCATACATTATAGACATTGAAGTACCAATATAAATAAAATGCTTTTTAGGAGAGACAATAGAAGCACCAACCATTATAGATAATAAGCCCTCTTCTGAAAGGAGTCCTTTATTATATTCCAAACATCCTAATATGTTTAATTTTATTATATCGTGCGATAATAATTTAGAATCAATATAAAAACAAGAATCAGAAGAATCAAATGTATGAATTATTTTTTTTATATAAGTAGAATACTGTGCAGTATCCGGTAAGAAATATTTCATTATATTCTTTTCATTTCGAATATCTTCACCAACTCTATCAGAAAGTATATATTTACTACAACCATCGTCATCAACACATAATAAAACTGGTTGCCCCCCTCTTACAAGCAATGATGTTTTCAATGATGCTAGCAATGAATCAACATATTTCTGCCCCATATAACTAGCAACGTTATAGATACTGCCAAACATATCCTGCGGGTAACGCGAATTATTTAATTTTCGATTTTCTATTGATAAAACTAAAATTGGAAATTTACGATAATATGCTTCAGTTATAGCTGGAGCAAAATTACGTAATTTACTCTCATCTGATATAAGTAATATAGGCTGCTCTGACTCTTCATATAATCCAACCGCAACATAACCTGCAGATCTTTCATCTAAAATAGTAGTAAGTGTAAACTTATCTAAAAAAGACGCTTCACATAACTTAAATAATAAATTATCAACTGGAACTACAATTCTAACGTATCCTTGATTATAAAATCTATTTAAAATATATTCCAATAATCTCATTGACTTCATCTTAAACGGTAATACAAATATCTAAGAATATCCCCAAATGAATGAGTAAATAACATTCTTAGAGTTTCCCAATCTCCTGTAATTTTATCAACCTGTGCCTCATGCGATATATAAACCTTTTCGTCACCATGAGAATTATTTAAATAAGACAGCAAACATTTCTCAATACCCTTCTCTGGAGATACAAAAGAATGAACGTCAACAAATTTCAACAATTTAGAGCAATCAAATTCTCTATTATACAATCTGTCGTACCGTATCTGATCATACGTACCTGTCATTAAAGGAGTCCACTTATCCACCATATAAACTTTAGGTCTATAACCTAAATACTTCTCAAGAACGTTTAGATAAATATCCAGAATATCAGACCATTTTAATGACTCCATTGTCATAACATTATAAACATCTCCCCATGAGTTTTTATTAGTTATCAAAGAAACAATACCTTTAGCAACATCATAACCATAAGTAAAAGTTGTTAATTTATTTGATAATTCTTCTGCAAAATATATAGCTTTACCTTTAAGTGCTCGTAACAACCAAAATTCTTTTCTTATTGAACTTAACTGAAAGGTATTTTCACCATAAGTAATATATGGTCTTACAATAATCCAATTTTTTTTATTGGATTTCAAAAAATAGTCCTCTTCCTTAGCTTTTGCTATTGCATACTCATTCGACGCAAGATAATCCCTATCTTGACAAACATCTAATAAACGTGGACAATCTTCATGAATTCTACCAGAATAATCTGCATATACACGTGCCGTGCTCAAAAATACATACAAATCTGAATTTACTAAAAATAAATCATAAACATTTTTTAGCTCTTCGACAGAGTAATATGTAAAATCAACAATTACACTCCAATGGTACATCGACAAGGTGTTTATCAAAAATTCAGAGTTATGTGGATCACCTTGAAGATAATGTACTCCCTCTTTATCCTTACGAATGGAACGAGATGTAACCCAACATTTAAATCCTTCTTTTATAAGAAGATCAGTCACATGCACTCCCATTGTGCCAGTACCTGCTATCAATAATGCCCTCTTACACATAATAATTTATTTTTTACCGCTTTAACAATAGTAGAACGTTCTCCACTTGAAAGTCCCAATAAGAATACTCCACATACAGTCCCCAATATACATAAAACAGTTGTTAACAAGAAACGCAAAATTCCAGCTTGCATAAAAAGATATGAACTCAATGGTAATATCATTGCAGCTATAGTAGTGACTACAACAGGAAAAACCACCTTATTGACATACATCAATATCGGAAATCTTACAAGTTGCTTCATTAGAAATAATCTAACAATAGTAATAACCAAGTAAATTAAAATATAAATTATATAACAACATTCTGCTGGTAAACCTAATTCATAAGCAAGAATTGTTAATGGGAATACAAGTAGTCCTATACTAGTAAGAATGATTGTATATTTTTTAATATTACCAGATGCCATACAAGCTGTAACTCCTGTGTTTCCCAAAACAGTAAGCATTGAAGCAACCATTGTTAATCTAAAGAAATTAACAGTATGATCGGGTACAAGTCCCAACCACCAATGCAAAAGAATGTCAGCTTCAAACAGAACAGGCAACGACAAAAATAATAATAAAAAATAAGAAAATTTCGCACCCCTACAAATTAGAACATTCATTGCTGACAAATTCCCATCGGCATAGTTTTTAATAATTTGTGGATTTATTGCAGTGGTAAAATCATTAACAAATTTAAGAACAACAGCCTCAACCTGTGAAGCGACACCTCTTGCTGCATTCAGTACCACACCAAAATATATATTAATAAGCATATTTAGTCCTTGTGTATTTAAAACTGAAGCACTACTTGTTAAAAAGGCCCATCCAGCGAAGCTTGTCATACTTTTGAGTATCTTCCTATCAATTTTCCTACACAACTTACATTCATTAAAATTTTTTCTGCAATATAAAATATAAATTGAAGCTATAAGCAAGGCCTGAAAAAATAAAAGAATTGAATATACTATTAGTTTATCATATTCTGACTTAGATATAACAAAAGCTATTAATAATTTTAGGAAAACATCTAATATTCCAACATAAGCAAATGCCGTCATGCGCTCATGAGCAATAATTGACGCATTATATGGAACGTACACTAAATTAATTGTAAATATCAGTAAAGAACAATGATAAGCCCATGTTGCTGCATCCAATCTTGAGGCTGGTATTTGCAAAAAAGAATTAATAATATAATACCCCAATGTTTCCCCTACAATTAATACAACTGCAGCAATTGAAACTTGTATAAGCACACTTGTTGTAAATAAAACACTTAAATTTGAACTATTCTTTTTTCCTAATTCATATGTAATAAAACGGCTAATAGAAGAAGATAGTGATCCTGACAAAATAGTCAACATACTAATAAATCCTGCAACTACACAGTAAATACCATAATTCTCAATACCTAATGAATTCAAAACAACTCTACTTGTATATAATGACACAAGCATAGTTATAAAGGTTCTAATGTAAAGTACTACCGTATTTTTAGCTATTCGTTTATTATTTGCTATATTATCCGACATTGTATATAAAATCTCAATAATATAAATTAATGTGTATTTTCTTAAAATTTATAGTGAAGTACATATTTAAGATATGTACATTCACTATAGTAATGCATATATAAGAATCGTATTAATCGAATAAATTTATTATAAACTTTCTATCGAACAATAGGATAATAGTGTTCTTAAGATAAAATTATAGATAAACAAATTTAAAAATCAGTCAAAGCAATAGAGTATGAAACTTTCTAACTACTAAAAAATTACATAATACTAATACTCAATCTTATTTTTATTAAAACTAGTATCAACTAAAAACGTATCTCATTTTACCAGTTGGCACACAAATAGTTTACTCTTTTAATAAGTTGTTCTAATTAGGCCACATCTGAAACTTTTAAATTTAATAATCGATTAATGCAAATAACTAATATAATAAAAGCAATAAAAACTGTTTACTATTTATCTAGCCTCTCAAAATCTGAATTCTTACTCTTAAATTCCGGCACAATCTGCTTCATGCATTTCACGGTTTCCATACGATCCACAGTCTGGGCGATTTCCTTCAAATGATCAATAGCAGCCACTACCTCAGCACGATCGTACTCGCGGACATGGGCGCGGAAAATCTTCTCATTCGGTGTTGGCAAGGTATTTTCCTTAGTGGCCAACAGCTCTTCATAAAGTTTCTCGCCCGGACGCAAACCGGTATACTCAATCTTGATATCCTGATCGGGAACCAAACCGGCCAGCTCAATCATGCGGCGAGCCAAATCGGCAATCTTCACCGGTTTACCCATATCGAACACAAAGATCTCATTACCCTCGCCCATCACTCCGGCTTCCAATACCAGGCGCACGGCCTCGGGAATGGTCATAAAGTAACGGATAATATCGGGATGGGTCACGGTAAGCGGACCGCCCTTCATCAGCTGCTCACGGAAACGGGGGATAACCGAACCGTTGCTGCCCAATACATTACCAAAACGGGTGGTGATGAACTTGGTGTGTCCCTGAATCTCTCCCTTGGCAATGCTCATACTCAGAGTCTGCACATAAATCTCGGCCAGACGCTTGGAAGCTCCCATCACATTGGTAGGGTTCACGGCCTTATCGGTAGAAATCATCACAAAACGCTCCACTCCGTATTCCACAGCCAGATCGGCCAGATTGCGGGTACCCACCACATTGGCCAGAACAGCCTCACAAGGGTTTTCCTCCATCAAAGGCACATGCTTGTAGGCGGCAGCATGGAACACCACCTGAGGCTTATAAGTACGCATCAGCCAGGTGACACGAGGCACCACGCGGATATCACCCACAACAGGGGTAAATGTCACATCGGGGAAAGTATCTTCCAGCTCCAGACGGATATTGTGCATCGGGGTCTCCGCCATATCAAAAAGAACGAGTTCCTTCAGACCGAAAGTACAAAGCTGACGGCAAATCTCACTACCGATGGAACCGGCAGCTCCGGTAACCAGAACGGTTTTACCCTGAAGCTCTCTCTTGATGTTTTCCATATTGATCTTAATCTCTTCACGGCCCAGAAGATCTTCAATACGCACCTCAGTGAGACGGGCCGGACGCACCTGGCCGTTGCGAACCTCCTCGGTCTCGCCCAGAAGCATCTGTGTCTTGTATTTTTCGCCATAACGCACCAGACGGTCGCTCTCTTCCTTGACCTGACCGCGGCTTTGGAACAGAACGGCATTGGCATGAACATGCAACAAAAGCTTGCGGAAATCCTCTTCGTTCTCAATGGAATAAAGCTTTATGCCGCCAATACGCTGAGTGTCGCGCTTGCCGAAACGCAGATAGCCTACAATCACATTGTCGGGAGACAAAGATAAGGAAGGCATGGTGGTCTGGTCTTTCTCCGGATCGAGATAAACCAGCAAACGGCGACGCTGATCGAGCGCCAGCATCTGAAAAGAACGCTGATAAATGGCTACACAGCAGACACGGGCCAGAATCAGCAGCACAAAAGTGAGCAGAAAATCGAGCAGTATGCTCAAAGCCCACAAGGTGGAATCAAAATTATCAACTATGAGATAGTAGGAAACCAGTCCCACACCCAGATCAGAAAGAAGGCAGGCCCAGAAAATACGTGAGGACTCTACCAGCGAGGAGTGACGAATGATGTTCTTATAGGTACGGAAAATCCAAAAGAACAGACTCGAAAATACTAACGTGGACAGAATGAGACAACCGAAAGGCTTGCTGGAATTGCTTTCCGGAAAAAGGTTGGCAATCAACAGATAAGTCAAAACGGTGGCTCCAACAGACAAAGCGACATCGGCGATAAAGATGAGTCGCTGGCTCACAAAGCGAGAACGCAATATGAGTTGCATTAATGTAGTCTTCATGTTTATATATAATTAAAGTTTCTTCAGGTTCAACGCAAGAGCCGACGACGGACCTTGCCTAAAAGGGAGCGGATCAGTTTTAAAAGGCGCTTCGCCACAGACACGCGGGTCAGCTCCTCACAGGCGGAGATCACTCCCTGATGCGCCAACAGTTCAAAAAAACGGGAACGGCGGGCAGCAGATGCCTTGGGAGAATGTTCCAAGGCGGGGTTGTATTGCACAACCTCCTGGTAGGTACTAGAATTAAGTTGCAGGGGAATCTGTTGTAAAGCGCGGGCTCCCGAAGGAGTATGCACCAGAATACAACTCACCCCTCCATCATCATCCAGCTCGGGATGAACATGCTCAATGCCCCAGAAATCGCCCATCGTGAGATCGGCGCCACTGCTGCATGATTTCGCAGCACAGGCATAACAGCTAGGACGAAGAAACAAATCGGCCAAAAAGCCGCGCATATAAGGATCTTCATAAAAATATCGGCTGACAGAGGCATGGTCGTAACGGAAAGTCACACGATAGCTGTGCCAGCCATGCTCTTTATCACGGAAAGAAACGCCCCGCAAAGATGTATCGCCCGAAGACGGACGAACCGCCTGCAAATAACGGCGCCACACAAGCGGACTGGGCACTCCGTGACAAATAAAATCGAGAGTAAGCAAGCCTTCATAGTCTTTGCGCAAAAAACGGCGCAAACCGGATATCTGACAAGGAGTACCGGTAAAAAGTACCCGACGCCCCTGCTTCAGAAAGGTCTCGGCCTGAGAATAGGCAGACCCGATGCGGCTCTGCACGTACTTGGAACCGCGAAAGGCGGCCAGACCTTCGAGAGTCTCTGTGTAAGCATGCTCCACCGACCAGTCGGGAGCAAAACGGGCTCCGAAAACCACACCGCCGGATGCAAGCACGGAAGCGGCCAGGGCCGTGAAGCTGCCTCCGGACGAACTGGCCTCACGAATCTGCTTATCGGGGTGCAGGGCAGCATAACAGGCTTGCGGAGCATGGGAGGTGCCGGGATGAAGCACCGGACAAACCTTCTCGCAAAGTCCGCAATCAATGCAACGGGAAACATCTACCTTCGGATAAAGAAAACCTTCGGTATCTTCCTCCAGAAGAATGCATTGACGGGGACAACGCTGCACACAGGCAGCACAACCGCAACACTGACTTTTATGCTGTATCAGAATCATCTTCTCAAAAATAATGTCTGTACCTTATTCCGGACAAAGATCCGTTCACTCTTGCTCAGTGCCAGAAGATAGCCAAACAGAAGGGTGGAAACACCACTCAACAGGACCACCAACACCAAAGAAAGGAAACTGTTGTCGGAATACCAGCTGTAACAGGCGGGAAGAATCACACCCACCAGACTGAAAGCAAACAGAGGCAACAGCACCTGACGCAAATAGGCTCCAACAGACAGGCGAATCAGAGGACGAACCACCAACAGACGCGCCACAAAGGCTATCAAAGCCACGCACAAATGAACAATAAATACGGAATAAGGCTGGCCCCCGAGCTTCAACACCACATAGGATATGGGCAGAATACTCAAAAGAATGGAGCCGACCAGAGTCTGATATTTCTTAACCTTTCCGGTAGCTGCGGCAGCGGTCATAAAAGGATTGGCCACTGCATCGACAATCGTCACACAGAGTATCAGACGTAAAAATATGGCGGAATAAGGAGGTACCTCCTTGAGCCATAAGGCCAGAATATAGTCCACCTTCAGAAATACGGGCAACGACACCACAAACAACAGCAGATAGGTGAACTTGGAACTCCGGAAAATGAGGGAATGCATATAGTCCCACTGACCGGAGGCATAGGATTTGGTGATCTGCGGATTCAGAGCCACCTGAAAATTGGAGGAGAACTGAAACACAGCTCCCTGCACCTGCACCGCCACGGTTCGGGCTGCATTGACCACCGGACCGAAAAACATGTTGAGCAGAAGATTCAGTCCATGAGTAAAGGCCATGGCAGCACAGTTGCCCCAGAAATTCCAACCGGAAAAACCGACCATCTCACGGAAGAGCTGCCTGTCGGGCTCCCAGTGGTAAGCGCTCTCGGGAAAATGTTTCTTGCAGTAGAAACTATAGATGAAGCGCACGGTGAGCTGCACCAGCAGCACCAGAGCGGCATAATAAATCAAACGGTCCCACGAACTGAACAGTAGCAGATAAACGATGAGCAGCTTGGCCACAACCTCGAAAATGGAGATGTAGGCAAAAGCGGACATCCTTTCGTGAGCAATAATCACCGCATTATAGGGCACACTCAAAATCATCACCAGAGTGGCCAGCACAGAGAACTGATACACCCAGAAAGCGGCCGTAAGACGGGCGGCTGGAATGACCATCTTGGCGTAAAAGAACCAAAGACCGACGGTCTCGGCCAGCAGAAGCACCAGAACGGCCAGCAACAGATGAATATTGACACTCATGCTGAACACCTTGCGCAAACGGACCTGATCGCCACGACCCAACTCGTAGGTAAGAAAACGCTGGGTGCCGGTGGCCATGGCGCTGTTGATGAAGGTGAACATGGATACAATGCCGCCCACCACTCCGTAGATACCGAAATCGGACACACCCAATGTGGAAAGAACCACACGCGAGGTGTAAAGACTCACCAGCATCAGAAGCAACATCCGCACATAAAGCAGAATGGTGTTCTTGGCTATTCGTTTATTGCTTAACTGCGTATCTGTCATTCAAAATAATAGATGATATCAAGCGGTTCGGGCATGAATGCGCCGGTTCAAAAGATAATGGAACAAGCACCAGACAACCAAATCGGATATCACAACCCATGTGGCAGACATAAACCGAACCAATAATATATTCAACAGTATAAATCCTAAAGAAAGCAAAACCAGCAGATACATGGAACACAACGGACTGAAACCCGCACGCATCATCTTGTGATGGACATGGTTACGGTCGGGAAGAAACATGCTCTTGCCGGCACGGGCACGAACCAGCATGACCCGCACAATATCGAAACAGGGCACCACAAATGCCGCCAAACCAATCAGGGCCTGACCGGATGCCCAAGGATCGAACTGGGAATAGCGATGCATGTAGATAAGCAGACCGTAGGCCAACACATAACCAAGGCTGAGACTGCCCCCATCGCCCATAAAAAGCTTGAAATTTCGCCGACGACGACGATAAACATTATAATACCAGAAGGGCAGCAGGATACCTAACATGGATGAAAACAGAAGCAAATTCAACAAATGGAATTTCAAACTGCTGAACACCACAAAAAGCGCCAGGGCCAGAATGCCCAAACCTGAAGCCAAACCGTCAATGCCGTCAATAAGATTCACGGCATTGGTGATATAAACCACAAAAAGCAACGTAAGCGGAAGGCTCAGCCAATAGGGAATATCGGTAATTCCGAAAAGACCTCCCAGAGAATTTATACCCACACCGGCCAGCCAAAGCATCAGGGCTCCCAGTATCTGAACCACAAACTTGCGTTTATATCCCAAACCGACCAGATCGTCGAGCAAACCCATCATATACACCAGAATCAGACCGGCCGCAAAAAAGGTGATGCATGACAAGGAATCGGTATATGTGCTCAAATAGGTGTCCGGCTCCAACTTGATAATCACAGCTCCCATAAGGGATACACTGAAAAAAAGCACGGGAACAAAGCAGAAACCACCCAAACGGGAAGACGGGGTGCGATGCTGCTTGCGGGCCTCGGGTTTATCAAACAGTTTTTTCCGATAAGACACCAACAGAATCTGTGGTAAAGACAACATTGTCAACAAAAAAGACAGTACAAATATGAGGATGGCATAAATCATAATATTCAAACTCTTTTAATACTGCTACTCCGAAATATCTGACCTTTCAGAACGGCTTCGCCGCAGTCACTCCCAGTATACCGGAATTGACTAAACGACATTTTGACAATGGTAAACACCACCAAAAGCGTCACAAAAATAAGGGCTATATTCCGAAATAACAACAAAAATCATATATTTTTTTAAGAAGACAGGCCTAAAGACATCATTTAACTTTACGTTTTTCAAAAATATTACTCTGAATTATAACAGTCATAAACAATTGGATTTTCATTATAACTACGTGCTATATAAGGGGGACGGTGCTTGCTCTCATTAAAAATGCGCCCAAGATATTCGCCGATAATCCCTAAGGAAATCAGCTGTACTCCCCCTAGAAAAAGTATGACAATAATCAAAGTGGGAAAACCCTGGATGGGATCGCCCCAGACTAGGGTCTTGACAAAGAAATAGAGCATATAGAAAAAGGTGAACAGGGCTACAGTAAAACCCAGCATCGCCGACCAGCGCAACGGAGCGGTGGTGAAAGAAGTAATGCCCTCTACTGCCAACTCAAACAGGGCCCGATAACTCCAATGACTGCTGCCCGCACAACGGGACTCGCGCACAAAGGGCACTTCTTTCTTGCGGAACCCAATCCAACAGAAAAGACCTTTGGTGTAGCGTTCACTCTCACGCAAACGGCGGAGCACCTGGATGCAACGACGGTCGAGCAAACGGAAATCGCCCACATTGGGCAGCATATCGAAACGGGAGGTGCGTTGCAAAAGGGCATAAAACAAGAGGGAAAGACGGCGACGCAGCCAACTCTCCTCTCCCCGCTCCATCCGACGGCCGTAAACATCGTCGTAGCCTTCCTCCCAATAGGACAGCATCCGGGAAACAACATCGGGGGGATCCTGAAGATCGGCATCCATCAGAATCATGCAGTCACCCCGTACATAGTCGAATCCGGCCAGCATGGCGCGTTCCTTTCCGAAATTCCGGCTCAAATCGAGAATATTTACCCGCGGGTCGGAAGCACGGTACGCACGAAGCAGATCCAAAGTGCCGTCCGTGGAACCGTCGTTCACAAAAAGCACTTCCCACGAATAGGCAGGATGAGAGTCCATCAGGCGACATAAGGCGGGATACAGGGCCGGAAGACTGCTCTCCTCATTATAGGCAGGAATCATGATCGAGACTTTTTTCATGGGTATTTTTTACAAAAATAGCCTTTTCAGGTGTATCCAACAAAGATTAGCATAATAATTTCGGATTTTATCGTATCTTTGACGCAATTTAAAATCTTACGCTTATGATTTGTTGGAATAAGTTATGGAAAACAGGTTTTCTGGCTGTCTGCTGCCTGCTGGGCAGTTGTCAGGAAAATGAAGTGGTACCGGGAGGCACGGAAGGCAACGGAAAAAGAACGGTACTTATATATATGAACGCGCGTAACTCGCTTTACGGAAATGTGAAGGCGGACTCGCTGGAACTGGTAAAAGGAGCCAAAAACATGAGCGCCGACGACCGGCTGCTGCTGTATGTGTGCAAGGACTCGCTGTCGTATCTGTACCGCATCAGCGCAGGAGGCACCAAACTGCTGCTGCAATGCGGACCGACACAGAATGCTTCGAACCCGAAACAGCTGGAGATGCTGCTGAAATGGACCGGAGAACAGTTTCCGTCGCAGTCGTATGGTCTGGTGCTGTGGTCGCACTCGGACGGATGGCTGCCTTCGACTAACGTGAGCCGCGCCACCTCACGGGGCTTCGGCATTGATGTGGGCGCCGACGGAAACCCGTGGTCGGACCGCACACCGGACGGCAATCTGGGAGTCCAGATGAATATCACGGATCTGGCCGAAGCAGTGGCCAACAGCGGCATCCGCCCGAAATTCATCTTCTTCGACTCGTGCCTGATGCAGGGAGTAGAGGCTGCGTATGACCTAAGAAACGTGACGGACTGGGTGATCGCCTCACCGGCACAGATTCCGGGAGTGGGCGCACAATATACGGATATGATGAATGAGGCGTTCTTCCAGGACCCGCTGAACCCGCAGGCGTTTACCGAGGGCTATGTGAAACAGGCTTCGACTTACAGTGAATATGGCGACATGGGCGTGGTGCTCAGCGCCGTGAAAACGGAGAAACTGGAGAATCTGGCTGCCGTGACCAAAACCATGATCCAGAAATATGCGGGCAGCAGCGAACCGGACATGAACGGAGTGCTGGCGTATGACCGCTATCAATGGCAGTATTTCTACCGTCCGGAGTATTATGACCTGAAACAGGTGATGCTGCATCTGATTACCGAAGAGGCGGACCGGCAGACCTGGACGGCAGCGCTGGAGGCGTGTGTGCTGTATCCGGCAGCTACTCCTTATGTGAATTTCTGGAGCAACTATCCGAGCGACCGGCTGGTGCTGACTCCGGGCGAGTTCTCGGCCATCTCGACGTTCGTACCGCAACAGCGCTATACAACCAACGCCGAAGCGTGTATCTACGGGGATCTGAATCAGGCATTTGCCAATACGGAATGGGCCAAGGCCAGCGGATGGACAGAGAACGCTTATCTGAAAAGTCTGACAACAAATGAAGAAAAATAGCGTTTCGGTTTGCAGATTTAAAAATTTTGATTACCTTTGCAGCCGTTAACGCAAAACATTTGCGAAACAAGTGCCTACGGGAATAGCTCAGTTGGTAGAGCACCGGTCTCCAAAACCGGGTGTCGGGAGTTCGAGCCTCTCTTCCCGTGCTTACAAAAAGAGCTGCAAGTCAATGACTTGCAGCTCTTTTTGTATTTATCAATGCCCAGAACAGACTGAAGAGGATGGTGAGCGCCAGCACAATGGGAAAAAGCAGCTGGGAAGGATGATGAAAGCCGGTGGCGGTGCAGAAATGGCGCCAGAAATTCATCATCAGGATGTGATACAGATAGATGTTCAGGGAACAATAGCGACCGAGGTAGCTCCAGAAGGTTCCGCGGAAAGCTGTGGGACGGGAAAGACAAAGCACAAAGAAAAGCAGGGCACCGTAGATGGTGCTGATCATGCAGTCGCCATAGCTGAGGTGTCCCCAGGCTTTGAGCAATACATACTCTGCCGCTGCCAGCAGAACAAACAGTACAACGGGAAGCACGCCCCTACTCCACCGTACAAGCGTAGCCTCGGAATGGCGCACCCAGGCTCCCAGAAGCAGAAAGGGAAAGGCCATGGTGAAAAAATTGCGGTAGACATACAGAGGGAGTTTTTCAAAAGGACAGTAACAGCCGAGCAGCAGGGTTACCGCAAAAAACAGGGGAAGCAGACGGATGCAGGCATCCGTAAGCCGGAAGCGCACGCAGAGCCAGAGCAAAAGAAGGGCCTGCATATAGGCGGTGAGATACCACAGAACGCCGTTATAGGGATTGGCCAGAAGCAGCATGGGCCAGAAATCGCGGGGAAAGAAGAGGCGCATATAGCTGACGGTGCGGTGGTGCTCGTGGGCAAAGAGCCAGCTGTTGGCATAGTTATAGGCCAGATAAACCAGGGTGGACAGCACCGTGATGCCAAGGATATGCCACAGGGTGCGCCGCAACTTCGCACCGGAAGGAGCACCGTGGGCAAAAAGGAAATAGCCGGAAATCATGTAAAAGAGGGGAACCGCCAGACGGGTGAGCGGGATGAAATAGGTTTTGCCATAGAAATCGGTATGAATCAGCACCACCGCTATGGCGCAAAAGGCCTTCAACGCGTAAAGGGAATGGATTTCTTTTCTTTCGGTCTGCATGTTCTGGATAAAGAGGGATGGATCCATACGAGAAAAGTGCCCCCAGAAACTGGAGGCACCAGATACCGGACGGACCGGATGTGTAAAATCAATAGTTTTCTTTCTTCACTTCGAAGTAAGCCTGCGGATGCTGGCAAGCCGGGCATACCTTCGGTGCATTCTTGCCCTTCACGGTGTAACCGCAGTTGCGGCACTGCCATACTACTTCTTCGTCCTTCTCAAACACTTTCATGTTCTCGATGTTGTTCACAAATGCCTGGTAACGCTCTTCGTGTCCCTTCTCTGCTACAGAGATCATGCGGTACATGGCAGCGATAGCCGGGAAACCTTCTTCGTCGGCAATCTCGGCGAACTTAGGATAGTCGAGGCTCCACTCTTCGTGCTCACCGGCAGCAGCAGCCTTCAGGTTCTCCAGGGTTGTGCCGATAACACCAGCAGGGAATGAAGCCTGAATCTCAACCATTCCACCCTCGAGCCACTTGAACATACGCTTGGCGTGCTCCTTCTCCTGATCGGCTGTCTCAGTGAAGATAGCGGCAATCTGCTCATATCCTTCTTTCTTCGCTACGCTGGCAAAATAGGTGTAACGCATACGGGCCTGTGATTCGCCGGCAAATGAAGTCATCAAATTTTTCTCAGTACGGGTTCCTTTTAAACTCTTTTCCATAATCTATATCCTTTTATTAGTTTTATATTATTACTTATCTTCTCAATTTGTCTTTCTGTTTTCCTTTTGACATTGCAAAGATAGTAATTTATTTCCAAAGTTGTAATAATTACAAATTATTTTTGAGTTAATAAAGCTTAATGGCCAAAAAGCTTTCTATGGAAAGTTATGCCCCAAAGATACGTAATTATTTGATAACTCAAAGTTTTTGAGGATCTTTTCGAAAAAAAAGGAGTGCCTTAAAGCACTCCTTTACTTGAGGGTAATTCATAATGATAAATATCGCGGTGCACCGCCATCTTGATACTGCGGGCCAGTGCCTTGAAGATGCCTTCAATCTTGTGGTGTTCATTGTCGCCACGGGCCTGGATGTGCAGATTCATCAGGGCGGCATCGCTCAGACTCTTGAAGAAATGGAAAAACATTTCGGTTGGCATGCCGCCAATGTATTCGCGATGGAACTCGGCATCCCAAACCAGCCAGGGGCGGCCTCCGAAATCGAGCACCACCTGACAGAGGCAGTCGTCCATAGGCAGGGCAAAGCCGTAGCGCTCAATGCCGCGCTTGTCGCCGAGAGCCTGACGCAGACATTCTCCCAAAGCCAGAGCGGTGTCTTCGATGGTGTGGTGCTCGTCTACCTGCAGATCGCCGCGTACCTGAATATCCAGATCGAGCTGTCCGTGACGGGCTATTTGCTCGAGCATGTGATCGAAGAAACCGATGCCGGTATCAATATGGCAACTGCCATGACCGTCGAGATTGATGCGCACCCGGATATCGGTCTCGGAAGTGGTGCGGGTTACCTCGGCAATGCGCTCACCGGCAAAAAGCAATTCGGCAATCTGATCCCAGCTGTCGACGTAGGTGATGGCCGGATTCCGGAATGAATGCTCGTCGGGCTTTTTCAGAATCAGGGCCTTGCAACCGAGATTCAGCGCCAGCTGGGCATCGGTCTCACGGTCGCCGATGACATAGCTGCCGGCCAGATCGTAGCTGCCGTCCATATACTTCGTGAGCATACCGGTGCCGGGCTTGCGGGTGGGCTGATTTTCTTCGGGGAAAGTACAGTCGATACGGGTGTCGTCGAAGGTGATGCCTTCGCTGGCCAGAACGCCCAGCATCAGAGTGTGGGCCGGCCAGAATGTTTCGTGAGGAAAGGAATCGGTGCCCAGACCGTCCTGATTGCTGACCATGACAAACTCAAAGTCCAACTGGCGGCGAATGTGTCCCAGATTGCGGAGCACTCCCGGCACGAAGCTCAGCTTCTCATAGGAGTCAATCTGAAAATCCTCGGGCTCGCGAATCAGGGTACCGTCACGGTCGATAAAAAGAACTCTCTTCTTGCTCATAAATATATCGTTTAAGGATGATACTGGCGTAAAGCAGCCAGCAGGGTGTTGTTTTCTTCTTTAGTACCGATGGTCACACGCAGACAGTCCTGACAAAGCTCCACACGGCTGCGGTTGCGCACAATGATGCCGCGCTGCACCAGATAATGATAGATGCGGTCGGCCTGATCTACACGGGCCAGGAAGAAATTGGCATCGCTGGGATAGACATAACGGCACAAAGGCAGTTCGGCAAAGGCACGCATCATCTGGGTGCGCTCTTCTTTCAGGGTGGAAATCCACTTCTCGATCTCAAAACGGTGGTCGAGCTGGCTCATGGCCTGGTCCTGAGTGAGCTGATTGATGTTATAAGGGTACTTCACCTTGTTGAACAGGGCAATAATCTCGGGCGAAGCGTAGGCCATACCCAAACGGATGGCTGCCGAAGCCCAGGCCTTGGAGAAGGTGTTCAGCACAATGAGGTTGGGATAACGGGACAGGTCCAGACGGAAAGGACGCTGCTCGGAAAAGTCGGAATAGGCCTCGTCGATAACCACAATGCCGGGGAAACGCTCCAGAAGGCTTTCCATCTCCGGACGGGAAAGATCGTTGCCGCAGGGGTTATTGGGCGAGCAAAGGAAAATCACCTTGGTATGCTCGTCGCAGGCGGCCAGCAAATCGTCGGCACGGAAACGGAAATATTCGTCGAGCGGCACCTTGCGGTAGGCTACATTGTTGATGTCGGCGCAGACCTCATACATTCCGTAGGTTGGCGAAATGGCCACGACATTGTCCTGACCCGGTTCGCAGAACACACGAAACACCAGATCAATGGCTTCGTCGCTGCCATTACCCAGGAAGATGGATGATGCCGGTACCTCCTTGATGCGCGACAGAGTCTGCTTGAGGGGCTGCTGCAACGGGTCGGGGTAACGGTTGTATGGAGCATTATAGGGGTTTTCGTTGGCATCGAGAAAAACGGTGGCCTCTACTCCTTTATATTCATCGCGCGCGGAACTGTAGGGTTTCAGGCGCCAGATATTGGGACGGACAAGTTGTTCCAGATTCTTCATAAGGCTTTTACTTTTAAGATTTCAGACTGTTCAAACGAAGGGTCATGGCATTCTTGTGGGCATCGAGATGCTCGTTGGCTGCCATGACTTCGACGGTGCGGCCAATGCGGCGCACTCCTTCGGGAGTAAGTTCCTGGAAGGTAATCTTGCGGTGGTAACTGTCGAGATTCACACCGCTATAAGCTGTGGCATAGCCGTTGGTAGGCAGGGTGTGGTTGGTGCCGGAAGCATAATCGCCCGCACTCTCGGGGGTGTAGGAACCCAGAAAGACACTGCCGGCATTGACAACGCCCTGAGCCAGCTCCAGATAGTCGGCTGTCTCGATAATCAGATGCTCGGGGGCATAGCGGTTGGTCAGCGCCAAGGCCTCAGCACGGTCGCGCACCAGAATAATCTTACTGCTTTCGAGGGCACGGCTGGCAATCTCCTGACGCGGCAGCTGGGCAAGCTGACGCTCGACCTCGGCCACAACCTGAGGAATCAGCGTCTCGGAAGTGGTGACCAGCAATACCTGACTGTCCACTCCATGCTCGGCCTGAGAGAGCAGATCGGCAGCCACGAAGTCGGCACGGGAGGTTTCGTCGGCCAGCACTTCCACCTCGGAAGGACCGGCCGGCATGTCGATTGCCACATCATGAAGCGACACTTGCTGCTTGGCAGCTGTGACATACTGGTTGCCGGGACCGAAAATCTTATAGACCTTGGGCACCGATTCCGTTCCGTAGGCCATGGCACCGATAGCCTGCACACCGCCGGCCTTGAAGATTTTGCTCACACCGGCTACGCGGGCCGCATAAAGAATGGCCGGATGAATCTTGCCTTCACGGTTGGGAGGAGTGCAGAGCACAATCTCACCGCAACCGGCAATGCGGGCCGGAGTGGCCAGCATCAGTACCGTGGAAAAGAGCGGAGCAGTACCGCCGGGAATATAAAGGCCCACTTTCTCAATGGGAACATACTTCTGCCAGCAGGTGACTCCCTCGGTAACGGTTACCGGACGGCTCTCAAAACGCTGCGCCGCATGGAACTTCTCGATATTGGCATGTGCCTGACGCAGGGCCTCCTTCAGTTCCTCGGATACCAATGTCTCGGCCTCGGCCCACTCGGCCTCACTGACCGACAGACTGTCCAGACGGACATGGTCGAAACGCTCTTCAAAATCTTTGACCGCCTCATCGCCGCGTGTGCGTACCTCCTGCAGAACGGTGCGTACCGTGTCGTTCAACGTGGCCACATCGAGGGCCGGACGACGAAGCAACTCTTCCCACTGTGCGGGTTCGGGATAACGGATGATCTTCATGATGCTTATGTATTTTTTAGTTTCTTACCTTATATATTATAGAGATGGGCCATTAGAGAATCATTTTCTCGACCGGAAGCACCAGAATGCCCTGAGCACCGAGCTCCTTCAGACGGGTGATGATGTGCCAGAAGCATTTTTCATCGAGCACGGTGTGCACACTGCTCCAGCCTTCCTGAGCCAACGGCATCACGGTAGGGCTCTTGGCGCCCGGCAACACGGCTACCACATCGGCCACCTTGTCGGTAGGCACGTTCATCAGCACATATTTCTTGTCCTCGGCACTCTTCACGGCCTCGATGCGGAAAAGCAGTTCGTCGAGAATGGCGCGCTTCTCCTCCGACAGTCCCTTGTGACCAATCAACAAGGCCTCGCTCTGCATCACCACTTCCACTTCCTTCAGGTTATTGCTGACCAGAGTGGAACCGGAGCTGACAATATCAAAAATGGCATCGGCCAGTCCGATACCCGGGGCAATCTCCACCGAACCGGTGATGACATGGATGTCGGCCTCTACCCCATTCTGCTTCAGATAACTCTTCAGGATACCGGGATAAGAGGTGGCAATCTTCTTACCGGCAAACCAGCTCAAGCCCGGATAGTCTACAGCCTTGGGGATGGCCAGAGACAGACGGCACTTGCTGAAGCCTAAAGGACGGACAATATCGGCATCCTCAGCACGCTCGGCAAACTCATTATGACCCACGATACCGACATCGGCAACACCGGTGGCTACAGACTGCGGGATATCGTCATCGCGCAGGTAAAGTACCTCGACCGGGAAATTGGAGGACTGTACCAACAGGGTACGTTTACTGGAACTTACTTTGATTCCGGCCTCGCTCAGGAGTGCCATGGTGTCTTCGAAAAGACGACCCTTTGACTGTACGGCAATTCTCAACATAATATTTCGTTTTAAATTTACAAATATACTTTTGAAAATACAAAAAAAAGGCTTGCGGTTACCCGGCAAGCCTCTCAATATCCTGATCTGAACTATATACATAGCCTCATCGCCTACCGAGTTTCTACACGTTAGGATGATGATGGTGGAATGTAACGTTCAATTGATTCATTTCTATTGCTTTTTTATTCTTCCGCGACAAAGATAATGATTGCTGCGCATTTTTCAAATGAATTGAGAGATTTTTTCAGTACAATCAGCAACAAACAATACAATCTATATCAGTATAAAAGAAATTCCTTATAATCTTCCAAATGATCATAGGCAATAGAAATCATCCGATCACTAAACAAATTCTTCTTTCTTTCTGTCCACTCCCTTATTTTCTGAATGGTCTCTTTTTTATCAATACCTGGATTTTCTTTCCGGATAAAATCAACAGAAGCCAAGACCTCCAAGGCTAAAGCTGACTGAAAACCATCTATTAATTTTATCAGATGAGACAATCGTTTTCTTTGCTCACTGATCAAATGATTCCGAACATAATCGCTGACTTCTTTCATGGTGTCATAAACCAAAGTAATCTCTTCAAAAGGTTTGACGTCCATCTGTTCCACTCCTAAAATATATTTTCCACTCATAACATGTACCAAATGCCCTACTTGTACAGAATAGGGACCATAATAATGAGCTTGAAATTTCAGATTCTTATAAGAGGATTCCCCCAACCTCTGAAAAAAATAAACCAGTTTATTGGCCACAAACAGACTAGCTTTCTCACCTGTTGCATCATAGTAAAATAAAGCATAAAGCAATAAAGCCCGTGCCGGAGTCAAAGAAGCAGACTTATTCTTCTGCTCTTTCTTTAAAATCTCCTTTACATCAGCATTAGGTTCATAAACAAAAATTTCAACATTACCAGAAACAGGGTGTAAATAAAGCTCAATAAGTTCCTTCACACGCTCCCAATTTAATCCTCCATTACCACAACCCAATGGAGGAAGAGCAATACTCTTAATCTGATAATGCATAATAATTTGAACCAGATCTTTTAATCCTTCTTCTATATAAGTATATTGCGACTTTTTACGCCAATCAACTTTCGTCGGGAAATTAATAATCAAAACCTCCTCATCCATATACCGGTCTTTCACCACAAGAGACTTTCCCGGATAAATACGTTTTTCCTTACAAGCAAGTACATACGCATTAAAATTGTTCGGATATCGCTCCTTAAATTGTAAAGCAATACCCTTTCCCATCACACCAACAGTATTTACAGTATTTACAAGGGCTTCAGTGTGAGCAGAAAGCAAATTCCCTTTTATATATTTAATCATTCGTAATATAGCCTATTATTATTATCTACATATATAGGAATATTCAGGTTCAAACTTTCCAATATTAATTTAACATCTACCTTTCGTTCTTCATTTCTGACTCCCAGACAACCGATACAAGAAACAGGAAGAAAATCTTTCACCAAAAATTCAGCCTGCTTCTTCCGACACCGATCCATATCCTCAAAAGTATTATTCCAATGAAGAGCATTCACAGTGTCCCAATCAATTCTCGAAAGATAAATCAAGTCATTATAAAACTCAGTAATTCTGGACTTTGCATGTCCGTCAGTAAAACACCATTCATTCGTAAAATCTATTATTTTTCCAATTTTACAACATATAAAAATAATATCTTCCTGAGGATAACTTCGTACTCCATTGCCTGTTTTAATCTTATATAACATTGGAGAATGCCCCGCAAAATAAAAAGGTATAAATTCCCCCAAAGTTCCTCCTGGAGGATCAATACCAACTCTATACTCATCACGTAAAGATATAAGGTCCGGAGCACCGATACGAATATACTCCGGATTGTTTTCCTTATATTTACTGACAATACCGTGCTTCAGAATAAATTCTAAATTTTGATAATGAATCATTCTGAAAACCCAACGATTTCTAGCAGACTGATCCATTACACTTCGTAATCCACACACGAACGGGCTACCTTATACGGGCCGATGAGGGAAGCCGCTGCCACATGATCGGGATGAACCGCATAGGCACGGACATCGTCCAGCGTATCAAAAGTGCTGTAAAGCGCCAGGTCGAAAGTCTCCGAAGAATTGATGTTGATGCCCACCTCTACCGAACGGAGGAAAGGAATTGTGGCCGGAAGTGCCTCAATGGCCTTTTTGAAATCCTGCATCACCTGTTGCTTCAATGCCGGGTCCATGTCCGGAGCCAGCTGGAAAAGTACGATATGTTTTACCATGACTGTTTGTTTTTTATTGTTTGTTTTCTGTTTTTTTTATTTATTGTTTACCTTTGCGTTATCTGAGGGCAGAGGCATTCTGCTAACAAAGATAATAGAAAAGAACCGATTCCGAACGATAAAAAACGATAAATTTATGCTGATTATTGGTATTGCCGGAGGTACGGGCTCCGGAAAAACAACTGTAGTAAAAAAAATAGTGGAAAGCCTGAACGGCAAACATGTGGCTGTCATCCCACAGGACTCGTATTATAACGACACGAGCGACCTGACCATGGAAGAAAGAAGAAAAATAAACTTCGACCATCCGGACGCTTTCGACTGGGAACTGCTGATCCAACAAATCGGCATGCTGAAGAAAGGTCTGCCCATTGAACAGCCCACTTATTCCTACATCATCAGCAACAGACTGCCGGAAACGGTTCATGTGGAGCCGGAACCGGTGATTATCGTGGAAGGAATCATGGCCCTGGCCAACGAGGAGCTGCGCAACCTGATGGATGTGAAAATATTTGTGGATGCCGATGCCGACGACCGGCTGATCCGCGTCATCCAGCGCGACATCATCGAACGCGGCCGGACTGCCGAAATGGTGATTGACCGCTATCAGAAGGTGCTCAAACCCATGCATCTGGAATTTATCGAACCTACCAAAAGATATGCCGACCTGATTGTTCCCCAAGGAGGAAACAACATACAGGCCATCGAACTGCTGAAAACCTTTATTGCACACAAGAGTAGAAATGAACAAAAATAACCGGCACCGGGCCTGGGGACAGGCCCTGATACTCGGACTGCTTGCCACAGGCATGACCGCCTGCGGAGAAAAGGAGCAAAAGGAGGAACTGAAGGTGTCGTATGAAAGTATTGCCGGCAATCAGGAGATTACCGGCAGCTATGACTTGCCCCAAATTCTGGAAAGCGGCGAGCTGATTGCCGTGACCCTGAGCGGACCGGACACTTATTACGAATACAGGGAAAAACCTACCGGACTGCAGTATGAACTGGCCGAACGGTTTGCCACACAAATCGGAGCCAGCCTGAGAATAGAGGTGGTGAAAGACACCGCCGAACTGGTGAAGCGCATTGTTGACAATGATGCGGACCTGATTGCCGTGGAGCTGGATGTAACGCCTTTCGGAAAGGTGCTCCAGGCCTGCGGAAGCTATTCGCAGAACGGAAAAGAAAAAAAGAAATCCTGGGCCGTGAGCAAAGGAGCAACGGAACTGGCCGAGGCTCTGGACAAATGGTACCGCCCGGAACTGAAAAAGGCCGTACAGACGGAAGAAAGCCGCAAGTTCCTGCCTCAGTTCCTCGTGAGACGAAGACCGCGGGCTCCTTTCCTGTCGCGCAGTCAGGGAATCATCTCCCCTTACGACGCTCACTTCAAGCGTCATGCCAGCGCCATCAACTGGGACTGGCGCCTGATGGCTGCCCAATGTTATCAGGAATCGGCCTTTGACCCGAACGCCGTATCCTGGGCCGGTGCCCGGGGACTGATGCAGATCATGCCTTCGACCGCACAGCACCTGAATCTGCCGATGGAACAGATTTATCAGCCCGAAAGGAATATCCAGGCTGCCGCCAAATATCTGAGAGAACTGGAATACAAGTTCTCGGACATCAACCCGCGCGAGGAACGCCTGTGGTTTGTGCTGGCCTCCTATAACGGAGGAGCCGGACATATTCAGGATGCCCGCACGCTGGCACGCAACGCTGGAAGAAACGCCAACCGGTGGGACGAGGTGAAACATTTTGTGCTGAACCTGAGTGACCCCAGATTCTACAACAGCCGCGAGGTGAAATACGGATATATGCGCGGAAGCGAAACCTATCAGTATGTGGAGAGCATACGCAGCCGCTGGACGGAATACCGAAGAGTGGCCAAGCCCGAACGTATGCCGACAAAAGCCAAAGGAGAAAGAAAAAAGAAATTCAGATGAACACGTTTTTTGAGGAGATTATCGACAACGAACAGGGAAACCGACCCACCGAGCACAAATACCGGAAACTGACAGCACTGACCGAACGCCTGGCCCTGGAGCTGACGCGTGACTTTGCCGCTGAATTTACTTCCATGACCGGAAGAATCTACGCCCTGTGCAAAGCTACAGGATACGAACACCGCACCCTGGCCCTGTTCCGGAAAAATGCCTTGCGTGTGGCTCAGGGTACCTATCACCCGAGCGAGGAGGACTACCGCTATGACCTGAAAGCCGTGTGCGAGGCAGTGGCGTTCCTGACACGGGAGCCGATCCCCGAAAGACTGAATGCCTTGCTGCCGGACCATTGGAGACCCTGGCCCGACAAGACCGAATATCAGGAGTTTGTCAAAAGAATACGCATCACGGTAACGGCCTGGGACGAGGACTTCGTATATGGCACAGACCAGGAACATCCCGACGGGGAAGACATACGGGCACGCTACCGGCAAGAGGACGGAGCCTTCGACGGACTGGCGGAAGGGCTCTACGAGGGGGCCCAGCTGAACCTGCTTTCGGTATATTTTACGGAAGAAGAGGGCAAACGGACCGCCTGTCCCAAGCTGCTGGTACTGGACCCAGACTTTCTGATTGACATCACCGCCATCTGCCAGTGTTTCAAACCCTACGGTACCCATGCCCTGAACCATCTCATCAACAAATTCATGCCGGCACCCCGGTCGGCCGCCCTGCAGCTGGGAAATCTGGCCAACCAGTTTCTGGATGCCTGCGTGCACGACAACGGTCAGGAAGAGAAAAGCGAGGAGGAATGCTACCGGGAAGCACTGCTGCAAAGTTTCGAGACTTCGCCCATAGAATATACCACGCTGCCGGACATCAACCAGGCTTTCTTTGAGCAGGCCAAAAAACAGTTTCACCACATCCGGGAGGTGGTACGCCATAAATTTACCGCCGAAGACATTGACATCGAAAAGCAGGACGTGCAGCTGGAACCTTCTTTCCTGTGTGAAGCGCTGGGACTGCAGGGACGACTGGACCTGCTGGTGAATGACAGTAGCAAAATCGTGGAGCTGAAGAGCGGACGCACCGAAGAATATCCGCAGATACGCCCCAAAGCGGAACATGCCCTGCAGATGGCCTTATACAAGGAGATTCTTTATTATAACATGGATGTGCCGCACGATGCGGTGCAGACTTATCTGCTCTACTCACGCTACCCGCTGCTGTATCACATCCGGCATTCGAACACCGAGCTGAGACAGGCACTGGCCCTGCGCAACCAGATCGTGGCTCTGGAGCGTCTGTTACGCAACGGACATTCTCAGGAGATCATCAACCGGCTGGACGAGAACATGCTGGTTGACCCCGTCATGAGAAACAGCAAATTCTATCAGCAGTATCTGAGAAAAGACCTGATGGGAGTTGTCGGACGGCTGAAAGGCATGCAGGAGGTGGAAGCGGAATATTTCCATACGTTTCTGGCCTTCATGGAACGGGAACAGTTTCTGTCCAAAATCGGTGACGACCAGCCCGACTCGGGACGCGGATTCGCGGAAATATGGAACCAGGACACGGCAACCAAACAAAGCAACGGCAACATCCTGATTGACCTGAAACCGGAGCCGCTCTTCGACGAGCAGGGAGCCGTGACAGGAATGAATCTGGAAATGCCGGATTATGAAGAGGATTTCCTGCCTAATTTCCGGGCCGGAGATTCCGTATTGCTCTATGAACGCAATTCGGAACAGGATTCCGCCATCAACAAACAGATATTCCGATGCCAGATTGAAGAAATGGGTACCCGCATCATCAAGGTGCGGCTGGCCTTCAAGCAAAAGAATGCCCAGGTGTTTCAGTTGCAGTCGCATTATGCCCTGGAACCGGGCTATGCCGACAGCAGCTATGCCCAGGCTTACCGCGGACTGTACAGTCTACTGCTGGCTCCCGCCGAACGGCGTGCCCTGATTCTGGGACAACGGAAACCGGAAACAGATCCCCACATCAAGCTGAACAGCACGTTTCCCAATCCGGAAACAGAACAGATTGTGCGCCAGGCCAAACAGGCCAAAGACTATTTCCTGCTGGTAGGACCGCCGGGAACGGGCAAGACCTCCGTGGCCCTGAAAGCGATGGTGGAAGAGTTTATCCGGGAAACACCGAAACAGAACCTGCTGCTGATGGCTTATACCAACCGGGCCGTGGATGAAATCTGCCAGATGCTGGAAGGACTGGACGAGAGACCGGAATATGTGCGTATCGGTCAGGAACTGAATTGCGAAAAGGCATACCGGAACCGCCTCATCAAATACAAAATCAGAGAGGCACAGAACCGAAAACAGATTTTCGACCTGCTGGAGCCGGTGCAGATCTTTGTGGGCACCATCAGCAGTATGGCTGGAAAGAGCGAACTGTTTGAACTGAAACGCTTTGACACGGCAATCGTGGACGAAGCCTCGCAGGTGCTGGAACCGCAACTGCTGCCTCTGCTCTGTGCCACCACCTCACTGCCGGACCCGAACTACAGAAACAATCCGTGCGCCATACGGAAATTCATCCTAATTGGCGACCACAAACAGTTGCCGGCCGTGGTGCTGCAAAAACCCGAACGCTCGGAAGTGAGAAGCGAACAGCTGCGGGCCATCGGACTGACCAACTGCCGCAACTCGCTGTTTGAACGCCTGCACAGCCTGCAACAGTTACTGCACACGGAAAAAGATACCGTGGCATGGCTGCACCGCCAGGGACGCATGCATGAGGAACTAAGTGAGTTTGTAAACCACAGTTTCTACAACCGGCAGCTGGGGCTGGTTCCTCTCCCCCATCAGACCGGAACGCTAGACATCCCCTATGAGGGGACAAACCCCTGGATGAAAATGGCTGCCCGAAAACGTATGGAGTTCATTCCGGTTGTCCCGACCGAACCCAGCGAAAACAATAAGGTGAACCGCGAAGAAGCTGCGGTTACCGGAAACATTGTGGAAGCTCTGTATCGCCTGCACGAAAAAGAGAAGGACTGGAATCCGGCCCGGCAAATCGGTATCATCGTGCCTTTCCGCGGACAGATTGCCATGATCCGGAAAGAACTGGCTGCACGATGTCTGGAAGGCTATGAGAACATCACCATCGACACGGTGGAACGCTATCAGGGCAGTCAGCGCGACGTGATCCTGTTCAGCACCACCATACGCCAGCCCTATCAGCTGGATGTGCTGTCGACACCGGTACTGACCGAAGGACAATGGATAGACCGCAAGCTGAATGTGGCCATCACCCGGGCCCGCAAACAGTTCTTCATGACCGGCAATCCGCATCTGCTGGAGCGGTCACCCTCATACAGCCAGCTGCTGGACTATATCCGAAAACGGAATCCCCAGATGCCGTCTTAAAAACAAAGCGAGAGATTTCCTCAAAAAATACGGAATTCTCTCGCTTTTGTTTATCGGGTATCCCTTAACGGCGTACAAAACCGATCTTCAGATTCAGTTTGAAATAGTACAGTTTGTTTTCGCGCTCCAGATAGCCGTACTTGTCCTTATCAGGCAAGCCTTTCTCCAAACGGGTGTGTGTAAACAGATAGTCGCCGAACACATCCTTGTCGGCCTTATGATAAACGGTGATACGGCCATCGGCACCCACCATCAGAATACCGGATACCGCCGAATCACGACCGGTATAAATCTTGGCCGGACGGAGCCCCAAAGCCAATGCCACCAGGAACTGTTTCATCTTATGACGGTAGAAGCCGTGCTTGTGAATCAGTTCATCCTTTATCTTCAAAGGATTACGCTCCTCGATGAGAGCGGTAAGTTCATCAATGCGGCTGATCTGATCCAGATGGAAGATGCGCAGCATTTCACACAGTACACGGGGGAAATGCAGGTCGATCATGTGCAGATTGCTGCGGAACACACGGTCGCACACATCACTGTACTTAAAGATACCGCCCATGCTCTCGATATACAGCATACGACGGGCCACCTCGGCCGGATTGTCCGGGTTTTCGGTATAGTTAATCTTATAGACGGCCGGCTGAGAGAAACGGATGCCTGTCTGCTCCATCTTCAGATTGGCCGTACGTCCGCCATCGAGCAGCGGATCCGTGGCACAAAGACGGGAATAGATACGCAAACCTACCAAAGGAGTTTCGGGATGGTAGAAGGCCACATACAAGTCCGTGCGGTCGTCGGTAACGGCTTCCAGATCATAAATGCGTACTGCGTCCAAAAAGCCTTCTACGCCTTCGGGAGCCTCAACCTCATCATCGTGAACGGCAGCCAGAGTGTCCAGAATCATCTGGGCCACGGTAGCAAAATCTTCACGCGGAATCCGCTCATCCATCTCACTGCCCTGAATACGGATTTCTTCGGGACCGATGAGATAGCGGCGCGGACCGTCATGCTCCTGGCGCTGTACCAAGGCAACGGGCAGCCACGCCCCTTCTGTTCCTTCGGCTGTACCGGCAGCCAGTCCACCCTGAGCCAGGATGGTGAAAAACGTATACAGTTCACTCCATTCTCTTCGTGTAGCTGTCATCATTGTCTTTTCTGATTTTTAGATTATAAATAACGGTTCTTTTTACCTATCGGGATGCAAATGTAACCATTTATATGGAAAAATCCTAAAATGAATTTTCTTTTCAGTAAAGAATGATAATTTAATTATGTATATTTGCTGAAAAATAGAACACCAACAATAAGAGCATTTATGATTACACTCAAAGAACTGTATAGAATAGGTCAGGGCCCCTCGAGCAGCCATACCATGGGACCAAGAAAGGCGGCAGAACAGTTTCTGGCGCAACATCCTGATGCATGCCGTTTTGAAGTAACTCTTTACGGCAGTCTGGCTGCAACCGGCAAAGGACACATGACCGATGTGGCTATTCTGGATGTGCTGGGCGAAGAGCGCACCGACATTATCTGGGAGCCGAAAATATTTTTACCGTTTCATCCGAATGGCATGAAATTCCGTGCTCTGGATGCAGAGGGAAACAGCAGTGAGCCCTGGACTGTTTTCAGTGTGGGTGGAGGTGCTCTGGCCGAAGAAGGACAGCAGCAGGTAAACTTCCCGGAAATCTATGAAATGAATTCTGCCACCGAAATCATGAACTGGTGTATCAGCACCGGAAAGAGCTACTGGGAATATGTGCAGGAATGCGAAGACAGCGATGTGTGGGATTACCTGAACGAAGTATGGAAGGTGATGAAAGAAGCCGTGGAACGCGGTCTGGACAAGGAAGAGGTGCTCCCGGGACCTCTGAACCTGAGAAGAAAAGCCGCTTCGTATTTTGTACGGGCTGACGGATATCAGTCGTCCATGAAAACCCGCGGTCTGATTTTTGCATACGCTCTGGCAGTGAGTGAGGAGAATGCCGGTGGCGGTATCATCGTAACCGCACCGACCTGCGGCTCATGCGGTGTTCTGCCTGGAGTGCTCTATCATCTGTACAAGTCACGCAATATGAGCGAGAAACGTATCATCCGGGCATTGGCCACCGCCGGACTGTTTGGAAATATCGTCAAGACAAACGCTTCGATCTCCGGAGCAGAAGTGGGCTGTCAGGGCGAAGTGGGTGTGGCCTGTGCCATGGCAGCAGCTGCCGCCAACCAGTTGTTCGGAGGAAGTCCGGCACAGATTGAATATGCAGCAGAAATGGGACTGGAACACCATCTGGGTCTGACTTGTGATCCGGTGTGCGGACTGGTACAGATTCCTTGTATCGAGCGCAACGCCTATGCAGCCGCCCGTGCCATGGATGCCAACTCATACGCCATGTTCACCGACGGAACGCACCGCGTTTCCTTCGACAAGGTGGTTGAGGTGATGAAACAGACCGGACACGATCTGCCTTCTCTATACAAGGAAACAAGTGAAGGCGGTCTGGCACAGAGCTTCAAACAGATGTGGGATCTGAGAAACCACAAGATTTAATCGAAAGGGACGAACCTAACCCTAAACATACTGAAAAGCCTCGTCTTCATTCCTGTTCAGGAAAGCAGACGAGGCTTTTTCCATATACTTACGCTTTTAATACTCAACGCTGAAGATATTCCAATAAACCGGCACAGGCATCTTCCAGAATATCAAGTACCAGTTCAAAGCCCTGTGCTCCGCCATAATACGGATCCGGGATATGGTCTACATCGGGATGATGCTGGCAGAAATCAGTCATGCGGAACAACTTACGTTCCTCTTCAATGCCCGGTGCCCGATCATGAAGCGCATCCATATTACTCTCATCCATACCGATGATCATATCAAAATTAAAAAAGTCCTGATAAGTAACCGGACGGGACAGATGAGTCAGCTCATAACCGCGGCGGGCAGCATGAAAACGCATACGCGAATCAGGAAGCTCTCCCTGATGGTAATTGCTGATGCCGGCAGAATCCAGAACGAATTCGGACTCAAGCCCGGCCTTACGGACAACATGACGCATCACCTCTTCTGCTGCCGACGAACGGCAAATGTTGCCCAGACAAACAAACAAGATTCTTGTCATTTCAGTTCACTACATTAAAATAAACCTTACCCTTGCTCTCTCCATAAGTGGCTCCGGAAGCACTGGGATTAATACTGCCGCTGGTACCGTCACTCCCCTGATCATAAGAACCTCCGCTCAACACTTCTCCCTTACCGGAATATTTGTATCTGGCATAGAAGCTGACGGTATAACGTCCGGTGCGGGCATTGTTCGGAATGCGATAACCAATAACCGGATCGGACGGCTGATGATCATATATCACTTCTTGTGTCTCTGTATATACGGTAGAGTCGCGGCTATCTGTAATGGTCCACTGATAGGTGGTTCCATTGAGCAAAGTGCCCCGAGTAGCCTGCTTGGCTGTAATCACAATAGAATCGCCCGGTGTGGGAGCATCCATATTCAATACAAAACCGGCAAAAACCGGCATCCGGGAAGTATAATCCTTTTCTTCACAGGAAGAAAAGACAGCCAACAAGGAGCACAAGGCAACCCCCGAAAGCAAATAACGCTTTAAAATCTTACTCATATTCTTTTCTATATCTATTCGTTAAATGTTTTAAGTTCCTGATAAAGACGCTGCACCGGCAATCCCATCACATTGAAATAAGAGCCCCGAATGCCTGTCACCCCGACAAAACCGATCCATTCCTGAATGCCATAAGAACCGGCCTTGTCAAAAGGACGGTAATGGTCTACATAATATGCAATCTCTTCATCGGACAGTTCGGCAAAAGTAACATCCGTAGTCACGGCAAACGAACGGGTACGCTCCAAGGTCTGAATGGTTACCCCGGTAATCACCTGATGGGTACGGCCCGACAGAGCACGCAACATGGCACAAGCCTCATCGCGGTCGTGCGGCTTGCCAAACACCTTGCCTTCGGTATAGACAATGGTATCGGCAGTTATCAGCAGTTCGTGTCCGGCCAGTGTGGCGCGATAGGCCGCAGCCTTGGCCGAAGCAATATATACCGCAATATCCGCACCGTCAAGTCCTTCGGGATAAGACTCATCAATACCTGGAATGACACGGGTTTCAAAAGTTAGTCCCAACCCTGCCAGAAGCTCACGACGACGCGGTGAATTACTGGCCAGAATAATCTGATAGGATGATAAATGATCCAACATATATCCTTATTTATATATAAATGCAACAATAATAACGGTTACCAGCCAAAGGCTTTACGGTCGCTCATCCATTTGTGCTGTGCCCGCAACACCTGCTCTATGACATCCCGTCCACAGCCTTCGCCTCCGGCATAGTGGGAAATGTAAAGAGAAACGGAACGAATCTCAGGTGCCGCATCCGACGGGCAGCAAGGACAGCCGCAACGTGCCAGCACTTCATAATCGGGAATGTCATCGCCCATATACAGCACTTCCTCATCGCGCAGTCCGTATTTCTCCAGAAAAGCATCATAGGTGGTAATCTTCACGGCGCAGCCCAGATAAACATCGGGAACGCCCAATCCTTCGTAACGCTTGCGTACGGCTTCGGAGCGACCGCCCGTGATAATCGCCACGTGCAGTCCCATCTTTACGGCCAGCTGAATGGCATAGCCATCCTTGATATTTACGGTACGCATCGGCTCACCGGAGGGATGAAGAACAATGGTCTGACGGCTCAGCACGCCATCAACATCAAAGGCAAGCGCCTTGATTTTCTTCAAATCATAATTGATCATATCGACTTGGTTTATTGGTTTCGTTTCTGAGCCTCCTCGTGGATGCTCCGGCTCATGAGTTCGTAGATATCCCGATACAACGGATGCTCCTGAAGCTGTCCCATCTGTGCTTCCAGCACATTCCGGTCATAGCGGACAGCCGGTCCGGTCTGTGCCTCAGACGGAGACAACTGGTGCACCTTGGCTGCAGTCTCATCAATCAACGGCAACAAGGTTTCGAAAGGAATCTGCTCTTCGGCCAACAAGGTGGCTGCCATGCCATAGCAATGATTGGCAAAATTGCAGGCAAAGACGGCTGACAGATGCAACTTGCGGCGTGCGGCAGATGAAAGCGGATATACCTGACGCGAGATAGCCGAAGCCCAAACAGCAAGGTCATCATACACCGCCGGTGAGGAAGCCTCAACAAATAACGGCACCGCATGCATATCCAGAGAGCGGTTCAGGGAAAAGGTCTGCAAGGGATAAAACACTCCATAACGGGACAGTCCATGCCCCTCGAACACAGACAACGGAATACTGCCTGCGGTATGCAGAAAACAACCCTGACCGCAACGGGGTGCCAGAGCAGCAATAAGCTCCGGAAGCACGGCATCCTTTACCGAAAACAAATAATAGTCGGCTTCCGGCGTCACTTGCGACAAATCAGTAGTAAAAGCCGTGTGCAGCACCTCTGCCAGGGCAGAAGCCGATGCTTCCGTACGGCTGTATACCTGAACCATCTCCATGCCCGCCTGCTGAAAAGCCTGAGAAAGGTGCGTGGCCACCCGACCGGCACCGATCAATACCATTTTTTTCCGTTCCATAGCTTATTCCTCTGTTGCTGACGGATAAACATTGAGATGTACCTTGTCCCATTTCAAGCGTTCAGGATTGAACGGTTTGCGCTCCATGCCCTTGTGCCCCAAAGCTACCAGAGAGAGCACGCGCAAATGCTCCGGAACATTCAAAATGCGACGTACGACGTCTTCGGCAGACGTACCGTCGGCCGCCTGACGGTTGCGTATCTGTACCCAACAGGCACCCAGTCCGGAGTCTTCGGCCTGCAACAACAAATAGGTTGTGGCCACTGAAGCATCCTCTACCCAGACATCACTGACCGAAGGATCGGCCAGAACGGCTACGGCTGCACGGGCATCGGCCAGCATGGCGGCACCGTGCTCCTTGCATTGTGCCAACTGCTGGAGCAAAGCTTTATCATCGATTACAATAAATTGCCAGCAGCACGTTCCTTTTGAAGAAGGAGCCATAAGAACCGTACCCATCAGGGCTGCCAGTTCATCCTGACTAAGACTTTCTTCCGTAAACTGGCGCATACTGCGCCGACGCGCTGCCAAATCATAAAAATGAGTCATGATCCGTATTCTTTATTTTTTTACAAAAAGACCGTATCAAAGATAAAAAAGATTCTTCAGAGAACACAGTTTTTTTCGAAAATACTGAAAAATACAATGCAAAAAGCATACATCATATACAAAAAAAGCCTTATTTTACGTTCTCTAAGAAAACAACAGATTAAAAACGTGAAACTGAAGAATAAACTATCGTACTTTTTATGGGGATTACTGCTCATCATCTCCGGAACAATACAAGCACAAAACCAGGTAACCCTGTCAGGACGGGTTCTGGACGAGAGTCAGACGCCCTTGGCTTTTGTCACCATAAAAGTAGAAAACCAACTGGCGGGAAGCACGACTGACCTGGACGGAAAATATCAATTTACCTTTCAAACTGCCGATACGGTGGTCATCACCTATCAGATGATGGGCTTCCAGAAACGCACCAAGAAACTGATAAACCCGCAAGGCAAGCTGACCCTGAACATCGTGATGAAACCCATGAGCCTGGATCTGGCCGGCGTGACGGTAAAGGAAGTACGGCGCCAGCTGAGCGGTACCCAGCAGCTGGATGCGGAAAAGCTGAAACATCTGCCCTCGACTACCGGAAATGCAGTGGAAGAACTGGTGGCAACGCAGGCCGGTGTGAGCACACACAACGAACTGAGTTCCCAATATAATGTACGCGGAGGAAGTTTCGACGAAAACAGTGTCTATATCAACGGGGTTGAGGTGTACCGCCCGTTGCTGATCAGCTCCGGACAACAGGAGGGATTAAGCGTCATCAACAGCGACATGGTGGAGAAGATCAATTTCTCGGCAGGAGGATTCGATGCCCAATATGGAGACAAAATGTCGTCTGTTCTGGACATTACCTACAAAAGGCCACAGCATAACGAAGCCAAAGTGGCTCTGAGTCTGCTGGGAGGAAGCGTGTATGCCGGTATGAAAAAAGGAAACTTTACCATGACACACGGCATACGCTACAAGACCAACCAGTATCTGCTGGGATCGCTGGAAACCAAAGGAGAATATAATCCCAGTTTCCTGGATTATCAGACTTATATCAGTTGGCAGCCCAACAAGAAATGGTCGTTCGACGTCATTGGAAACATTTCACAAAACAAATATGATTTTGTACCGGAAAACCGAAATACCAATTTCGGAACCATGCAGGATGTCAAGTCCTTCAAGGTATATTTCGACGGACAGGAAAAAGACCTGTTCCGCACATTCTTCGGAACTTTCAGCCTGAGCCGGCATTTCGGTCCGAAAAGCAAACTGAGCCTGCTGGGATCGGCCTTTATGACTCAGGAACGCGAAACATACGACATTCAGGGACAATACTGGCTCAGCGAAACCAATACCAGCGAACAGCTAGGTGTGGGCACTTATCTGGAACATGCCCGCAACGACCTGAATGCAAACATGAAAAGCCTGAAGCTTCTCTATGACCTGAAAGCCGGAAATCATCAGATCCTGAGCGGAATTACCTGGAAAAACGAGGCCATCAAGGAAAAGGCCAACGAATGGGAAATGAGAGACTCTTCGGGATATTCCATCCCACACGACCCTACCCGACTGGAGCTGATTTACAGCCTGCGGTCGCCCGAATTGAAAATGACCAGCAACCGCATGGAGTTTTTTGCTCAGGATACCTGGCGCTTTGAAAACAATGCCGGAGTGTTCTCTCTGAACTATGGTGCCCGGTTAAGTTATTGGAACTGGAATAAAGAATGGCTGTTCAGTCCCCGCGTATCCTTGGGATATGTACCTTCGTGGAATGACCGTTTCACCTTCAGACTGGCTTCCGGTATCTATTATCAGGCCCCGTTCTATAAAGAGCTGCGCGACACGACCACCATAGACGGAACCACCTATATCACCCTGAACAAAGGCATCCGCTCACCACGCTCCATACAGGTAGTTTTGGGAGGAGACTATAAGTTCAGCATGCGTGAACGACTGTTCAAGCTCACCGCCGAAGTGTATTACAAGGCTCTGAGCCGCATCAATCCTTATAATGTGGACAATGTGCGTATTGTTTATTACGGAGAGAATATCGGAAAAGGATATACCACCGGTGTGGACCTGAAACTGTTTGGAGAATTTATCGAAGGTACAGACTCCTGGATCAGTCTGAGCCTGATGAAAGCGCAGCAAACCATCAACGGGAAAAGCATGCCCCAACCGACAGACCAGCGCTATAATGTGAACTTTTTCTTCACGGACTTCTTCCCCGGCACAACACGCTGGCAGATGAACCTGAAAGCGACTGTTGCCGGAGGTCTGCCTTTCGGTCCCCCACATACCGGACTGGAGAAACAGGTATTCCGGGCACCGGCCTACAAGCGTGTGGATATCGGAATGAACTATCGTCTGCTGGATAATGAAGACGGACGCAATCCACACAAGTGGGCACGCCCCTTCCGTAACATCTGGTTGGGACTGGACGGATTCAACATATTGGGCATCAACAACGTAAGTTCCTATTATTGGGTTACCGACGTGACCAACCAGCAATATGCGGTCCCGAATTACCTGACCGGACGCCAGATCAATTTCCGTATTCTGGTAGAAATGTAAAAAACAGACAGCCCGGAATTCTTGTTCAGAATTCCGGGCTGTCTGTTTTCAAGCTGCATGAGGTCATGCTCTTATCGAATCACCTTATTGGTGGTAGAATCCGGGAAGACCACTGTCGGAGTAAAATGCTTGGCCTCTTCAAAATCCATCAAAGCATAAGAGATAATAATACAGATATCGCCCACCTGTACCTTACGGGCAGCCGCACCATTCAGGCAAATACAACCCGAGCCGCGCTCTCCCTTAATAATATAGGTTTCAAAACGCTCTCCGTTGTTGTTGTTCACAATCTGCACTTTCTCTCCTGCAATCATATTGGCGGCATCCAACAAATCCTCGTCAATGGTAATGCTACCCATATAATTCAGATTTGCCTCTGTAACACGCACACAATGCAGTTTGGACTTCAAGACTTCTATCATCATAATTTCTTATCCTTTATATCTGATATGATCAATCAAACGGATCGGAGCAGCGCCACAGAATACGGTGATGCATCCCACGATATGTTCAGCCTCATCCCAACGGGTCACATCCTGCAAGGTTTCTCCATTGACAATAGAGAAATACTGCACTTCCAGACCAACTACAGAATTGATGGTATCGATCACATAATTCTTGGTGTCGAGGAGACTATGGTTGGTTGCAAACAGTTTGCTTTTCTTCAGAATCTGATAAATATTGGCAGCAATCTGACGCTCCTCATCCGATAACAAAGTGTTACGGCTGCTCATGGCCAGTCCGCTTTCTTCACGTACGACAGGACACGGAATAATCTCTACCGGAATCTTCAAGTCGGCCACCATCGCCTTGATGACAGCAATCTGCTGAAAATCCTTTTCGCCGAAGTAAGCACGATCCGGCTCCACGATATAAAACAGTTTGCTTACAATCTGACAAACCCCATTGAAATGTCCCGGACGGAAAGCACCTTCCATCACAGAATCTACTTCAGGATAGCTGAAACGACGCAAATCTTCTTCGGGATACATCTCTTCTACAGAAGGAGCAAACACGATTGAAGCTCCTACCTCTTCCATCAAAGCACAGTCAGCCTCCAATGTTCTGGGGTACTTCTCCAAATCGACCTTGTCATTAAACTGTGTAGGATTCAAAAAGACGCTGACCACTGTCAGATCATTTTCAGCAACACAACGCTCTACCAGAGAGGCGTGTCCACGATGCAATGCTCCCATTGTGGGAACCAGTCCGATTTTTTTCCCTTCCTTACGAGCCGAAGCCAAAACTTCCTTCAACTCCTGAATTGTACTTATTAACTTCATTTTTATATTTAATGATACTAACGTTTCCTGAAAAACACGCAAAATAACACATAAATTACCAGATAAGGAAGTTTTTCGGAAACTAAATACAAAATAAATGTGAAACCCCTGGAAGGAAGGGCGGTTTTTTAGGACTTTCAGGATATTTTTCGTATCTTTGCAAGAAGATTAATTATTTTGAATTATACAATGGAGGCTAAAAAAATCTTATTTATAACACAAGAAATCGTACCTTATGTTCCAGAAACAGAATTATCTGTCATGGGACGCTATTTACCGCAAAGCATACAAGAAAAAGGACGCGAAATCAGAACCTTCATGCCTAAGTGGGGAAACATCAACGAACGCAGAAACCAACTTCACGAAGTGATTCGTCTGTCGGGCATGAATCTGATTATCGATGATACAGACCATCCGCTGATTATCAAGGTTGCCTCAATTCAGGCAGCCCGCATGCAGGTGTACTTCATCGATAATGATGACTATTTTATGAAAAGACAAATGGCCACCGATGAGGAGGGCAACGAATATGAAGACAATGGCGAAAGAGCTATTTTCTATGCCCGTGGTGTGCTGGAGACCGTGAAGAAACTCAGATGGACTCCCGATGTGATCCATTGCCAGGGATGGATGTCGGCCTTGGTACCTCTTTATATCAAAACAGCTTATAAGGATGAGCCTTCATTCTGCGATTCCAAAGTGGTATATGCCCTGCATAACGACGAATTAAAACAGAATCTGGGTGCCAACTTCGGAAACTGCATTGCCTACAAGGATGTAGATGCATCTGTTTTAAGTGAGTTCAGCCAGGATTTCACTTTTGAAGAACTGAACAAACTGGCCGTAAAATATTCCGACGGTTTGATTATGGCCGGAGATAAAGCCAATCCAAACATCGCCGAATATGCGCATGCAAATAATATTCCGGTGTTGGAATACCCCGGCGAAAACTATGCAGACGCTTATGCAGACTTTTATGACAAGGTCTGGAGTGAAGGAAAGAACGGCTAATTAGCTAATCCCAATTTTTTTGAAAATGAAAGCCAAATTCTTATGGATCGTCCTTGCTGCCGCAGCTTTGGGAGCCTGTGATGACAATACAGCCAATCTGGGTATTTATGAGGATAGTGACCAGATCACGTCTTCTTATACCCAATTCCAAATGAAGACAACTACGATTCGGGTAGATTCACTCCCTGCCGTCAATGGTACCTGCTATCTGGGTCAGGTTACGGATCCAGAAACCAATACCAGTGTGAAGGCTGACTTCCTGACGCAGTTTCATACGATGGAGAATTACAAGCTCCCGGAAAAAAGCCAGATGCGGAAGAATGCCAACGGACAGGTCGTTGCTGATTCTATAGAAGTGAGACTTTATTTCAATGATTTCTACGGGGATTCCACCAATGTCATGAAGATGAATGTTTATGAACTGGACACCCTGAATGTCATTGAAGAAGGAAAGTCTTATTACACCAATCTGGATTTAAGCCAGTTCATCAACCCAAACCGGAAAGCTCCTATTGCCCAGAAAGTCTTCACCGCAAGAGATTACACGGAAGATGAAGGTACTTTAAATGGAAGCAACTATTATCCGAACATACGAGTAAAACTGCCTGTAGAATATGGATCTTTCATTCTGAACAAATATTATGAGAATCCGGATTTCTTCAAAAGTTCCTTTGATTTCATACATCATGTATGTCCGGGATTTTACTTCAATCTGACTCAGGGAGACGGTACCATGCTCTATCTGGATGTCAGTGCCCTGGATGTGTATTTCACATACACGGAAAAGGATTCTGTCATGACCGGTATTACCCGCTTCTCTGCTACCGGAGAGGTCATCCAGAGCAACCGGATAGATGTTCATGGTGTTGACGAGCTGCTACAGTCTTCACTGGCCTCTTCACACACTTACATCAAGACACCGGCCGGACTTTATACCCAAATGGAACTGCCTGTTGACGACATCTACCGGAATCATGAAAATGACAGCGTCAGCAACGTGAAGGTGACCCTGAACCGATACAATGATTTCAACACCAGCAATTATGCCCTGGGAATTCCACAGACATTATTGCTCGTTCGGAAACAGGACATGAATTCATTCTTTGAAGAAAAGAAGAAGGTGGACAACATTACTTCATACAGTACCAGCTTCAATGTAAACCAGTATGCATTCTCTAATATTGCCCGTCTGGTATCTTATTGCAAAGAAGAAAAGAAGCAGGGCATGAAAAAAACAGGACTGTCCGAAGCCGAATGGGAAAAGCAAAATCCGGACTGGAACAAGGTGGTACTGATTCCGGTAACAACCTCAAACAGTCAAGGTTCAAGCTCTTCATCATCTTCTTCAAGCAGACTGCTTTTGGACATGAAACTGAACAGCATCCGTCTGGTAGGAGAAAATCAACCGATATCCATCAATGTGATATACAGTAAATTCTCACAATAAGAACAATATAATAAATCCCATAATCTCTGAATGGAACCATTCACGATTATGGGATTTATTGTTAGAATACCTTTCTGATTACTTTAAGCCCCTGGCCTTATAGATTTTCTCCTTGGCATTATTAATCTGCTGAAACTTCTCCTCGGCTGCACGTCGTACATCCTCACCCAAAGCAGCCACACGATCCGGATGATGCTTCAAAGCCAAACGGCGATAAGCAGCTTTCACTTCTTCGTCTGTTGCTGATGGAGTAATTTCCAGCACCTGATAAGCCTCTTCCAGAGAATCTCCACGAAGGTGCAACAAGGAGTCCAACTCCTGAGTAGAGAGTCCCATAGCCAAAGCAACATCCCGCAAGGCGGTAACCTCGTCCGAACAGATATGTCCGTCGCTTTGTGCAATCTGCACCAGGAAACTCAAAAGCTGAATGCGCTGCTCATAACTCATATTGGCTGCAATCTGAGCACCACAATCGGTAATGGTCTTTTTATAGCCTCCCGGAACGGCAGCATCCATTTTCTTGGCTTCTTCGAACAAATGCAGCAAAATCTGCTCTCCTTCTATAACAGCCCCTTCGCCAAAACGAGTACGCAGAAACTGACGGACAAACTCCATTTCGCTATGCATAATCTTACGGTCGGCCCGAATAACATACGAAGCCATGACCAATAAAGAAAAAAGAAAACTGTTACGCTGACCTTCAGCCGATCCTCCACCGGCAGAAGCATTTCCCAAAGCAGCCTCCTCTTCGGAAGCACGGTCAAAAAGACGGCCGATAAAATAACCGGCCAAAGCTCCTAAAGGACCTAAAGCAACAAAGCCCATAGCTCCTCCGATCCATTTTCCTAATCCCATGTGTTTATGTGTTTATTATCAATTAAAATTATTCTGAAAACAAAAATAAGGATAATCTGAGATTTCCACGAGAAAAAAGCATACTTTTTTACAGATGGGGTAATTCCACAATAAAGGTTGTCCCTTTTTTCTCCTCCGAAGATATGGAAATCCGCCCCCGATGTAAGGTGACAATCTTTTGCACCAGAGTCATACCGATGCCATGACCATCATAATGCTGCCCTTCCGCTCCCCGATAAAACAAAGTAAACACCTGCTGCACCTCATCAGGAGTCATACCGATACCGTTATCGGAAAAACGCAATACCAGGCTATCTTTCCAAAACGAGATCTGCACAAACGAAGTATGATCCTCGGAATATTTACAGTTGTTTTCAATCAGATTACTTAATGCGATACGCATCAGATAACTGTTGCCGTATAAGGTCAGATCGTCGGCATCCTCACTTTCCTGTGCAAAAACCAACTCTATTTGATAAGAAGGATGGGCCCGTAAAATCATCGTACGCACATCCAAGAGTAATTCATCAATACGGATTTCCTCCATACGTATGCGCTCCGCTCCATAATCAACCTTAGCCAGATCAAGCAATCCGCTAATCAAACGCCCCATCTTACGGGCATCAGACAAGGCATTCTCCAAAGCTTCACGATACTGTGACACTGTACGGTCTTTCTGTAACGCCAGATCCAATTCGGCCGTGAGCGAAGCCAAAGGGGTACGCAATTCATGCGACGCATGGCTCACAAACTGTTTCTGGGCATTAAAGGAAACTTCCAACCGCTCTAACAGGGCATTAAAAGTTGTCGCCAATTCCCCGATCTCATCCTGATTGCGCACCGGCAAACGCCGGTTAATCTGAGATGCGGTAATCTGCTCGGTTTCACGAACCAGAAAACGGATGGGCTTCAGGGCGATATAAGCCAGGAAAAATCCGGCCAGAAACAGAACGGACACATCCAGCAACAAAAGAAGCCAGAGAATATCGCGCAATTCACGAAGATTCTGATAACCATATCCGTCATAGGCAACTGCCGTAATGACATAAGGAACTCCCTGATAATGATAGAGCAAACCTACCGCCTGCTCTGCTCCCTGATACCATTCCTTGGTACCGTTCGACACGATATCGTGTATCAGTTCCGGCGTCTCCTTAATCACGTCATGTTCCGCTGCATCGTGATATACCATTTTAAAATCAGGAGTATAAACAGCTACCTCTACCTCATGGATAAACGATTTGTTGTTTTTATAGATAGAGTGCATGGTCTGCGCATCTGCCTTGTGCGACAGAAACAAATGCGCCTTGGTCACCGCCTCGCTTTTCAGAGTATGATAAAAAGTATTGCTCCGAATACGTTCACTCAAATAATAGACGGTCATCATACACAGAAAAAAAACAGTGGCTGTAACAACTGTGTACTTTAAAGCCAGAGATGTTCTAATTTTCATAATTCTGCATCAAAATAAAACCGATTCCGGGTTTGGTGTGAATTAAGTTCGTAGAAAAATCCCGGTCGATTTTCTTCCGCAGGTAATTGATATATACGTCAATAAAATTGGTTCCGGTATCAAAATGGGTATTCCAGACATGCTCGGCAATTTCTACACGGGAGACTACCCGCTCGGCATGCTCGGCCATATACAGCAAAAGATGATACTCTTTTGGGGAAAGCTTGATGAAAATGCCGTTCCGCCGTACTTCCTTCCGCAAGAGGTCTATCTCCAGATCGGCATAAGTGATACGTACGGGTTGCTCAACCGGAGCTCCCTTATGACGTTTCAGAAGAACCCGTATCCGAGCATCCAGTTCCCGAAAATCAAAAGGTTTCACCAGATAATCATCTGCTCCGGAATCAAACCCCTGCAACTTGTCATCAGTTGTTCCTAAAGCCGTGAGCATCAGTACCGGTGTCTGGGGACTGCTTTGCTTGATCAGGCGACACAACTCAAAACCATCCATTTTGGGGAGAATCACATCGGAAATCACCAGATCTGCGGCTTGTGACTGAAACAGACGCCAGGCACTGACGCCGTCATAGGCCACCAATAACTGATAGCCCTTTTCTTCCAATCCTCCCTTCAACAGATTAGCAACACGCAAATCATCCTCCACTACCAATATTGTATTCATGACTCTCCCATTTTCCTAAATTGCGGATAAAGGTACGAAATAATATCTTCATATTCTGCTAAACAAAGATATTAATCTATAATATAACCAATTTTCTTCCCTGCATATAAATATTTGATAGTATTTTTGTGTATGTATAAAAATAGTACAAAAATGCAAAAAACATATTTACTTCTATTTCTTCTGATGCTTCTGTCCCTGTCTATTCAGGCACAAAAGATTACCGGAACGGTTACGGACAAGGAAACAGGAGAGCCATTGGGATGGGTACAGGTATACTATCAGGATCAGAGAAGTTCCGGTACTCCTACCCAAATGGACGGAAAATACAGCATTCCCTATCGGAAAGGGAAGATATTGTGTTTTTCCATGATGGGATATGAAACCAAAACGTTCCATATAGACAAACTGCGTCCGATCAACGTAAGTTTAAGCAGCAAGACACAGGACATCCAGGAGGTTAAGATTACACAGAAAAGAAAACGGTATAGCCGAAAAGATAATCCGGCTGTGGAGTTAATGAAAAAGGTCATTGCAGCCAAACAAAAGACCGATCTGCACGAAAAGGATTATTTCAGCTATAATAAATATCAGAAACTGACCTTCGGATTGAATGAGGTTACCGACAAGGTCTTTGAAGAAGGGGAATTCAAAAGAATGCCTTTCCTGAAAGAGCATGTGGAGGTGTGTCCGGAAACCGGCAAACTAATCCTGCCTTTGACGGTCAACGAAACGGTATCACAGCACATCTACAGTAAAAATCCCCAAAAGGAAAAGGACATCATTACCGGTATCCGGTCCAATGGTATCAACGAACTGTTCAACACGGGGGAAGTGGTCAATACTCTGATCAAGGACTGCTTTACGGATGTAGATATCTATGAAAATGAAATCAGACTGTTGCAATATATCTTTATCAGTCCGATTTCCAGTACTTCCGCCATCCGTTTCTACCGGTATTTCATAGCCGACACGGTAGAGGTAAACCAACAGAAATGCATCAAAGTGGACTTTACTCCCAATAATCCGCAGGATTTTGGATTTGCCGGAAGTCTGTATATTCTGGCCGACTCTACCTGGCAGGTAAAAAAGGTAGAAATGGGCATACCGCAAAGATCAGACGTCAACTTTGTGGAACAGATGAACATTATTCAGGAGTATAACAAATTATCCTCCGGAGAGTATGTTCTGACCAATGACAAGATGATCGTACAGCTCTATGTCCTGAAGTCGCTGCAAAAGTTTCAGGTAGAACGCACCACAACCTATAACGACTACTCGTTTGAAGAGATTCCGGAGAAAACCTTCAAATTTAAAGGAAAGCAGAGGACTGACCCCAGCGCCATGATGAGGAATGAAGATTTCTGGAAGGAAAACCGACCGGAAGAACTCACCGCCTCTGAAGGTAAGATGAATGATTTCATTAAAAGACTGGAAAGCATCAAAGGATTTAATTTCGTCTTGTTTGTAGCGAAAGCCTTCATCGAAAATCATGTGGAAGTCAGCAAGGAACCCGAGAAACCGAGCCCTGTGGATATCGGTCCGATCAATACGATAATCACTCATAACTTTGTGGAAGGATTACGTCTGAGAGCCAGTGCACAGACCACTGCAAATCTGCATCCCAACATATTCGGAAAAGGATACGTGGCCTACGGATTCGGTGATCACCGATGGAAAGGTATGGGCGAACTCACCTACTCTTTCAATAAAAAGGACTATCTCCCCCGGGAGTTTCCGGTACACAATCTCAGTTTCTCGTATGCCAGAGACGTGATGTCTCCCAGTGACAAATTCCTGCCTACAGATAAGGATAACGTGTTTATCTCCTTCAAATGGACCACTGTAGACCACATGCAGTATTATGAACGCTATGCCCTGAACTACGATAAGGAGTGGGAAAACGGACTGCGTTTTAATGTTCGCATGAAACGGGAGACTTATGAACCGACGGGTGCACTCTTCTTTCAGAGAATGAACGGAAGCAGCATGCCCAGCATCAATCCCCAGGATAACCAGAAGCAACTGACAACAAGTGACGCCACTATCGGCATCACTTATCAGCCGGGAGCCACCTGGATCAATTCCAAACAGCGACGACTGCAAACCAATCAGGACGCTCCTATCTTTGGACTGGAACACACTGTCGGTCTTAAAGGAGTGCTGGGAGGAGAATATACCTACAATTTCACTGAAGCAACGTTATACAAACGCTTCTGGCTCCGCTCATGGGGACGCATGGACTTTTATGTCAAAGGTGGTGCCCAGTGGAACAAGGTGCCGTTCCCATTGCTGATTATGCCAGCGGCCAACTTATCTTATATCATAGAGGACAATACTTTCCACCTGATTGACAACATGGAATTCTTAAATGACCGGTATGCTTCCCTAATGTTCTCCTGGGACTTAAACGGAAAGATTCTGAACCGTATTCCACTGATCAACAAATTAAAATGGAGGGAGTTCATCGGATGCAATGTCCTGTGGGGAACTTTGAGCCAGAAGAACAACCCGTTCCTGGAACAAAACAGCTATGATTCTGATTTGTTCTATTTTCCGGGACACTTTGATCAAAACGGAAATTTCGAGTACAATTCCCGGGTAATGTCCCCCAAAGTACCGTATGTGGAACTGGTTGTCGGCGTACATAATATCTTCAAAATCCTCCATGTGGAATATGTACGACGTTTGAATTATCTGGAAGCTGACACCCAGAAATGGGGGGTGCGTTTCCTGTTCCGCATGTCATTCTAAACAAAAAATAAAGGATGTGCCCCAAAGGCACATCCTTCCAAACTAGTCTTTCATAAAGTCCCCCAAAAACTTAGTGAACAAATAATTACAAACAATAATAACAAAATGACTTTATTATAGACTTAATTTGTTTTCTTTGCTGTACGCTTTCTTCCCTTTGTTTCTGTTGGAATGTCTGCATTCAACAAGGCATCCTCCTGCTTCTTCAAACGAGCATTCAAGCGGGCGATTTCCTTATCCTTAACCTGCAGCTCTTCTCCCTGGTTCTTGATCGTGGTCAACAATGCATTCAATTCCTCGTTTTCGATTTCTCGTGGGAACAGATTGCTTACACGGTTCATAAAGTCGGCCAGAATGTTCATATAATTGGTAAATGCATCGTATGGAGAATCATAAATTCCACGATACATACCATAGCTTGCAGACTTGGTAGACATGAAACGGAAGTTGTTGCTTGCCTGCAGATAATCCCAATCCTGTTTGATACGACGATCTCGGCACATACGTACACGGTCGGCCATACTATACAGTTTCTCAAACGCCTCACGCTGCATAACATTTCCCAAACAGAAGGAAGTATCGCGCTCCTCATCTGTCCAAGACATTGGATAAGGTACTTCCAAAGCATCAACAGATTTGTTTGAAGCAATGATTTCAGACGGAGTTGCAAAAGCAATACCTCTTTCTTTGGCATAACCAGGGATCGCCTTCAGGAAATCCAGAATATGAGAAGACAGTGGCTGGAACATACCCAAAGCACACAACTCCATGAAGATATTGATCACCTGCTCATTTTCTGGCAGAGAAGCAATCCAATCTACATAAGTGTCTGCAAACAATGGATATTCAGACCATTGCGGATTGGCAAAGCGCAAAGCGATATCGTCAGAAAGTTTATAATCACGCAACAAAAGCTTCAAATCCGGATTCAAAGCACAGTGGTAAAGGTAGTGTGGACTCTTCCAACCCAAAATATGACGGGCACCTTCTGTAATCATTCCCTTAAAGCCCATAGAGGCAACAACCTCACCGATATCATCGGAATAAATCAAAGAAGAATTTCGAATCACCTTAGGCTCCTTGCCGAACATCTCCTTCATCAATCGGGCCTGTTTCTGCACATCCTCTTTAAAGGCCTCTTCATTGGTCAATGAAGACAATCCGTGAGAATAAGGCTCTGCCAGGAATTCTACACATCCGGTTTCATTCAATTCCTGCAACAGCTCAATCACGTCCGGAGCATGGTTTTCCAACTGTTCCACAGCCACACCGGACAGGGAAATGGCACATTTGAAATAGCCCGGATGCATGCGGGCCATCTCCAACAATGCCTGCAATGCCGGAATATAAGAGTTCTGAGCAGTTTCCGTGATAGCATGCTCATTCTCATAATCATCATAATAATAATGATCGGTACCTATGTCAAAGAAACGATAACGTTTCAGATGAATATTCTGATGTATCTCAAAGTACAAACAAATGGTTTTCATATATAGACCTTTTTAATTATTTACATTTTTCTATGGTTTTCTCATATAAAGCACGAATCTTGACTCCTACTTTCTCCCAAGTAATGCCATCCACTTCTTTCTTTCCTTCTTCTTGCAGATACTGATGCAAAGAATTATTGGTACACAAAGAATACATAGCATCTGCCATGGCATCAATATCCCAATAATCAATCTTAATGCATTTGTCCAGAATCTCTGCACAACCGGATTGCTTACTGATAATCGTAGGAACTCCACTCTGCATTGCCTCCAACGGAGAAATTCCAAAAGGCTCCGAAACAGAAGGCATCACATATACATCACTATCGCGGAAACATTCAAAAACCTGCGGTCCCTTCATGAAACCGGGGAAATGACAACGGTCGGCAATACCATAAGAAGCAGCCAACTCAATCATAGCATTCATCATATCTCCACTTCCGGCAAAACAGAAACGTACATTATGGGTACGCTCCAATACCTTACGGGCAGCTTCGATAAAATACTCAGGTCCTTTCTGCATGGTAATACGTCCCAGGAAAGTCACCACCTTTTCCTTACGCTCTGACGATGGCTTGCGCTGATCTACGATAGCCTGCAGATTCTCTGCCAACGGATAAACCGCATTATGCATGGCAAAGCATTTGTTTGGATCCTGATGATAGTGATTAATAACGGTCTGGCGCGTCAGTTCACTCACACACATAATGCAGTCTGCATGGTCCATTCCGTCTTTCTCAATACCATATACGGTTGGATTCACATTACCTCTGCTTCGGTCAAAGTCTGTGGCATGCACATGAATCACCAAAGGCTTGCCGCTAACCTGCTTGGCATGGATACCGGCCGGGTAGGTCAACCAGTCATGAGCATGAATAATATCATAGTCCTGCTGACGAGCGACAACTCCTGCTACAATGGAATAGTTATTGATCTCTTCATGCAAATTATCCGGATATCTGCCCGAGAATTCCATACATCCCAAATCATTGACATGCATATAATTAAAATCGGCATAGATATGACTGCGCAAATCGTAATACAGCTGAGGGTCCATATATTTTCCGACACGCTCCTGTACATATTCCCAAGAAGGGTCACGCCATGCAATAGGCACACAGTTCATACCGATGATATTCATAAAACTCCGGTCCTCATCTCCCCAGGGCTTAGGTATACAAAACGTAATTTGCATATCCGGCTGCATAGACAATCCCTTGGTCAGACCATAACTTGCTGTACCTAATCCTCCTAGAATATGAGGAGGAAATTCCCATCCGAACATTAAAACTTTCATCTTTGTTCCTCCTTATTTTTTTATTCTAAGTTGTATTTCTCCATTAATTTCAACACACGTAATATTCCGCCCACATTCATGGCAAAAGATATTGCACCTCGACCATGGAAAGGTGGATTACCATCAAACAGCTCAGGAAGAGTTCCCAAACAGTGATAAAACATTTCCTCTTCATAGCCTACCAACTGACGTTCAATGAAACTCAAACGACTGTATTTATATACCTTCAGACAAGCCTCCATATAGAAGCCGGCCAACCAAGGCCATGCAGTACCCTGATGATAAGCATAATCGCGTTGAATCTGAGGACCGACATACATAGGATTATAACCGGAACTCTTCGGACTTAAAGAACGCAGTCCCTTTGGAGTAAGCAACTCTTTGGTACAGATGTCCAAAATAGCTTTCTGCTGCTTCTTTTCCAATGGAGAAAAGTCTAAGGCTACTGCAAAAATCATATTCGGACGAACACTCCAATCCGGCTGACCATCATCCACATAATCCATCAAATAGTCGTACTCATTCCAAAAGACCTTGACAAAAGATTCCTTGGCGATCTGTGCGCGCTCTTCGTACATTTGTCCTCTTTCGTTGTTGTTCATGGCCGTACACATCTGGGCACAATACTTCAAGGCATTATACCACAAGGCATTGATTTCGACCACATAACCGGATCTCGGAACAATCGGTTTGCCGTTTGAAGTGGAATTCATCCATGTTACAGGAGTCTCCTTTCCTTCAACCCAAACCAGACCGTTTTCACGGATTTCCATGCCCGGATGTTTTCCCTCGAGCATAAAATCCATAATGGCACGCAACAAGTCGCCATATTTTTCCATACATTTTACTTCGGAAACAATATTGGCGTACTGCTGAATGCACCAGACAGCCCAAAGCAATACGTCTGGATGCTCCATCTCATAAATACGGACAGACAACGGACGATTGTGAATAAAATCCTCAATACCCTTACGTGCTGTCTCCATAAACAATTCAAATTTCTCAATCTCGTCGTTAACCAGAGTCAAGCCCGGCAAGGAAATGAACATGTCACGGGCACGGCACTTAAACCAAGGATAACCCGCCAAGATATAGTTTTCTCCATCACGATGGTTATAGAACTGATGGGCTGAATTCACCATACAATGATAGAAGTTATCACGCGGGGTACGTGACTTGACCTCAAAGTCAACGATATTACGCAGCTGACTGACCTTGATTTCCGACAAACCGGCCGAGAAAGTTACGCTCTCGCCCTTTTTAATATCACATTCAAAATATCCGGGTACATAAAGATCCTCGTTAAAAGAGTATCCACGCTCCTGTTCCTTAGGATACTCAACGCCCCGATACCAGTCCGGACAAAAAACAAACTCGTTTTTCTTATCTAATTGCATATAAAGTTCCGGATAACCTGGATACATGGTCGTTTTAATTCCATGATTGATTTCTGTGTATTCACGGGATGCATACTGGTTTTCATGGGTGTATTCACGTACACTTCTAAAGGCCAAGAAAGGACGCAGACGAAGTTTCGTTGCAGAATGTGCATCTAATAAGGTATAGCGCACAAGAATGCGATTTTCATAATGCTGAAAAACCTTCTCCTTCTTCAGCAGAACGCCACCAACACGATAAATGGTTGTCGGCACTTGTTGGCAATTAAATTCTCGGATATACTTATGCCCTCTGGGACTGAAGTTGTCTCCTTGATATTTATGCAATCCCAAGTTAAATTCAGCACCATGCTGAATTACGGTTTCATCCAGAGATGAAAGCAAGACATGATTTTCATCATCCATATCCGGAATCGGGACTACCAATAATCCATGGTATTTTCTTGTATTGCAATCAACGATTGTAGAACAAGAATATGCGCCCGACCGATTGGAACGCAAGATTTCTTTGGGTAAGGACTCTTGCAGATTCGTCATCAGAGTTTTATCAAACTGTAAATAACTCATAGTCGATTCCTTAAGGTGTTAGATTTATATTATTGTTTATTGTTCACTGCACTTTCGTGTCTTCAAATATAAAACAAATATCCGTTATTTAAAAATAAATCGAGAAAATTATTGCAAAAAACTTATTTTTATAAAAAATGATAGATATTTTACTATAACTTTTTTGTTACCGAATTGCAAAATCATTATTTTTGTGCCGTAGAACATATTTTTAACGCAATGTCATGGTAAAACAAAGCATCAGTTTGGATGAAGCAATCGCAAAACTATCAGATATATGGGCTCCTTTAAATGAGGAACAACAAAACTTTTTAAAGGAACACCTGACTATTCAAAGCTTCAAAAAAAACGAATCCATCTATTCGGAAGGAGAACTTCCGAATCAATTACTATGCTTGCTGCAAGGAAAAGTTAAGATATTTAAAAATGGAGCCGGAGGCAGAAACCAGATAATCCGAGTGATCAAACCAGTGGAATATTTTGGCTATCGGGCAGCATTCGCCGGTCAGAGTTTCCTCACAGCCGCCGCGGCATTTGAATATTCTATCGTTGGAATGATTCCCATGAGCATCATTACCAAGTTAGTTTGTGAAAATCATCAACTGGCATGGTTTTTCATCCGGCAGCTGTCCATTGATTTGGGAATTGCCGACGAACGTACGGTCAACTTAACCCAAAAACACATCCGTGGCCGACTGGCTGAAGCAATCCTTTTCTTAAAGGACAACTATGGAGTTGAAGAGGATGGCTGCACACTAAGCATCTATTTATCCCGGGAAGACATGGCCAACCTGTCCAATATGACTACAGCCAATGCCATCCGTACCTTATCAAATTTCTCTTCGGAAAAGATTATCGCAATAGATGGCCGAAAAATAAAGATTATCGACGAAGCTACTTTGGAAAGAATCTCCAAGTTCGGTTAACCTGTATCTGATCCGGTTACAGGTTTTCAGGAAGGAATAATAAAATTCAGATATTCTGGCAGGATTCCAATTTCCAAAGCGTCACTGTCACATTCCCACACGGCACCGTCGAGACTGACACAGGATTTGTTACGTTCCAGCACATGGATTTTTTTGGTGCGGTAGGCCTTCACATTTTTATGGTTTAGGAAACGCCCCCAAATCAACATCCAAAGTCCTTCCAGCATTTTGGTCAGTTCCGGATGAGATACGATGGATACATCCAGCCATCCGTTATAAGGCACACTGCTCGGAGTCTGTCCGTAGCCCCATGAATTGCCCACACACATGGTCATCACTTTTTTCTGAATGTCGTCCTGATTCACCTTCACGTGCATAAAATGCTCCATACGGTGAAACAACAATAAAAACATGGAAGAAAAAAATGACAGACTACGCATCCCCCAGAATCTCTGGGTTTTATGTTTTATCTTCATAATATTGGCAACCAACCCGATATTGACACAATTGAGAAAATATCGGCGCACGGCCTTATCTGTCTGACAATATCCGATATCCACTTTCCGGATACGATGCAGCAAAATGGCATCGATAGCCTTTTTATAATCGTCTTCAGTCAATCCCCAGAAACGGGCAAAATCATTGGCCCATCCATAAGGAATGACTCCTAATGAAATTTGTGACAGCTGCAACAAGTCAACCGTAAGCAGACCGTTCAACGCACGGTAAAGGGCCGCATCTCCTCCTACCACCACGATGGTAGTATATCCATTGGTTGCCAACATGGCAGCCAGACGCTCTACAGACTCTTTATCTTCACTCTGAACGAAATCATAGTGTACCTCTTTTTCCTTCAGATACTTACGTATAGCGTCCCAATGTTTCTGAGATCCGGTTTTGCCTTCCTTGGGGCAATAAATAATTCCCCATCTGCTGTTTTCTATAGACATATAAAGCTGTTTTAGTGCCACAAAGTTACACAAAAGAAAGAAAAATGTGCAAGAAAAACCTCTTTTTTATTCCTGAAGATAAAGTTCCTCTATTTTTTGCAACTTCTGATCCATAGGAAGAGTACCATCAACCCAATGAATTTCAATTCCTCTTCGCTCCATTCCCCGGAACCAGGTCATCTGTCGCTTGGCAAACTGATGAATGGCAATCTCCAACTGGTGATACATCTCTTCATAGGTAAGGTTTCCCAAAACATAATTTGTCAGGAATTTATATTCCAGACCATAATAAATCAGATTCTCGGCAGGAATACCTTCTGACAAAAGAGAACGCACTTCATCTACCATTCCTTCATCCAAACGCTGTTTCAGACGATCGGAAATTCTTTGGCGACGCAATTCTCTGGGAATATCTATACCTATAACCAAAGAGTTTATTGAAGGAATCTCTGTCTGAACGACCGGATTTTTCTGATAATAATCCGCAATCTCTATAGCACGGATGGCGCGCTTTACAGAATCAACATCTGTTTTATTATGAAGACTCTTATAAGTACTCAATATACATGTCAGCTCTTCCAGAGTTTTATCAGATAAGGCCTGACGCAACTGTGGATTCTCTGGAACAGAATCCATTCGGTAACCTCGTAAGACGGATTCCAGATAAAGTCCTGTTCCTCCGCAAAGAACCGGCAACACGTTTCTGTCCTTCAAATCCTGATAAACATTCTTGAAATCATTCTGATATTCATAGACATTATATTGCGTACCGGGTTCGCAGATATCTATTAAATGATAGGGAATCTGCTTTCCGGAAACACAATAGTCGTCCAAATCCTTTCCTGTTCCCAAATCCATTCTACGGTACACCTGACGACTGTCCGCACTGATAATCTCAGCATCCAGACGGGCAGCCAGATGAGCAGCCAAAGGAGTTTTTCCCGAAGCTGTAGGTCCCAGAATGGTTATCATATCGTATTTCATAGATGTTTTAAAAAAGTGCGTACAACAAATAGAGTAAATGAGCAAAAACACCGGCTATCAAGCCACTGGCCAAATGGATTCCCATAGCTTTTGAAGTCAGATTCCGATAACCGATGGCATCAAATATGGCCGAATAGGTTGACAAGAAGCCACTCCAACTGATTCCCATGGCAGTAAAAACAGCAACCGCATTTCCGTCAAGAAACCCTTGAGAAATAAATAAGGGCACCTGTCCCAAAGCTGCTCCTACCGTTCCCAGTGAAGTTATCGGAAAAGCCACCAGCTCCGGATGCTTGAAACCAAAAAGCCAGTCGAAAATAAAATTAATTCTTCCGGCCAGATCCGGCAACAAGGCAATACCCTGATAAGGAGAACCATCATATACACCGGAAGGACCTGGACCGAAAGTCAGGATAAAAACAGCAGTAGAGATAATAATGACTCCGGGAATAATTGCCAGTCCCAGCTCCACACCATTTTTTCCTCCGTCCAGCAAAGCATTCAAAAAACGGATAAAGGTACTTTCCTTAGCCTGCAACACTTCCGCACGCTGTTCTTCGTGAGTACGCGTTTCTTTTTTTTCTTCACAGACTACCGGCATTGCTTCCAGATAAGAAGGATCCTTGGCTATCAGCATTTTCTGAAAGAAACGGGTAGAAAGAATACATCCACCGATTGCTCCCAGAATACCGATCAAGGGCTCTACAGCATAACCTTTTCCCAGCATGAAGACCAATACAATCAATCCCATACCAAAGGCAGTTCCAAAATTGATAAAAGAAACGAACTGATATTTCTTGAAATAGCGACTGAAATTTTGATCCTTAGCCAGGGTAAGCACTGCCGGATTATCCGAAAGGAAAGGCATTATGGCTCCCAGAACAGCAACACCCGGAAGTCTGAACAGGGGCTTCATCAGGCGTCCAAACAGGAATTCCATAATACGTACAACTCCAAACTCGATAAACAGTCGGCTTAAAGCACCAGAAAGAACAACAACTCCCATCAAATAGAATACAGTTTGCAACAGAAGGTCATGCGCCGTATTCATGATGGTATTGAGCATATTGGAAAGCCCCATGATATTCCCGATGTATGTAAATACAGCCAGGAAAACTATTATAAAAACAAAGCCTTCTGCTGTTTTACGCTGTAACAATGCCTCTTTCAGTCTTTTTCTATTCATTTCTTCAAATTTTGCGCTGCAAAAATACAAAAAAAAGCCACTCAGGCAAACTGAGTGGCTTCATTTATTGGATACGATTTATTAACCGTTAACCTTCTTCATGTGAGCGATCAGATCCAATACCTTGTTAGAGTAACCGATCTCGTTGTCATACCAAGATACAACCTTAACGAAAGTATCAGTCAAAGCGATACCAGCCTTAGCATCGAAGATAGAAGTACGAGTGTCACCCAAGAAGTCAGAAGAAACAACTGCATCCTCAGTGTAACCCAATACACCCTTCAATTCGCCTTCTGAAGCAGCCTTCATAGCAGCGCAGATTTCCTCATACTTAGCTGGCTTAGCCAAGTTAACTGTCAAGTCAACAACTGAAACGTCCAAAGTCGGAACACGCATAGACATACCAGTCAACTTACCGTTCAATGCAGGGATAACCTTACCTACAGCCTTAGCAGCACCTGTTGATGAAGGGATGATGTTGCCAGAAGCAGCACGACCACCTCTCCAATCCTTCATAGAAGGACCGTCAACAGTCTTCTGAGTAGCAGTAGTTGAGTGAACTGTAGTCATCAAACCGTCAGTGATTCCCCAGTTGTCGTTCAATACCTTAGCGATAGGAGCCAAGCAGTTAGTAGTACAAGAAGCGTTAGAAACGAACTGAGTACCCTTAACATAAGTATTTTCGTTAACACCGCAAACGAACATAGGAGTAGCGTCCTTAGAAGGAGCTGACATAACTACGTACTTAGCACCAGCCTCGATGTGAGCCTGAGCCTTCTCCTGAGTCAGGAACAAACCTGTAGACTCAACTACGTATTCAGCCTCAACCTCGTTCCACTTCAAGTCAGCAGGATTACGCTCTGCAGTTACACGGATTTCCTTACCGTTAACGATCAATTTGCTGTTCTCAACGTCAGCTTCGATAGTACCCTGGAATGCACCGTGCATAGTATCATACTTCAACATGTATGCCAAGTAATCAACTGGACACAAGTCGTTAATACCTACGATCTGGATGTCGTCACGAGTCTGAGCTGCACGGAATACGAAACGGCCGATACGACCGAAACCGTTAATACCTACTTTAATCATCTTTCTTTGTCTTTAAAAATTAAAGGTTAGAATATAAATTATTAATCTCGAATTACTTTGAAAGGCCGAAATATCAGCCGCAATTACAGTAGTGAGCCGCTCCACATGACATAAGTAAAACAGCCGACAGAACTATAATACAGATGTAATATGCACGTCCCATTTACCCTAATTTTATTCACTGCAAATTTAATAAAATCTTTTCATATACGTTCCAAAATCTGGGAAAAATATCATTAAAAAAATCAATCTCAAAATTCAACCAGACTAATATTTTGTCAAACGAACGACAAATGGAACCTTTATGATTCTATAAGAATAGGATACAGACCGAAAATCTGTCCCGGTCTGTATCCTATTTCTTTACTCCCACTCAATTGTGGCAGGTGGTTTTGAAGAAATGTCATAGCATACTCTATTAACACCCTTCACCTTATTAATAATATCATTGCTTACCTTAGCCATAAATTCATAAGGCAAATGAGCCCAGTCTGCGGTCATGGCATCGGTACTGGTTACCGCACGCAAGGCAACTGCACGCTCGTAAGTACGCTCGTCACCCATTACGCCCACGCTCTTGATCGGAAGCAGAATCACTCCTGCCTGCCATACCTGATCATACAGGTTCCAATCGCGCAGTCCCTGAATAAAGATATCATCCGCATCCTGCAGGATACGTACCTTTTCCGGAGTGATATCGCCCAGGATACGCACTGCCAGACCCGGTCCCGGGAATGGATGACGGGTAATCAGATGCTCCGGCATACCCAATTCGCGACCTACCTTGCGCACTTCATCCTTAAACAGCCACTGCAAAGGCTCGCAAAGTTTCAGGTTCATCTCTTCAGGCAGACCACCTACATTATGATGACTCTTGATCGTCTTTCCGGTAATATTCAGACTCTCGATACGGTCTGGATAGATAGTACCCTGAGCCAACCATTTTGCATCGGTAATCTTGTGTGCCTCAGCATCAAATACTTCGATAAAATCACGACCGATAATCTTTCGCTTCTGCTCCGGATCGGTAACTCCTTCCAAATCCTTGAAGAACTTTTCGCTGGCATCCACACCAATTACGTTCAGTCCCAGGCACTCATAATCGTGCATCACATTCTTGAACTCGTTTTTGCGGAGCATACCATGATCCACAAAGATACAAGTCAGATTCTTTCCAATGGCCTTGTTCAGCAGTACAGCAGCAACAGAAGAATCAACGCCACCGCTTAATCCCAGAATAACACGGTCATTTCCCAACTGTTCCTTCAACTCGGCAACAGTAGTCTCCACAAATGATGCAGCACTCCAGTCCTGCTTACCGCCACAGATATCTACCACAAAGTTTTTCAGCAACAAAGAACCCTGAACAGAGTGGAATACTTCCGGATGGAACTGTACGCCCCACAACGGTTCTCCCTCAGCCTGATATGCTGCATTAACCACTTTGTCTGTCGAAGCAATAACCTTAAAGCCCTCCGGCAGTGCAGTAATGGTATCACCATGACTCATCCAAACCTGAGAATGCTCATCAAATCCTTTGAACAAAGGATTCTCATGATCAAAGCTCTGCAGGTTGGCACGACCGTATTCACGACTTTCAGCCGGCTCCACCTTGCCGCCCAAGGCGTAACTCATAAACTGAGCACCATAACAAATACCAAGAATCGGATATTTACCGCGGATTTCATCCAGTTCAATCTTAAACGCCTTCTCGTCATATACGCTAAAAGGTGAACCGCTCAGGATTACACCGATTACAGAAGGATCATTCTTAGGAAACTTGTTATAAGGAAGAATCTCACAGAATGTATCCAATTCACGTACACGACGGCCAATCAGCTGAGTCGTCTGTGAACCAAAATCCAAAATAATGATTTTTTGTTGCATAAAAAGGATATTTATCTGATTTGTCTGCAAATATACAAAAAAAAGATTGTTCTCACATGATGCCTTTCAAGAAATCTCCTGCCAAAGGAAGAGTTTCCGGCTTTCCGATATCCATCAGTTTCAAATCCGAATGGAAAATGCCCTGAATATGTACCCGGTCACAGACAGACAGATAGAAGTCTATGATGGAAAATTTATCAGGCCACTCTGCCAGAAGAGGAAACAATCCGGGAGAAAAAAGATGAATTCCGGAAAAAGCATATTTTTTACATGCCTTCGGGTCCAAATCCGGATAAGGTGACTTGATCTGACCGGTTTTCTCATTAATCCATCCTTTCAAACGGCCGGTTTCATCAAACAGCAGATAACGGAAGGTGGAACGCTCACTAACCAGCAGTGCAGCATCAAAGGCCTTTCCTTCTTCATAAAATGCCTTTAAATCCACATTCGACAGGATATCGACATTATGTACCAGAAAAGGAGCATCATCCTGAGCGAAATAGGCGGACGCCTTCTTTATCCCTCCTCCGGTATCCAGCAACTCCTGTGTTTCATCACTGACCCACAAATGCGGTCCTTCCCCTTGCAAGGTCTTAATATGCTGTTTCATCATATCGGCATGATGGTGCACATTAACCACGATATCCGTCACTCCGGCAGATGCCATTTTGCGCACCAAGAGATCCAATAAAGGGGTTCCTCCCACAGGTATCAAAGCCTTGGGAATCCGATCGGTCAAAGGACGCAGACGGGTACCCAGCCCTGCTGCAAAAATCATCGCTTTCATATTTTCTCCTTTATTTGTTTGCCATAAATACCGTATTGACTCCCTGCTCACGATGACAGACATGGACCTCTATGCCATATTTCTCATGAAGATGCACTGCCAGATGCTGCGCCGAGTAAACACTGCGATGCTGCCCGCCGGTACATCCGAAACAGAACATCAGATGGGTAAATCCGCGCTGTAAATAGCGTTCTACATGCGCATCAGCCAATGTATATACTGAATCCAGGAATTTCAAGATTTCTCCGTCATCCTCCAAAAAACGAATTACCGGCTCATCCAGTCCGGTCAACTTCTTGTAAGGTTCATATTTTCCGGGATTATGCACCGCACGGCAGTCAAAGACATAGCCTCCCCCATTTCCGGTAGGATCTTCCGGTATTCCTTTGCGATATGAAAAGCTCAGCACATCAATTTTCAATGCGGAAAGATTCTCCTTTGGAAAGACTGTCTTCTTTTCTTCCGAAAGAGACTTGCCGCTATCAGATTTCTTTTCACAAAAACGGGGTGCATTTACCAGATTCCAGAGTATTTGTCTCAAATAAGGATAGGTACAGATTTCCTGCTCCAATAACCCGCGCAGATTGTCCAACGCATAAGGAATACTGTCTATGAAATACTGCTTATGTTCACAATAGCCACGCAGGCCATAAGCTCCCAATACCTGTAAAGTCCGGAACAGGACAAAAAGATTCAGACGTTTGTGAAAATGTTCCGAATCAACTGTCTCATACGGCTGCAAGGCCTCCAAATAGGTCTGGATTAATTCTTCGCGCAATTCGGGCGTATAATGCGCGGAAGCCTGCCATAGAAAACTGGCCACATCGTATTCCCGCGGGCCTTTTCTACCTCCCTGATAATCGATAAAACAAGGAGAGCCGTCTGGATGAAGCATCACATTGCGGGCCTGAAAATCACGATAGAGAAAAGTTTGGGAGGATTCGTCCAGCAAATCATCGGACAAACGGTAAAAATCCTCTTCCAGCCTCATCTCATGAAACTCCACTCCACTAGGCTTCAAAAAACAATATTTGAAATAATTCAAATCAAACATGACAGCCTCCCGATTCATCTCCGGCAAAGGATAACAGAGTGAAAAATCCAATCCGTTACGGGCGCAATATTGCAGTTTCGGAAGTTCCTTTATTGTGCGTTTCAATAATTCTCGTTCACGGTCGTCATACTTTCCGCCGTTTTTACGTCCGTTCGCCAGAGCATCATACAGACTTAAACTACCTAAGTCCATCTGCAGATAACAGTCGCACGAATCATCTACGGCCAGAATTTCGGGAACGGAAACTCCTTGCGAAGCAAAGAAACCGCTCAGATAGACAAATGCCCGGTTTTCTTCGGGTGAAGTCCCGATAACTCCAATCACCGTGTTGCCGCCCGCGTCAAACAAACGATAATATTTCCGGTTGCTGCCAGCCCCTGCCAATGCTTCGACACGCGCCGGCTCCTCCTGTTTCCAGGTCTTGTATAAATTCAGTAAATTCATCATAATCTTACACCCTTTCTATACCAGATTGCAATCACCTTACGATGAACTGCCCAAACATTAATGATGCTGACAATCAAGAACAGTCCCCCCCCCAACAGATAGGCCGGCAACATGCTTCCTTCTTTCATCTGTGGAAAAATCTGATAGAGCATATCCATGTAATAAGATCTTATCCAAAACAGAAAGACCAGTGACAAGCACAGCACCAGAGCATTCATACCTACAGTTAAAGCCTGATAAGGGAAAGATACTCTTTGAGGAGTATAACCTATCAACAGAAGGTTTTCCAGTTTCTGTGTATTCTTTTCCACCAGAAGATAAATGCTCAGCATCAGGATATAAAAAGACAGGGCACTGATCAACAAACCGACACCCATGATGATTCCGGAAACCATCTTCAGAAAAAAGGTTGTTTTTCCGGCATCCAGTTTGTCATCATCCGTTTCATAATTCTTCTTCTTGAAATAAGTGGCTATGGCATCATCTGTCGGATTTTTCACTTCCACAATCAGACGGGATGGAGCCGTATCCGCTTCTGGCGCATATTCCTGATTACTCCATTTCAAGAATGATTCCGGAACCAGGATTGTGTTTAAGCGTGTACTGAATCCGATCACTTTTCCTTTGTAATATGCTTCCTTACCGTTACCACGGATATGAATCATCAGGTCAATGGCACCGATCAGTCCTTCAGACATTTTCGGCAACGAACGGCTTTGTGCAAAACCGAAATTATAGATAGTAAGATAGTTCTTGGGCAGAATAATGGGAATTACCCCGTGCTGCTGGTCGAACTTCCACTGCGAAAGGTCCGTATCTACAAAAGCATCCGGAACAGACTCGAAGAACAATTCTGTCCGCAATGCCGGCATTCCGGCCAATCCCATGCTGGCATCTACATGATACTGACTGGAATTGAATGTTCCTACCGATTTCGTAAAACGCTGTGCTTCCATCTCCTTCACTTCCGCATCTTTAAAGGCGCTGGCTGAAGAAGAAAACGAGTGAGCCACAGAAATACGTTTTGAGACGATCAAAAATTCTTTTTTGATAAAACTGTCTCCTTGAGTAAACACAGGAACTACGTCATTATAGAACTGCAAACTCAACAAAACAATCAACATTCCCAGCAAGTTGGCAAAAAAGAATCCTGCCAATTGAGGCTTACTGATATGCTGGCGCAACAATTTCCAAACCAAATTCATAATTTGAATACTTTATCGTAATTTAAATCCATGTGTTTGCCGATGCTGGTCACAATGACACTCGCACCTTGTCTGCGGGCCTCTGCCATCATCAATTCGGCCATAATCCGACTGTTATTCTCATCCAAATGACTGATGGGCTCATCTGCCAAAAGGAAATCAAAAGGCTGAACCAGAGAGCGGATCATCGCCACTCTTTGCTGCTGTCCGAAACTCATCAGCCCCACCTTGGTATTTATTTTATCTTCAATACCCAAAGCTTCGAACCAGGCATGAATTTCTTTCTGAGACTTGAATCTGGTCAACCCGTTTTTAATGCTGACATTCTCATAAGCCGTCAACTCCGGAAACAAACGAAGTTCCTGAAAAAGAATGCTCAACGACTCACGGCGCAGACGGGCCCAGTCCTTAATCTTAAGGTTACGGATGTTGCTCCCGTCAAAATCAATAATACCCTGATAATCTCTTCTATACCCTGTGATATAACTGCACAGGGAAGATTTACCGGTTCCGGAGTTTGCCTCAATCAAATAAACTTTCCCCTTCTCCAATAAAACTTCCTTGTGCCAAATCTCACTCTGAATGTCATCCCGAGTCGCAAAGACCTCGGGCAAGACATTCTTCAGCGCTATTTTTTCCATTATTCAAAAAATTGTTTCAATCCACTTTTTTTATCTTTCAGATACAAAATCAGCTCCATGGATGTTGCATTTGAAGATCTCAAGGCTACCGCCTCTATCTTACCCAGGAATGCCTCCACCTTAGCCAAATCATCATTATTGCCGCTCATGGAACCCAAGAGAGAGTTCATAGCCCCCATGTTGGTCCACACATAGAACTTGCTGTCTTTGATATCATCCTTGTAAGGCTCCAACAAATCATGCTTCATACCTTTCTGCAAATCCACCATCAGACCCTTGGAGTTTGTCAGCAGCACATTCTTATCCTTCAGTCCCAAATAAATATCTGATCTTGCCACATTGCCGATGCGGTACAAGTCTTCGTCCACCTTCTCAAAAAGATATCCTCCTGAGTTCCGCGCAGACGAAATCCAATAATCCACATCATCCATAAAAGAAAGATTAGCCATCTGAGCCTGCATCTGAATCTGCGGTTCCTTGTCCATTGTAGCAGACAAAGCTATGTCTCCATCAATGTTCTGAATCATTTTTTCCACATCCATCACATTATTCATCGCCATAAGATAAAGACGTAATGAAGGAATTTCGCTCATCAGCTTCATCAATTTTTCACCTTTCACATTGGCTCCCATCCAGACCATGGTATTCGGAGAAACAGAAGAAAGGAACTCCCCGTCAATCTGTCGGCTCAAATCATCAAGAGCCTTCATTTTCTGTGCCAATGCCTTGTCCTCAGCAATGACTCCTGCACGGAAAAGAATCTTTCCATTTTCCGAGTCCATGGAAACGGTCATCAGCATTTTACTAAAATCTACATGCTCGGGCAATCCCAGATTCTCAAACATTTTGTAATATTCAGGGAACATCTCCAAAGAGGCAACAGCCTTTAAAATACCTTTCTGTTCCTGCAACTTCTTGTAAATCGGGGCTTCCAGCACACTTTCTTTCTTGTCCTGCTTCAGATAAGCAATCATCTGCTGGCGCAGTTCCGCTTGTGCAGAAGCGATTGTCGGTCCCATAATCAAGAGGACTTCATCATCAAATCCTATCACGAAAGAACCACCCAAAGAACTCCAAAAGAATCCCTGCTGCTCTTCAACGGGAGTTGCACCCATGGATTCTCCGTTCTTATTCAAATATTCTTTCAGAAGTTCCACATCATTTACCGGGAACAAAAAACCATTCATTCCGTCAGCTCCGACAAAGCCATAAGCATTCTTTTCAAAATCCAGTCCCAACTGGTACAGATCCTCATGTCCCGGGAAAAACTTTTTCAGTTTCTCTTCCGTCAAATCACTCTCCTTAATAAACTCTTCTGTGTCAAATGCCATCAGAGCCGTAGCATCTGCTGGTATGACACGTGCATGTGAAGACTGGTCTTTAGGCCAAAAGAACCACGCAGCTAATATTACAACCAGTAATACAACTCCTCCAATAATCCATTGTTTTTTCATACGGCATTATTTTAACGAATTAATAAAAGTTTTTCATCTGCATCATCTGCACGGCAACCAAAGCCGCAGTTTCCGTTCTCAAACGGCTTTTTCCCAAAGAAACCGGCTCAAAACCGTGCTGCAAGGCATAACGGACCTCTTCCAAGGAGAAATCTCCTTCCGGACCGATCAATACCACCGTTTTCTTTCCGGACTGAAGAATGTCGTACAGAAAGGGTTTCCCTCTACCCATATCCTTCATTTCCCCGGCAGATACGCTCTCTCCCAAAACATCGCGTTCATCATAGCAATGAGCGATGAATTTCTGTTCATAGTCTTCTACCTGCTGAATAAAAGCCTTAAAATCCAGCATCTCGTTCAATATCGGCTTACAGCTTTTTCGGCTTTGCTTCACGGCTGATATCAGAATTTTATCCACCCGCTCGTTTTTCACCACTTTCCGTTCTGAATTTTTACAGTTCAGGAAAGTCAATTCATCAAATCCGATTTCTGTGGCTTTCTCAGCCAGCCATTCCACCCGATCCATGTTTTTGGTCGGTGCCAAAGCCAGATGAAGCCATCCTCCCCACTCTTTGGGCTGGGGCTCTGTTTCCACAATCTGATAAAAGCACTTTTTAGACTGTACATTCACAATCTCAGCCTTATAAAAAGTCCCGGCTCCATCCATCAACATGATTTCATCCCCTATCTGCAACCGCAACACACGAATACAATGCTGCGCTTCCTCTTCGGGTAACTGATTTGCTTCTGCGGCATCGGGCACATAAAAAAAACGTATCTCTTTCATTTTCTTCGTTGTATTTCGTCTCTTAACAAAGACGCCAATTCATAGTTTTCGGTTTCTATCGCCCGCTTAAGGGCTTCCTCCAGAGCTTCCTTACTGACGGCATTTATCGGCATGGAATAGGTTCCGTCGGACACTTCACGCATATACTGCAAATTCAAGAGTTCCTCATGTATCGTTATCGGACACTTAAAGGTTGCTGCCAACACCAGACCATTGGATGCCCTGCAATAAGAAATGACTTTCCGTTCTCCATACTGTTCACAATACAAATGACAGTAGGTTACTCCTCCTCTCACCGCACAGATTCTCACCTCGCGCAAACGGATAGAGAAATTATTGAAGACACCCAGCATGATATCCGAAAAATCAATCGGAGTGGCCGCGATGAAGACTTTCTTCATTTTCAACAATAAAAGCAATGCATCTTGCCGCTCCATCAGCACCGGAAGCATCCGCTCTCCATCCGTTTCCTTCAGTATGGCCAAATAGGCATTTCCTTCCTTGGAACATTGTGACACATTGGAAACCTGCAAATACTTATAAGACTGTTCTGTATTTTCTTCCATATTTTTATATTTTATCGGGCTCATGCTTATAGCGGAAAACAATAGCAAAAAGCACAGCCACAACCAGAGCATAAGCCGCAAACAGATACCAGCAAGTGCTCCATCCTTCTACAATCTGATGCCCGGTAGCATCCTGCAAACTATAGACATATTTATTGATGACTTCCTGAGCACACAACGTACCGATTGTAGCCCCCAGGCCGTTGGTCATTACCATAAACAGACCCTGTGCACTACTGCGGATATGAATATCCGTTTCCTTATCCACAAACAGAGAACCGGAAACATTAAAGAAGTCAAAGGCTACTCCATAAACAATCATGGACAAAATAAACAACCAGACGCCGTCACCGGGATCTCCCATTGCAAAGAATGCGAAACGAAGAACCCAGGCCACCATCGCCATCAACATCACGATTTTAATTCCAAAACGATGCAAGAAGAAAGGAATTAACAAAATACACAGGGTTTCGCTCATCTGCGACAAAGAGATAAGAATATTGGCATGCTGCACTCCAAAAGTGTCTGCATACTCCGGAATTCCGGCAAAAGAGAAGATAAATGGTCCGGCAAAACCATTGGTAATCTGCAAGCAGATACCTAACAACATAGAAAAGATGAAGAACACGGCCATCTTTTTGATTTTAAACAAGCGGAATGCCTGGAGTCCCAAGGCTTCCGAAAGACTCTTTGCATTGCCCTCCCGATTTACCGGACATGCAGGTAAGGTAAAGACATAAAGGGCCAGAATAAAACTCAGGATTCCGGAAAAGGCAAACTGCAAGGCATTCTGCTGCATACCGCCCAGGTCAACCACCCACATGGAACAGATAAAACCTACTGTTCCGAACACACGGATTGGAGGGAAATGCTTCACAGTATCCATACCGGCACGATCCAAAACGGAGTATGCCACAGAATTGGACAAAGCAATTGTAGGCATGAAAAAGGCTACACTGACCGTATAAAGACTGAATAGGGTTGAGAAAGAAACCTGCTCTCCGGCACTTACTCCATAATAAGATGCGGCCAACATGAATGCACCCGCCAGAAAATGACAGATACCCAACATCTTTTGCCCCTGTACCCAGCGATCCGCAATAATGCCGACCAAAGCGGGCATAAACAACGAAACAATACCTTGAATGGAATAGAACCAGCCTATATTTTCAGCCTGACCGACCTGAGCCAAGTAACTTCCCATAGAAGTCAAGTATGCTCCCCATACTGCGAACTCCAAAAAGTTCATGATCGTTAGTCTAACCTTTAAACTCATACCTTTTTAATTTTGCAATAAAACAATAGTTATAAAGTGCAAATTTAAAAAAGATTTTTGATTATACGACTTTTGACTCCAAAAATCATAAAAGGCATCCGGTTTTTCATTTTTTCGGTTCAAAATCAGGACAGAAACCTATATAAAAAAAAGAAGGTTGTCATCTCGACAACCAATCTTTTCGTTAACCTTAAATCTAATACCATGAAAAACACAGTGCAAAAGTAGTGTTTTTCCATGAATCAGCAATAGCTGACGGCATTATTTTTCTCTGATTTTATATACTTTAACATTAGTCATTTTATTCAACATAGAGCACCAATCCCTTAAGATACTCACCTTCAGGATGATAGATATTTATCGGGTGATCTGCCGGCTGATGCAACTGATGCAATATTCGTACACGTCTTCCGCTCTGAGCAGCAGCACTAAACACAGCTGTACGGAAATTATCCTTGCTGACAACCTGAGAGCAACTGAAGGTAAACAAGATACCGCCCGGTTGGATTTTCTCAAAAGCTTTTGCATTCAAACGGGTATATCCTTTTAAAGCCTGTTTCAAGGAATCCTTATGTTTTGCAAATGCAGGAGGATCGAGAATGATCAAATCATACTGGTCTCCCATTGCATCCAAATACTTGAATGCATCTTCGGCAAATGCCTGATGACGCGGGTCTCCCGGGAAATTCAATTCAATATTTTTATTGACCAGGTCAACCGCCTTGGCAGAACTGTCTACAGAATGCACCAGACGGGCTCCTCCCCGCATGGCATACACACTGAATCCTCCCGTATAACAGAACATGTTCAGCAAAGCACGTCCCTGAGCATAATGTTCCAGCAAAGAGCGGTTGTCTCTTTGGTCTACAAAGAAACCGGTCTTTTGTCCCTTCAGCCAGTCAATATGGAATTTCAGTCCGTTCTCAACTGCAATATTATCGGCACTACCACCCCGGATGAATCCGTTTTCCTGTCCCAGATTAGCCTTAAACGGAAGGGTGGTCTCACTCTTATAATAGACATGTTCCACCGCACCTTGTGTCTGACTCAGCAAAGCATCGGCAATAGCCATACGGTCCACATGCATGCCGACACTGTGTGCCTGCATCACGGCTGTTTTTCCGTAAACATCAACCACAAGTCCGGGCAGACAGTCACCTTCTCCATGAATCAGACGGTAGGTATTGTTTTGCTCAGTACCGGCCACTCCAATGGCACAACGCATATTATAGGCCACCCGTACTCTTTCTTCCCAGAATGCCGCATTGATTTCTATATCAGAGAAAGACAGTACACGAACAGCAATAGATCCGATTTGCCAGTGTCCTACCGCCAAGAATTTGCCTTCAGCCGATACGACACGAACCACATCCCCCTCTTCGGGTTCCCCATCTATATGATGGATTGCTCCAGAAAATATCCAGGGATGAAAACGCTTAAGGCTTTCCTCTTTCCCTTTTTTCAGAAAAACATTCTTATACATAATTATTATTAGGATTATTATTTATAGTCTCTTCTGTTCTCACAATCAATTCATAGTCACGATTCTGTGCCAGAACATTCAGTTCGTTGTATATGCGGACACAAGCCCAGGCATCTGTTGCAGCATATAATTTCTGACCGTCGGTCAGGATATCCGCTTCCCAGTTGGTCAGTCTCTGCCCCTTGGAAATCTTTTCCCGAAACAGATTGGCATATATTTTCTGCAGGCTCATGTCTTCAATACCAATATTCTTGACAAAGTCCTGCAGTTCCAGAAATTTTCCGGGAGCAAAGTCAGCCCTTTTCCGCAACATAGCCAAATCATCCTTCAGGGAAAGACCTACTTTCAGGACTTTTTTATCTTCCAGCAGACGAATCAAAGCCTGAGACAAACCGATGCGGTTCAAACGAAACAGGAAACAGGTATCTTCCGTGGAGACCTGCAACAAGGCAACCGAATTTACCTTTCCCTTTTTAAAAGAAGGACGGGTTTCCGTATCTACACCCAATAGCCCGAAGGACAACAGATAATCAACAGCCTTATTGGCTTCCGACTCCGTTTGTATGGTAAAAATTCTTCCTTCGAAAAGCACTCTGGGCAGTGAGGCCAGTTCCCGCTTGTCAAATTTGTTATATAGTGTTTTCATAATCTCCTTCTACGCTCCCTTAATCTAAAAAATCGTCCTCGGCATCGTGCTCCTCGTCCGGATCGTTTCGTTCTGCAGAACGCACGCCATGCAAGGCACGAAGCGCATTCAGCAAGGTCTGTCCCCAATATAAATCAAACTGTTCCTTTACCTGCCCCAAAGCATCATACATGCTCTGCTCTATTTCCAGTTTATACGTAGTCACAAAATTCCGGACGGCCTGATAAACATCAGCCAGATCTTCCGAAATACTCTTTACCTGAGGTTCCTGCACATAATACAGATTGGCAATATCCAGATCCAGATAAGCGTCCTTATCTCCCAAAAGGGCGGCCACCCGGGCACGAACAGCGTCATAGTCCTGTTCTGTAACAAATTCTTCAGGGAAGCAGTCTTGCATGTCGTCTACGCGAGGCAACATTTCAGCCTTTAAATACAGCAAAGGAAGAAGTTTCAATAAGGTTGCCATGAAGTCGTTGGTTTTTGTCGGCGAATCCTGCTCCAGAAAAGCACAGAACTGCACGCCTACAGTCACAAACTCCAAAACATCTTTAGCATAAATCACTGCCTTTATCTTTTCCATAAAACTGTGGTTCTTTTAAATAAATTCACGTTACAAAGGTAACAAATTTCACATGAAAATATACAGAGATATGCGATTTTAGATTAATTTTGCGAAAGATTCTCTTAAAAGCCATTTTACATGTCTAAAAACAACACTACAATACAAATAACCAAATTAGGAAACAAAACCTCAAAAAACAACTCGGCATCAGGAAAGAAAAAAAACAAGAATCAGACTTCAGCAAACGAACAGCCCAACCGTCAGGAAACCTTTCATTTTCTGGCAGGAAGTATTCTGCTCGTCATCAGTTTGCTGATGCTGTTGTCTTTTTCATCACATATTTTCACCGGAGCTGAAGATCAAGGACTTATCGAAGCTCATGCCCATGAAGGTTTTGCCAATTACGCAGGCAGCATCGGCGCATATTGTGCCGATTTCTGGATGAACCAATGCTTCGGCTTTGCCGCATTTTTCATCCCGATTTTCCTGTTGGCCGCATCCATGAAACTGACCAAAGCTTATCACATACGCTTATGGAAATGGTTTCTCCACTGTGCCTTCCTGACATTTTGGGTTTCCATATCTTCTTCCTATTTTCTGGATAATCTGATCTCCAGAATCCCTTCCTGGAGTTTTTTAAATCCAGGAGGTAACCACGGCCAATACATCGTGGAGCGCCTGACTCAATCAGCGGGCTCATTCGGAGTATTCCTCATGATCCTGCTCAGCGCTCTGGTGTATTTCATCTATCTGAGCAAAACAACGATTATTTTCGTACGTAAATTGCTGAATCCGGTGGATTATATCAAATCAAAGATTCCACAAACACCCTTTAAGAGAGGAAACAGCAACTCTGAAGACAGCGCCGTAAATCCGACAACGGAAACGCCGGAACCGATTTCTCCGTCTCCAGAAAAAGAGAAAGAAACGGAAGATGATATACCGGAAGATGAACCTTCCACACAGGCTACCATTGATTTTGATCTGACTCCTACTACATCGTCCAAACCGGTGCAGACCGAGCCTGTTGTTCCCAAGGCCCCTCCTTCAGCTGTTCCCGTGCTGAAAGACACTGATATTCCTTTGGATATTGCAGAAACCACCCAAGAAGAAACAGCCAACAGCAACGGTAAAGGAGCATTGGAACCTTTCGATCCCAAACTGGATCTGGAAAACTATAAATATCCGGTTCTGGAACTGCTCAACCGCTACGAAGAAACCGGCTCGGGCATAGACATGGAGGAACAGAACAAGAATAAGGACCAGATTATCGAAGTTCTGCAAAACTTCGGTGTCGGCATTTCTTCGATCAAAGCCACTGTCGGCCCAACCATCACGCTTTATGAAATCACTCCGGCCAAAGGAGTACGCATCTCCAAGATCAAGAATCTGGAAGATGATATTGCCCTGAGTCTAAGTGCCCTGGGTATCCGTATTATAGCCCCGATACCCGGAAAGGGAACCATCGGTATTGAAGTACCGAACGCCCGTCCTCAGATGGTTTCCATGGAAAGTATTCTGAACAGCAAAAAATTTCAGGAGGCCGACATGGAGCTGCCTATCGCATTGGGAAAAACCATTACCAACGAAGTATTTATGGTCGATCTGGCCAAAATGCCTCACCTGCTGGTTGCCGGTGCCACCGGACAGGGTAAGTCAGTCGGCTTGAATGCCATCATCACGTCCTTGCTTTATAAGAAGCATCCGGCGGAACTGAAGTTCGTTATGGTCGATCCCAAGAAAGTGGAATTCAGTATCTACTCGCCAATTGAAAATCATTTCCTGGCTAAAGTGGCAGACGAACCGGGAGAAGCAATCATTACCGATGTCAATAAAGTGGTACAGACCCTGAAGAGTCTGTGTCAGGAAATGGACAGCCGCTATGACTTGCTGAAAAAAGCCCGTGCCCGTAATCTGAAGGAATATAATACCAAATTCAAGAACCGTCAGTTGAATCCGGAAAACGGACACCGCTTTATGCCTTACATTGTCGTTGTCATTGATGAGTTCGGCGACCTGATTATGACGGCGGGCAAGGAAATCGAATTACCGATAGCCCGTATTGCCCAGCTGGCACGTGCAGTAGGTATCCACATGATTATCGCCACCCAGCGTCCGACCACCAATATCATTACCGGTACCATCAAGGCCAACTTCCCGGCCCGTATGGCTTTCAAGGTAAGTTCCATGATTGACTCGCGCACCATTCTGGACCGTCCGGGTGCCAACCAGCTGATTGGCCGCGGAGACATGCTTTTCCTCAGCGGCAGTGAGCCGGTACGTGTACAGTGTGCTTTTGTTGACACTCCGGAAGTGGAACATATAGCCAACTACATCGCCAAACAGCAAAGCTATGCCGGTCCGTTTGAATTGCCGCGTGTTGAGATTGAAGGCGAGGAAAGCACCGGTAATGTGGACATGGGCAATCTCGATCCTTTATTTGAGGAAGCCGCACACATGATTGTAAATACTCAACAGGGATCAACCTCCATGATTCAAAGAAAATTCTCCATCGGCTACAACCGTGCCGGTCGTCTTATGGACCAGTTGGAGAAAGCCGGCATTGTCGGTTCTGCTCAGGGAAGCAAGCCGCGCGAAGTACTCTGCGTGGATGAAACTGATCTGGAAATGCGTTTAAATAATTTAAGATAACAAAGACCTATGAAGAAAATCTTTTTATTACTTTTGTTCGTATGCACCCTTCAAAATGTTGCTGCACAAAAAGATCCGCAAGCAAGAAAAGTACTGGAAGCTACAGAAAAAGCTTTTGAAAAAGGCAAAGGAATCAGCGCCAGATTCACTGCCGAGAATTTTGTAAACGGACAGTCGCAGGGCAGCAGCGCGGGCACAATGAAAATCAAAGGACAAAAATTCCAACTGACCACCAACGATCTGATCACCTGGTTTGACGGAAAGACCCAATGGAGCTACCTCAAACAGAACGATGAAGTCAATGTCAGCACCCCTTCGGCCTCTGAATTGCAGGGAATGAATCCCTACGCCATTTTAAACATTTATAAAAAAGGATTCAACTACTCTGTCCAGAAAGGAACTCTTCGGGGTCAGGGAGTATATACCGTAAGACTCACAGCTGAAAGCAAATCAAATGACATCCAGGAAATTCTTCTGGACGTGAGCCAAAGCAACTATACTCCTTTCTGCATCCGTTTCCGTCAGAAAAACGGAAGCTGGACAAAAATCGTTGTCCGTGATTTCAAAAACCAGCAAAAATTCAACGATCAGGACTTCACCTTCCCCAAAGAAGCGTATCCTAACGCAGAAGTGATTGATTTGAGATAATTCATTTACATCAAATAAAAACAAGAACTATTATGGAACATATTCGTTGCCTGATTATAGGTTCCGGCCCGGCCGGATACACTGCGGCAATCTATGCCGGTCGCGCCAATCTGAATCCGGTTGTCTATGAAGGAATACAGCCTGGAGGACAGTTGACCACAACCACAGAAGTAGAGAATTTCCCAGGTTATCCGGAAGGAATCACCGGTCCGGAGCTGATGGACGATCTGCGCAAGCAGGCTGAACGCTTCGGTGCAGACATCCGTAGCGCCATCGCCATCAAGACCAATTTGAGCAAACGCCCTTACGCGGTAACATTCGACAACGGAGACGAGGTTACGGCCGACACTCTGATTATCGCAACCGGAGCCACTGCCAAATATCTGGGTCTGGAAGATGAGAAGAAATACGCCGGTATGGGAGTCAGTGCCTGCGCCACTTGCGACGGTTTCTTCTATCGCAAGAAGGTGGTAGCCGTTGTCGGAGGCGGTGATACAGCCTGCGAAGAAGCCACTTATCTTGCAGGACTGGCCAGCAAGGTTTATCTGATTGTGCGCAAGCCTTATCTTCGTGCTTCAAAGATCATGCAGGAGCGTGTCCTGAACAATCCTAAGATTGAAGTTCTTTTCGAGCACAACACCGTGGGGCTTTTCGGAGAAAACGGTGTAGAAGGAGCACATCTGGTAAAACGTTTGGGCGAAGCTGACGAAACCCGTTATGACATTGCCATAGACGGATTCTTCCTGGCCATTGGTCACAAGCCAAACTCAGACATCTTCAAACCTTGGATTCAAACAGACGAAGTGGGATATATCCAGACAGAAGGAGCAACTCCACGCACAGGAGTTCCGGGCGTATTCGCAGCAGGCGATGTAGCCGATCCTCATTATCGTCAGGCCATTACTGCTGCAGGAAGCGGTTGTAAGGCAGCCATTGAAGCTGAACGCTATCTCACAGAAAACAATTTATAAAAAATATTAAATCCAAAAACTGCAAGTATAAATATTTGTCCGATTTCGGATTATGTTATATCTTTGCAGCCGATTTTAGTCCGTGGAGGCTCGGTCAAGTAATACCTATGGTATTCGCCTTGCGGAGAAACCCGTTTAATTATAATAAAATAAATGTACGCAATTGTAGAAATTAACGGTCAGCAGTTCAAAGCTGAAGAAGGTAAGAAATTGTTCGTTTACCACATTCAGAATGCTGAAGCAAATCAGACTGTAGAGTTTGAGAAAGTATTATTGGTTGACAATGCCGGTAACATCACTGTAGGTGCTCCTACTGTAGAAGGCGCTAAGGTTGTATGCGAAGTTGTATCTCCGCTGGTAAAGGGCGACAAGGTATTGGTATTCCACAAGAAGAGAAGAAAAGGTTATCGTAAACTGAATGGTCATCGCCAGCAGTTCACTGAGTTAACTATCAAACAAGTTATTGCTTAATCATTAAAAACGTAAAAGAAAATGGCACATAAGAAAGGTGTAGGTAGTTCTAAGAACG
>ULRE01002318.1_pt1 | contig 81993 bp, 107 predicted proteins | sample 1955141 | NCBI WGS metagenome assembly ULRE01 (sample SAMEA4835674, study PRJEB28245) | human gut metagenome | biome: gut microbiome; material: fecal sample | place: Denmark | collected 2008
CGGATGCCTGTTGTTCAGGCTGTGCCTCTTTCGTTGATGTTGTCGTACCGGACACAGCATCATGCATAAATGTCTCATAAAGATGTCTTGCAAAATCAAACGGATACAGCTGCATAATCTCACTGTCTATAAGTGTACCTATAGTCATTCTGAAAGAAACTTTTACAAAACGTTTCTGAAGGAATTCAGGTATGTCCTTCTTATTGTTGTCATTCAAATCAACCAGATTAGCAATTGGCGGACTTATATCTATCTTCTTTCCTAACATTGAAGACATCGAAGTGGCGGCAGAGCCCATCATCTGGTTCATTGCTTCACCGATTGCACTAAGATGTAATTCTCCGATAGGTTCATCGCTTACATTACCCGGGCCACCCATCATAAGGTCAGTAATAATCTTAACGTCCCGCTCCTTTAATACAAGAACATTATTGCCGTCAAGTCCCGATGTATAAGAAATCTGCAAAAATACGCAAGGCTTGTCGTAAGAATCGGCAAGTTCTTGCCAATTCATATATGTAACCTTAGGTGTTGTAATATTTACAGTCTGGTTAAGCAGGGTACTGAGTGTTGTTGCGGCAGTTCCCATACTGATATTGGAGATTTCTCCGATGGCGTCTTTCTGCTCATCTGTAAGTGTCTCTTCTCCATCTGCATTGGCGTTCGCAAGTCCATCTGCATTGGCACCTGCCAAAAGTGCATTTATTTCTTCCTGTGATAACATTCCATCCATCTTACTCTTCTTCACCTCTCAACACATTCGTTATTCTTACTGCATAATTATCATCTGCCGAACCCGGCAATGCAGTAAACTTATGTATATTGCCGACATAAACATCAAGTTCTTCATCAACTTTTCTGTCAAGTCTGATAATATCACCAACATTTAAATTAAGAAAATCATTAACAGATATTGTGCTGTTGCCCAAAACAGCCTTAATCGGTATCTGTGCTTTGGATATGAGTGAAGATATTGCATCTTCGTATGTCTTAACATCTCTATGCTGCATTGTAGAGAACCAGTATTTGGTATTCAGCTTATCCATTACCGGCTCCAGCACCGAATACGGAAGACAGACATTCATAAGTCCTTCCGTGTCTCCAAGCTTAATGCTTATCGTAACAATGGCAATCATCTCGCTAGGAGAAATAATCTGGGCAAACTGGGAATTAGTCTCAATTCTCTCCATTCTCGGTACAATGCTTAAAACATTCTGCCAAGGCTCTCTTAAAAGATTAACACAAATATTAAAAATTCTTTCAATTATTGAAAGCTCTATTTCCGAAAAATCTCTTCCCTTAGACAGCGGTTTACCCGCTCCTCCAAGTAATCTGTCTATTATTACAAAGCCCAGATTGGAAGCTATTTCCAATACAATATTGCCATCTAACGGTTCAAAATCCACAACTCCCAGAAGTACCGGGTTGGATAATGCATTGGAAAATTCCGAATAAATTACGGCTTCGGAAGTCTTAACCTCAACCTGTACCGGCATACGCAGGTAAGCAGGAAGATTGGTCGAAAGCAATCTTCCGTAATGTTCAAATATAATTTCAAGCGTACGAAGATGTTCTTTTGAGAATTTGGCAGGTCTGGCAAAATCATAGTCCTTAACCGTCTTTTCCTCAGTATTTTTCATTTCCTCTACATCGAGTTCACCACTATTAAGCTGTTTTAACAAGTTGTCTATTTCACTCTGCGAAAGGACTTCGCCCATCTTCATTCACCTTCTTTTCTATAGATTATAACAGAATATTACAAATTATGAAACAACATATTCAGGGAAAGACACATCATATATTGCCCCTGTATCATAATAAGCCTGAAGGGCTTTTAAAAGTCTGTTTTCCATTTCTTTCTTGCTATTGCTTGCCTCTTCCTTAGTATACTCAATAACAATATCTCCTACCGCGCTTCCGAGATATGTTGTCATTGTGCTTTCTATAAGTTTCTTTTTATCCTTATAGTCAGACTGTCTCTTATCAAGCTTGATTGTAACAGAAAGTTTTAAATAATGTACTTTGCTGTCCGAAGCTCCCTGCTTAAGAGTAAATACCTGACTTGTCTCATCATCGCTGAACTTAACCTGCACATATTCTATATCTTCTGCTGATGGAGCACCATTCTCAGTACTACCTCCACTGACATTCAGATCCACAATTTTTGCAATTTTACCAACAAGGTTATTAGTCTTGCTAACCGCCGGTACAAATGTAAATACAAGTATTACCGATAAAACAAGATTGACTAAAACCAATGCAAGAATGACAAAATTAATCATGCCTTTTTTCATTATCATCACCTAAACCCACCTAAGGGTCCCTTCTGCTTAACTGTTATAACTGTTATATATTTTAATTTCAACTCTTCTATTCTGGGCACGGCCTTCTGCTGTGTCATTGGAAGCAATAGGATTGTATTCGCCTCGTCCTGAATGTTTAAGTTTAACAGGACTTATGCCTTTATCAACAAGGAAATCAAAAACAGCAAGTGCCCTGTAATCCGAAAGCACATTATTGCTTGTAAAAATATCCCAGTTAATCGGAACATTGTCCGTATGGCCTTCTATCTCAATTAGGTTATCCTCATACATCTTCAAAATCACTGCTACGTCTGACAAAACTTTCTCCGCATCACTTGTGAGGGTAGCCGATGCAGAATTGAAAAGCAATGCGCCTTTCATATTCAGACATACATAATGTTGTGTAACCTGAACCTCTATGTTATTGCTCTGTCCCATCTTATCAAGGAGATTCTCTATTTTGTCACCCATCTGTTCTGAGTCTTTCAGTTCTTCTTTGCCTATAAGATCCTGTGCCTTGTCAATTTCAGATTTATCACTGTCGTCGTCACTGGCACCCATACTGCTGTAATACTCGCTAAGCTGTGTAAGCTGGCTCGCCCCGCTGGCAATTAACATTCCGTCATCAATTCCCGTAGAGCCTCCGTCAAGGACACTGTAACTTGAAGAAAAAGATGCTATAACTTCCTGAAATTTCTCGGCATCAATAGTTGACATTGAGAAAAGCATAACGAAAAAGCAAAGAAGCAGATTCATAAGATCAGAAAAAGTATTCATCCAGCCATCTGTTTTAATTGGTGGATCTTCATTTTTCTTTCTAGCCATCTACCTGGTCACCTCCACCTTCCTGTCCGTCACCATAACTGTTTCTGTCATTTGGAGAAAGGAATGACTTAAGTTTCTCTTCAATTACCCTAGGATTCTCTCCTGCCTGTATTGAAAGAAGGCCTTCAATCATAACTTCCTTAAGTATTATTTCATCTGAGTTATTAACTCGAAGTTTATTGGCAATAGGCATTGCAATCCAGTTGGCAAGCATTGAGCCATATAAAGTTGTAATAAGTGCTACGGCCATATTAGGTCCGAGGGCACTTGCATCTGACATATTCTTAAGCATATTGATAAGTCCTATAAGAGTACCTACCATACCCCACGCAGGACCCATTGCAGCCAATGTATCCCAAAAGCCCGCAACTTTCTTATGTCTTTGTTCCACACATGTAATCTCAGTCTCAAGAATAGCACGCACAAGATCAGGTTCTGTACCATCAACTATGAGAAGAATACCCTTTTTCATAAAAGGTTCCTCTATGTTCTCTGCTGCCTCCTCCAATGCCAATAAACCTTCCTTACGTGCTACGTTGGAAAGCTCAATAATGTTCTTAATTGCTTCTGTCTGATCATAATTACGCTGTTTTAAAGCAAGTGCAAAGCCTTTAAGACCTCCTATAAAGTCTTTCATCTTATGTGATATTAATGTAGCACCGAAGGCTCCGCCGAATGTAATAAGTATTGACTTAAAATCAACAAAGTTCTTAAGTGCAGCCACTCCGTCATCACCGGTAATAATACCCATAACAACAAGAACGATACACGCAATTAATCCAATAAGTGTTGCTAAATCCATTTTATCTAATCACCTTGTATTCCATATATTATATATATTAATACATCCTATTGCTGAAAAATTAATCAATTTTCAGTAATTCGGAATAAATTTTTCTCTTATAAGATAATACTAAATTTTTAATGTCTTGTCTACTTTCTTTTACTATTAATTTTCGTCCGGTAGTAAGTGTAATAACCGTATCCGGCGTAGTTTCTACAATTTCAATAAGTTCCGGATTAACAGAAAATTTTATATCATTGAGTTTTGTGAGTTCTATCATAAGTTTTCCTCATAAATCCCTGCCATAAGGCAGGGATTATTAATTAATTTATCTCTTAAGGTTAATAAGTTCCTCGAGCAATGTATCTGATACAGTAATAATTCTTGAGTTAGCCTGGTATCCACGCTGTGTTGTAATCATGTCTGTAAATTCTGCAGCAAGATCTACATTGGACATTTCAAGGACACCTGTTGAAAAATATCCGCCATCCTCTGTTATATCATCACCAATACCGTCAAAGTTACCGGAGTTAAGTGTCTCCGCAAAAAGATTATCTCCGACTTTTTCAAGTCCTGAAAGGTTCTTGAAGTTAGCAACCGCTATCTGGGCAATAATCTTTGAATCACCATTATCATAAGAAGCAACAATAATACCGTCCTTCTGGATACTTACACCCGACATAGTACCTACAAGACGTCCCGCTCCAAGTCCTTCCTTATCACCCCTTGCCGGTGTAAAACTTGTATCTGTACCGAGACATGTCATCTTTGAAAAATCAAGATTAACATCCTTAGCAAGGGAATCGATTCCAAGAGTTGTTGTATTAAGTGTTACTTTTCCATCCGCAGGATCTGCAAGTTCACCTGTTACCTTATCAAATGTAAGTGTAACGTCTTTAAGAAGTCCTTCAAGTTTGGTCTGTGCATCAGCTCCAAAATCTACTGCTTTGCCTCCACATGTAAGACCGGTAGCAACAAGGTTATATTTATAATCATCATCAGGATCCTGGGTTACCTTAACAGTTACCTGATATTCATATCCGAGAGTATCATAGAAAGTAATATTCATACTTCTTCCTACTCCTGATTCAAAACCATCATCTTCTTTGTTGATGTTGCCTGAAATTGTGCAGTTTTCCGTTGCTTCAGGGGCAGAATATTTATTTTCTGCTCCATAAAGGTTCAATGAAGTAACAGGTCCTTTCATTATTACGCCTTCTTCGTTGGCTTTCCAGCCCTGTACCGCATAACCCTGTGAAGTAACAAGTGTTCCGGCACTGTCTACCGTAAAATTACCTGCCTTGGTAAAATAATTAGTACCTGCGTTATTTACTATAAACATTGAATCTCCGTTTATCATAAGGTCAAACGGTTTACTTGTTGGCAGTGAACCACCTGGTTCAGATACCTTTGTTGTAATAGAAGATACCGTAGAACCAAGACCAATCTGCTTTGCGTTGGTTCCGCCCATGCCGGTCTCTGCATTGGCTCCTGAAGCATTCTGTGTTGTCTGGTAAAATACATCACTGAATGTTACCGACTGTGATTTAAAACCTACTGTATTAACGTTAGCAATGTTATTACCGATAACGTCCATTTTTGTCTGGTGTGTCTTAAGACCTGCTACACCAGAGTAAAGTGCTCTCATCATAATATTTTTCCTACCTTTCTGTATAACAGACGGTGTATTGTATGTCTCATCCGGCGTTCAGAGACATCCGATTTCCCGAAGGTCCAATCTTATACCAATACTGCTCCGTCAATGTTTGTATAAATATTTTCACCATCAGCATCTTTTTCCATTGCCGTTACAACGGTATTGCTTCCGGTATTCACAATAAAAGCATACTCATCCATGAGAACTAAGGATTCTTTAATTCCCTTGCGGTTACTAAGCTGTGCTCCTTTTTGTAATCTGTCAATCTGTTCCTTAGAGAGATTGATATTCCTGTCCATAAGCCTTCTGCTGGCATGTTTGGAAAATTTAAGTTCCCGACTGCCGGCTTCATTTACCTTTTCTTTCAGTAAATCGCCAAAACTTATGTTACCTGACTGCTCTTTTTCAGGAGCTGTTCCTTTAAAATATCTGGAAGTAACCTGTTCAATGGAAACAAATCCCTGATTGTTAATTTCCATATACATCAGCCTTTCCTAATGTTACTGTTTTTTATTAATTACTTCGTTGTAATAATCTTCATCAACTACGGAATAGAGTTTTTCATAAGCGTAAAGATTATCATTAATCGATAAGTAAATCTTACCGTTAATCTTTTCGGTACACTGTACTTTACCTGTTATGTACTTTTTGTTACCTGCACTGTCGGTATCTTCAAGAATTACTCTTTTTCCGACAAGATTAGATGCACCCTGTTCAGAAATACTGTCACTTACAGTCTGAAGTGATTCAATCTGTGAAAATGAAGACATCTGTGATACCCATTCAGTGTTAGAAGATGGCTCAAGTGGATCCTGATACTGCATTTCTGCCGCAAGAATCTGTAAAAAAGCGTCTTTGTTAAGTGAATCCGAGCCTGTCTTTTTGTTAGCTTTACCATCTGTATAGTTGGCAACAACTTTGCCGTCTATTACCTGTGCAACTATAGCCATATTTTCCTCCTTTATGCCTTAATGTTAATACTGCTTTCCGTAAATCCGTTCTGTTCATCAATAATATCTGATTTATCATCTGTCAGTTCATCGATTCCTCTGAATTTTCTTCTGGCTCCCGACTTAGTGTTATTCCTGTCATCAGCCCCATCCTGCATATCAGAATCAAATTCATGACTTGCAACGGTTACTTCAACATGCTCAACCTTAATTCCCTGGCTTTCAAACTGGGTCTTAAGCATCGTAAGCTGGTTTTCGATTGCATTCTTGACCATTTCATTCTGGACAACCATTGAAGCTGTCAGAATTCCGTTCTTGGATGCCACCGTTATGTTGACTTTACCTAAATGTTCAGGTGTAAGTGCTACTTCAATTGTTCTTACTTCCTCTGTAAGATTAACTCTTACAGCGTCCACAATCTGTCTGACAACATATACACTGTTAATACCGTCCATCCCGTCTGCTGCCGTTACGGTTGTATCGGACACTGCCGACATAAGGCTGTCAAGAACTGTTTCTGCATTGGTCTTATTACCTGCGTTATCGTTCTTTTCCTTATGGTCATCTTCCGATGTTATATCGTTTTTGACAAAATCACCGGTATTCTCCGGTCTTTCATCATTGACAATAACATCTATGACTTTACCGCTTTCGTCTTTCACATCCTGTCTGTTTACATCAGGTACATTCTGTCCCGTGCTCTGTAAAACTTCCTGATTGTCATCAGTAACAGGTTCCACATAATTTTCGATAAGATTTATAACTTCATCAAAAGAAACCGCGTTGTCTTTCATAAACATATTGACAACTTCGTTAATTCCGGCATTAATGTCTGTAAGCATCTGTGACAATTCTTCATTGACCGCTATGGATACGGTATCCGTATTCTTAAACTGTGCAATAAGGCTCACAACATTCTGTGGATTAAGTAAATCTACAACTGTAAATCCTGATTCTGCCATTATCTTTTCAAAGTCTTCATCCGATATGTCAAGAATATCTTTTACTACATTTTTAATGTCCTCAACAAGACTGTCAACATTGGAATTGTCATTCTTTACAGTGGGACTGCTGTTTTTAATGGAATCCTTAAGCATATCGCTGTTGACCCTTGTCTGTCCTGCACCTGTCAAAGTATTACCTGTATCATTCAGGCTGTTAATTACATCTTTAAACTGACTGCCGGTATCTGTCTTACGGGAACTTATGTTGCCTGTCTGCATATTATTGATAATAAATGCAGCACTGCTTACATTCCCTGTGGTCATCGCCTCTCCTCCTTTCTAATTTTCTTTTGGATATATAAGAAGTGTGAGCTTTGCTGCCAATGTAGAGTTCATGGCTGCAAGTATATCACCCGCCTTATCTTTTTTCATGCAGGAAAGAATCTTCGCAACCTTCTCAAGGTCACCGGTCATTTCCTCAAATACTGCCGCGGCATTGGCAGGATCCATTGAAGCGTAATAATCTGCAAGATTCTGTATAACCTCATCCATCTGGAGCTGCTCCAATACCTGTCTGTATATCTCTGCCGCATTATCGGCATCCATCTGTTCATACCAATTCTTATATTCATTTATATCGGGTGCATTATCCGTATAAACAACCTCATTATCAAATCTTTTTTTCAAAGTTTCAAAAGCGGTCTGATTAGCCTCGTAGGTCTTAAGTCTTTCAACTTCTGCCGTAAGGTTCGATATGGTCTGTGCATTTTCGTCACTGTTCTTTTTATATACGGCAATTGAGTTTTCAAGCTCGTTAATCCTGTCTATCGCTTCCTGTAATGTAGAATATGTATCACCGCTGTTGGAACTTAAGCTGTTGTCAGATACGTTAGGAAGAATTTTGTTAAGCACCGGTACATCCTTTAATACAGGATATAAAACAGAACTTCCGAATCCACCTACATCAAGTTTTACAAGAAGTGCAAAAATCGCAATCCAGATAACTACGATAAAAGCGGCTATTATGGCTGTAGTTCCTTTGCCCTTTTTCTTTCCGCCTTCTTCTGTTTCAAGGTCATCATTATCTTCAACAATTCCTTCATCTTCGTACTTTGGCATATTACTTCTCCTTTATATCTTTTTCACTGTCAGCAGTGAATCTGTAGCTTACTATCTCATCTATTTCTTTTTTCTCCTGTGCGGACAATTCAGCAAGAAATTCTTCAAAAGAATGTTCCCTTAACTTTTCGTGGATCTTTCTGTCCTTGACCGCCTCGTTAAGTTTTGTTTTTGCAACGTCAAGGTTCTTTTCGGCTACCCTGAGTTCCAGGAGCTTATCTTTTATCTCTTCTTTATTGTAATCCATGGCATTTTTGGCTTCTTTAAGACTTATCGGGGACAAAATCCCTGTTGCAAGTCTCCTATAATCATCTTCAAGGCTTTTTTTTCTGGCAATCAGTATCTCAAGTTCGCTCTGGACTTTCCTAAGTCTGCCCATAGCCTCCGCATAAGCGGATTTTGCCTGATTTTCAATTTTATTTTTGATATTGAGGATGTTCTGTAATCTGTATACAAATTTTGCCATAGTTACACCTGTTATGCAAATACTTCTTCAAGACGTCTGATTTCGTCCTCAAAAGTAATTTTCTCGTCCGTCGCCTGCATAAGAAATTCATTGACTTTGTCAATTTTGCTTATTGCATAGTCGATGTTTTTATTGGAACCTGACTTGTAGGCTCCGATATTAATAAGATCTTCTGCCTCCGTGTATGTAGCCATTACGTTTTTAAGTCTGCCGGCAAGTTCTTTCTGATGTTTGTCTACAATCTGGCTCATACATCTTGAAATACTCTGCAATACATCTATTGCAGGATAATGATTTTTATGGGCAAGTTTTCTTGATAACATTATGTGCCCGTCAAGAATACTTCTTGCCGTATCAGTAATAGGCTCGTTAAAATCATCACCGTCTACAAGAACGGTATAAAGACCTGTTATAGAGCCTTTGTCTGAGTTGCCTGCTCTTTCTAAGAGTTTGGGCATCTCGCTGTACATGCTTGGCGGATATCCTCTTGTAACAGGAGGTTCTCCGGAAGCAAGTCCTATTTCTCTCTGAGCCATTGAAAAACGGGTCAGTGAATCCATCATAAGAAGTACATCTTTACCCTGATCCCTGAAATATTCCGCTATGGCAGTCGCCGTCTTGGCAGCTTTGTTACGGATAAGGGCAGGCTTATCTGAGGTAGCCACAACTACCACGCTTCGTTTCATGCCCTCTTCTCCCAGGTCTCTTTCTATAAATTCCCGCACTTCTCTTCCTCGTTCTCCAATAAGAGCAATTACGTTAATGTCAGCTTTGGTATTTCTTGCAAACATACCCAAGAGTGTACTTTTACCTACACCTGAACCTGCAAAAATACCTATTCTCTGACCTTTTCCTATTGTTAAAAGACCATCAACGGCTTTTACTCCGAGTGGGAGAATCTCATTGATTATAACCCTGTCCATAGGGTCCGGCGCTGTCTGTTCCACAGGATATCTTTCAAAAGACTGCAGCTCACTTCCGTCCGTAGGTACTCCAAGGCCATCTACCGTCTTGCCAAGAAGCCCTTCTCCCACATTGACATTAAGCGCCTCGTTGGTATTTTCAACAATGCAGCCCGGTCCTATGCCATCCACATTTTCAAAAGGCATAAGTACAATTCTGTTGTCTTTAAAACCTACAACCTCAGCATTAATATGCTGTCCCGGTTTGTCACGAAGGAGTATCTTGCAGACATCATTTAATTTGGCATCCGGTCCTATCGATTCTACTGTAAGTCCTATTACCTTGGACACGCGTCCCATTTTTTTATAGTATGTTTTACTAATAAGATTGTAGTATTTTGCTTTATCAATCATATTACAAGCCTTCTTATTGTTTATTAAGGCAGCTAAGAAGCTTAATTTCGCTTATAAGTCCCTCAAGCTGTATATCCAGGCTGCAGTCAAATGCACCTGCGTCTGTTTCTATAATACACTGGTTCTTCTTAAGGGTATTATCCCTTACCACTTCAATTTTGGAATCAAGGGATACGCAGTCATAAAGTTTATCTATGCTGTTCATAACAAAACCGTAATCCACATCGGATACCCTTATCAGGAAATCCTTATTGGCATCAGCGTCTTTTAATGTTCTTTGTATCAATAAAAGGACCAAATCCTTTTTATCTTCAGCAATTGTCAATGTGACCTTTGAGAAAACTTCCATTAACGTGTCAACAAGTTCCGATTCCATAACCTGATATTTCTCATCATATTCGTTCTGAAGTTTCTCACTCATTGACTTATAATCTGCCTCAAGTTTTGTCTGAAGGTCATCTGATTTCTGTTTTGATTCGATGGTACCCTTTTCATAGCCCTCTTTGTAACCGTTTTCCTTGGCATCTTTAAGAATATCTTCTGCCTGTTTCTTAGCATCCTCAAGGATATCTTCTGCCTGTTTCCTGGCATCTTCAAGAATACCGGCATTATTATCATCCTGCTGCTCTTCTTCGTCACTTATGAGCTTTTCGACTCTTGCCGCATCTATTCCGCGAACAAATCCGTCCGGATCAGGTATCGACTTTTCAGCAAAACTGTTGCCTGATGTTGTATTTTTATTAGCTGAAAGTATGTTCTTCAGAAGTTCATTTGAATCTATTACATGTTTATCTTCATTTTTAACAACCACATGATTGTATTTCAACAGATTAGACAATTATCTCGTCACCTCCGCCACGGGAAATAACAATTTCACCTGTATCTTCAAGTTTTCTGACAATGTTGACAATCTTCTGCTGTGCTTCCTCAACATCCTTAAGTCGTACAGGTCCCATGAAATCCATATCTTCTTTAATCATTGCACCAAGACGTTTTGAAAGGTTATTAAAGATAACATTCTGCACTTCTTCGTTGGCATTCTTAAGAGCAACCGCGAGGTCATTATTATCAACATCACGGAGAACTCTCTGGATGGCCCTGTCATCAAGAGAAAGGATGTCTTCAAATACGAACATCTTACGTCTGATTTCATCCGCAAGTTCAGGATCTTCAATTTCAAGAGTCTCAAGAATATGTCTCTCTGTTCCTCTGTCAACTGCATTGAGGATTGCAACGATAGCATCAACACCACCGATAATTGTATAATCCTGATTAACAAGAGAAGCAAGTTTACGTTCAAGTACATCCTCAACTTCTTTGATAACATCAGGTGAAGTTCTGTCCATTGTAGCAATACGTTTTGCAACGTCTGCCTGTTTGTCAGGCGGCAGTGCCGAAATTACCTGTGATGCCTGATTAGAAGGCAGGTAGGATAAAATAAGTGCAATGGTCTGAGGATGCTCATCCTGAATAAAATTAAGCAGCTGTCCCGGATCCGTCTTTCTGATAAATTCAAAAGGTCTTACCTGCAGGCTTGCAGTAAGTTTGCTGATAACGTCTTTCGCCTTATCTTCGCCCAATGCAGCTTCCAGAAGTTCCTTAGCGTAGTTGATTCCGCCCTCTGCGATATACTGCTGTGCAAGACAAACTTCATAAAATTCAGACAATACATCTTCCTTGGTCTGTGGTGATACACTGCTTGTGTTGGCTATTTCAAGTGTAAGCTGTTCTATTTCATCTTCTTTTAGGTGTTTAAAAATCTTGGCTGACTTTTCAGGTCCCAGTGCAATAAGTAAAATCGCACTCTTTTGAAGTCCGTCAAGCTCATTTTTCTGTTTTGCCATCTGTATTCCTCCCTGATAATACTTTGTATTACCAATTAATTCCAGCCTTCATTAAGCCAGTTTCTTAAAAGCAGGGCAACTGCTTCCGGATTCTCGTCAACGAATTTTTCGATAGCTTTTCTGGTCTCTGATTTATCCTGCAGGTCGATTTCCTCAACAGGAGGCTGCTGTTGTTTAGTTGTAGCAAGCATATCTTCAACACTAAGTTCAGGTTCTGTCTCTTCAACGGCTACCGGTCTTGTGCTTCTTATTATGATAAATATAAGTACACCTGCGATAAGAACCGCAAGAATAATCTGGATAACAAACCATGGATTAGATGAAGACGTAACTTCTTTATCAAAAAATGTCATGGTATTGTATGCAATAATTGATACATTGCCTGCTGCTATACCAGAGCCTGTGGCAACTGCATTAAGGATATTGTCCTGAACGGTTGTCTCAACCGGTTCACTGTTGGCCTGCTTGTATTCTTCCCATGTCATATCGTCAAGCAATCCCTGTTCTTCCGCTTCTTCTTCCGTAAGAATGGTATTCTTGATGCAGACAATTGCCATGCTTGAATTTTTAAGATTAACTTCACCCGGTGTCTTAGATGTAGTGGTAATTACTTCATTCTGTACCCAGTCATACTTGCTTAAAGTATATTTAGATGACTTTCCGTCTGAATTAATAATGTCATAATCCGTATCTGAATCATTGGATTCTGTTCCCGGATTGCCCCCTGCCGTAGCAAGCTGTCCCTCCGAATTAATTACATAGGAATGGGTTGGCAGACCGTTATCCGTTCCGTCCGGTGCAGTATATTTATGGTCAACAACCTCAACATTATCAAAATTAACGTCAAGATTAATCATTATCTGAACATCATTATAAAGTCTTGTACTGTAAATAAGATCCTCGGCGCCCTTGATAATAGCATTCTCAAGCATTGCCTTAACTTTCTGTGTAGAATTGGAAGTAAATGAGGAATTAGCCTTATTACCTGAATAAAGTACATTACTCTGGCTGTCCACAATAATAACACTGTTGGTATTATCATTACCTACGTTGGTGGCAAGCAAAAGACCTATTGCCTCTGCCTGTTCATCAGAAAGTTCTTTTTTAAGGTCGAGAACCGCAGTAATCTTTGCATCCTGTGTCTCTGAGAAAATACTGTTGCCTGTCTCAGGATATGAGATATTAACCCTCGCGCTCTTAATTGCATCCATTGATTCAAGATCCTGCTTGAACTTGGACTCAAGATATGCGGTATATTTTTCCTTCATAACAGTCTCTGTTGTGGAAAGACTTGATGATACGGCATCATCAAGCGTATATCCTGCGGATGATATATTATTGGATCCTAATACAAGCTTCGCTTCAACATAATCAGAATCGTCAACAAATATATTATTATACTCATCAACTGTTGCAGAAATATTATTGTCATTAAGGAGATTCCTTATCTCCACTACCTCAGTCTCATTGCTGCAGGCTCTTAATTTAACCATATCTTTCTTGCCGATTACCTTGGAAAGAACGATAATTACAACAATAATCACAACAAAAATGGTTACAAAAAGTATTCTCTGTTTTTTATTAAATTTAAGCCAGAAATTCTTAATTTTCTCCCAAATGGCTTTCAATCTGTCTTTCATCGTATGTCTCCTTAAAGACTATTTTATATCTGTATATTCATTATTTCCTTATATGCACTAAGCAACTGGTTCTTTACGGCTACAGTATATTGTAAAGAAAGATTAGCCTTCTGTTCAATTACTGCAAGCTCATGAGTGCTTGTAAGTTTGCCTGTAGCAAAATCGACTTCTGCCTGCTGTGCATCATGTATGTAGTCATTAGTCTCTGTAATCATATTAACAGCCGCATTGTAAATTCCATCAAAAGCTGATGAATCACCGCTCTTGCCAATTACCGAAGTTCCTGAATTAACAATATTCTTAATGCTGTCCGATGTTATATTAAACAATGATGATATATCACTCATTATGTATTATGTTCCTTTCGATATAAAATTATGAATTCATTAATTCATTAATTCAAGTCCCTTTGATGCCATTGATTTGCTGGCATCAAAAGCTGTTGCATTAGCTTCGTATGAACGTGTCGCATCTATAAGATCTGTCATCTCATTGACAATATTCACATTAGGATACTTAACATACCCATTCTCGTCTGCATCAGGATGTGATGGATCGTATACAAGATTGTAGTCTGTCTCCGTATCCTTGGTAATAGCTACAGCTTTAACACCGTTGCCTGCCCCCTGCAAGGTCTCGTTAAATACATCTCCAAAGTTAAGTGAAGTCTTCTGGGTAAGCAAAACATTTCTTCTGGTATATGGTCCGCCCTCTGCCGTCCTTGTAGTATTGGCATTGGCAATATTCTCTGAAATAATATCCATTCTTAATCTCTGTGCCGTCATACCTGAGGCAGCTATATTCATTCCGCTAAAAATAGCCATATCACATATCCTCCTATGTTGTTGTAAGAGCAGTTCTTATTCTGCTGAAATTCTGGTTAATTCCATCAATAACCCCGTTATAATATAACTGGTTAGAAGCAAGTTCCACCTGTTCAGTATCTATATCAACATTATTGCCGTCAAGTCTGTAAGAAAGATTGGCATTATCAGTATAGATGGTAGGACGTACACAATTATAATCTATATTTCTGACTGTCTGTGTAAGATTGCGTGAAGACGAGCCTGCCCTCTCCACTGCATCAGACAATACCGATTCAAAGCTGAGTTCCTGTCTCTTATAACCGGGAGTATCTACATTAGACATATTATTATTAAGCACCTCACTGCGTCTCCATGAATAGTCAGCGGCAGAGGTAAGCAGATCTACATATGAATATGCACCTGAATTAAACATATCATTCTCCTCCTTAATAAAGTCCGATAATATTCCATCATCAGTAATCACACTATAATATTATAAAGTATTGTAGTGAAAAGTAAAGTAAAATCGTCAAAAAAAATCGCCATACCATCAATGTTGATACAGCGATTCCATTCACTTTAAATTGTAATTGGCAAGTTCATCGAAAATCATATCGTTGAGTACCTTTATCTTGGTACCCTTCATCCCTGACGATCTGGCATCTATAACGCCCGCACTCTCCAATTTCTTAAGTGCATTAACGATTATCGATCTTGTCACTCCCTGTTGGTCTGCAATACGGCTGGTAACAATTATCTGTTCCTCGCCCATCTTAAGTTCTGAAAAAACATGCTTAATCGCATCTATCTCAGTATTGGTAAGGGTACTGATTGCCGACTTCGTAACCTGTTCCTTGCGGATTAAATCAGCCTGTTCCTCTGTAGAAGACCTTAACATCTCAAGTCCCACTACCGTAGCACCATACTCGCATAAAATAATGTCATCAATTTCGTACTGGCTGTCAGATTTGTATATAAATAATGTTCCAAACCTCTCTCCTGCAACATCAATAGGTGTTATTATTGCATGATATTTCTTTGTATATCCTTCTGCAAAACCCAATGTCTCAAGATTAACATTCTCCTTAGTGGATAATACATTAAGCATTCTCTCATTGAACATCCCGTCCACAAAACCGCCAATCTTATCCTGTACCAGTTCCTTAATCTCTTCAACGCCATCACAATTCGCAATTCCGAGTAATTTGCCCTTCCTGCTTACAACCAGAACATCCGAGCTTAATATCTCACTCATAACCTTGCAGATGTCATTAAAAACCACTTTCTGCGAACTGTTGTTATGCAACAGTCTGTTAATCTTACGTGTCTTATCCAACAACTGAACACTGCTCATATCCTTTCTCCTTTCAGTGCTCTGTAAAATATAGTAAAATTGTACCATATCTATTGTTTTAATGCAACAATTTTCAGATATTATTTATCACATACATACCCGCAGTTATCATCTGAACATACGAGTTTATTGCCTTTTTCCACCATATAACTTCCACATGCAGGACATTTCTTCTCTGATGGTCTGTTCCATGACATAAAATCACATTCCTGATTGTCGCAGCCGTAATATCTTCTGCCCTTTTTGGTTCGTAAAATAACAACTTCGCCACCACACTTAGGACACTTTACGCCTGCTTTTTCAAGATAAGGCTTGGTATTGTGACATTCAGGAAAGCCCGGGCATGCAAGGAACTTACCGTGAGGACCGTATTTGATAACCATATTACGTCCGCAGTTCTCGCAGATTATATCCGTCTTCTCATCTTCTATCTTGATGCTTTCAAGATCCTTTTCCGCCTTTTTGACAGCTTCGTCAAGGTCCGGATAAAAGTTCTCGATTACAGTTTTCCACTTGACACTTCCATCCTCAACCTTATCAAGAAGCATTTCCATATTGGCAGTAAAACTTACATCCACAATGGACGGGAAAGATTTCTTCATTACCGAATTAACTGCTTCTCCAAGTTCTGTTACAAAGAGATTCTTCTGTTCCTTAATAACATAATGTCTGGCAATGATTGTTCCGATAGTAGGTGCATAAGTAGATGGTCTTCCAATTCCCTGCTCCTCAAGTGCTTTAACAAGGGAAGCCTCTGTAAAATGAGCCGGAGGCTGTGTAAAATGCTGCTTCTTATCATATTCCTGAAGTTTAATGACTGAATCCTTAGATACTGCTCCAAGTGTAATATTATCGGACTTCTGGTCCTCATCCGACATATATACAAGCATATATCCCTCGAATTTAACTTTGGAAGCAGACATGCTGAACCGGTAATCACCGGCTTTAAGTCTGACATTGATTGTCTCATATACGGCATTTGCCATCCTGCTTGCAACGAAACGCTTCCATATTAATGAATACAGTCTGAACTGGTCCCTGCTTAAAGACTCTTTAATCTCTGATGGAAGGAAATTAATATTGGTAGGTCTTATTGCTTCATGGGCATCCTGTATCTTCTTGCCTGAATTCTTCTTACCGTCAGGTGCAAGATAATATGTCTCACCATAATTATCTCTTATAAATTCCCTTGCAGCAAGGTCCGCTTCTTCCGACACTCTTGTGGAATCGGTACGCAGGTATGTAATTATACCAACCGTACCCTGTCCCTTAATGTCAACACCCTCGTATAACTGCTGTGCTATACGCATTGTCTTCTGTGTTGAGAAATTCAAGGTCTTAGCTGCTTCCTGCTGCAATGTACTTGTGGTAAAAGGAAGCGGAGCTTTCTTAACTCTCTCACTGTTCTTAATATCATCAACAGCAAAATCGCAGCCCTCAAGGTCTTTCATTATCCTGTTAACGTCTTCTTCACTGCCTATTGTAACCTTGCCCTTGCTGTCAGATGTTAATCTGGCGGTAACTGGCTTTTTCATTCCTTCTATATTAAGTATTGCATCTATTGTCCAATATTCTTCAGGTATAAAAGCATTAATCTCTTCTTCCCTGTCACAGATAATTCTTAAGGCGACTGACTGCACACGACCCGCTGAAAGCCCGCGCTTTATCTTTGCCCATAACAAAGGACTTATCTTGTAACCAACCATTCTGTCCAACATTCTTCTGGACTGCTGTGCATTAACAAGATTCATATCTATCTTGCGTGGTTCTTTTATTGAAGCCTTAACTGCATTTTTGGTAATCTCATTGAAACTGATTCTGTTAATATCCTTATCTTCAAGTTTAAGTGCATTTGCAAGATGCCATGAGATAGCTTCTCCCTCACGGTCCGGGTCAGTTGCAAGATATACTTTATCAGCTTTCTTAACCAGCTTACGGAGATTAGCAAGAATGTCACCCTTGCCTCTGATAGTAATGTACTTAGGTTCATAATCATGTTCAACGTCTATTCCAAGTGTACTTTTAGGGAGATCCCTTACATGTCCGTTTGACGCAGCCACTTCATAATTATTGCCCAGAAATTTTTTGATTGTCTTAACCTTAGCAGGTGACTCCACAATTACAAGATATTTTGCCATAAAAAGTATCCTCCTCAATAATAACCTTATTGAATCCTTACATAAAAGTTCTTACTTATCTCTCGTATTATTCCCTTGATTTCAAGACATGTAAGGCTGCGTAAAACCTCAGCCGGAGACATACCACTGTCATTTACCAATGTCTCAAGACTCTTAGGGGTAAAATCTAGTAATAGACTATACAACATTTTTTCATCCCTTGCAAGAACAATATCGTTTTTTATATTTTTTTCACAATTCGGGATGGAAAGCCCAAGTTCACCGGGCAGGCTCTCAAAATCCGTTACAACCATGGCTCCGTCGGCAATAAGCCTGTTGCATCCTTTGCTTGAATCATCGGTAATACGCCCCGGTACGGCATATACTGTCCGGTTTTGTTCCAAAGCTGTTCCCGCAGTGATTAACGAACCGCTTCTAAATCCTGCCTCAACCACTATGACATAATCAGACAGGCCGCTTATTATCCTGTTCCGTAGTGGAAACATTCCGGGAGTTGTAATACTCTCTCCCGGATATTCGGATATTATTCCACCGCGGTTCTGAATATCCATATACAGATTAAAATTCCCGGCCGGATAGCATTTTTCAACGCCGCCCGCAAGAACTCCGCAGGTATATCCTCCTTTGTATAATGCACCTTTATGGGCTTCACTGTCGATTCCTGCCGCAAGACCGCTTATAATACATGCTCCTGCTTCCGATAGAATTCCTGCGATTTCCCTTGCCGCATATCTGCCGTACTCCGAACAGCGCCTTGATCCTACTATTGCAACTGATCTGACATCATTTCGCGGGAGCCTGCCCTTGTAATACAGAATGTACGGTTTATCATATAATTCTTTCAGTCTGCAGGGGTAATCTTCCTCGTCCGGGAAAACAAAACGGACATTATTCTCCATATCCTTTTGATATTTTTCAAAAATATTCTGCCTTATATCCTTGGAAACAATTCTGTCTATATCCTTACCTGTAAGGACAGGCAGGCACTCAAATTCCTTTCTTTCCATATTATATAGTTCTTCAGGTGTTCCAAGAGACAACAATGTACGAATCTTAACATTGCCTATTCCCTCAAGATTATTAATCCAATACCAGTATTTTCTGTCCATTCATTACCTCACATTAATTTATATCCGATTGCTTCACAAATATGACCTTCTTCTATCCTGTCGGATTGTTCTGTGTCAGCTATGGTTCTTGCAATTTTAATTATTTTGTAATATGTCCTGGCCGACATATCATATTGGGAAAAAGCACTTTTCATAAGAATCTCTGCGGATTGTGACATAGTGCAATACTTGTTGACAAGTTGTGAAGGGATTTCGGAATTATATCTGAAACATTCCTTTTTGAAGCGTTCCTTCTGGATATCAATGCAATTATTAACAGCCTCTCTCATATCCTTGCTTGATATTTCGGTTCCGCCGGCACCCGTTATCTCATCATAGCCTGATTTGGTAACTCTCACACACATATCAATCCTGTCCGTTACCGGTCCTCTTATCCTGTCAAAATAACGCCTGATATCCCTGTCATTGCAATTGCATCTTGTTCTGTCGGGATAATATCCGCATTTACAGGGATTCATCGCACCTACAAGCATAAAATCAGCAGGATATTCATAAGTTCCGCCAAGTCTCCTTATTCTTATCCTGTGTTCTTCCATCGGAAGCCTTAATGAATCTATTACATCATTGGAAAAAAGATTGATTTCATCGAGAAAAAGCACACCAAGATCACTTAAACTAATCTCTCCCGGTGATGGTATGATACCTCCGCCCGTGAAGGCAGGTCTTGAAATTGTATGATGGGGAGCCCTGAAAGGTCTTGACCTTATAAGTGTCAATCCATCCTTTAAAAGTCCGGCAACGCTGTATATACTTGTTATTCTCAACCGTTCCTCATCGGTGAGTCCCGGAAGTATGGTTGGTATTCTGGAAGCAAGCATTGATTTACCCGCTCCGGGAGGTCCGATTAACATAAGATTATGTCTCGCTGCGGCAGCAATCGTAATGGCACGCTTAGCCGATGCCTGACCTCTTATGTCTGCAAAATCAATATTATTATCAGCAGCATTGTCAATATTATTATCAATATGTGCCCGGCAATTACAGCCATTATTAATATAATCGACACATTCCCTGAGGGATGATATTCCTATTACCCTTATTCCTGTTACAAGAGATGCTTCACCTACATTGCCCATAGGAACATAGCATATTGTAAAGCCATTATCCCTGGCACAAAGAGTCATGGGAAGAATTGAACTGACATTGCATATTCCTCCATCAAGTCCAAGTTCGCCTATAAATAAAGCACCTGATACCTTCTTAGCAGCAATCACTCCTACGGCAGTAAGAACTGCCACAGCAACGGCAAGGTCATAAGATGTTCCCTCCTTGCGTATATTGGCAGGAATCATATTAATTGTTATCTTTGAGGGATTAATCTGAAATTTAGAATTCTTAATGGCAATACGGACACGTTCCTTTGCCTCTTTCGTCGTACCGGCAAGATTTCCGGTAAGTTCAAAATACGGAATACCCGGTGCCACGTCCGCCTGTACCTCAACAGGTACTGCATAAATGCCGGTCACAGCAGCGGAATATACTTTACCAATCATAAAAACCTCCTTTAATAAAGGAAGCATTATAAATAAAAATTAAGACATCTGTAATATAACACATTTCAATAAAAAAAGCCACGCTTTTTCAAAAAAACGTGGCTTTAAAAATTACATATCAGTCAAGGTCAAACAAGTCATGATTCAAAATTGTTGCATCCGCACTTCCAAATTCGCCCTTTGAGTCAATAGCTACAAATTTGAGTTTTACGGTTCCTGCTTTCACATATGTGTCATAGCACTCCTTCATAACAGCCTTATCTGCATACTTAACATTGGTATTCTTATCGTTGTTGTAAGGGTCACATATATAAAATGTATTTCTCTCACCATTTAACAGAATGTTGTCGGTTCCGTATTGATAATGAATGAGAAGTCTCTCATCACCGTTACCGTCAATCCAATATACATCACCCTTGTCAAATCGTCCGATATGGCTTAATATATCAGCTTCATTGCTGTACATGGTCTGAACTGTCTCTCTTGTTGCAAGGTCGGCATCGGTTGCCTTGAATTCTACCTTAATCTCACTATCCAATGAGCTTGTATAGATGACATAGGAATTGCTTCCCCTTACTCTTGAACCATTAAGTACTTCAACCTCAGGCTTATAGTTACCTGCGGCAATTGCTTTAATAACTGTATTTACGAAAAGCTTATGTTCATTGGCCTCACCCATATTCGAGTGACCTGCACCCGAATAGGTAATGTTACCCTTTGAGTAGATGTAGTAGTTAGTTGCGGCATCACCTTTGTTATCACCATAGTAATTTGATCTATCTGATGACAATGTATACCATACAACAAGATCATCTTCTTCCATGTTTAATTCATAATACTGTCCATGTGTGGTTGCAAGTTTTATTGTACCATCACTGCTTGTAGTATTATATGGATATAAGGAAATCTGTCCTTTATTAATCTGATCGGCTCTGTTGGTTGTAAGAATGCTATTAAGTCCATAGCTATATGCATTCTTTGTTGTTGTAAGAACTTCGTGATTCTTATCACGTCCCCCATTATTCATCCTGTGATATGCTCCGTTATCAAGGGAATAATATGCATTGTCACGACGTCCCATTGAACGCAAATACAATACCCAGTTATTAAGGCCCTGTATCTCCCTGACATAAGTCTCATTGCCATTATTATCCATAACTGTAGGTACATGGGCGTTAGCAAGGGTATCACTGCTAAGGTTAGGTATTGTTGTTACACTATACTTATCCATGCCTGCCAAGTCCCTGAAAAGTCTTGTAAAGTCAAGGGACATCTTATCGCCATATCTTGTTATATCCTGTGACGAACCTGTCTGCAGATTACCCCGACTGTCTTTATATATACCATAGTTGACATTATTAGAGAAAGCAATTGTATCATGGGTAAATAATACAGAACCTCCCTTAGCAGCAAAGTCAATAATATTACTTAATGCTCCGTTATCATCGGATATATCTTGCTTACCATAGGTGTCAGCAAAACCGATTACAACCATTGAATAATTTCCACCATAATTTTTTCCATTAACAGTTCCGCCTTTTTTAAGGAAATTTTTGTCTGTATCGTAATCTTCTACAGCCGTATACTTATTACTTCCTGTATACAATTGCTCAAATTCATCGGAATAAATTGTTTCAACAACTATTTCATAGTTAATTATCTTAGCAGCTTTATTCATAAGTGCGGTAAAACTTCCATTATTGGAAAGATTCATTGTAATTGATCCACCTGATGGAAGAATCTGAAGAACCCTTGCAATCTTACTTTCGCCTCGGATTATAGTATAATCATCATATACAGCTCTGTTAATAACATTGTTACCGGAAATTTCATTAACCTGGACTCTCCATGAGAACATTCCGTTGAAGTTAGCTGCAATAGGTGTAGCAAACTGCACACTCTGGTTCTTGCTTTCAGCCTTAATTGTAGTACTGTATAATACTTCATTATTATCATCGGTTGTGGCTTGATCATTAAATTTACCGTCTGTATTCTTATCATATATAAGTGTTACTCTGTAAGTGTTACCCGGTGTTGCCCTGAATGTAGCATTAAATCTTAATTTCTCAGGTTTTTCTACAACGCTTGACTCTTTAACAAGGCTCTCACTGTCGTATTCAATTACAGGACATTTAGTCCATGTAATACCTTTCAAATACTCACTTGTACATGATTTGATTTCAAGTTTCTCACTCTTCATAGCCTTCATAAGGTCAGAAAAGATTGTAAGTACTGACATAGTCTCATCTGATGACTGATAAGAATTAACAAATTTGTACAAATTAGATGTAGGATATACAAATCCACCTTTTTTGTTGTAATACTCATCTTTAATACAGTTGTAGACATCATCCGCCATTATTACAGGATTACCGTAATCTATGAATTCACGGATTTCTTTCATCTTCTTCTCGGTGAAATCATTGCATGAATATCTTGCATTGCCAAGTTCTTCATCATATTGTGTAGGATATGTTACAGGTCCTCCAATTTCACTTCTTAGTTTCTTAACTGTATATACAGCTTTATTTCCTGATGTCTTATATGTATTATATATAAGAGGTGTCCAGAGACTCTCAACGTTAATATCAAAAAGTACCCTTGAACCTTCTATCAGACCGGTAGTCTTAGGTTCAGAATACAATGCATAACCTTTATTTGTCGCATCCACCTTCTCATAATCAGAAGGAAGATAACCTAAAAGTGCCTGCTCAGTCTTAATTAAATCACCAAATGCAAGATATGCATATCCATCCAGCTTCCTGTCATTGTAAGTGACGAATCTGTTTGAAAGAGATGCATCCTTATATACAGAACTGTAACGGATGGTACCGTTAAGGTCTGCAAGTTTGTTTTCGCTATCCCCGTTCACTATTCTTGAATTCATCATGCCTGATCTGTCACCAATATAGATAATATCGTATTCCGATATAAGATCTTCATTCATACCATTAAACTGAAGACTCGTCATACACTTAAATTCAATCTTCTTATCTGCAATTCCATTATAAGCTGCTACAGTACCGTCAGTTCTTGTATAACTTCTTATATGCAAAGCCCTTGCAAGTTCCATAATACGGTCAACCGTTGTCTGATTGTTTGTATCCGAATAAAGGAAATCCTGACATGGTTCAATTTCAAGAACCTTAATTACTTCATCATTATTCTCATCAACACCAAGGAGGTATCTTAATATATCAGTAACGTAATAGTTATTACCACTTATAATTTCCCTGTCCTTGGCAGTTCCGTTATCAGTAAGCATACCCACGTTTGTCTTACCTATTGAGAAAATGGAATCATTACCGTTATTGCTGGTCTTATATACATAGTTAAAGGTAAATTCACCGTTCTCGGTACATTTCATGTCAAAGAAAGGTACATTGGTGTTACCCCAGTCTGAATAATTCTCGCCGTTATATTGATATGCACCTGTTACAATACCATAGGAATTAGTAAATTCTTCTGTATCGCTTTTCTTAGTAGTAAGTGCAGCGAGTACATCTTCATAATAAGTGCTGACACCATTATAAGCAGCCCCTTCCTCATTAGAGGTCTTCATTATAAGATTGACAAGTTTATGGATATTGGCATCCTTACTCTTAGGATTACCATAATTTACAACTACAGGTATAGGTGTATCCCCTGTATAAGAATTACCTTTATAGATAAATTCCATAAGTTTGATAACCATATCCCATTTCATATCGCTTATTTCAAATTCGCCTGCATCGTTCTTGTAATAGCAGTTATACCAGATATCACCGGCATTTTCGGATTTATATTCATTACCATCGGCATCATAAGCGCCTGTAGGAGTGCTACCTGTATCTGTAAGGTCTTTTACAGATGTAGAATTATTAACATAAAAATTATTAAAGTTAATTACTTCTTTGTCCTCAAGGAAACTTGATATATATATAAATGATACACCTTCAAGGTCTTCTTCCTTAAGTTCTCCTGCTACAACCGTCCTGACTTCCATATTCTCACTGAAATATGAAAATGCCGAAGGATTAGAATATCCGTCAAGGAACTCTTCAAGGAAGAAATTAGGATAATTAACCGTATATTCTTTAGTCATCTTGTTATAGGAAATGGTATAAGGATGATGGAATGATGCTGTACCCTGAACGGTTACAGTTGTGATATTACCATTCTCTTTCTTATTATTCCACAAAAACTGATTGTATATTTCCGCTTTGTGTTTTTCCAATGTCTCTCTTACTTTAGAAGATCCTGTAAGCATATTAAATACACTTGCATTCTTATATGGTACAATCTCAAGAATTACAAGTTTTTCATTAGCAGCCATAAGCCTGTCAAGTATTGGCTTCTTGTTATCAATGGATATTGGTGTCTCACCATTATCATTAATAACGGCAGCATTGGTATTTGTGTTGCTCTTCAGAATAACTCCCGTAATTATTGCGGCTACAAGCACAGCTACGGAAATAACTATTCCAAATGTCCTTTTTTTTGTTTTCATCTGCATCAACCTCACTAAAACTTAACTTTAATCCTGTTACTTTTCTACGTGTACAAGCTGTGAACCATTTGAGCCTATTTGGTATAATTCGCCATTAACTTCAAGGCTTTGAATTTTATTTCTTAACGTAATTGTCTTATTCTCAAATCTTGACGTATCGTTATGTGTTACTTTGATATATACATCAAGCATAACGGGCTGTGTTATAACTTCACTATCGGCTACTTCAGTCTTACATTTATCACTGATATTTACTGTAATTTCTTCAATATTGTTGGAATACCTGTATCCCGGCTTATCTTTTTCGGTAATATAACCTGTGTCAGCTTTATCAAAGACATATATTCCGGTTCCATCCCTCAATATGTATCTTGACGATCCTTTAACGGATGTAAATAACTTCTTTCCTTCTTTAATTTCATAAGAACCTGTATATACTTCAAGATTTTTACTGTTTGATGTAATAGATAAGTACGTTGCCTCCTGAAGAGTATCCGTTATTACATTAGATGTCTCCTGAAGCTCATTCTGAAGGTTAATAGTATTGCTCTGGGTCTTATAAAATCTTGACCCTTGGGATATAAATGCAATAACTATTGTTATGACAACAGAACTTACCGCCAGTGCTACAAGAACCTCTGTGAGGGTAAAACCTTTATTATTATGTTTTTTACCTTTTTTTAATTTCATAGTCATGTGCCTCATATCTGTGAATGTTTACCGGTTACAAAATAGAGTCTTACGCCCCTGGTCTTCTCCTTATAATATGCAATGAAATCGCAATAAGAACTATCGGTAACATCTATTTTTGAACCGTTTGAAAAATATACCGATGCTACATTTCCTGTGAGGGAATTAAATGCAACACTTACCTCTTTAATGGTATTATCCAGTCTGATTTCATTACCTTTATCATCAATAATCTTGAACTTAACATTCTTAGGAAGTGTTTTGCTATCCATTTTAGCTTTGTCGGATTCTTTTTCCGCTTTCTTAACATAGCTGACTTCTGTTCCGTCATCGCCTACAGAAATTGTCATATTCCACTCATAAGCGGAAACAGTCTTAGCCTTTTCCCTTGCCAGAGAGAGGTAATCATCAACTATACTTGCTGCTTTATTAACATTACTTTTATTAACGGTTCTGTATGTAATCGAAATAATTCCCGTAAGTACTGCCATAATTGCAACTACAACCAAAAGTTCCAGTAATGAAAAACCTTTGTTATTATGTTGTCCGGTTCTGTTAGTTATAATCGACATTCTCATTCTTTCTCCATTCGCTGAAATTAAGAAGCTGATTCATTTCGACTTCATCAAGTTTATTAGTATCACTTGTTTCCTGGAAAGCATTAAAATACTGTGCTACATCTTTATATACATCAAGGGTAAGTTCTGCCCTGTTGTTTATTCCTGTTGTCACCCGGGCTGAACCTTTAACAGTTATCTTGCCGTCAGTGATTATAAGTCCTTCAAAGTTACTATTAACAACAATATCAACACCATATCCAAGGATAACACCGTTAGTCACGCCATTAGGAATTGTATAAGAGCCTGACTGCCCTTCTGCTTTTGAGGTAATTACCGCTGCAATCGTACCATTTTCATTATGTATGATGTTTTCTTCAAGGGTGTCAAGTTTTTCCTTATTAACTGTTCTCTCATAAGGTGTCAAAAGAACGGGATTATTGCTTGTATCAAATTCTATTTTGTGAATAGAACCATCAATAGTCACATTCTCAGGGAAATCGGTATAATCCACAGTATCATCAAGAGCAAGGAATGACTTGATTAATTTATATTTATTAGCAGCATTAGTGCTGGCATTCAAAACGGATGAATAATCCATATTAGTTCCCAAAATACTTGTTGAAGAATATCCGCTCTCTTTGGTTACCTGTAAAAGAGTGCCGCTTGTATATACTGTTGCACCTGACGCAATCTTTATTTCAGTATTCTTGTCAAAGAATCTTGCAAGACCCATTTCGATTGTGGTTTTAATTGCATTCATTTCTACAATATCATCATCTGTGTATGAAAGACCTTTTGATTTAAATAAACCTTCAAGGTAACCATTCTGTGCAATACATTTAACATATTCATTCTGTGCAGCATTGTCTACGAAATCAAGATAGTAATATGTCTTACCATTTGCATCCTTTTTCTCCACATATCCGGTAGTTGTAAGAAGTCCAAGCCTGTATGCAAAGAAAGTGCTTAAATCTATCGCTACATTTTCAGGTTTAGATGTAGGATTAGCTACATAAGTACCGTCTGAACTATCCTGCTTTTTCTTCAGATAACCTGATGGTACAAGATATATTTTCTGATTACCTTTTAATCCCATGGAATCACCTGTCACATAAGAGGAATCCTCAGTTAATTTTACATAAGCCTTACCTGCAAGTAAAAGGTAATTAATATCCGTCATATCAAGGGTACAGTTTCTTCCGTTTACAATTATTGCTGAACTCGTAGACGCCTTTCCTGTTGGATCACTGGTATTGGCATTATTTTTTCCGAAGCCTAAATATTTTCCTTTTATTGTTATATTGCAGTCGTCACCATTAAGTGATAAATCATCTGCTACATAAGTCCTTGCCTGATTTGAAGTATAAAGTACATCTCCTCTTCCTCCATCGCCGCCGGCTGTAATTCCGTTACACCAGATACTTCCGTTTCCTGTTTTTAATACGGATGCACTGCTTCCTCCCGGAAGGTTAATATCGCCTTTTGATACAATCACTGAAGGTACTTTAAGCTGGCCATTTAATAAGAGTCCGTCTTGAAGTGTAAGGGAACTTCCGCTGAATACATCAACATTACCACCGGAGTACATTCCCCCATAAACATCAACAATACCTCTCGATTCGGGACTTGCACCGATTTCTATCTTATCATCTGCAATGAGACAATAATTAAAGTATGATTTCCATTCTTTCTCATCAGCTATAAAATCAATATCTATATCCGGATAAGTAATCTTAATATCTATCTTTATGGTTGAGTAATAAGGTTCCTTTTTGTCTTCAAGGTATCTGATTGCAACATCCTTAAATGTGTAGGTATATGAAGCAGCATCCGCTACAAAACTTGAATATCCTACTACCTTTGCCTTTTCAGGTTTAGTAATAAGTGTATTAAAATACTTAATTGCACTTTCTTTGTCAGCTGTATTGAAAGATTTTCCAAAGATTTTCTTGCCGGTTATGTTATAATACTTTTCTTTCATATTTTTATTTACCATCTCATTATTATATCTGTTCATGGTAACTACACCACCGGTAACAGAATACTTTCCGAGATTGGATGCCGCATAATCATAAGCTTCTTCCAGGGATTTGTAACACATAATTCCAAGACCTGTATGAATCTCTTCTGTTATGGAATCAGCACTATAAAAGGTATTTTTAGAATACTTATCCATAATTTTAAGTCTGTAGTTGGTTGCCGCTGCAGAAAGGATTGCACTTGCAAGCACGCCTACAAAAGCAATTGCCACAATGGCTAACACTAAAGTAACACCTTTATTATCTTTTCTGAATCTTCTAAAATGCTTCTTCAATGATTATCCCTCCTTAACGCTGTCAACCTTTGTAAAATAATCATCTGCTATATCCAAAGTTTTGTCTGCTTTAATAGTCATACCATCAGTCTTATCTTTCCAGATATATACACTGACATTATATAATTTATTAATAGAGCTTCCACCCTCTGTAAGGGAAGAATTCTCACCCGTCCAGCCGGCAACATTGGTATAAAAACCAAGCTTATTACTTTCGCTTGAATTGTTATAACATTCAATTTTTATATTATCTTTGTTAAGAGATACTTTAGTATCTTCTGTACTTCCATAGTTAACTGTCTGCTCTACAAGATATACATTTACCGGCTTTTCCCAATCTGCTTTTTCACTATCGGGTCTGTATTTAACAGTAATCTCATCCTTTGCAACATTTTCATTGCCATACATGCCAAGTACAGGCGTATAGATAATATAGAGGTTAGGTGCTGCAATGCCTGCCTTATCCACTGTTCCGATACCAAGTTCTATATTCTTGTACTCTATATTCTTGTTGTTATATGTATATGTTATGTCCAGGTAATATTTATATTCTACCTTACCGGCATATACTGTTGATTCATTCTCATAGATTGTGAAAACGGATTTCTTAACTATCTTGCTCTTATCAGTTACTTTCACACCTTTTTCATCAAAAGTATTAACAATATTCTTATCATATTGTTCTAATTTACTACGACATGTAATGCTGGAATTTTCGTTGAGGTTATTGATACCGGGTCTTATATAGTCATTCATTCCCGTCTTATCAGCTTTAGAATATCCGGTAGGGTCAACAATTACCGATACATAGAATTTTTCAGTGTCAGATCCTTTGTAATAATCTACACCATCAGAGTTCTTATTAATACCGTCACCTATATTGGTAAATACAATCCTGCCATCAGACATGGAAGTATATTTACCCTGGTAAGCGGTCTTGAGTGCATCTAAAGGCATTGCCCCAAAGTATTCTGAGATACTTTGGGCAATGTCTGTAGCATTCTGCATACTTTTTGCTTTGCCATTCACCCTCGCTGAATTAATGAAGGTCTGGATAAGCGGAATACTTAAAACTGAAATAAGTGCTAAAGTAACAAGAACTTCCACCAGTGAAAATCCCATATTCTGTTTTCCGGCTTTACGTGGATGTCTCATCATAATCACTCCTATTCATAAACAACTACTTCACCTGATTTTTCTCTAATCTTAAATCTTGGATTTTCGTCATCATCAACTATCTTAACGTATAACTTCATATCTGTGTTGTTAATAATAGTTGCGTCTGCTCCGTTTATATCTTCTCCTTCAGGGTCTCTGTCTGTTCCAACCACAAGAAGCGAAAGCATTGATCCCGGTGTGAATTCAACACCATTTTCATAATTAGTTGCAGGATATACTGTATCGCCTATTGCGTATGATACTGTATATTTACCTTCCTTGCCACTAAATGTAATTGTAACTTTTTCTCTTTCAGACGAATTCTTAGAAATTCTTGTTGCAGCGGAATCACCCTTAGGGCCGATTACAACACTGTCTGCGTCTGACTTAAATGAGTCAAGTGCGATATAGTAATCATAGTCTGTTACAATATTATTACCATTTTCTTCATCAGCATTAGTACCAGGTGTAAATGTTGATGAGTTAAAGATATTTTCTGTTCCCGTAAACTTATTCTGGACAGGTGCTCCGAGGAACTTTCTGTCTGAACCTGTTATTGCATATATATTAAGTATCATTGTTCCTGATACTTCATCATCATCAGCATTATATGTAGCATTTACAGAATCAATCCTGCATTTGAACTTATAAGTATTAAGATATTCGATAAGTTCCTTATAACCCGCATAAGATGTCTTATAAGAAAGTGTAAGTGTTGTTCCATAACCTACATAATCTGAAGTATATACCGCTGCACCCTGTGTCATAGGGTTAGAAGATGTAATTGCGCCAAATGTATAAAGTGCTGCCGTATCAGCCAGTGATACCTGTGAGAACCACACTCCTGTGTCCTTCTCAATCTGGTCAACAAACATAATTGAATATTCCTGTGAATATCCTGTGTCGAAACTACCAAGAAGAGTATTATATTCTGATGTATAATATTCTGTATCTTCAAGGTACTGTTTCTCTCTTGCCTGCATCTCTTTAAGATTGTTATATAAGGTTCTGTTTTCCTCAATCTTATCATCAAGTTTATTATTGGCAGCTGAAATCTTTCTGTATCCAATAAAGTAAGAAAGAGCAATAAGTATTACACCTACTACTATAAATATTAATTTCTTTTCTCTGTCATTTAACTTCATTATTCATCGCCCTCCTCTGTCTGTGTAGGAAACTGACTAAATACACATGTAATTGTATAGCTGTCTGTTATCGCATCGTTATCATCTGTTGCCTCGGATACAGATGCACAATTAACCGATGATATGTTACTCTGTTTCTTTAATGTAACGAGGAACTGGGCAAGGGTTTCCTTGGAACTGCCGGTACAGTTCATTGTAACGGCTCCTCCGGAAACAGAAAAGGACGTAAGTCCTATATCCGAAGGCATATCCTCTTCAAGGAATTCAATAAACTTATGAAGGTCATCATCAGCATTGGATGCAAGTGCATAGAATGTTGATATGTCTGTGAATTTATCTTTTGAAAGATAATAATCATTAACTACTGTCTTAATGCCCTCTATCTTTTTAATGTTTGATTTGAGTCCGTTATTCTCTGTTCTCTTACTTATGTTGCCTACAAGAGGAATAAGCACGATTACTGCTGCAACAAAAACGGCTCCCATAATTATAAGTCTTAAATATTTATTATCATTAGTCTTCTTAGCCTTAATAAGTGCGGACTTTGGAACAAAGTTAACAGGCTGGATAACACATCCGATATTGGAAAGGTATCCTGTAAGTTCTGACAAAGACATATTAAGTCTGTCATCCGCAATAACCTGGTTAAGTTCATCAATTTTTTTAATCTTAAGACCAATTTCATAAGAAAGAAGTGTCTCAAGTGCCCTGATTGACTTACCCTCAGTTACCATTACAGCCTTCTGGATAGTAACATCAGGATTCTTTGTTGAATAATAGTCAATTACACGGCTGATATTATTAGCGAGATATTTTAACGAACCCGTTATATAATCTCCGTCGGAAAAACTTTCTTTAAGTACACGTTCATTGTCAAGGACAGTTAACGCTTCTTCATACGGGATATCCCTCTTCTCCGCTATTGCATTGGCAACGGTTGATCGTCCGTATGGAACAGATCTCATAAGCTGAAGGACATTCTTATTAAATATACTTATGATTGTTGCTTCATCACCCATCTGGATAGAAAGGGTAGGTGAATCATCAATCTGCAATCTCATTAACTGCAATGTAGAGTTACCAACATAATCAAGATCAAGTACCCTTAATTCAAGCATGTCTGCAACGTCATAATATCTTTCGACAATACCCATTGGTGCTGCCATAACCATTAATCTGTATTTTTTCTCTGATACATCAATAATGTTCTCGAGTATGGAATATGTAAAGACATATTCATCTATATTAACAGGAAAATATTCTGTTGCATTCGTAACAATATATTCCATTAATCTGGCTTCCTTCATATAAGGTGCCACGATTTCTTTACTGATAATTTTATTTGACTGAATGGCAAAAATTACATCTTTAGTGATGATTTCGCCCTTCCTAAGTTCTTCTCTTATGGCTGTTGCCAATTCCTTAGGATCTCTTATCTGACCATCTTCTACACAATCCTTTGGTGTAGGAATTGTATTAGAATATGATACTCGAACAATTCGGTGTGAAGAATACATTACTTCACTTATCTTAGTGGTATCATTACCTACCGTAATAGCTAAAACTGTTGACGCCATTTCTATATTTCCTCCCTGGTCGATGCCTGGTAAACATCTTAATTTATTTTATTGAAAAATACCTAAATACCAATTTAATAACCGGTCTCCACACAACATTGATATAACTATTCCTACAGACAGATATGGTCCAAATGCCAACATTCTGCCTTTATCACTTACTTTCATCAATATAATGTGAATAACAGAACCAATGATGCATCCCAGAATCAGTGCCAGTATTATGTGTTTCCAACCAAGTAAAAGTCCTGCGGCTGCCATTAACTTAATATCACCGCCGCCTATTCCTCTTCCCTTTGTAATAAGATATAACAAAAGTAGGAATCCGCTTACGCAGACCATTCCTATCAGATAATATAGGAAATTCTTATAATTAAATGCCATATTAATTATTCCAAATACCAATATGGCTATGTTAAGTCCAAACGGAATCTCGTATGTACGCCAGTCAATTACGCTTAAGGCAATCAGCATGGATACCGACAGTGCGTAACATATACTTGTTACATTAATTCCGTTAAAAATAAATATTAATACATAAAATAATCCATTAATGAATTCTACTAATGGATATTGAACTGATAACTTTGCTTTACAATACCGACATTTTCCTCTTAAAAAAAGGTAGCTGAACAATGGAAATAAATCATACCATTTTAATTTATGTCCGCATGTCATACAGTGACTGTTTTCTGTTACTATGTTCTCATGTAAGGGCAGTCTGTATATCAATACGTTCACGAAGCTGCCAATTATTATTCCGAAAATAAAGCATATTACATATATCGTAATTCTCATGCTTAAAGTCCATATCATAATGTATACCTGCTCAATTTTTCTTTATTATATAACTGAGACAATACCTGCTTATGCAGATATCATCCCAGTTAAAATAAATATTACCCGTAATATTTAATCGATTAATTCAATCTCTGACGAATTAGGTTGTTGGCTCTGTTGTAGCTCCGCCTGCACCACCACCAGGTACTGATTCATCTTCTGCTTCTCTGTATACAGTTACCATCTGGCCAGAAATTACAAATGTTACCTGATCATCTGCCTTATAAGCCTTAGATGTAAATTTCCAGTCTTTAACATCAGCACTTACTGCTGTTAAGAATGTTTTAACTTCAGCATCTGTGATTGGTTTTACTGCTGTAATGGTTTTAGGAGTATCAACATCAATTGTTGTACCATCGTAAACGATTGTAGCTTCAATATCTGAGTATGTAGGATCTGCTAAAGTTGTTACCATTGTGCTTCTGATTTCTTCGATAGCTGAAGCATCTTTCTGTTTCTTAGACTTCTCAACGTTCTTTACAAGTGTTGGTACTAAAATACCCATAAGTACAGCCATGATAGCTACTACTACAATAAGTTCTACAAGAGAGAAACCTTTGTTATTTTTCTGTGACATTTTCTTCATGAATATCATTCTCCTTTTCCTCTTAATCAGTGTTATCTCTGATCATATTATTTTGATAATAGATATATATACAAAAGCTGATGACGGGTACGCAAAAGCTTTTAGTATCAAATTTACATCTTGCCCAATGTGTTATACATTGTAATCATTGGTCCGTAAATTGCAGCTAAGATAAGACATACAATTCCGGCAAGTACAACAATAATCATTGGCTCCATAAGTGCCATAACCTGCTGTGTAGCTGCTTCTACTTCTTCATCAAAGTAGTTGGCACAGTTGTTAAGCATCTCTTCAAGGTTACCTGATTCCTCACCGATACCTGTCATATGAATGATAAGTGGTGGGAACAGTTCCGATTTCTTAAGGGGCATCGTAAGAGGCACGCCTCGCTGCACCTGTACGGCACAGTCACTTACAACGTCCTTGAATAACTGGTTATCCATGGTTCCCGCCGTAATATTAAGAGCTTCAACCATTGACATACCGGAAGAAAGCATTGTGCTGAAAGTTCTTGCGAATCTTGCTGCCGCCGTCTTCCTTGTAAGATTACCGAATGCCGGCATTCTGACCTTAAGTCTTGCAAAGAAATATATACCGGTCTCAGTCTTTGAAAAATACTTAAGCCCTATTACTACTGCGGCTATAACCGCTATAATTATGTACCAGTAACCTCTTATGAAATCACTGAGGGAAAGAAGTCCCCTCGTAATTCCCGGAAGCTTCGCATCCATATCTGCGAACATGCTGGAGAAACTTGGAATAACGGCAACTACCATTATAACAAGAACCGCTATGGCAACAATACCCAGTATGATAGGATACATCATAGCCTTCTTAAGTGCTGCCTTGGTTCTTCCGTCCTTCTCGAAGTGTTCAGCCATTCTCTCAAGAGCAATTTCAATATTACCTGACTGTTCACCGGCTTCCATCATACTTACAAGAAGTGATGGAAAGCAATCTTCCTTCTTCATTGAGTTAGCAAGGGTATCACCCTTCTGGACTCCGTCCCTGACATTATATATGGACTGCTTAAGCGTCCTGTTCTCTGTCTGGTCGCCAAGCATGTCAAGTGCGGTTATAACGCCTACGCCCGCTTTCAGTAAGCTGTTAAATTGTCGACAAAAAGCGCTCAAGTCCCTGACCTTGACTTTCTTGCCACTGCCAAACTTAACCTCGGTATTAAGCTTGCTGCCTGCCTTAACGGAAATAACTGTGTTGCCTTCCGATTTCAGTTGTGCTACAGCGGTTATCTGATCTTCTGCATCAAGAGAACCGCTTTTTTCTTTGCCTTCTTTTGTTATTATTCGATAATTAAAATTTGCCATTCTTTACTCCATCAAACCCAATCCTAAGTATGTATGTATTATACTACATCGACAATTTTCATACAAGATTTTTATTTATCAAATTTTTATGATTTGTTTAGTATATTTTAATTTTTTTCTCCAATGCAACAGGATCCTGTGCAAAACTCAGTGCGGATTCGGACGTAATATGTCCCATCATACAAAGTTCATATAATGCATCATCCATTGTTATCATGCCTTTTTCCCTGCTGGTCTGTATCATTGAATCAATCTGGAATGTCTTGCTTTCACGGATAAGGTTCTTAATTGCTACTGTCATAAGCATTACTTCAAATGCTGCTACACGGTGATGCTTATCCGTTGTAGGAATAAGCTGCTGTGAAATAACCGCTTCAAGTACCATTGAGAGCTGTATTCTTATCTGCTGCTGCTGATGAGGAGGGAATACGTCAATAATACGGTCAATTGTGCTCGCCGCACCTATTGTATGCAATGTTGAAAGAACAAGATGTCCTGTCTCGGCTGCAGTAATTGCTATCGATATTGTCTCAAGGTCTCGCATCTCACCTACAAGGATGACATCCGGATCTTCACGGAGTGCAGCCCTTAATGCATTGGCATAACTCATTGTATCAAGTCCGACTTCTCTCTGGTTAATCATCGCCTGTTTATGTGTATGCAGGTACTCGATCGGGTCTTCAAGTGTAATAATATGTGCTTTACGATTCTCATTAATCTTATTAATTAATGAAGCAAGTGTAGTAGACTTACCACTTCCGGTAGGTCCCGTAACGAGGATAAGTCCTCTCTTCTTATTATGTAATTCTATAACTGATTTAGGAAGTCCCAGATCTTCAGGTCTTGGAATCTGTGTTCCTACCAGACGGATTGCTGCCGCAAGACTTCCACGCTGTTTAAATGCATTAACCCTGTATCGTCCAAGGCTTGGTATTGAAAATGAAAAATCTGCTTCTCCATATTCTTTAATGATGTTTTTCTGCTTCTCATTAAGAAGCTGGCCTACTATTTCTTCTGTGTCTGTTGGCGTAAGCCTTGGGTAATCCATTCCCATAAGTTCACCATTGACTCTCATCTCAGGTGGGAGTCCTACCGTAATATGTACGTCGGATGCTCCGTTTTCTTTACCGATTTTTAAAAGTTCTTCAATTGTAACCATTTTGTCCAAAACCCCCGTTTTTTTTAGTTGGTATCGTCTGTTTCGTAGGTAATCTTCATCATCTCGTTAAATGATGTCAATCCCTGTTTTACATAGTTTGAGGCTGACATTCTAAGTGTATTCATGCCCTCCGTTACTGCCTGTGCGGTTATCTCGTCCGCATTGGCTCCCGATGCAATGAGTTTCTTGATCTTTCTTGAGATAGGCATTATCTCATATACACCGATTCGTCCATAATATCCTGTATTACCACATGCCTCACATCCGCAAGCCTTATAAAGCTTAAGAGGTTCATTCTGTGGTACCTTAAGAACTCTCTTTTCTTCCTCGTCTGCTTCGTAGGACTCCTTGCATTCAGGGCAAAGCCTTCTGACAAGTCGCTGGGCGATAATTCCTACAAGGGAATCACCTAAAAGGTATGGTTCAATACCCATATCAATAAGACGGGAGATAGATGCCGCAGTACTGTTAGTATGAAGTGTACTTACAACAAGATGTCCTGTGATGGAAGCCTTAACTGCTATCTCTGCTGTCTCTCCGTCTCGGATCTCGCCTATCATGATGATGTCCGGATCCTGTCGGAGAATTGAACGAAGGGCACTGGCAAATGTAAGGTTAGCCTTAACATTAACCTGAACCTGATTTACATTGTCTACATTCGCTTCTACCGGGTCTTCAACAGTGATGATATTAACTTCATCACTTGCGAGTTCGCTTAAAGCCGTATAAAGTGTTGTAGATTTACCACTACCTGTAGGTCCCGTAACAAGGATAATTCCATGTGGGTTTCTAAGGATATTATCAAATTTAACAAGGTCTGTAGGTGAAAGACCGAGGTCTTTCTTATCCCTCTTAAAACCTTCTTTGGAAGCAAGTCGCATAACGACTTTCTCTCCAAATACCGTAGGGAGGTTGCTGACACGGATATCGTATTCCCTTCTGTCCACGGTTATCGTAATTCGGCCGTCCTGCGGCTTTCTCTTTTCAGAAATATCCATTCCTGAAATTACTTTAAGTCTGGCAATAATCGCCGCATAAAGCGCTCTGTCATAAGATATAATCTCACGGAGAACACCATCTATCCTGTATCTGACTCTTACGTTGTATTCAAACGGTTCAATATGTATATCGGAAGCTCTCTGGCGCACGCCGCCTTCAATAATATTATTAACAAGCTTAACAACCGGTGAATTATCAACATCTTCCTGTCTCTTATTCTCTTCGGCATTATCTGCGTCATCACCCGAACCCTGTTCTTTCATGAACTGTTCCGCAATGGCATTGGCCTGTGATTTACCATACAGTTTATCTATTGCCGTAGATATATATGCATGTGTGGAAAGATATGGCTGGACCGTCATTCCGGTGATGATACCGATATCATCAATAGCCATAATGTTCATAGGATCTTCCATGGCTACTTTAATTACGTTAGCCTGTCTGTCATCAAGTGCAAAAGGAAGAAGCATGTACTTACGGACTACCTTCTCTCCTACCATCCTGGCTATGGAATCATCTATCTCAATCTTTCTCAAATCGACAAAATCAATATTAAGCTGCTGGCACAGTAAATCATTAATGGCATCCTGTGTAACATAGCCAAGCCCTATAATTGCTTCACCGAGCTTAATGCCCTTAGCTTTCTGTTCCTCCAGTGCTATATTAAGTTGTTCTTCAGTAATAAGATTGTTCTCAAGTAATAATTCTCCGAGACGGAGACGCTTTCTGTTATAAGCCATTGCTAAACCTTCCTCTTATAGTTCTATTAATTAAGCGGTACATCCGTATACTCATATCCGGCTCCGATAAAGGTCCTTGCGTCATCTTTTACGGCATCAAAGCTGCTGTTGCAGATATACCTCTGTTCTATATCATTAACTGCCATTGTAAATTCTCCGGTACGTGTTATCACTGCATCGCAGAATACAAAACAGAAATATGCATCTATATATTCATACGGATCTTCTCCTCCCGAATAATCAGGAGTCCTAATCTGTCCTTTGACATAAATAAGGACATAATTGCCGTGGCTGCCCATAGTATCCGTTGTGTTATCCGCAAGTTCAACCTTATATATATCAAAATTAACAGCCTCTTCATTACCATCCCTGTAAAGATAATCCTTCTTACCGGTTACGGTATATGCCATATGAAATGTTGTGTCAGCGGTAAGATTGGTAACCACATCCGCCGATTCTTTTGCAAGTGTGCGTATAACATCCATATCCAGATCTTCTGCCTTACCGGCATAACGGTCCGCTGTTGTTATAGTATATGTCATACTCGTCGTTTCAAAATAATATCCAAGTTCGGCAGCCTTGTCTTCATCTGCCAGGCATCTTATCGTTACAGTATCGCCTATGGCATTACCTTCAGGCTTATCGACTTCATAAGAAAGAGTGCTTATATACTCATCCTTAGAAAGGTTATCAACAGTAACCGTCACAAACGGACTTATACCATCCGTAACTATCTGTAAATCCTTAAAGGCATCAACTGCCGTTCCCTTGTTAAGTCCTGTCACCTTGTACTCCCTGATATTATCATCAATGGTAACCCCTGCCTCTCTGGCAGCCTTGCTGTCATACGAGACGGTAATTGTAATTGCATCTCCATTGGAAAGTCCATCAGTTCTGTCGGCTTCATACGTTATGCTGTCGGCAAATTTCTCATACAGTGCCTTAGTTCTTTCATCGGCATCGCTGCCGCATAAAGCCCCTACAAGGCTCACTTTGTCGTAAGACAGCAAAATCCTGCCTCTGCCATCTATTCCCTGAGTATCAATAAGGACATATCTGGCAGGATTAAATCCGTTATCAGACACTTGTCTGAATCTGATAACCAAAACTACTAACAGAATCACCACAGGCAGAATAATTTTCAATATTGTGCTTAATGTTCTCTTATTATTCATAGTACCTGCTTTCTGTCATCGTAATATTTATGTGCATATATTATCACTTATTGTTGGTAAAATCAACCGCGGCGCAGATAATTTTCCATATTTTTTATAGCAGATTTCTCAAGTCTGCTGACCTGTGCCTGTGAAATCCGCACCATTTTTGACACCTCCATCTGGGTTTTGCCATCAAAATATCTAAGTTTTATTATTTCTTTTTCCCTGTCCGGAAGTCTTTTTATGGCATCCTTAAGTGCCATCTCATTCACCCAGTTTTCTTCGGTATTTTTTTTATCACCAATCTGGTCCATTACATACAGCATATCTCCTCCGTCCGTATATATGGGTTCATATAACGATACAGGAGTCTGGATTGCATCAAGTGCCATTACAAGTTCTTCTTTGCTTACACCTATTTCCGTGGCAAGTTCATTAACCGTGGGTTCATCCTTCCCTGTTTTCATAATTCTTTCTTTGGCATATATTGCCCTGAATGCCACATCTTTAAGCGACCTCGACACCCGTATCTGGCTGTTATCCCTCAAAAAACGTCTTATCTCCCCAATTATCATGGGCACAGCTTAAGTTTGTGCTAAAAATTTTTTAATTGAATTTCGATATTTCCATTGACTATAACAATTTTGTCTATTATAGTCTTAAGTATCATATTTTTCTTTTTCTTGTCGATGTTATCCCAAACGTCGGCAAGTTTTTTTATGTTCTCGTAAACAAATTCCTTTTTCTGTGTGTTGGCTGTGCTTTTGCTTTCCGACAAAACATTAGCTTTCATTGTCTTAATCAGCGATTCTGATTCTTTAATCATTTCCAAAACTGTATCATTTCCGTCGGCATACAGGTTGTATAATCTTTTTAACTTAGTCTGCTCTTTATCAAGCTGCGATTGCATAATTTCAAGTTTTGTCGCCTTTTCCTTTGGTTTATATGATGACAAGTTCAATGATATTTTAAGAATTTCCTTTTCTACCTGTTTTTCTATGTCATCAGCCCATTCAAGCGAATTATTACAATTAGCATTGTAGTTAGGCAAGTAGCTCATAGACTTGTTTCGGGACATACAATATATCTTATGTTCGCCATTTGTCCATTTTTGATACCGCATAGCACACCCACAAACACCGCAATAACATAATCCGGTCAGCAGATTAGGTTCGGTTTGGCAGGTTACCCTAGATTTCGCCCTAGTTTTTCTCAATTCTTGTGCAAGATTAAATCTGCCTTTGTCAAAAATAGGTTCATGCCTGCCTTGATATATCTTACCTTTATAGGGTATCATTCCTATATTAACGATACCGGTTAAGATATTCCTTGTGACAAGTTCGGACTTAAAACCGCAAATTTCCTTAATTTTGACATCCGAATAGCCGGATATGAATAATTCAAGTGCTTTTCTTGCCTGCTCCGCACGTTCTGGGATAGGTATTAATATGCCTTGTTCTTTGCTGTAGGAATAACAATACGGTAAATTACCGCCGCCCATCCAATAGCCTTGTTTTATTCTTTCTAGCATACCACCACGCATACGCAACATCATAGTATTTTTATCAAGTTGTGCGAATACAGCCATCATCTGCGTGTAAGCCTGCTCCATAGGACTATCGTAATTCACACTATCGTGAACGCATTTGAACGTAACATTGCACTTTTGAAATACTTTCTCAATAAGGTATATTCCGTCAATCATATTCCTTGATAATCGGTCAAGTTTAAAAGCTACAACGCAGCTTACTCTTTTCCGGCTGCAATCATTTACAAGCCTTTGCAATCCCGGTCTGTCCATATTTGCTCCGGTGTAACCGTCATCAATGTACCAATCTGTTATCACAAGCTCATTTTTTCTACAGTAGTTTTCAATATCTCGCTTTTGGCTATCAAGTCCGTTACCCTCAACAGCCTGTTTTTCTGTCGATACTCTCATATAAGCGACACATTCCATTGTCAATCCTCCTTTAGTAAAAATGTGCCGCATTTATCACGTTATACGGCATAATTTTAACACATATTTATTTATTGTCAATCACTTCGGCAATTATCTTTTGTAAGCTGTCCGGAATAGTTATATTTTCTATATTCACATCTACTCCGTTTTGAGTAACTTTAATCATTTAAAACCTCCAACTTACTAATTTTTTGCTTGATTTTACTAATTTTCCTGTTTATCGTCCTGTTGCTTGCGGACATACGCACCGCAATATCGGTTATGCTTTTATCCTGCGACAGAAGTTTAAAGATTCTCAATTCCTCATCAGTAAAATTGGCATTTTCTTTGATTTTTTCAAGTTCTGGCTTAGTCAGTTCTGATAACTTCATAAGCCATTCTCTCCTATTCTTTTTCTTTATTCTCTTTGTTTCTTGCTTCGTACTTAATACAAGGCTTGTCATTTTCCTTGCCGCTACAAATTAAAAAGTGTTTACACGTTATACATTCTCTTGTTTTCAAAATTTTATGCTCCTTGGCCTTATTTTTTTTCTACCGGCAATACATTTAGGGTCTTTCAATTTGTCAATGCACATATCGTAGTGGAATTGGCACACCTTATATCCAGGCAAGGCTTTTTCATTGCAGAAGCAACATAAACCTTGTTTTTCTTTTATTTCTCGGTTGAACTGTGTGTTATTCCTTACCTGTCTAGTTACTCTGTCTTTTTCACGACAAATTCCGCACGTCCTGTAGCCGTTGTCGGCTTTTCTTTTGCGACATCGTGTACAAATACCGTTTTCAACACAATTTGCATAGGCTTTTTTGCTCCAAACAGCGTGTTCTTCGTTGTATTGTTCACGTTTTCTGTTCTTCATTACGTTTGCACACAGCTTGGCTCTACATTCCGGACAACAACTTTCACTTGAACCTATTTCGACTTTGCGACACCTTGGACATATTTTATGGCTTTGGTACCATTCTCTTTCTTCTCTTGCATTTTTATTCCGTTTTTCTCGGCACGTTTCACAGTATACAGAAGTATAATCTTCTTCTAACTGTTTACCGCAGGCTAAACATTGGTGGGCGGATAATCTTCGTTCTCTTAGCCTTACGTTGTTGAGATAATTTTTATTCATTTCTTGCCCTCTCCATAAAACCAATTTCCTCTCTCGTTACCCTTAATAATAAAAACCCTGCCAAAAGGTCTAAGTGCGTCTTGATTGTATTCCTCAACAACTTCCCTCTCGCTAAATTCAACGTAATTATCCTTGTATTTTTTCGCTTCTGTTAAATGCACTAAAAGGTTTTTTCTGTATTCTTCGGCTTGCCTACGCATTTTTTCAAAGGCTATGTCAATTTCAGCCTTTTCTTTTAAGTCTTTACATCTTTTTGCAATCCACTCCAACTTTGCCTCATATTTTGGGATAGTGTTAATTGACAGATTACGGTATCTATCAATGGATTCCTTTTCTAAGCCTTTTAAGGCTTCCTCACACCTGCCGATATAGACATACCCACTTGCTGCCCCCACATACACCCACTCCCCGGAATAATCCAAAATAGCTTCTTTAAGTTTCATACTTAGTTCTCCTCTAATTCAACAACTTCAAATTCCTTAATTAAACAATCCTCACATAATTCTTCTTCGCCGTATTTATACAGTTTATCCACCTCGTCTTTACATTTGTCACAATACAGACGCCTAACTCTATAATGTGGACATAATTCATATTTACACGGCAATCCGCAATCCAGACAATCACTTTCAGATTTTATCATTTCTACTTCTCCATTCTAACGTTTTTATCATTCATCCTTATCTGATATTCAAGTCCACATTCATCCTTAAGAATGTCAATCTGCTCTTTCCAATTCGTATATCCCTCTCCGATACACTCTGCCTTGAAATTGAATCTCTTAATAAATCTCTGCAATCTCTCCCTACCAAAGCCAAATTCATCGTGCAATGTCATACTGGCAAGTATCAGCGCTGTGTCTAACATCATATTTTTGGCATTGTCTGTGAATTTCTGTAAATCATTATTTGATATTTTGAGGGGTATTTCGTATGCCCCTCGGTATTTCAACTCTTTTTCAAGTCCGTCAAGTCCGTGTTCTTTTGCATACCTGAACGCATAAGACATTCCCTCTCTTCTTGCTATTTCTTCTTTTGAACTACTCATATTGGCGTTTCCTTTCTTGCTGCATTACTGTATTTCTTCCTCTGTTCTGCCTTTCATAGTTTACCTCTCCATATTTCTTCATCAAGAATATACTCCCCTGATAAATCTATCTGCGTACTGTGGATGTATCATTGACCTTGCTGTTTTTCTGTCCACTCCCAATGGATTATCGCTTGTAACATATCTTTGCTTCATAACATCAACTGCCTCTAATGGTTCAAAAATAAAATTATTTTTAGGTTGCAAACCAATGAACCAATATTGTGTGGGCTTCTTATAGTAATCTCCATTCAACGTTCTGTCTTTGTCGATAACATTAGGCTTTAGGCACCAAAAATGTGTTAAATAATGCATTCCGCTAGTGCTTAATGGATTTTCTATAATCAGCCTTAGATGTTTTCTTTGACAGACAATAACAAATTTGTTAAGTACCTCGTAAAACAAACTTAACTGCCTATGTCTTTTCATTGACACCTCACATTTTTGCTCAATAGTGTAATTCCTGTACTGGTAAGCTGTGCAAGCCAGATGTCTTAACCCCTAGTCTGAAAAATAAGTGCAAGGGAAAAATGCAAATATCAAATCATCAGGGCTTATTTTGTCAAACAAACTCGGCTCACCTTGATACCCCTCCTCTATCTCTTTAAAAAGGTCTGTAATATAATCAGTTTCGTTAAATTCATTCTGAATATCATAGTCGTAGGCTTCAATTCCATACTTTTTGAAAGCATTCTTGAATGTGCCTGACTGTTCAAATAAACAATGCACTATCATACTGTATCTCCTATAAAATCACTTATATCCATCTGTTGCTCTTTTTCAAATACAAGCATTTCATTCTTTGCACGCTCGTAAAAGTTTCTGTCAATCTCGAATCCGTATGCACTTCTGCCAAGTTCTGCGGCGGCTCTTAGTGTACTACCGCTACCGCAACAAGGGTCAATAACAACATCTCCCTCGTCTGTAAAAATCTCAATCAGCTTTTTAAGGACTGCTACGGGCTTTTGTGCCGGATGAATTTTCGGTACATCTTTTCCGTCTTTCTCCCACATCATATATGAACCATTGCTATAGTAAGTTCTGCCCCATTCCGCTTCATTACCGCCGTCAAACCAATTAAATACCATATGTCCTGTACCTCTGATATTCTTTCCGTTTTCATCAATCTGCAAGCCATTTCTGAATTTCGGTAACTTATTTCGGTACAGTACAAGTGCATATTCCGTAGCACCTACGATACGCATATTAGCTTTAAGCACCTGTGGACTGTAATTTTTACAGAATACAAGCGGTATGTAATTGACAAATCCGTGTTTCTTTGCGGCGGCAATCAATGTTGATAACTGTTCAAACGAACAAAATACAATCATACAAGGGCTATTACTGCTTCTGCCCCTTGCGATAGGCTTTGTGTCCTCTTTTTTCAACATCTTTGAACAAAAATGGAAGTATTCATACAGATTAAAGTTAAAATCTGAATTGAAAGCCGCTTTCTTGGCAAGTTTGCTTTCGCCATTCTTATTATCACCACCTTTATACCACATAGGGTTACTTCCATAAAAGTTAGTTCCTACATTGTAAGGAACATCAGCAATGATAAGTTGTGCTGGCGGTATTGCATATTTCTTGTAATTCTGCATAGAATCACGATAAATCTCACATTTAATCTTCTTTTTATACATTCTAAATCTACCAAAAGGAAACCTCGGTTTTATGTGCGCACAACCTATTCCTTTCTTTGATTTTTAGTTAGTTAAATCTGTTTCGCGGAAGAGTAAAATCTACTCTCTGACCGCAGTTATAGCACCACTTGTAAGAGTATTTGATAATATCTTCTCCTGTAAAAATCTGACCGCATACAGGACATTTATAATCATCTTCACTATCCTGTACAGCAATTATATCTTTTTCTTTCAGTTTTTCTTTTAAGTGGTCTAATACCTCTATGCAATCATTTCTTTTCATTCTGAATCACCCACGTTCAATATCTCAAAAGGTTTGCCTTTGTCTAGCGTTAATTCCGTTCCGTCAATGTTGCCGTTCAGTTTGTTTTGACAGTGACACAATAGCGTTTCAAGGTCGCAAATTCTTCCTGCATTATATTCGCTTCTTATGAAGTCAAGAACTCTGTTTACGCTTTCCATCCTGTACTTTACTATCTTTGAATTGTAATCAAGTCTTATATCTGCAATTTCTTTTTCGCGCTGTCTGATTTCGGCTAAATCACGCTTGCAAAATTCATAATCGCTAATAAGTTTTTGCTTTTCATCTCGTGCGACTTCTTCTGCTGTATAGCCTTTAATTCCGCTCATTCGCTCCTACCTTCTTTCAATAAATCCATAAATTTCTCATACTGTTTCTGCGATATTTTGTTGAACTTCTTATCGTCTCTAATTTCGATTTTAAGGTGCCTTTCTGCGATAGACGATAATTCCCTTGCTAACACCTTTTTACCTTGCTGTACGCCGTCACGATAACCTTTAGAAGGTTTAAATTCATTTATCTTTTCCTTACCCTCTCCCTGACCGCCAGCTGTCTTGTTATATCTGCACTGATAACCTTTCTTCGTGTACTGCAATATCCAATATTGTTCCCATTTATCAAGCTCATTTGCTGGATAATGAATAAAATTAAGCTTCCAACCATAGGGATTTTCTTCACTGTAAAATCCCCTTTTCTTGATTGATAAATCTATGTGCTGATACCCTACAAGGTGTCCACACATCCTCTGCGATAGGTGTAATGCTTGCCCGATGTAAAAATAAGGAATATTATTCTCGTCAACTCTGGTCAAAAAATAAATGCCACTCTTATCATCAAGTTTTGGATTTATCTTTAGTAACCTTTGTCTATTGCTTTTCTCTATCGCCTTGGCTCTTGCTATGTTCTGATAACTCAAGAATTGCCACCTGCCTTTAATTTTTCTGCTACCCTGTTCATATCGCACATTTCGTCATCTGCAAGCATACCATATTGAATTTCGATGTATCTGTAATATGCAAGCCTAAAGTCATCAATACCTCTGCAATAGGATTGTTTCCTCACAGTGCACTCATCCGAACTCGGCTCACAAATACAATCTTCTTTCATAGGGCATTTTGCACATTCAATCGTCATTCTCTCCACCTGCCTTTACTATCTCGATTGCATCCTCTAAACATATAAAATGCCGGTTAGTACCGTTTGCTTGAATATCAAGCATTATATCCGCCAAATTAAGGTTATATTTTTTAATTTTGTTTAACTTTTCAACAATCTTATCTACATCATAAGCTGTTGGCTGACTATCAATTAATTTACTTAAATCATTAAGTGATAGATAAGCATTATTATTTTTATCTAATTTTACGAATCTTCCTAAATGATAAATAATATCTGCATCAATCAGCTTCATTGTTCACTCTCCTGTTCCATGCTTTCACAAATTCGTCCCAGTCATATGTACCAGTACAAAACTCCAAGCCACATTTGCAATGAATGTTAATAGGGTCACCACCACTATCTGGGTCAATAAATGTCGGGTGCCAATCCCTACTTGGCTCATAAACATCTTTTTCAATATCTATACTGTGTCCGCAAAACGGACACGGCTTAAGCTCAAGTTCTTCATTCATGTTTCATCACTCCTTTACTTTGCATTTATGTCCTAAACTTGGCTTATAAAACAATCCGCACTTTTCACACCGGCAAACTGTTGTCTGTTGCCTTATATGACTATTAAACCAAGCCTTTGTAGCCCTGTCATATTTTGGCTTCATTCTTCGTCACTCCAATCTAATCTACAGCCACAGTTGCTACAGTAATTTGGTGCATTGTTGTTATTCATTATTCCTGTATCGTGGCTGACTTTAATTGCGTTTCCACATTCACAATGGAATAAAGAAAGAGTATCACTAAAGTTATGGTTAAATATGGGTTTCCTTGGTATCTGCTTTTCCACCGCCACCCGGCACTCTTCCAAAGTTCCAATCTTGCGATATTGACGCCAATCACTTAACGCTTCAAAATAATCGCTTTTCATATCCTGCAATTCTTCCGGTGTGCCGATTGCGCGATACTGTTGTACTTCTTCAAGTGCCTGTATTACCACATCTAAAGCCTTCGCATTTCTCGCTTTACTATTTTTGTCCCATTCTTCACGAAATAATTTCACAAACTTTATTGCTTCACTCTCTGTCATTTTTAATCTCCTCTCTTAGTTTTCTCATTATTTTCATAATTTCCTCATAGCAATCTCCGTTCATGTTCTGATTACAGACTTCATTGTCAAGAATGGCTTTATCTAAATCTTCAAAAGCCTGCTCATATCCTGCTACATATCCTGTTCCTACGCCACTTTCTGTAATTCTTTTTAAGTGTCTAAACTGCTTTTTCTTAACCCATTCATTCAGTTCGTCATCTGTAACGTGATACATTATTTTCAACATTTCCATACAGATAAGTATGTCAGCCATTTCTTCTGCAAGATGTTCCTTATCCGATTTACCTCTCAACTCTTTACTGATTGCTTGAACTAACTCACAGCACTCTTCCATACATACAACAGACTGTTTTACAGTGTCATAGCATTCAATCGTTTTTCTTATTATGTCTTCATAAAATTCAATCATTACATTATTCCTCGTTTTCCCCAAAAAACAGGGCAATTTCTCTTACATTTATCGCACGGCGTACAATGTGGTGGAACATCTTCGTGTTTGCATCCAACACATCCGTCTGCATTAATTTTCTTAAGAATTTCCGTGGCTTCATTACGAGCTTCTAAGAAGTTTATAACTCTTCTTGAATTGCCGGTAATTACAATTCCACCACTTAGTTCTAAATTTTTGAGTATTTCTTCTAATTCCATTCTTTATCACTCCTTTAACAATTTTTAATTATTAACTCTTTATCATTACTGAAATCATACTGTCGCTGTGGAAAATCACAAAACTTGTTTGACTGCTTATTCTGCTTGCCGTCATATTTGCCCTCAAGGACTTTAGCCATATTATCTTCCCTAATCAGCCAATCAAAGCTAGCCGACCAATTCCTGCTACTGCTGCCCTTAAGGAAATCCGACTGTTCTGCCTTTTCAAAAACTTTTTTAAAATCATCAAGAGAATATGTCTTTAAGCTGTTGTCTATTATTTCTACCCTGTTTTTTGTGATATTTTTTACTCTCCCAAACGAACAGCAAATCCTATTAAACAAATCAAGAATATTTTGACATATATCTTTTCTTTCATTCTTATCATTCTTTATATTCTTGTTTGTGTTCACTTGTTGTTCACTTGTTGTTCGTTTGTTGTTCACTTGTTGTTCACTTTGTTGTTCACTTTGTTGATAAAATTCCCAATTTGTTATGGAAATAAGCCGATTTTTGCTACTTGTTTGTTGTTCAATTTGTTGTTCACTTTTTAGAGATTTTAAAATTCGTTCGACTTTACTTTCATCAATGTGAAGTGCTAAAGCGATTGATTTTCTCCCTGTGATAAGCTGTCCCGGTTTTAACATTATCTTCTCGCCCTTAAATAAGGCAGGGTGTTCATTATGTGAAGCATTGAGTAGCAGGTATATCCATACGGCTAAATGGTCTGTGTCTTTCATTGTGACAGGATTGTCAAGCAATTTTCTGTGTAGCTTAATCCACCCTTCGGCGTTCAATAAAAACACCACCTCTCATTTTTAAAATGGCAATCCCTCGTCCTCAATGCCGTCCGGAATACTCATAAATCCATCTCCTACACTATTTGGTTCGGGTCTAAATGGTCTGTTCTCGTTGGTACCATTCTTGTTCTCACAAAATTCGTGCCTTTCAATAACGCAATCATTAGTGTAGACTTTCTGTCCGTCCTTGTTAGTGTAGCTGCCTGTCTGCCATCTACCCTCAACGATAATCTTAGTTCCCTGGTGCAAATACTTCTCCGCAAACCCTCCATTCTTACCAAATGCGATACAGTTAATAAAGTCTGCTGCCTGTTCGCCCTCTTTCTTGAAAGCTCTGTCAACGGCTAATGTATATCTTGCTACCGCCATACTTCCGTTTCCTGTCTGTGAATATCTAATCTCTGGCTCTCTAACAACTCTCCCACATAAAATTACGCGATTCATTACTTTTCCTCGCTTTCTAATAACTCTTTATTATCAAAAATGTTTCCGACAACTTCGATTTCTGTAACTTCACAGCGACAACAGCAACCCTCGCACTCACACTCGTTAAGATAAGGAGAATATCCATTTTTCGAGTATGCAACTTCTGTAATTTCTTCAAAACCATCTGAATACTTTACTTTTACAATATCATTCTCCCAAATTAGCTTGTCGTCCTTATCTTTCAAGCCTGTGCATTGACAGATTGTGGTTGGGTCTATAGGCTCTGCGTATGCATTTGCATATAAAGGTTGTATTCTATGTGCAAATTCGTTAAGACTCTCGCCACAATCTCTATCAACATTGTAAATATAACATCCCTGTACCCATTCTCCATTATCAAGTCTTTTTGCCTTTAATAAATATCTATCTTTCATATTCTCTCCTATTCTGCTTCTGATTGAAGCCAATCCATACAACTAGCTTCTCCCTCGTATTCTTCGCCGAATGTGTTATTAAAAGTTATAAGAAACTCCGCTAACTCTTCATCTGGCATATTCCTTATCCTGTCGGCATTGGTCCGTCTGCTATCACATTTGCAACAAGGCTCATTGTCTCTTGAATTGCCGTTGTGCTGGCAGTTGCAAAAAATTTTTTCTTCGCTATCATCAAATGCCTTTAAAAACATTTCAGCAATTTCTTTCTCGTATCTACCACACATACCTTTGCAATCAATATCTGCAATAACCCTCGAAAAGAAATCTGTGAATTTGTCAACAATATAATCTCCTGTAAAATCTTTAGGTATGTCAATTACTACTTTCATTTTATCCACCTCTCAATTCTTCCAACTTCTTAAATTAAGTCCACCGCACCTAATACAATAAAACTTTTTATATCCTCTGGCATATTCACACAAATAACCGCAATGTCCGCAATATTCTTTTCCGTTTCTAACTGATATTTTTTTAGGTTCTGACACATTTTTCCTCTCGAACAACTCTCCGTGTTTGCATTCTATACAATAATCTTCTTTATGCTTGCAAATATTACAATCAACCATTGTTACCTCTCAATTCTTTCAGTTTTGCTTCTGCTTCCTCGTATGAAAGAAAAACAGTTTTGCCTATCTCACTTACCGGAATACAAAATGGCTCATCGTTATTAAAAAGTCGAACCGGTAATGCTTGTGACGCGTAAATGTATGCTTCATCTCCATCATACCCAAAATAACGAACTCTCCTCGTGCTGATAATATCTTCCGGTGTATCTCCGGCTTCTAATCTGCATTCTACACATTCGCGATAAAATTCATAGATTTTATCTCCTTTGTTACATGGGAAAATAATCATTCTGCCCTGTCCCTCTAAGTCCTCGTATTTTTTCAGTGTTTCTCTTAAATTTGCCATAGCCCACAAATTACGATAGAATAAAGCTAATAATCCTACCTGACTATCCATTTCAACCGACAGCATTTCTCCCATATATTCGTCAAATTCTTCATCTGACATGCCTGATAAATCTTCATCACACATATCTTTCATAAGATTTCTTACAAGCTTTCTGCTGTCAATGTCTAAATCATAATCTCTGTACCTTGCGTTGCGTTTATCATCTGCGTAGCAACTATTATGTGCTAGTTCAATCATTGACATATCAGATACTTCTTTGTTACTTGTCAATCTCTCCATTACTGCTCCTTTCTTCTCATAACTAACTCAAAATCTGTCTCTGGATATGTGATAGAATATTCTTCTTTTCCCACCATATTCGCCATGAACCATTCAAATACAGAAGCTATCGCACTATCTGTAATATCTGTCTTTTGCCCTACCCATATACGCTTTTCTGTGTCTTGCGTTCCATAATATATCCTGTTAGTGAGAGGGCTTACTCCTGTTCCTTTCTTTTTAGCCATATAATCTCCTTTCTAAAACGGGCACTCATTAGGATTTTTCAAATCCCAACTTTTCCCTGCAACCGCAACATCTACATTCGCCCCACAAGCAACTTTTCTCATTCTCTCGATAAAACTATCTCTATCAGAATTTTCACTTGATAGATGGCACATTATTACGTTCTGCAAACTATCTGAATAATTCGCTTTAACGAAATCACAAGCTGTGTCAATACTTAAGTGACCTCTGAAAACGTGATTAGCCTTGCCTGTGTTATCCCTGTCAATTAAATCCTTGTCATAATTCACGCCTAAGAGAATATGGTTTATGTCTTTAAACTTCCATTTGATTAATTCACAATCGGTTATATAAAGCATTCTTCCCATTTCCTTGTGAGTAATCAGAAAGCCATATATCGGACAAGGTTCGCCATTTGCGTCTGTATGCGTCCAGTTTCCGTCTATTGTTGTTAGGTCAAATGCCTGTATCTTAAGCCTATAATCGCCTATTATCATAGGCTTTAAACTTCTATATGGGGCAAATACCGGTATTCCCATAGCTTCAAAATCTTCTGCCGACTTGCTGTGGTCAAGGTGTTTATGGGTGCATAACACACCCACAACATCTTTAATGTTCCAATCTAAGCCTTTTTTAATCTCCTTAATCGGTATTCCACAATCAAGGATAAGTGTTTCTCCGTTGTTGGAAGTTAAGGTGTAGCAATTTCCTGTACTTCCTGTTGCGATACATTTAAGTTTCATCATTTCACACCCACTGTCATAATTGCTGGATTTACAACTCCGTCTCCGTCATAGTCATACTCTTTGTTATGCCACTTTCTCAAATACTCTCCGTATTCCCAACATTGGGAAAGAATACTCACTGCACATCCGTACATAAATCCTGTTATGCCCTCTGTGTCTGCTTCACGGCTCAATCTGTCGGCATTATCAACAAAACACTCCATAACATCGTTGCTCTTGTCAATTTCTGCTTCTAACAGTTCAGCCCACCTTTCAGCATAAGTGAAACAAGCTCTGCTGTATCCGTCACTATTCTTGTCGTACCAATCCTTGTATTCTTTTTCTTTGCCTTTAATAATTCTCATACTCACACCTCGATTTCATCATCCTGTGGAAACTGAAAAACAGCATTGTTGATAAAATCTACTTTTGACGGCTGATTTTCTGCCTGCACCATAATGCCACATTTCTTTAATCTTTCAAATTCCTTTGCTGCATCGTCTGAAATATCAACATTCTGCATTACAATCGGCATACCGATATATGCTTCTCTTAGCATTTCCGTAGCCTTAATTGCCTTTTCTTTGGTTAAGTAAGTTGCAATAACACTATTTATAACTACCTCTGGTGGTTCTGCAATATTTCTAGTTGCAATAATGCTATAACCACTACCATTACCCACTATCGAAAAAGCAAAATATTCATAAGGAATATCAGATTTTCCATTCTGCGAAATTACTCTCATACTCAATCCCCCTATTCTGCCTGCATAAATGGTGGTAATGTGCTATCTTCTGCCTGTTCTTCGGTTGCTTCCGTGGCTGTACCCTCGATAATGTCTGTTTCGTCAAAATCAACGCTATTTGCATTTTCTTTAATCTCATCAGCAACAACCTTTTCTGTATCAAGTTTCACATCTGATATATTCTGAAATTCTTCCTGCGCATATAACCCTTGAAATCTATCTGGAAATGCTTCTCTTAAAGCCTGTACAACAGCTACTTTTCTAATCATTGTGGCTGGCTTTTTCGCCCATTGGCTGTTAAGCGAACCATCTTTTTTTCTTCCTGCATACTCATCAAAACCTACCGACTGATACTCGTCCTCTTTTCCGTCAATAAAGATTTTTGCCCAGCCACCTACGATAGTTTCGTTAGGTAAAACCATTGTTCCCTCTCGCTCTTCAACAGCTCCGTCCTTTTTAATTACAACAATTCCTGCTTTCTTTCCCTTATATCGTGGGTCTGCATTGGCTCTCTTTGTAAAAACATCTTTTCCAGTAACTATTGTGGCTGGGTCGTTGCTTCCATACTTAATAAGGTATGCTTCTCTCAAAAACGGATTTAAGTGCTGGTATCTGCATAATGACATAAACATCATTACTTCTCCGTCAGATACATTACCGCCGCCATTTACAAGGTATCTTCTTATCATTGTTGGAGAAATTTTTACCATTTCTCCATTTGATTCATATTCAACTAACTGTGTATTCTCTGCCATAATTATTCCTCGCTTTCTTCATATATAATTTTTATGCCTGCTACATTACCAGAAGTCCGTTTGTTTGTGATAGTTTCCATGATATCCCAGACATCATCATTATCTATGCCGATAGAAATTCTCTCTATTGCCGATACAAACCGCTTGATAACTTCTGCTTCCTCTTCGCTTACTGTAAGTACATATGCGTCTTCACACTTCATATTATCCCTCCACAATCCCTAATTTCTCGCTATCATTAACAATCAGCATAATCAACTGACTGTCTACCATTTCAGCAACTTTCTTCTGATTGTCCGTACTAAGGCTTTCAGAATCATCTAAGATAATAGGCACTGATATACCGCTAATCTTCTGGATAGAATTGCAAATATCAACCCTGCCTAAAATGCGATTGCCCTTGTTAGACATAGTTGTTAAAATGCTCTTTCCGTCAACAGTGGGTATGCAACAACTCTTGTAATTACCGTTCTTGGCATATTCAAATAACTGCCACTTAACTAACCCAAAATGGCTGTTTACCGCTTCTGTCAAGGTTTCGTTCTTTGCCTTATCCAGTTCATCAAGTAAATCAAGGATTTTCTCGGCATTAGCCTTATTCTGTTCGCTATCAATCCTTGTCTTCTTCAATTCTTCAAGTCGCTGTTCATCTGCTGCCGTATCAGACTTTGCAATCTGGCTTTCACATTCTGCTAACTGCTGCCTTAAAGTTGTTTCCTGTGACTTTAATTCTGCCTTAACTGCTGAAATATCATTAGCCTTGTGCATATCCTGTTCTTTTTCGGCAATCTGCTGTTCAAGTGCCTTGTATTCTTCTGTGGCTGTCACATCAATTTCCTGCGGAAGTTCGGATAACTGTTTTTCAAGATCTGCAATAGCTGTATTCAGCATTTCAAGGTTTTCTCTATGCTGTGGCAACTCTTTCTGTAAATCTTTAAGAATTTTCTTATTCTTATCAAGTTTGCCCTTAATAAGGTTGCCATTGTTTGTGATAGTCTTTAACTCTTCTGCCTTGTGGCTTTCAAAATCTGCCTTAATCTGTTCTTTCTTATCTTCCGGATATTCCTGTCCGCAGTAACTACAAATAAGGCTGTTTTCGCCAAACTTGCGTTCATTCTCTGCTTTCCATCCATTCCTTATATCTTGCAAAGTCTTATTTATGCTATCAATGGTATTCTGCTGATACTCAATATTCTTTTCTGTATCAGTAATAGTCTTTTCCGTCTGTCTAATAAGAAACTGCTTATCAGAAATCTTGTCCTCAATCTCTCTCCTAGCCTTAACATTTTCCTCATTAGCCTTGCGTAATAAGTCTCCCTGCTTAAACTTCAAATCAAGAATATCTGAACTAGCCTTATCATATTCAGCCATCAGCTTGTCATTGTCGGTCTGCTTTGCCACGCAATCAGCAATCTGTTCTTTAAGGCTGTTTTTCTGTAATTCAAGGTCAGATACTTCAATAGCCTGCTTAAGCTGAATGTCACGCTCTTTCTCCTCAATCTGCCCGTTCAACTTTTTGGCATTACCATCAACATCTTTTTTGATTTCATTGTTCATAGCACGTATTTCTTCGTATGTGTATTTTTCAAGAAGAGGTACTAATTCGGCAAGTTCACTTTTAGACTTTGCCATATCAAGGTCGGTTGTTTTCTTTACTAAACTGAAAAGATATTCTCTCATCTCCTTTGGCTTCTGCGTAATAAATACATTGATATTGCTACACATTTTGAAAATGTTCATATTAACATCAAGATATTCATCGAATGCCTTTAATGTCTTTGAAACGCTGTTGATATAATATGAATTAGGGTCTTTTACAGTTGTTATAACAACTCCGTCCTTTATTGCTTCTTCATAAGTACGCTTCTGTACTTTCTTCATAGTTATTTCTTTTCCGTCAACATCAAGTGTAAGTTCAACACTTGTGTCCATATTATCAACGGATTTTCCGTCAACCTCTCGTCTGACAACCGGATTATCCTTTAATTCATAATCACAATTGAATAAGCACCACAGATAAGCCGTGGCAATAGTCGACTTGCCTTTACCATTCTTAGCCATAATCTTTGTAATGGCATAAAAATCAAATTCTGCGTGTGCATAGCACATAAAATTTTCAAGTACTACTTTTTTTAATTTCATAAACTATCCTTTCTACCATTCAAGGTTCATAACTGATACTTCAAAGGCTGTTTTCTTTTCGCCATTCTTCATATAATCCCTTGACTGAAATCTGCCTGTAATTCCAATTCCTGTGCCTACGGCAATATCATCATTAATTACTTCCGCACTGTGTTCCCAAGCTATGCAAGGGATATAGTCGGATTTCCAATTATATTTCCTGTCAACAGCAAGTGAAAAATCCGTAATTTTCTTTTTTGAAAAAAGGGTTTCTCTGATTTCTTTCTTGATACACACAATTCCCTCAAGAGCAACTACGTTTTCATCAATTCCTGAATAAATCATACTTTCCGTTGCGTAAAAGTACACTAACAGGTGTCCGTCAGAATTTCTGCTTCTGATTTCTCCGTTAAGAGTTATCCTGTCATCGGTGCTGTCGATAAGATTATCCTTTTTGATTATCACAGGAACCATATCATAGGCCCCACTCTCTCTTTTGACTGATATGTCAAAAGTATAAAATTCTTCTCCATTTTTAGCTGTCCAAAGCAAATAAGGGGGAGTTGTCATTGTTCCGGACATTCTTGCGTTATTCATTCTTCTCTCCTTTCTGCCTTGGTTATTTTGCCATCTTCAATTACAAAACTAATAGGCAGTCCCTGTGAGATTTTTTCTAAATCTCCAATCGGCATTTCATTAAAATCTGTTATTATCATTCACTCATCATTCTCCTTATTTTTTCCAATTCTTCTAAAATAATGCTTGCATAGTCGCTTTCTGCTTCATACTTTGCATTAGGTGTTCCTGTTCTGTAGTAGTTCAAAGCAATCCGGGTGTCCCCATTAGCTTCTTCCATACAAAGGCTCATAATGTAACAAGCCATCTCGGAATTATCCCTAAGGGAATACTTGTAGTTATACAAGCCATTCTCATTAGCTGTCATATTCCAAGTTTTAGCATTAATCTGAAACATTCCGTAGTCCCCGGATATAGGGTTGTATGCTGACATCTGATAACAGCTTTCCTGTTTTGCTACAGCTAACATCAAGTCATAGTCAATGTTGTATTTTTCACAGGAACTTCTTATTATTTCCCTGTCGCTCTTGCTTAACGGAATAAAACTGTACTTGTCTTTTTCAATCCCTAAGTCATATTCCGGAGTAAAATATTCCGTTATTTTTTCAGCTCCAAAAGTTTCCGTTTCAATCTCACAGGCAACTGTTTCATTTTCAGTAGAAATCGTTGCCTTGGTTGCTTTTATCTTCCCTATCACAATGGGAATAATCACAAGCACAGCTGCGGAAACATTAATTATTACTTTTCTTTTATTCATCTTTTCTTTGCCCTTGCGTATCTATCAATCGTTTTCTGCTTTTTGCCATCTTTACTTATAAGTGTTACATAGCTTCCACCGTCATCTTTAAGTAACATCCATTGACTAGGAATAAGTCCATAGGCAGATGCGGCAATTTTCAAATCTCTTGTCAAGGCTTTAGGCTGTTTCATTCTTGGCTCCTTTCAGAAACTTGTTTACAAAGTAAACCTGTCCTTTTCCGGTAACTTTCGTTGCCTTTGTGATTCTTACTGAACCGTCCGGATTCTGAATGTTGCTTTCTTTAACCTCGAACAATCCCTGTTCCACATATCTCTGCTTTGGCATATTCCTAGAAGTACCGCTTTTGATAAGGAAGTTATTCTCTCCTAACCACTCAAACAACCGCTTCTGTCCAATCTGCACACCGTTCTGACAAATCAGCTTTGCTAAATCTCCAATGAGGATTGATGTATGGCTTGCTGATACTGCATCAGCGAAAATCTCTTTAGGTATCATTCCTTGGATTCGCGAGTCCTGCATAGCAATGATGTTGTTCTTTTCATCAATCTTTCGTTGTGCCACCATAAGCGCCTTGGAAAGCAACTCTTCATCAGATAAGGTTTCCTGTCCTGCTATGTAACCGCCATTCTTACGGATTGACGGAAGGACTTCATGCGTAATCCATCTTTTAAAATCTTTGGCTTCTCTTTTTCTGCTTGCAAGTACCAATGAGTAAAGACCGTATTCGTTTACACAGTTTGTCTCTCCACCAGATAACCCTAAATTAAATTTAGCCTTTTCATCATCGTCAATTCTTTGCATAGCCATTGTTGGGTTTGACAAATCTAACGACCTGTATATGTCACTTGCGACAAACCAAGGCTCATTATCTTTAGTAATTGTCCGAATCTCTCCAAACTCTTCCGAATTAAAAATCTGTAATTCGTTCATTTCATTCTCCTTTCCTTAATCTCTGTGAAACTATCACGCTATGATAGTTTTATCGCAAAAAAATTTCAGTTTTTTCACTATCTGTCATTTCAAGATAGTTGCCGAGGTCTTCTAACTCAACAATAGTAAAAGGGATTCTGCCATTCATCTTTGAATTAAAGGTTGTAATGCTTTTCCCGATAGCTGTTGAGCACTGGTTATAGTTTCTACCACGTTCCCTAATGGCACCTTTAAGTTTTGGTAAGTTCATTTATGCTTCCTCCTTTCTTGCTTGCTATGATAGTATACTATCACACCACGATAGTATTGTCAATAATGTTATGATAGTTTTTTTATAAAATTGTTTACTTTTTTATCGTAGTATGATAGTATTATAATACAATAACAAAAGAAAAGAGTGATAGCAATGAGTACACAGTTTTGCACAAGAGTTGGTAACAATATAAAGAAATACAGAAAAGAAAAAGATATTACTCTTAAAGAACTAGCCGACAAAATCGGATTGACAGAAGCCACTGTACAAAAGTACGAAGCTGGAAATATCAAGAAAATTGATGTTGAGATGTTAAAAAAAATAGCCGATGCTTTAGGAGTGCTGCCGGAAAGCCTTACCGAATGGGGCAAAGAAGAATACCTCGCTTATAAGCAAGGACATCAGGGCGAAGAAGAAGCAAAAGTAATAAAAAAATACAACCAACTTACGCGTGGGCATAAAAAGGTTGTACTTAATTTGTTAAACAGCTTAATTGAATGTCAAGAAAAGTATAACTCCGACAAGTAATCCTTAATTCTTTGACATTCGCAAACCGGAAGAACTTCTATTATTGATATAATATCATGTAGGAGTTCTTCTTTTTTATCCATTTTTTCTTTTTCCATTTCAACCCTCCCAAAATACAACTAAATAGCGATAACCTAATATTAGAACAAACGTTCTGTATTGTCAATAGTAAAATGCTGTCATATAATTTACTTTATAAATATATCATAACTGTTTTTGTTGCGATGATAAACAAATCGCAAGTTTCGACAGTTTACTTTATAAAAGACTAAGGAGTGGTTTATATGGATGATATGATATGTGAAAGATGTGGGAATAAAATGCACACATACGAAAGAGAAATTAAAGATTATACCGGGGCTGTAATCAGAAAAGAAACATATATGCAATGTCCGTATTGTATTATACATTATTCAAAGGAAAAGTATAATCAGAAAGAATATAAGATAGCAAGCTACTTCGGAATGTTTCTTTCTGCTTTAATAATTATAGGCACACTTGTTCCATTTGCCAAAACATTGGGAGCAAGCTATAACCTTTTTAAAATATCCATTCCGGAGGGATGTTGTTGCCTTATAGCCGGATTGGCTGCATTTATGTTCTTATATAAAGAAGCTCCTATCGGTGCAGTTTTTAGTTTTATCTGTGCATTGGTTTTTTCTTCGGCAGGAATAGGATATACCCCGGAAGCCGAAAAATTATTCAATGTTATTGGCGCAACTCCACCAATCGAAAGAACAGTCGGGTTTTATATGATTATAGTTTCTTCTTTATTAGGGCTTGCAACCTCTTTGTATTGCCACGTTAGGAAGAAGCAGTCATAAATTAAAGGTAAGGGAATCTCCTTACCTTTTCTTTTTTAGGGACACTGCCAACGCCAATCAAACAGTGCCCCACCAGAACTTGAAATTGTCCCCTTAGAGGACTTTTTTAATTTATCACGTTTATAAAACCGATTAAAGGCGGTTCAATTCGCAAGTTTCGACACAACATCTTTTATTTTGCAATTAATCAAGCTGTCTGCCTGACTTGTCATAGATGTGATAACCTTTATTCTTGTTTCTTTCCCATTCATCAAATGCTAATGCGAATGAATGGAATGAACCCTTGCTTGATTTTTCATTATGAAATGAAGTCCTAATCCTGTAATAGTCATTACTTGTACTAGGATAAGAAGCATAGCTGCATCTTGCAAGCTCTCTCTTAACTGTAATCTGTTTGGTATTGGTCAGCTTCACGTTATCAACGTATGCTTCTACATTGTATGTTCCGTCAGCTAATGCAACCGGGCAAGTATCACTGAATCCTACCTTGTCGGTTGGATAGCCTGCTTCTAATACGTCTATTCTTGACTGATTAGCTTTTATATCGTAAAGATAATAGTTCACACCAGCTTTGGATATTTTGATTTTGACATCCCCACTTCCACCATAAGTCCATCCGCTGACAAATAATCTGTCTTTGCCATCCATTTTAGCCACATCTAAGAAACCTACAACGTTTTTGCTAGCTTCTGTAATTGGCAAATCTGCGTCAAGATAAGGCTCAGGGTTAAGCCACTCAAAATTCCTTGTATCGTGAATACCGATTGTTGCGTTAAGGCTCTTATATTTTCTGATTTCGAAATGAACGTGTGCTCCGTAGCTGAACCCTGTGTTACCCATATATCCTATAACAGTTCCTTTAGCCACTTTCTGGCCTTGCTTAACGGCTACACTTCCTAAATGAGCATATAAGGTAACGTAGTTATCATTGTGTTGTATCATAACATAATTTCCATAACCCATTCCCTCCGGGTCATGAGCACAGTTCGTTCCTGTCATCTTATCCATTGCCTTGACAACTGTTCCGTCTGAATGTGCGATAATACTATCACACTGGTTGGTTTTCTTTACCACATCAACACCGATAGCCCATCCATTTCCTGAATGAACCTTGTCATAGTGCTGTCGGTAAGACTGCGTAATCTGATTTTCTCCTGTCTTTAAAATTCTTGATCTTGACATAATTAAGTCTCCTTTCCTTTGCTTTATGCGATATCTACAGAACCAAATTCTTTAATGTAAGCGTCTACGTCTTTGATTCCAAGATATTCTTTGACTTCTTCAATTCCCATAGGTTGTATTCCCTCACTCGAAGTTCTGAAATACGCCCCATTTTTGGTCTTGTACAAGGCTTCCATATTCCCTATGTAAACTACCTCTGATGTTGTTGTATCGTATAACTTTTCATTGATTATTGCTTTCATTGCTTCGCCTTTCTAACCAATTTTGAATATCAAGACACTATAGGTTCTATAACCAGGAACAGTAACAGTTGAGCTAGCGTCTTGGCTTTTTGCTACTAATTCAAAATCAAAACTTTGTTCACCACTAACACCAAAATTATGTACTGCAAGCACTCTTTCATAAGTGGTTGAATTTGTACGTGCAGCCACAAGTGCATTGCCGTTGGCTAATAATTCAATGCGGCTAGTGCCAGTATTTGTTGATATTACTGCCGAAATAATCGCAATGTAAAACCCGTGAGTAAGAGTTGCACTATCTTTCCAAAGCGATACTGAACTACCTTTTTTTGACGCTCCTGCGCCATAATTATTAATACTGAAAATAGACTTGCCTCTTATTTGAGTAGTTGTATCTTTTAACCCTTGTAAGCTCACTTGCTTGTCCGTTCCTAATCCTGCAATGATGTCGCCTTGTGCTGTGATTTTGCCGTTATTATCTTTAAGAGATTTTTTAACAACAATATTTCGTGCATACAATGTTTCCCAAGGGGCTCCGTCTTGTCCTAAGTTATAATAAGTATATTCAATGCCAGATGGAGTAGATTCAGCATCGTCTGTTGGAATTGGGTTTAAATCGCTGTTGATTTTTTTTGCTTCAAAGTAGTCTGTACGCATACCAAACATGTTGGTTTCAAAAGACGTTATTTTGTCGGATACGACTTCCCCAGTAGTGGGGCTAGTGTATTTATTGTAATACCCTTGTTTAAAACTTGGGGATTTAAAAGAAAAAGTTCCTGCCCCTGCTCCTTTTCTAATATATCCTGGAGAATTAGGGTCTATTTCGCACCAAGCCTTGTAAGGTTCTTCCCACCCACTATCTACCCAATCAAGTTCTCTTGAAAAGCCATTTTCCGTAATGTTGAAATCTGCAATTTTGCCGCTTGTCGATTCCAAATATGTACCATACAGTTTAGCACCTGTAATAGTTCCACTTGCGGTAATGTCTTGTGCAAACAGATTAGTAACGTCAATCTGTTTGGCTTTTATAGAATTGGTTGTAATTTTCCCACCGTCAATCGTGGTGGTGTTTGGAGTGTAGATATTCTCTTTAATCTCGTCAGCGGTTTTCTTTGCACCTACAACCACACTATTTGTACTGATAGCATTGATAAACGCTTCTTGTGAAGTAATCGTTGAGATTACCGCATTATCAGCGAATATGTTCGCAACATCAAGTTCATTTGCGGTTATGCTGTTTGCGACTATCTTATCCGCATTGATTGTTCGGTCGGTAAGTACATATCCGTCTAAACTGTCAACCGTAGTGCTTGTCAGTTTGCCAAGGTTATTAAGTGCGTAAAGCAATCCATTTTCCGAACCTTTGAGAAGTATTCTATCCGCAACAAGTGTTCCTGCGGTTATCTTGTTTGCATTTACCTCTACGCTGTCAAGAAAGCCTGTTATATGTCCCTCAACTACGGTTGCACGGTCAATCAATCCAACATTTGCAAGCAATGTAGCCACGTTTGCGGTTTCAATGTTTGTGAGTTTGATATTGGCATACTTTATGTCCGCTTCATCTGCTGTCATATAGCCTAACTTTGCAACCTCTGTTGATAATTGGTTCGTATCTAACTTTCCTTTTATGACCGCACTATCCGCCGTTAAGTAGCCAAGTTTTGCTACTTCTGCCGATAATTCGCTAGTATCTAGTTTGCCTTTAATCACAGCACTGTCAGCGGTTAGATAGCCTAACTTTGCGACTTCCGCAGATAACTCACTTGTGTCTAATTTCCCCTTGATTATGGCACTATCTGCTGTCAGATAACCAAGTTTAGCAACATTTGCGGACAAGTTATCAGTAGTTATGTTATTTGCGTTTATTTCGTCGATTTCAGCCTGTATAGCTGTTATTTTGTCTGCTGTTACTGTGTTAGCTCTTACCCATTCAGCGTCGACTTTGGTCGCAACCACCCTGTTTGTCAGTAACAAGTCAGTTGTCAATCTATCCATTGCCGTTGTGAGCGGTCCCGAATAATTGCTTGCTTCTCCGTCGGCATTCCCTACCGCTTTGACTTTTGTTTCGCTTGCGGTAAAATCTTGATTGAGTGTCATACAAGGCACTCTTATTGTGGTTCCGTCAAGTAATGTCACTTTAACAACGTCTGTCACATCAAGGCGAATGTCATCAAGCATACTGATTTCTGCCGGGCGGTACGTTAAGTCTTTCATAGGTCCGTAATAAACATTTTCTGCGTCTTTTAGGTCTGCAAGAGGGTTAGAGCAATAAATGATATTAGGTTCACTACCTGCAAGCCATTTTGTGTCGCTGTTTGCAATAAATTCAACGCCTGTTACTTTGTAATCACTGCTGTTTTTTTTCAAGCTCCAAAATGAACTAAGTGTTTTTTCAACCGGTTTTCCCCAGGCGTACCAACCAAAATTAAGCACACCCTGTCTGTCAAAGTAGGCAAACTCTCCAAGCATAGAAGCAATGTACCCTATCATTTCTCGACAGGTATATCCTTTAATGTAATTTTTGACAGTTCCGCCGGTGTAACTGAAATTTACTGTAACGCCGCATTGCTTAGCAATGTCATCCACAACATTTTTAAAGTCATTAGGGATAACTACCGTCGGTTCATATAGCTTGTCAAGAAGCCTCATTCTGTCATAGGCTTTGAATGAAATTATTCCGTCATCTTCTGTCGGCTCTTGCATTATCTTATATATACCCATTGGTATCATTTCACTATCAATACCGCAGTATAATGCCATTTCCCTGTTTGCAAGAACCTTGTCATATTCAATACTTGCCTCTATGTAAGAAGAATTGGTCGAACCTATCTGTATTCTGCTTGTACTGTTACTTCCACTATATAATTTAAGTGACTTAATGGTTTTAATAACCACTCCGTCGCTGTCAAGTAATCGTAATTCTTTGTTAATCGGTTCGCCGTTGATAATTGCGTTTGTTAATGCTTCGCTTGTAGAATACATTCAACCACCTACTCTTCGATAAATTCGCTCATTGTCTCCATTAATTCTGCTTCTATCTCAATCTCTGAAATATCCGACAGCTTGATTTTTGAGAAATCTATGTCCTGTTCGACGTTTTGCAAGGATATAAATTTCTTTGCAAATTCCTCTTTATTGGAAATAACGTAATTGCCATTTTCAATCTTTGCATTTCCTGCTTCGTCTTTTTCAGCATAGGTTTCCAAGAGGTTACGTCTTGCTTCATCAAAAAGCTCGATGGCATTTTTAAGCACCTTTGCGTTTTTTATTATTGTAAAAGCCGTATTTGCCTTAAATTTGTATTTTTTGATTGCCTGAATGTCATTGTACATTTTTGCAATTTGTGAGTTTGTATAAGTCATATTCATTTGCCTACCTTTCTATAATGTCGAATGATAATTCACTGTATCTTACGTTTGACAATTCACTGTTGTAGCTGTAAACCGGTGTACTGATAGAGCCGACATAAAAATTCCTTTTAATAAAATCAGTTCCATTTGTCGGAATGAATTTTGCACTAAAAAAGTCGGACTGCTCTAACAATCCGACCATCTTGGCTACTTTTTCTTGCGATAAAGGTATCGTCTTTGCCTGTAACTTCCATTTTCTTGCCACAATTCTTCCGACAAACGTTGCTTCGCTGTCTATGCTTCGCCCTGCCTTGCTGTTCCATATTGATTCGTGACTTGGCTGCAAGGACTTAATATAAGGCGAAATATCCACATCATTTATTTCTAAAAACATCCTATTCCTCCTTTATACTGTCCAAGGCAAGTCGCCTGTTTGTCTGACATACTCATTGGCTTGTCTTCTAACAGTATTGAAAATTCCGTTTTCGTTTGGAACAATTACAGTTTCCTTATTAAGCAATTCCCTTAAAAGGCGGTTCTGTTCCTGCATAAGTGCTACCTGTTCTGATGAACTGTATTCGGCAGTAACTTCATTACTGTAACTAGCAGAATAGTCCGCATTGTATTCCCCAAGGCTTTCAGGAACACTAGCAATTTTGTCACTCCAACCTGTTACCATCTGATAGGTTTCTCTAGCTTGATTTTCAAAACCTATGTCATATCCTTCAAGTGTCCACTTACCATATTGCTTGAAAAGTTTTGATGGGGAAGAAATTTTAAATCCTTTTTTGAAGATATTCTTAATTCCATCTATAACAGTTTCTAAGCCTTTCTTAACTCTGTTACCCCATTCGGCTTTTAATCCCTCAAGGTAGCCCTGAATACTGTATTTACCATAGCTTGTGAAATCTGATTTTGTGTTAAATGATCCTGCTATTTTATGTGCCACCTGTTGTGCCACTTGAACACCATACTGTGTCTTAGCAGGGTCTCCTATTCCACCGATGTAATTGCTTATGGAAGTTGTTCCTATTCCTTTCCATTTACTTGGATTAAAGCCTTCTTCCATTTTGCTTGAAACTGTTTGGCTAGTGGCATCTGTATTTTTCAAAACGTCACTTACACTTGTTATATTTTCAGCTAATTCCTTATAACGTGTCTTTGTATCGTTGGCTTTTTGCTCTTGATAAGCATACAACGATGTTTGGGTGTCTATTGCTCCACTTGCAATAGAAGTATAATAATCAAGCTGTGTCTCAAGATTTGCTAATACATCTGCACTTTCCCTGTATTTTTCGTTAAGTGCTTCGTAGTTTGCAGTAGCGTCTCGCCACTGTTTTCCTACGTTTTTACTACTAGCAGTTATTTCTGCTATTTCCTTATCCGACTTTCTAAGTCCGTTTGGCAATGTCTCGTTGAATGCTTCATCTGCGTACTTGTCGTACATGTCCCAAAACTTATTTGCTACTTCTGCCGTGTCTTGAATGATTTTTTTGCCGTCTTTACTTAATATAGGTTGAAAATTGCCATATCTGTAATGTTTGGCAAGGTATGTCCTCATTTGGTCTTGCCCAATCTGATATTCAGCTTGAAGATTGACCGCTTTCTGCTGTGCTTTTTTCGTTTCACTCTTGCTTTTGTCGTAAGTGTTACGTTGTTCCATAATGAGGTCTGTTGTCTCGGTTATTCCCTTTGATGCAGCTTCCTGTAAACCTTTTGCTTTTAATGCGTCTATGACATCGTAAATCTTCTCTTTTTGGTCATCCAAACTACTGTTTTCATCTTCAAGTATCGTCTTGAATTGTTCTCCGCCCTCTTCGATAAGTATTTTCTTGTACTCATCAAGTTTCTTTAAGGCTTCCGTACTCTTGTCAGCACCATCCGCTAACTCAAAGTATTTATCTGCTATTATTTTGAGTTTGTCAGCTTGTGTGGTGGTATCATTTTTTTGGAATGAATCGTAAATTCCGTCAGCGAGTTCTTTTATCTTGTCATTTGAGGTGTTAATGTCATCAACAAATTTCTGTGTTGTTTCATCGACTTCTCCTCTGGCTTTTTCATAAAGTTCGGCAAGCCTACTGTAATAATCGTTTTCCCCAATTAAAATTGTTGCCGTAATTGCTGGGATTGCCATAAGTGGAGAAGTAAGTCCACTCATAAATGCACTTCCTACCTTTGAGCCTGCGTAAGTGGCTACGCTTCCAATTCCACTCACCAGATTACCAACCGACATTTGAGCTTTAAAACCGCTAAAGAAACTTGTTGCGGCCGTCTTTGCCAACTTGCCCATTCCTACTGCAAGTCCTATTTTTGCTACAGTTCCCCAATCAATTTCTTGTAAGAGTCGCCCGATAAAACTAGCAAACTGTTTCCAATTAAGTGTCTTGAAAAAGGTTGTTACAAAATCCCATATTCCGTTCAAAATGCCGTTAATTGCACTTGCAAAACTCTTAGGCTTGATATTCTTTATTGCATTGTTAATTAAAGAAGTAAGGTCGCTTGCAAGCCGTTTCCAATTAAAGTTATTTGTAAACCCGGCAACTAAATCTAACGTGTTGGTAATGCTTTTCCCAATGAATGTTCCTGTTTTATCCCACCCAAAAGAGTGAATACCATTGCTAAGTTTTTTAGCAATCGTTTCTCCGGCTTTGTAATATTCGCCATTGGCAATTAACTTGCCTATGTTCTTAAGGAAATAAAGTTTGCTTTCAAACTTATCTGCCCATTCATTGGCTTTATTATTCATATTGTCAAAGGCTTTCTGCCATACTTTTTCGTATTCGCTTGCGGCTTCGACAATTTTATCTGTTAAGTCAATATCCCCGGTTCCTGTGTTTTTACCACTACTGTCGCTGTTTTCAGAAAGTTTATTTACTTCATCAAAACCCATAAGAGAAATAGCGGCTTTTTTCGCACTTTCAGCTACATCTTTGTAGCCGTCTGAAATATCTTCTAAGCCGTCTGATGTGTCTTTGTATCCACTTTGTCCGAAGCTCTCAAAGTCAATCTTAACTCCTGCAAATTGAGCAATACTGACAAGAAGCCTTTTAAAAGCTATTGTTACACCATTTACAACAGGCATTACTTTTTGCAATATCGGAACAAAGATTTGTCCTAATACCATTCCTGTTTCAGACAAGTTTGTCTTAAACTGTCTAAGCATATTGTTAGGGCTATTGATAGTGTTTGCTAAGTCGCCCCAAGATACCTTAGATTGGTCAAGAATTGCAATAAATCTTAATTGCTGTTTTTCAGCTTGCGACATTTCACTTACACTCTTAGTTATCCCTAAGTTATAAGCGTATGTCGCCAATGTAGCATTGGTAATATCAATGCCATACTTATACAATGCCCTTGATTGTCCGATTAAGCCGCTTTGTAAGTTTGTAGCTACTGTTGAATAGTCCACGTTAAAAAGTGAGCTTATATCGCCTGCTAACATTGTCATTGACTTTGTTATTGCTGTTGTTGCTTCACCTGTCTGTCCTAATGAGTTAGTGACAGAAGCTAACTGTGAAGCATACTGCGTTATCTCTTGTATGTTAAGTCCAAGGTTTTTAGCAGAATCAGCTTTAATTAATCCGCCTTTAACATCTACGCTTAACCCGGATAATTTCCCTAAGAGTTCATCAACTCTTTTTGAAAAACTATTTGCATAAGCTTCTGCATTGTCATATCCGTACTTCTCATACTCTTTGCCCCATTCAGAGCCTATTTTCCCGAAAGCTACGGCTTTGTAGTTAAATGCCTCTATGTAGTCTGCGGTACTCTCTATGGACTTCCAAAGGCTTTTCATACCTCTTATAACCCAAAAGAAGTTAGCATATAATTTACCAAAAATAGAAGCAAGGCTTTTTACTCCTTTGTGGGTTCTCTTTGTAGCCTTGTTTGTGTTGTTTAGTGAACCTTGAAGGCTTGCAGAAGCCGTATTAACTCTGCTTCCTTGGGACGCAAGATTAGCAAGTGAATCCGCAAGTCTTATCACTCCGTTACTTACCGCCGGTGCTTTTGACAGTTGCTGTAGCATTGTTATAAGGCTTGCTGTAAGTCTTGGAATATTAACTGTCGCATTTTGAACGCTTTTGCTTCCAAGTCTGCTTATCCCTTGTGCAAGTGTACCTATACTTGCGGCATTTTGAGGGACACTTGCTAAATTACTAAATGCCCTTGTAATATGCGATAGCGAACTAGCCGTATTGTTTAATGAAACAGTGTTTATATTGCCTAATTTTGTGATATTCTTGGCAAGCCTTGTGAAATCTGCCGTTCCGACATTTTTCATTGCCTGCATTGCTGTCGCAAGTCTATTTACACCATTCGCAAGTCCGGATAATGATGTGCCGTTAATACTACTCAATGTCCCCGACAGTTTTTCAAGCCTTATTATTATATTGTCGATAGCATTGATTGCTTTAGTCGCTGGCGATTGTATTTTTATCTCTAATGAATCTAATTCCACGCCTTGCACCTGCCTTTTTATAAAAAAATAAAGGGCAATAAAACTATTGTCTTATTACCCTTTTCCATGTGTTAAATCCCAATTAGCCTTCATCGTTTTCATTTGAAGTGCAAAGGCTTTTCTTTTTTTCTCAATCTCATCTTCTGTTGGTTCTTCGTTATTATTCAAGCTGATAGGTTCGTTAGGGAAATCTACCTTATCTTTTCCCCAAGCTCCACTTCTAACACCGAATTTGATTGCCGGGATAAGATAGGTTATAGCATACGTCCACAAGTCTATGTTTTGTGCATTTCTCCGTATTTTGTAACCTTTTAGGCAGTACTCAAATTCCGTAGGTGTCATGTGCTTAAATTCTTCTATCGTAATTCCCATAGCAAAAGCCACAGGAAAATATTTTTCCCATATTAGCTTATGGATGTCTATTTTTCGGGATTTTCTTCCGCCATCTGCTTCTCTATGTTCTCCGCCATTGCGTTCAGAGACGATGTTATTCCCGACAGGTCGAAAAAACCGTCTTCTTCCATTGCTTTTATTATTTCAAGGAATAAATCCCTGTAATTTTTCTTGTTTTCACTTAAATATGCTCTTGCTATCTGTTTAGCTTCTTCTCTTGTTACAGCGTTTTTTTCAAGACATCCTGCATATACCGCATCTATACAAGTCTGTGGCATATTTCCGACTGTTATCGCCGCTCCTTCAAGCGCTCTCTGAACCGGATTGCCGTCCATATCTTCAAACATTGAAGAGCCTGTAAGATAATTGAACATTTTCTGAACAATAGTTCTGTCCTCTGCTGCGTCAAAACTAAATCTAAGTGCATATTCTTTTCCATTTGCTTTAATTTCCATAGTTATTTTCCTTTCCTCCTATATCTTCTATAGGAAAGGGGCAGTCCTTAGACCGCCCTTTACTGACTTGTTATTCGCCTATTGGCGTGTAATCCGCTGTTTCTTCCTCGTCAGTCACAACAGCATTTGTTGTATTAAGTGACTGACTGACTATTCCCCCCGGTGTAGGTTCTACCTTTGTGTCAGTACCTACCATTTCCTCAATAATGAGATTAAGTGCCATTGTAAGAAGTCCGTCCCGCTCCTTACTTGTGATTGGCAACTTTGAGGGTGGCTGTGCTACAAAGAACTCTGCGTCTGTTATGCCTGGAGTAATCTCCTGGAACCACATTCTCTTACCGCCGGTTAAACCGTTGTAAGCGGTGATAACAGCTTTCCATTCCTCAATAGTTTCGTCTGTTTTGTTTACTGTGACTGTAACTGTGTCAGATACAGTATCTCTTCCGGCAATATTTCTTGTCTGCCTATCCTCAAGCGCCGAAGCGTCTATTGCTTCCGGTGTTACCGTAATTTCGCCAATAGAGTTAATTCTTGAAAGCAACTTAAAGGCTGTTGGCTTTGTTCCTGCCGTTGTTTCAACGCCGTAAGAAAAAGTAACGCCTAATGTGCTTAACCCTGCTACTGCATTTGCCATTTGTCTACCTCCTGTTGGATAAAAAAAATAAGAGCATTTCTGCTCTTTGTTGCTAAATTAATCTGTCATTCGCACCGATGACACGGCTAAAGCGTGCCACGCTGTGATGTATCTTGTTGTTTATTGAAGTTTCCGGCAATGCTTTGCCTTGAAATCTCATTTCTTTAAAAACATTCATAACTGTTGCCATAACCTTACGGCAATCAGACTTGCTTGTGTTAGTTGTAACATCTACTTGAAATGTCGCTAACAATGCATTAATTGTCTGTCCGTCAAGCGTTTGCCCTTGTTCGGTTGGGGTTAATAAATGAATGTATACGGTAGGAAATACTGCCGAACCGCTACTTTCTCCCTCGTCAGTAATTCTGACCTTGGGGTATTTCTTTTGTAACTGTGGTAAGCTCTTAGCCTTGACAAGTGCTACAACTGTACTTTCCAGGTCTGTCGCCCAATCATTAGCATTTACCATTAACCAAACACTCTCCTTGCCACTTCTGTGTATTTTTGGATTATTTCCATATCAGCCTTGTAAACAGGCATTTGTGCTTCTACGCCGTGTGTAAGAATAAGTTCTCCGCTGTCTGCATAATATCCCCATATCTTTTGAACGCCGTGTCCTTCGCCATAAGAACCGATTACCATACCATTTACTTCGCCCTTAGGATGTGGGCTTGTGCCTGCTTCTCCGTTGTAAAAAACACCGGCTCCAAACTCAATGAACATAAGTTCTTTGCCCTCTACAATTAGTATTGCTTCATTGTAGCCACCGAAAGACCGAAGCTTGACGTATGTATAATGGTTTGTGTTGGAACCGCTTCTAATGCCTTCTGCATCGTAAGTGTAGTTTGCTTTTGCCATATTTTCATCTATGACAGGTATTCCGACTTCCGCAAGCTCTTTAACAAGTTGGTAAGTCTTTTCAGTAATCCATTCCTTGTATTGTTTTAGCTGTCTGATAGCTTCATTTATCGAATTTTGAGACAAGGATATTTTAATTGTATGTCTTGCCATATTGCACCTACTTTATAACCGCTTTAAGTATATATTTGGTTGAGTACAATGCTGGCTTAATGCCTACAATCGTGAAGTCTGCCGACGTTTCATCAACAAGGCTGTCAGATGTGTATGTAGGCTTGCTATCAAGCCAAATAAGATCGCCTTTTTGAATAGGTAATGTATTCCTATCTGTCAGCAAAATAGCGTCAAAATCGGCTGTGTCAAAGCCGTATTCTTTACTCTGTGCTTCTCCACCGCTGAAAGCTATATTTGCTTCAAAATCCTCGGGCTTTGAAAAACCTATCTTTTCTTCAAGGACTTTAGATATCTTATTCCCCTCATCATCAAGATAAGGAATGAAGTTACCCTCTGTGTCTGTATATCCCTCATAAAGGATATTGCCGTCATCATCTCTTTCGTAAATGGTTAATGTCTGTCCTTGAAGCGAATACTTCATAGCCTGCTTATTAATGTCAAGCATTGTTCTTTACCTGCTTATAAATCTGATTAATGCCTGTGCTTGATAATCCGGACACAATTCCTACTGCGATTGCATTAAGAATGTCATTTGCCGGAAAGTCCGGTATTACATACATACCTACAACGCCTAAGATACCGCCTGCAACGCCTACGATTATAGGAATGTAATTATCCTTAATGTGTGGGATTGCCTTAGCTCCTAAGCCTATCAGATATGTAATTGCAACGATTGCGACTACTGTTGATACTGATGTTATATCCATTCTGCTATACCTCCTTATCTTCATTAAGTCGTGCTTCCAATCCGTCTATTCGGTGGTGTGCCGACTTTACACTTTCCTCAACCTTAATAATCCTGTTATCGTGAGAATTAAGTTCTTTTCTCATTTCTGTAACTTCATTCTTTATCTCTGTTGTATTGCTTGATATTGTGTCAAGTTTCATATTTATGCGTGTATTTTCTTTTACACGCTCTGTAAGTTCTGCATTGTCAGACTTTTTGTTGTTCTTAAGATTAAATCCCAACGTAAACAGTCCGAAAAAGACGGAAAAAGCAACTGAAATAATGCTTATAATTACTGCTATTGGCATTGATATACTGCCTTTCATAATTAATAATGGCACACTGCCCACCACCCTTAATGTGTGCCGCCTGCTACCGTATTGGTAACGCACAATCTTCTATAAAACCTTAGCAAAAGGAAATACCCCAACAAATAAGCTGTCTCTATCTCTCCAAGTTCTGTTGACACCGCCCTCATTCATACTCGCCATGTAGTTCTCACCAGCTTGTGAATGGTCATACACAGCCAGATTAACAATAACACTCTCAAATTTCTTCAAGTCCTCGGTTATCATTTCATTTGTGTAGCTGTCGGGGTAATTTCTTCTTGCCTTTACATCTTCTGTAGCCTGTTTAATAAGCTGTTCGATTATCGGATTATCTTCTCTGTTATCGAACACTACCACATCAGATGTTGTTTCATCATCATTTGTGACTGTATCAATATGAAATTGTTTAAGTCTGATTTTAACTTGCTCCAATGCGGTGTATTCCATAATTCAGCTCCTATAATCCTAATTTTTCAATTAACAGTTCTTTAAGTTCTGCTCCTGTAAGCTCCATTGCATTCTCAATGCCTTGTTCTAAGGCAAGTGTCTGTAAGTCCGCTGTTGGCATACGCTTAATAGCTGTCTTTGTGTAATCGCTTGTAGGTTGAACAGGGAATTTGTCCTGCTCTTCCTCATACTTAAGCTCATCTCCATAAACAGCTTCCTGTCTTACATTATCTGCTGTTACTTCTTCGCTCTGCTTTGCGGCGTTGATTTTATGTCGTCTTAATAACATATAAACACCTCTTACTTTCCGAACTTAGCAAGAACAACCTTTGAATCATTGCTTAAGACTGCTGTATAATGTTCATCACCAGAGATAACAGTTGTCTTTGCAAGAATATCTCTGTCTGATTCAATCTCAACGCTTCTCTTCATATAGATTGTAAGTGCATTCTCTTCCTCTGATGCGCCATCTGCACCTGCGTCCTCGTTAGGGTCATCTGCTGACACGATAACAATAGGGCAAGCGTAGAACTCTGTTGTAACGGCCTTTAACTTGCTACCTACCTTAATTTCTTTGCCCTTTGGCTTAAGCGTATGTGCAAGTGCTGTGTCAAGGTGAACATTCGTTGCATCCTCACTTGTTGTATCAGCTACAACATTGATTGTTCCTGTTGAATCATCAAGCTCATACTTAACCAGCTTAACTTTCTTAGACTTAACAACCTGCGCTCCTGCAATAGAACCGATAGTTCCATTCATAATTACATTAAGTGGGTACTTGTCATTGCTCTTGAAATCATCGTCATTAAGTAATGTAGCTTCCTGCGCCGGATTAATGAACAATATCTTTGTAAGTGATGAATCTGATTCATCATCAAACTTGCTATTAGCCGCTACAACTGCTGAATAGCTGATAGGTGCTGCTGTTCCATCGTGATCAATAGGTGCTGTGCAAAGTGCGTCATAGCTGTCATTATCAACCTTTGCAGCGATTGACATAGCAATCTGATTAATAGCTGTACCAAGTGGGTCGCCATAACCAGATAATACTGATTCATCTGTAAGCTCTACAGCCTTACCTGCTTTCTTAACCTTTGCTTCTGTTGTAGATGTTGTAAGTACTGTTGTACCCATAGCAACACCTTCTGCTACATCTTCTGCGTCACCAATATAAGCATACTTTGGCACAACGATTGTGCTTCCCGGTCTGCCCACAAGTGTTGTATCAACTCTTGCAATAGGCGAAAACTTAATTTTCTTTGGTAACTTAGCTGATACCATATCAGCCATTACTTGTGGGTCTACTAAATTTTCTAACTTAGTCTGTGGCATAGTTTATTTACCTCCGTTTTCTACTCTGTGAACTTTTTATAAAGTTCCGGATTCTTATTTTTGAACTCCACTCTTTCGTGGTAATTCATCTTGTTGAACTGTTCCTGTGTTATCGTGCTTTCTTCTCCACCGCCTGCATTAATAGCCGGTCTTGATTTAAGCCACTCTGCCTTAGCTTCTTTAACCTGTCTTTGCACTTCATTATCAATTACAGTTGCTATAAGGCTATGGTCTGCATCTGCAACTGCCTCAATCAAAGAATCAATATCCTTTCCATCACCTATAACTTTCTGATAAGCATTGACAGCTTTCATATGATTAAGCTCTTTACTCATGTTCTCGAACTTTTCAGCCTGCAACTTTTCAGCTTCCGCTTTTGCTTCCGCTTCCTGTTCTTCTGCTGTCTGCTTCGAGCGAAGTTCTTTCTTATACTTAGCTGCTTCTGAACTTGCTTTATCGGAAGCGTTCTTATACTTCTCTTTTTCAGCTCTTTCACTAGCGAGCTGTGCCATAAGTTCTTCTACGCTAGGTGTATGCTCTTCGTTCTGTGGTTCATTGTTGGTTGTTGGTTCTGTTGTTGTGTTAATTACATCTGCCATAATTTCTTTACCTCTGCTTTCTGCGTTTTTTGTTGTTCTCTCAACTTCTTGCGATATTTGTATTGCCCTTTCTCTAGGGCATATAAAAAGCCACAAGGCATTTTCTACCTTGTGGCTCAATATCAATTATTTATCTGTTCTGCTCTTATCTATAACCGGACTATTTTCTGTCTGGTCTGATAAGTCTTGCATTGTGCGGTCTTTATTGGGTGGCTGTTCTCCATCTCCACCCTCCGCTTGGTTCTGTGTGCCTTTGTTGATTATACTGTCTTGATATGCCTTAACCATCTCTCCGCTTCTCGCTACAACATCGTTAGGGTCATCAAAGAATGGAATTGCATCAACTGTATCTTTAAGGCTAAATCCGTGGCTTATCAATGTTGCCATGGCATTAACCTTGGTTGACATTTCATAAGTTTTTTGTCGCTTAATGTTAGGTTTTACATCCATTGCCCTTAATTTAAGTAATGGGTTACTGCTGTTAACATTGTTTGACAACTTAATAGCCGCAAGAACAACTTTTATTTCTTCCATCTTGCAACCATCCGTAATTAACTGCTGCTTTGCCGCTGCTGTTTCAGCTTGTGACCAACCTGTTGCGTCTGACATTGCAACTCCTGTACTTCCGCCACTATTATCATTTCGTTGTGGCACATTGCATTTCTGCAAGATTATCTGTCGCCTTGATTGGATATTATTAAGCATACCCGTGTAATCGTAATTAATTGCAAGTGGCTCAACTATTGGAGTTTTGCCATCTGCTGATGTATAGGTCTGCATCCATTCTCCAGATTTTGGTTTCCTTACTTTTTCAGTAATGCGTTGCGTTTCATCTTTATTAACCGTTATTTCCTGTTCAACTGGGAAATCAACATCATTTGTATGCCATACTGCCTGCGTATTCTGTTCGACATCATTTGTAAAATCTGAAATGAGTAGGTTTAAGTTATCCATTTCAGATATTTGCCGTTCAAAACATCCCATTCTATCAAATGACCTTGTGTATTCAATAATAGGGATTTTATGTAATGGGTTCTCTTCCCCACTTCTCTCTAAAAATCCCCATTTTGTTTTTCCTTTTTCTGGTCCGTTAGTGATTTTTACCCCATCCGTAACTTCATAGCGAATATCTTTTGTAAAACAGGTATAATATCTTGCACCGCTATGTTTGTCTTTAATGTAAGTGCCTGCAAGAATAACCCTCTTGTCACTATAAGCTGTTGACCTTACAACAAATGTTGTTCTTGGGTCTAATACATCATATGTGAAATAGCTTTCCCCATCCTCATATTCTGTATTCACATCAATAAGGACATATCCGACGCCACCAATTTCAACATATCTTGCAAGTTCCTGTTGCTTCTGTCTTGCGTTCTGCGATTCGTAGCAACTGTTTAATTCCGCTATAGCTTTTGTAAGGTTAGAATCCTCATTGTCGCCATTTTGAACTAGTGTTATAGGGTTTCCCCACTTGAACCCGAGGCAGAACTCGGTAACCTCATTAGCCACATTATCGCAGCACTCACAGTCAATGTCTGGTCTGTAAGTCTTTGGATTCTTCCTAACTATTGGCTGTATTCCTGCGTCATAATCAAGAAGAAACTGTATTCTGTTGGAATTAATATCATGTTCCAAAATTGCTTCACGCAAAATTGATATTATATTGTCAGGCGTTATTTCTTTTGCACCTGTATAAATAGCAATTCTTCCTGTTTGCATTATCTACACCTCTAATAAAATGTCATACCGCTTGAACTTCTGCTTTGTGGTATTTCCTTAATCTGAAAATCATCATCATCGTTAGGCACATACCATATCCATTTGTGGCAATGCTTGCACGCTAATTTATGTGTTCTTGGGTCTTTGCTATCTGCCTTAGTTAAGAGCTTGTGGCAATTAGGACATATAATTGATTTATCTTTGTTACTATAAAAATCCATTCTGTTACCTCTTTGCATAATAAAAAAGCACCGCCACAATTAAGTGACGATACTTTTTAAAGATTGTCTATGGAGTAGTACTTTCATCGTAATAATACAATATTGTTTCCGAACAAATCGAACAACTTTTATTATTTTTGTTCAATAAACCGGTTAAAAGTCATTCTAATACTATCTTCTGTGTTCCCACCTATGATATGTGCTATCTGAACCCAACTTTTATTTTCCAAAAACCTAAGGTTAATTATTCTTCTCATCCTGCTGTCATCAAGTTTGGCTATAAACTCTTCAACTTCATTGGTTTTTTCTAATAAGTCATCTTCCAATAACTGTAATGTGGCTTTTCTTGCATATAGGAGCGTTTTCTTTCTGCCATACTCTGGAAATGGTATGCCCTCAATCTTAAAATGTTGTTTACCGCCATCTCCGCCGCAAACAGAATCTACAACAGTTTCCCCGGCTTCAATTTTACGTATATCTCTTTCAAGTCGTTCTATCTTTAGCCTTACTTCTTTGATTTCTTCCTGTAAATCCGAATATTGTGATAAAACTTCCTTTGTTACCATAAATTCCCTCCTGTTATATTGGACTTGACATAATTACTGTCTTTTTTACTCTATTTCCTCTTTTCATTCTTAATGCAAAATTTGAAAAAACATCCGGTACATCATCGTGCAAATTTTTACCAGATACTGAATATTTCAATAACCAGCTCATCATCTCTGCATAATCGCTCTTAGGTTCATATAGGCTTCTATCTTTGAACACAATATGTTGCAATACCCAACTAGAACACTGAAATATTCTTGCTTCTTTGTTTGTTTCGGTTGCAGTATCTGATATATTGCATAACCAGCCTTTTTCTTCTACTCGTTTTCTGACTTCATTTGCAACCCTATCTCCGCCTTGATTGGCTTCAAAATCGCAATCTTGCATTTCATTATCGACAATTAAATTTGCTGAATTTTCATATTGTTTTTCGTAATCTGCCGAATTGTTGCATATAGTATCAGTGCAGTAATACGTTCCCTCATATCCTTCAAATTCAACCAGGCAAGGAAACACATAAAAATCAGTACCAGAGGATTTCGTGTCACATTGTCCAGTAATTCTTTTAATTCGTGTTTTAGGAAGTTCTTTGTACCTCATTATTTTGTCTTCTGGATAAAGCAATCCCTCACGTTCTATTGGATCTTGCTTATAAAGACATCTATAAGATATATCATCCATTGTCAGTGCTTGATCATTAAAAAACTCCACCGACATTCCATTATATTCATAGTCAAAATTACTTTTCCCTGTTTTAGGGTCAATATCTGGAATAGAAATAATTTTTAACTTTGGGTCGTTTCCATAAAGCTCAATAATATGTCCAATAATGTCTTTTGTGCTCCATCTGGTCATTATAATTATTTCTTTTACTTGTTCGTTTAGCTTTCTTTGTTTTAAATCAACTCCATAAATTCTCCATATTTTTTCAAGAATTATTGGATTAAGTGCTTCTTCAATAGAGCCTATAAGGTCATCACAATATAAATAACGGTTAGTTCTAACCTTACCTGCGTTCTTAGCTCCTATTGATGAACATTGAATACTTGAAAATGCTTTGTATTTACCAAAATTAGCTTCTTGTGCCTGTGCATTTGTGCTTTGTAATGGTAAATTAGGGAAAATAACATTCCATTTATATTCTTTATCATCTGTTGTTATGTCAAGCACTCCTTTATAAAACTTTCCTGCAATTTCGTTGCTGTGAGAAAAGAAAAGGCTGTAATCTTTAGGGTGCTTGCCAATTATCCAAGAGCAAAAAAATTTTTCCAGTGTAGTTTTTTGCGTTCCTGGTGGCATAGAAATACATAATCTATTATATTTGTCGTCTTCCAAATCTTGCATAGCTTGAATAAGCCCGTATTTATTAAGCTGTTTCATTTTTGGCTGATAAAATCTTTCACTCTCTTCTCTGTCTTTTTCAAGATAAAGCAAATAGCTGTGAAATAAGTGCGGAGCTTCAAGCAATAAGGTATCAAAATATCTATTGACTAAATCATTGTCTATATTGTTGTTGAATGTATATTTTTCAAGTTCAAAAATATCTATGCCTATATCACGCATACAAGCCTTTTCTATAAGTTCTTTTGTCCTAGCTGTACATTTTAACATTGTGTCAATTTCGCCCTCATTCTTGGCAAGCTGGCACACGTTGTAGTAGACTTCTATAATGTTTTCATCTATTTCTTTTTGGGATATGTATTTTTCGCAATCAGAAATTAAACTTTCCAATTCAGACATAAAGAAAAGCACCTCCACTTTTAAAAAGCAAAGGTGCTTATAGACCTCTGCCTATAACTGTTTTAGGGTAGCGACTACAATCAATCTGTAGCCGGTAAATTTTTGTTAGAATGTTGGCATTGCTTCATTGCAAACCGGATGTAATTTCTGTACAAGTGTATTGTAATCATCAATTACATAGCTTGCCGGAATCATATATATTTTAATGCCATATCTTTTTGCTGTTTCAATTTCAATGTAGCATCCATTCCAATCCCAAGCATCGTTTATTCCAATAAATACATCAGCCCATGCCAGCTTCTTAAGGCTTTCGCCTAAATACCATACAGCTTCTTTGCTATCTTTAGGTGGGTTATCCTCAATGTAGCTGTCGATAAGCTCCAACTCTTCGCCCTCGTATATTTCAGCAATCTTTTTCATCTTCTGAATACTTGCTTTGATTTCTTCCTCTGTTCTGCCTTTCATCGGCACGCTTACAAATAATTTTTTCATAAAAATTCCTTTCCGCTGATAATCAGCAATCATTGTTTTAATTCATCCGCACGCCTTGTCATTTCAATCTGTGTTCCGTTTTCGTCCCTTGTGCCGACAGTTACATATCTGTCACAGTCACCACTTGGTATATTGCCAAGTCTTATTTCCGTTTTATTATCATCAAACTTGTAACAATCACGCATTTTTTCGATGCAGTTATTCATTTCTGATATTTTCATAATCTCACCCCTTAAAGCAATCTCTTAACGCTTGCCTGTCTGCTTCATTATCTGCCGCAATAACAGGTTCATCTTCTAAAGTAGAACAATCTATAAGCTCACCATTTAAACCGCCTATTTTATGCGGCTGTATCTCTCTAAACGCTCCACACTCTATTGATTTAATTATATCTGCTATGCTCATTCCTCATAAACCTCTCAAAATCTTTCCTGCACTCAGGGCATAAATCATATGTTCTTTCTAAAAATTCATATCTGCGAACATTCTTGATTTCAAGACACATATCATTATCTTCAAAAGTGGGAACTATATCTCCGCAACATCCAACTTGCTTAAATCTAACTTCTTTCCAGCTCTTAGGTATTATTTCTTTTCCGCACCTATCGCAAGTGTGCCATTCTTTGCTATGCTTCATCGTGAATATCCTCCCAAACTCTGCAAAATTTCTTGAATGTTTTCTTGTCCATCAGTGAAGCTATTTCATGCAAGTTTACAATGTTGATTTCTGCATCTTGCTCATATTGCACATCGGCAACAAGGTTTATATCGACCTTTGGAAGGCTTCTGGCATAATGTTCTATTTTATACGAATGGCATGAGCATTGTTCGCCATCAACTGTAACTTTAGCACATGCCTTGTGTCCTTCTATTGGTTCTACTTTGAATTTATGTATATTACTCATTCTTCCACCGCCTTAATATCCGCCATTAAATTCTAAAAGCCATTCTTTCAGTTTTACATGTGCTTTAGCAAAGCAAAGCTCCATGTCGCAATCACTTTCATTGACAATTATTACATCTCCGCCATTGCGCTTAGCTTCAAGGTAATAATCAGCACAGCCGCTTTTATAAATCAAAATATTCCAATCGCATATTTTGCTATAAGTAATTTTAAGATGCATTGGAAAGTCTTTTGCTTTATCGCCAAAAAATTTTAAAAAATCGTTCATTCTTGCACCAGCTTTCTACATTTCTGATATATCCTTTATTTCACCATCTGGAAGTTTTACCTTAACTTTGTCTGCTAGTAATGTTATTTGAATTTCTTTTGCCGTGTCTTTTTGATAAATATTTGATATACCATCAATACTTATTACTCCTTTTAAAAATTCGCCATCAAGAAATAATCTAACAATTCCGCTTGAATGGTCAAGTAACACCTCTTTAGCCATTATTCCACCAACTTTCTCCCGCAGATAGGGCAATAGTTAATTTTTATATATCCAAGACAACCACTATCTCCTGTGTCAATCAGCACTCCGAATCCATCTTCATCTTTGCAGATAAAATCTCCACCGGCGTATCTTTTTTTCATATATTCATCATTGTTTGTTGCTATATCTTCACAAAATTCACACATATTACATCCCTCCTAGTTATCTTTTCCTTGGCGTAAATAATGTGTCCGGTAATTCTTCGCCGGTTAAGAATTTATTCACATACTTCATAAAAGTCGGAACACTCATTCCGGCTATCTCTGCTGCCTTAACCTGACTACATTCCCTGTTTAAGTATTTTGCTACACCCTCCGAGAACTTATCAATGTCCCGTGTTTTAACTCCTTGCGCCATAGACATATCTCCTTATTTTTGATAATCGGATAGACAGGAATTGAACCTGTGACCTCTTGGTGTCGTCAAGAGGTATCTCCGTTTGAACTATCCGCTATAATTGATGTGGTGTGGATTTGAACCACACATGAAATTCCGCTAGTTAGTCTGCACCTACGAATAGGGATAAATGGATTTTTATTTTCTAACGGATTTATTGGTGTAATTGCTTACAGCTATTTACCAGACTTGTTAATAGCAATTCTTGATGCACACCGTTTTCTTAACCATCAGTTAGCGTTTACCCATTCCGCCACACATCAACTCACATGTAGATGGTTTTAGAGAAATTAGATAACCAACAACTTATTTCTCTTTTCTGTTTACACGCGAGAACGCCGTACACAGGACTTGAACCTGCAAGCCTTTTACAGCCAACGGTTGTGAACTACCCATTGTCTTAAGCCAATGGGCTTCCTGCTTC